>SDBU01006622.1_pt1 | contig 13560 bp, 11 predicted proteins | sample 2277071 | NCBI WGS metagenome assembly SDBU01 (sample SAMN10397929, study PRJNA504765) | marine sediment metagenome | isolation source: marine sediment core GS08_GC12, 126 cmbsf | place: Arctic Ocean: Gakkel Ridge, Loki's castle | collected 2008
CCCGCCAGCTGCCCGCCGTAGTATGCCTCTGGGTATAATCAACAACTGAAACCTGAAAAGAGGTAGCATCTCTGGTAACAACTGTAAAACTAATCCCATCAACGGCAATAAAACCCTTGTCAACCACGTAGCGCATCACTTCCGGCGTGGTTTCCAGCCTGACGGTCATTTGCCCACGGCCACGAACCGCCGTGGCCACTCTCCCGGTATCATCCACGTGACCCTGTACCAAATGCCCGCCTAATTGCCCCCCCAGTGATATCGGCGACTCCAAGTTAACCTTGTCCCCAGCTTTTAGCAGACCAAGGTTGGTCCGCTTCAATGTCTCCGGCATCACATCAACCGAAAACGAGCCAGCGCCAAAATTGGTTACTGTAAGGCAGACACCGTTAACAGCCATGCTGCCGCCGAGCTCCATACCCGGCACGACACGGCTGGCAGCGATACTTAGCCTTGCCCGTGGTGCTGAAGTGACCCTACCTACCTCCTGTATTATTCCAGTAAACACGGCTACTCTCCAGCATATCCGCTAATCATCAAATCGTCACCAAGTCTTTCCACTTGAACCCGCCGTAACCTGAGTGAGTCTACCACTTTATTAACGCCTCTGCCACCAACGGCAGTCTTGGCTCCGGCACCGCCAATGATAATCGGGGCAATGAAAGCGACAACCTTATCCACCAGCCCCTGGTCGAATAGTGAACCGAGGAGAATCCCCCCACCCTCTACCAAGACACTGGTAATCTTCTGTTCACCCAACGCTTCCAGCAGCTTTCCTAGATTCACCGTCCCTTCTTCTGAGGGTAATTCCAGTATTTCAGCGCCGACCTCGGCAAAAGCTACTGTCTGCTGTGGTGTGGCCTGTCTGCCCAAGACAAGAAGCGTCCGCCCCGGCTCACTAAATACCCGGGCAGTGGGCGGAGTGCGTCCCTGACTATCAACAATTACCCGCACCGGCTGCTGCCTGGCTGTCCCACCCCGGCCACTACCACACCTGGCGGTCAGGTGGGGGTCATCAGCAAGAATGGTGTTTACTCCCGCCATAATAGCGTCGCTGGCATAGCGCAGATTATGGGCCTGCTTTCTGGCTTCCTCGCCACTAATCCACTTAGAATCACCCTCCCTGGTAGCAATCTTGCCGTCTAAACTGGCAGCAAACTTGGCCGTAACAAACGGCATACCGGTAGTGATGAACTTGGTATACGCCTCGTTGACCTGTTTAGCCTCCTCCTCACGCTCTCCGGCATATACCTTAATGCCCTGTCTCTCCAGCTCCTCTTTGCCGCGCCCGCAAACTACCGGATTAGCATCGAGCGTCGCCAGATGAACCTCAGTGATGCCACCGGCAATGATTGCCTGGGTACAAGGAGGAGTCCGTCCATAATGGCAACATGGCTCCAGGGTAACGTACAGCACACCCCCCCTTGCCTGTTCCCCAGCCTGCTCCAGTGCCACAATCTCAGCATGATGTGAACCGGCTGGTTGGGTATAGCCCTGACCGACCACCACACCATTATTGACCACGACGGCTCCTACCGCCGGGTTAGGACTAGCCTGCCCCAGGGCCAATTTAGCCAGGGAAAGTGCTTGCCCCATATAATCCATACTACTGCCATTCTAGCATCACCTTGAAAAAAAGTGCAAATCAAGAAAGCAGAGATTGTTTGGCAACCTATCTCCCTGACCCCCTCCCCTTAATAAGGGAAGGGGGAGTGTAGGTAAGGGAGGGGCGAAGCCCCTCCCTAAAATCTCTTCCCCCTCTCCTTTGAAGGAGAGGGGGATAAAGGGGGTGAGGTCAATAAACAACCTCAAGAGCAGGGGAGCCAGTTAAAACGCGACTCCCCTACTACTGCGGCCAGATCACCCCGTGCCCCAGGTGCTACTTGATACTGTACACCACCTGAACGCTCAGCCGGATTTCGCTTTCCCCGGGACTGATAGGCGTCGGAGGTGGTGCTGGTGAAGGGGGAGCAGCTTCTCTCAGGTAATAGTCGCGAGGAACAGGAAAGGCAATACCACCCTCACTGATATAGGTAGGCTTACCCAAACTGACTCCACCTAGCTTGGCTAGCTGCTTCGCCTTGGCTTCAGCATCATCCATCGCCTTCTTCCTGACCTCCTCGTGATACGCCGTCGGCTCATCTATAGTGAAACCGATGCTGTTTATTCGGGTAAGATCTCCCCCAGCTTCAGCCACAGCGTCAATAATAATTCCGGTGTCGTCTACTTCTCTGATCTTGACGGTCACCGTATTGGTCACCCGGTAACCGATAAGTGTTTTCCTGTCCCACCTCGGGGAGATGCCAAAGCGCCGGGTCTTGATATCCTTCTTAGCGACACCATTCTTATCAAGCTCACTCATAACCGCATCCATCGCCTCCGCTGCCTGCCGCTGTGCCTGAGCCACCGTTTTTGCCTCAGCTTCCACGCCCAGGCTGAGGATAGCCACATCAGGGACGACGCTGACCTTCCCCTCTCCGGTTACCCAGATTCCGGTGTTCTGCTGGCTGAGAATTATGCCCCCGCTCCCTATTTGCTCGGGAACACCAGTTGCCGGAAAGCCAGCATTACAGCCAGTGGCCACTGAAGTAAGAACCAATAGTGACAAGCCGATAGCCAGTAAGCCTCTTCTCATTCTTTTCCTCCTTTGGCAAGGTCCCATTCAACCTGCCCTCAATCTACCGCGACACCTCTCAATTATACTATACTACTTCTCAGCCGTTCTCGTCATCCTTTGGCACTTTCGCATACGGTTAGATCGTTATGGTACCATTGTATATAACGAATCGGGTCGATTTCAGTTAGCCTCCAATAGACCAATAGAGTCAAATGAGGTATAATTAGCGTTGAATCTGGATGGTATAGTTATTAGATGAAAGCTTTTCTCCGCGAGATCTTAGTCACCGTCATACTGGCAATAGTGATATTCTTCTTGCTCCAGGCCACAGTCCAGAGTTTCATCGTCGTCGGCAGTAGCATGGAGCCCAACCTTCAGGAAAGGGAACGACTACTGATTAATAAAGTCGTCTATCATCTTCATAAACCGGAAAGAGGTGATGGAATTGTCTTTCATCCGCCCAACGCTCGGCAAGCCGACTACGTTAAGCGCATCATCGCTTTACCTGGCGACACGGTAGAGGTAACCAGGGAAGGCGTATTCATCAATGGTAAGCAACTGGACGAACCTTATATCAAAGAGTCTCCCAAATATATCCTCCGCAAGAAAACAATTCCCAAGAATGAATACTTTGTACTCGGTGACAACCGTAATAATAGCAATGATTCCCACAATGGCTGGACAGTCCCCCGCCAGAATATAATTGGAAAAGCCTGGTTATCAATCTGGCCACCAGGTGAATGGGGGTTGTTCTCGACTGCTCCTCACCAGAGCAACTAGCCAGCCCTACAAACAGCTGCCATTGCCAGGGATAGCATGAAGGGGCTCTCCCCCTTCAGCGACTATACTTCGCTCCCTCTTTCAAAGGAAAGGGGAACTCGAAAGGGGTGAGGTTGATAAACAGCGTAGAGCAAATCTTCCAAGAATCGGGGACAGTACTCAACGGGCACTTCCTGCTCACCTCCGGTTTACACTCGCCAGTCTATTGGGAGAAGTTCAGGGTTTTACAATACCCCCACTACACTGAGCAGCTCTGTCGCCTGATTGCTGCCCACTTCCAGAAACAGCAAATCCAGGTGGTGGCTGGGCCAACTACGGGAGGTATTATCCTGGCTTTTGAGGTGGCAAGACAACTTGGGGTACGCGGCATATTTGCCGAAAAAGAGGGACAGGAGCGAGCTTTTCGGCGAGGCTTTACCGTTAGCCCCGGCGAGCGAGTCCTAATCGTTGATGATATCCTTACCACCGGTAGCTCGATTCGCGAGGTGATGGCCGCCGTAGCCCGGTCCAGGGGAATACTCATCGGCATCGGGGTACTGGTTGACCGCTCCGAACAACCGGTAGAGTTTGGCGTTCCCCTCTTTAGCTGCTATCGTTCTAAAACCCAGACCTATGCCCCCGAGGACTGCCCGTTGTGCACTGCTGGAATCCCACTGGTCAAACCCGGTGGCAGCCAAAGCGTTCCGTAGACCTGGGCACGGAAAACAAGTGCTAAGCCCGGCCAAACTCCCGTTCCACCTGTCCTGAACTGAGGTGGATCATAGTTGGTCTCCCGTGGGGACAAGTACGGGGCATAGCTACCCGTTCCAGTTGTCGGACCAGTTCCCGCAGTTCATCATCAGATAGCGCCTGCCCCGCCCTAACGGCACTGTGGCAGGCCATGGATATGGCAATGTTTTCTGCCCAATCGCCCTTATCTGACGAATCCAACAACTGAGTCAACACCCCGCTCCAGTCTTTGTCATAAAGCAACGCCGGCACCGCCCGGACGAGGTAGGTTCGCTCACCAAATGGCTCAATGGAGAAGCCAAAATCGGCCAAATCCTGGTAATGCAACTTCCAGACTTCAGCCTGTTTAGGACTAACTTCAAAGGTCACCGGTTCCAGCAACCCCTGAACCTCGACCTGTTGCCGTGACTGCTGCTGCCTGATCTGTTCAAAAAGGATACGCTCATGAGCAGCATGCTGGTCAATAAGATACAACCCATCAGGACCCTCAGCGATAATATAGCTACTGGCCAGCTGCCCCAATACCCGCAGCACCGGTAGGGATGCCAGCGGAGTCTCCGGAGCCGCTGGCGGCGAAGTAGGATGACTGGTCCCAGCCGAGGTTAACCGTGCTTGCCTTGGCTCGGCCGGCGATACAGTTGTTGCCGCTACTTTGGGCACCGGCATTTGCCCCACCAAAGCCTGGCGCACTGTCCTCTGCACGGTACTGAACACCACATGTTCCTGCTGGAACTTAATCTCGCTCTTGGAGGGGTGAATATTAACATCCACCTGTTGCGGCGATAGCGAAACATTGATAATGGCGATAGGATACTTCCCCGACATTAAGAGTCCGTGATATGCGTCCTCAACCGCCCGAGCCAGCAGGCGGCTGGTTATCCAGCGGCGGTTGACAAAGAAGCTAAGGTAACCTCGACTGGAGCGACTGACTGCCGGTGAGCCAACCATACCGCTTACCCCAGGCAATGACCCTGATTCGCTCTTAATCTCCAGCATATTCTGGGCTACTTCTAACGCGTAAACCTCAATCACACTGTCGATTAGCCGGCCACTGCCCGGCGTTCTTAGCACCATCCGGCCATCAAGCAACAAAATGAACTTGACCTCGGGAAAGGCGAGAGCGTACTGACTGACGGCGTTAGCGATATGGCTATTCTCGGTAGCGGGCGACTTGAGGAATTTTAATCTTGCCGGCACCTTACGGAACAAATTCTGTACGCTCACTGTAGTCCCCTGCGACCGCCCTTGACTTCTCCGGTTAACGATGACACCGTCCTTCAACGCAAGATAGGCGCCCGCTGTTTCACCGGCAGCGGTGGTAACAATGGCCACGTCGGCTACAGCGGCGATACTGGGTAATGCCTCTCCCCGAAAGCCAAGGCTGGTAACATCCTCCAGGTCTTCCAGGTTATTTATCTTACTGGTAGCATAGCGCTCAAAGGCAAGCTCGACCTCCAGCGGTGGAATACCGACGCCGTTATCGGTTACCCGGATTAAGCTTACCCCACCCCCCCTGACCTCAACCGAAATCTGGCTTGAGCCAGCATCCAGCGAGTTTTCGACCAGTTCCTTCACCACTGACGCTGGCCTCTCTACCACCTCCCCGGCCGCAATCCGTGCCACCAATTCCTTATCCAAAACTCTAATCGGCATATCAAACTAATCATACACGGTTTCGTGTATGATGTCAATAGTTTTTAGTGAGATTATTTATCAACCTCACCCCCTTTATCCCCCTCTCCTTCAAAGGAGAGGGGGAATCATTGGGTTTGAAGGGGCGAAGCCCCTTCAAACTACTTAATTTTAGCATTTATTGCACAGGATTGCCTTCTATACTATACTGCCAATATGGAAAAGCAAAAGAATCTTTTTAGACCCTATCGGGGCAAGAAACACATACTTATCATAACTGCTGCTATATTGGTTCTAGCCTCTGCTGCGCTCTTTATGGTGAAAACATTTCTACCCACTTTCGCTTCCCTATGGTTGGCTCTAATACTAGCTGCCATAATTGTAATAATAGCATCGTTTCTAAATATGAAGAAACGAGTCAACATTTCTGGACTTCAATGGTCAGTAAAAGAGTTACTCAGCATGTTCTGTGGCATAGTTTTAGGTATCTATATTGTTTGGTATCTATCCACAGTACTTACATACCAACACTTTCTGTCGACGGTAGCTATTACAGTAACTGGTATCGCAGGTATTATAGCAGCACTATCCCTGAAACGGACAATTGATACGGTAAGACCATTCCTCACCCTCGCCAAAACAGAGTTACTACTTGATAAATCACTTGAGCAAGGAGTCATGATAATGAACATCCGCAATACCGGTCCCACACCAGCAGAAAAAATATCGATTGAGTTGAGTCTATCCAAACTAGAAAGCGAAGTCACCGATAGACAATTAATGTCCCAGACAGTTGAGACACCGACCATATTCCCAACAGAAGAAAGGGTCATAACCTATTATCCAAGGACTGAGCTATTGAAGCTCATTGAAGCCGAGGAGGCAAAGCTTACGATAAGTATGACGTATCAATCTGCTCAGAAGAAATATCATACAAACAGAACCATGAACATACTTAAGGGTGAGAGATTGGTTAAAGGCAGATTTCCGTTTAATTTTGTAGATAGTGAAGATTCTTGGGATTGAAGATTAAATTAGCTATTCTATCTTCTCCAGCCTGGCGAAGCTGAGTAGCAGCTTCTTGAGACCCACGAGATCGAAAACAACGACTACTTCGGCATCGTCCTTTTCTGGCTGGCAGCTTACCACCACCCCGTCACCAAAGCTGGCATGACGGACATGGTCGCCGGCCTTCAATTCCGGTGCCGTAAAGCTGGGAGCAGAAGCTTTATTCCAAGAATGCACCTCAGCAGCGGCCAAACCTGCCTCTTGCCGCAAACCACCACCGGTTATTAAGTGTTGGGGTATATCCTCCAAAAAACGCGATGGTCTATTCAGTGTACTGCTCCCCATCAGGCTACGGCGGAAGGCACGAACCAGATACAGCCTTTGCTTGGCTCTGGTTACCCCAACGTAACACAGCCGCCGCTCTTCCTCCATCTGGGCCGGGTCATCAAACGACCTGATATGGGGCAAAATGCCTTCCTCCATGCCGACAATGAATACCACCGGAAACTCCAGACCCTTCGCCTGATGCAGGGTAATCAGGGTTGCCGCATCGACGCTCCCATTAAGCCCATCAACGTCGGATACCAGCGTTACCCCTTCCACAAAGGCAGCTAAGCCGTCCGGCGGCTTCAAGTCACGATACTGCTGGGCAACAGTACGAAGCTCACGGATATTGTCCCACCGTTCCTCACCATCCAGTTCTCTTAATACGTATTCCTGGTAACCGGTACGCTTAGTGAGCAGGTCAAGCAAATCAACCAGATCTAGCTCGCTGCTACGGGCGATAAGTTCTTCCATCATATTTCGAAAGCCAGCTAGTGCCCTGGCAATGTGAGGGGTAAACGGATGCTGATTCTGCTCAAGGATAACCGGCAACGCCTCATATTCCGGAATACCCATCGACCGTGCCCCGCTGGACAATTTGGCCAGGGTCTGCTGGCCGATGCCCCTCCCCGGGACATTGATTACTCTCAGGAAGCTAACACTATCATTGGGGTTCTGTATAAGCCGGAGATAGGCAATGATGTCCTTAATCTCCCGCCGCTCGTAGAAGCGGGTGGCCGCCACCAGCCTATACGGTGTCCCGTAGCGCACAAACGCCTCCTCAAGGACTCGCGATTGGGCGTTAGTCCGATACATTACCGCGCAATCACTCAAGTGAAACCGGCCCTGTGCCACCAAGCGTTCCATCTCACCAACCACAAACTGCGCTTCCTCTTGCTCAGTGTAGGTCTCAACCACCGTAGTCAGCTCCCCCGGCTCGTTATCTGTCCACAAGTTCTTGGGTTTGCGCTGCTCGTTAGCCGAGATTATGTGGGACGCCGTTTCCAGAATCATTTTCGTTGACCGGTAGTTCTGCTCCAGCAAGACCACTTTAGCCTCGGGATAATCCCGCTCAAAGCTGAGGATGTTACGCAAGTCGGCAGACCGCCACGAGTAAATCGACTGGTCAGGGTCGCCGACAACACATATATTACGATACTTGCCCCCTATTTGCCTTATCAGCTCATACTGGGTCAGGTTGGTATCCTGAAACTCGTCCACCAGAATATGTAGATACTTCTCCTGATACCTGGCCAGAGTCTCGTCGCTGCTTCCAAATAGCTGCGCTGCCTTCATTAGCAAATCGTCAAAATCCAAGGCGTTACTTTCAGTTAGTAGCTGCTGATAACGCTCATAAACCCTGCCCACCACCTCATCAAAGTAGCTGCGACTGCGCTGAATGTGGTCACCAGGGGTTAACATCCGGCTCTTGGCTGCTGAAATGGATGACACTATCGCCCGAGGGGCATATTGCTTGGGGTCAAGACCTACTTCCTGCATACCCCGCTTTATTAGGCTGATCTGGTCGTCCTCGTCATAGATGACGAATCTGGGGTCGACCCCAATCGCTTGGCCATCACGGCGCAGGATGCGGGCGCAGATGGCATGAAAGGTGCCAATAGTCAACTCCTTAACTGAACCGCTGACCAAGCGGTGAAGTCTCTCCTCCATTTCCCGGGCGGCCTTATTAGTGAAGGTTACCGCCATAATGCGACGGGGATTGATTCCGCAGACCTTAATCAGATAAGCCACCCGATGGGCAATGACCCTGGTCTTACCGCTGCCGGGACCGGCTAGAATCAACACCGGTCCCCCGATTGCCTCTGCGGCCTCCTGCTGCATCGGATTAAGCTCAGCCAAAATGTCCATCACCGCTCATTATAACATTGGCACCAACCAGTTCAAAGAAAAGAGTCGACACGTCAAAAGGGGTACTGGATCCTCTACGATAGATGCGGGTGAAGGCTGCTATCAGTCACCGGCATTTTGGTGAGTAAAGAAGGGTAATCACTTTCTCTCCAATTTGCCAGACTTTGTATCGCTCGCCCAAGAAGGTAAACATACTTCTGCCTATTATGATTGCTATGTCTTTACCTCTGTCCTGATGAGAGCTACGAGGAGGCCTGTTATCAATATAGCTACTGCCGCTATTGCGAAAGCTATAAAATAGCTACCGCTGGCATCAAACACGAATCCCCCCATAGCTGGGCCAATGGCAGCTCCCACTGCCCAACCAACGACTACCGCCCCCAGGATTGCCCCGATATAGCGCACGCCAAAAACATCGCCAACCAGTGCCGTTGTTAGCATACCAAGGCCTCCTGAAGAGAAGCCAAAGACTATAGCAAAGAGATGGAACATCCATAATTCCCGTATCCAGATTAGCCATATTAGTGCCCCAACCTCAACCAGTGCGCAGCCAACGGCCAGTGCTTTCCTGCCTATGATGTCGGAAATCCTGCCCAGTACTAACCGCCCGCAGATGATGGCACCCCCTATTAGACTGATGATAACTGCTGCGTCCATCGGTGAAATACCCATATCAATAGCATGAGGTACACTATGGGTCAGTACTAAGTGTAAGCTTAAAGAGCAGAACATCCAGGCAAATACCATAAACCAGAAACTCCTGGTTCTGTATGCCTGTGGCAGTGAAAGGCCATCTGGCTGACGGTTGTTCTCTCTATTCTGCAGCCCGATTTTTACCCCTTCGGCTTTTACTCCGTCAGGTAGAAGCCCGATATCGCTCGGCGCTTTTCTCAGCACCAGAGACAGGGAAGCCACGACCAGCCAGGCAATCAGTCCGATAACAGCAAATGCTACACGCCAGTCGAAGTTAGCAATAAGGTACGTGGCAAATGGTGCCATAGCGATTTGCCCTAACCCGCCTCCTGAGGTGGTAATGCCCAAAGCCAGACCCCGCTTCTTATCAAACCACCGGGAAGTAGTGGAGTTCACCACTGTAAATGTCGCACCCGTCCCCAAAGCGAATAGCAGGCCATAGGTTACATACAACTGCCATGCGGCATGGGTCTGGCTGGTTAGTAATAGGCCCAGGCCAGCAAACCAGCCCATTAAGAAAACAACCAGCCTCGGCCCATACTTGTCCAAAGCCCAGCCACCCAAGATGGCAACAATAGAGCAAAGCAGCATGTAAACCGAAAAAACACCAGAGGTTGCGGCTCGACTCAGGTTAAACTCGCTCTCTATTGATTTGAAGAAGACCCCGAAGGAGGCGCGTACGCCCAGATTAGTGGCGGCTATCATGGTACCAGCCATTATCACCACCCAACCGTAGAATATCCTGTCTTTGACCAAAGATAGCAACGGTATCTCCTTGCGGTGTCTTGGTCACAGTGCCAAGCCTGCTCATTTAGATTACTAGCTGTGCTCTGTTTTAGTCAACTGCCCGCTTCTTCAAAGAAGAGTACAGACGAGGTAAAGACGAGGATTGACAAAGGAGGACTAGGCTATCATCGCTTAGCCACGATAGATATATAGCGGCTGGTTATCGGTTATCAGCCTTGCCGGCCTAGAGAGCTCACTTCTCAGATGCTTGGGCAGAGAGAGCATTCCTTGGTGAGTCAGCCCGTCATACAATTTCAGCCCGCCAAGCGACCGGGCGGCAATTCTTTCGTCCACCTCGGCAGGCGAAAGGTGAAAGGGATCAAGACTCGGTGACGCGGAGCAAAATCCCCACGGACCGCCAAAGGAGGGAACATCTGTCGAATAAGGACAGACTATGGGAAAAACGCTTCTCAGCGTGTTATTGACCGCGGTAAAGTTTAACAACTCGGTCAAGGCTGCCGACCCGGCTTGAACACAGATAATCCCGTTAACCGTAAGCCTGTCCCGAACTAATTGATAAAACTCCTGAGTATAAAGTAAATATGCTGGACCTTCCTCTATGGGATCGGGCAAATCGATAATAACTACGTCAAACTGCTCCTGGCATTCCGCCAGATAATTCCTGGCCTCAACATGGTGCAGTTTGGTTCGTTTATCCTGGAAGGAGCCCCGGCTATGGTCAGGTAGAAGTTTTTGGCACAAAGTAACTACTTCGGCATCAATATCAACCATCACTGCCTGTTTTACCGTATTATGAGACAATACCTCCCTTAAGGTGGCGCCTTCACCACCGCCAGCGATAAATACCATCTCCGGGCAGGGATGAGTTATCATCGCCGGGTGAACCAACGCCTCGTGATAGACAAACTCATCTGCTTCGCTGGACTGAATCTTGCCGTCCAGCACCAGACACTTGCCGAAACTGCCACTGCGAATAATTTCAACAGACTGGAACTTAGTCTGCCCGGTATGCAGCACCTCTTCGATGCTGTGCAGCTGAATTAGATCTCGGCTTACTCTATCGCAAAACCATTTATCAGGGTCGCTATCCATGACTTTTATCCCAAACCGCCCTATTCAGTGTCTAAAATCCCCCTTCGCATCTCTACCATAGAGTGGTTCTTACTGCTAAGCTTCCTCGTCAACACCTGTGCCGCCCTCTCCGGTTGGACCGAATCACCACAGGTGAAGATGTCAGCGGCGGCATAACCATATTCTGGCCAAGTATGAATAAACAGATGAGATTCAGCAATAATTACCACCCCGCTTACTCCCTGAGGGCTAAACCGATGAAAGGATTCCCCCAGTATTGTTGCTCCACACTCGCTTGCCGCCGCCAGCAGGGCATCTCTGAGAAAGCTCAGGTCATCTAACACCTCCTTATCGCAGCCCTTCAACTCCAAAAGTAAATGTTTTCCTAGTGCATTCAATCACCTGTCCTCCTTAGAAGATTTTGCTGGTGCCTGGTCTCTAAGCCGAACCAGACACAGGCCAAATTGTATAACAATATACGTACTTTTAGCAATGCCTATCGGTTAACAAAAGACTTCTCACTAACTAGCTAAACCCAGCCCTCGGTATACCAGCTGCAAATCGAAGTGTTGCTCCATAATTTCGGCCAGTCTTATCAACTTCCTCTCCTGGTTAAACCGGCCCCTGCCCAGAGCATCCTCAATACTGGCTACAGTGGTAGTAATATCACCCTTGGTCAAGATGATTGGCACCTTTCCAAGCTCTGCCCCGTAGCGCACGGCTTCGGTCGGCGGGGTACCGCCACAGAGTACAAGACACCTTGTCGATGTTTCGAGAGCCGCCAGTTGCATATCGGGACGGTCGCCCCTGACTACTGCTGCCTTATTCGTCTTACGACCAAAGTACTCCGGACCCGGGTCAACCGTCATTGCTCCTAACATAAAGTTCTCCACCAACTCTGCCGATTGTTCGGGAGAGTTCAGTATCTCCCCCGGAACGTGCTCAGCCAACTCACCTATGGTGAGCGTAAAGAGCACCCTATCCTCAGGGAGCACACCCAAAATACCTATTCCTGTTCCCTTTAGCTGAGCGGTTATTTCATCACGCACACGCCCAAGCTTAGTTCTGGAAACCTTGTTCAATACGATTCCCAGCAAACGCTTCCCCAAGTCTTTATAGCGATCGACAAACTTCACCCCGTCAGAATACTGTTCCACCGCAATTACCCTGGCATCCAGTGCCTGCACTATGCCCGGCTCAAATGCGCCCTCGGAAATAACCACCTCTTTACCGGAAGAGACTTTAGTATAGGCTTTCTTAACCCACTCTGCCACCTCGCCCTTGTTGGCTATGACCGGGCAGATGCTGCTTACAGGTTCGTCCAAACCAAGAACCTGCTTCATAAATAGTGCATCATGGTCGGTGGCTTCTGGCAACTGCTCGCCACTGGTAATAATCGGTTTGAAGAAACCTACCTTCCGGCCACTGTTAACCAAATGCCGACCCAGTCCAGCACAGATTGTGGTCTTACCGGCGGCCTCTTCCACAGAGGTTACATATAAACAAGCCAAGCTCCACCTCCTGAGATAACAGAGAGTCTAAGTATGCTAGTCTATTATAACTGCTTACACCTCATAGGTAAAGACGCCTTTGTGGTAAACCCTGCTTTTTAACGGGCCAGGATTCAAAAGCTTGCAATAATTCTCTGAAAGTGGTATAATAGGTGTTTAAGACCTACAATAAAAATAGTGTTGTACCTTTAAGCCAGTCCCGCGAGGCCGGCAAGGAAAACCAGACACAGTAATTTTGAACCTCTTGCCAGCCAAGGCAAGAGGTTTTTTTATGGCGAAAAAAGTGGTGATGGCCGCTGACGATATCAGGCGAACCCTGGCCCGCATTGCGCACGAGATTATCGAGCGAAATAAGAGGACTGACCACCTGATACTGGTTGGCATGCATACCCGGGGCGTACCTCTGGCAAAACGGCTCACCGCCAGCATAGCAAACTTTGAGCAGTTGGAAATACCGGTTGGCACTTTAGACATCAGCCTCTATCGAGATGACCTTCACTCATTAAATTCGCAGCCTGCCGTCCACCGCACTAACATTCCGGTCAATATTGATAGCAAATCCATAGTGTTAGTTGATGA
>SDBU01006623.1_pt1 | contig 13553 bp, 12 predicted proteins | sample 2277071 | NCBI WGS metagenome assembly SDBU01 (sample SAMN10397929, study PRJNA504765) | marine sediment metagenome | isolation source: marine sediment core GS08_GC12, 126 cmbsf | place: Arctic Ocean: Gakkel Ridge, Loki's castle | collected 2008
GGATATGTGAAGATAATTGATGCTGTAATGGCAGCCGCTAAAGCAATGAGCAAAGGGGGTAAATGATGAGCCAGGAGTTCGCAATCGTAGGGAAACGTATTGCCCAGGCTGATACACCAATCAAGGCAACTGGGGCGGCTAAATACGGCGTGGATATAAAGCTTCCGGAAATGCTGGTAGGGAAGGTGCTCCGGAGTCCCTATCCCCATGCCAGGATTAAGCGAATAGACAAGTCGAAAGCAGAAAAACTCCATGGCGTTGAAGCTGTAATCACGCTTGAAGATACACCAAAAATACAATATGCTTCCTCATTTCGTGACCTGCCGATGGCCCCCAGCGGCAGTCTGCAGCGGACAGATGAGTATATCCTGGCAGATAAAGCCCGCTATGTCGGAGATGGAGTCGCTGCCGTGGCTGCTGTAAACGAGCGAGTAGCCGAGGAAGCCCTGCAAGCAATCGAGGTAGAATACGAGGAATTGCCCTTTGTAATCCATCCCAGAGATGCCATAAAGCCCGGCGCTCCTAAAGTGCACGACTATGCAGAAAATAATATCGCTGTGCGCACCAGTTATCCCTTCGCCGAGGGGGATGTAGAGAAAGGTTTCCAGGAATCGGACGTAACCGTAGAGGAAACCTTCTCTGTCACCAAGCAAGTGTCAGCCCATCTGGAGACACAGACTACAATCGCTAGCGTCGACCCCACCGGAAAGGTAACCTGTTACAGCCCCAACCAGTTGGCATTTCCCCTTAGAAGAGCGCTGGCCAAGATATTCAACCTGCCAGAAGGGATGATAAATGTAGTGAATCCCTTCGTTGGCGGTAGCTTTGGTGCTCGGCTCAGCATCTATAACGAACCTATTGCCATTGCGCTGGCCTTGAAGGCCCGTAAGCCGGTGAAGATAGAATACTCTAAGGAAGAAGATTTTACATGTGTGCATACGAGGACGGCGGATGAATACACCATAAAAATGGGGTTTAAGAAGGACGGCACCTTGCACGCTATGCAAATGAAGGTCTTAGCCTGGTCAGGGGCTTACTTGGGCCGTACCCAACTGGCCGGGGGCATCACCCTGATATGGGGCATGGGCCATTATAGGTGCCCGAACCGGGCGGGGGTGTGTGAGGTGGTCTATTGCAACACCACACCCTCGGCGGCAATGCGCGGTTACGGTAACGCCGAAATCATGTGGGGCGTGGAACAGGTCATGGATATAGCAGCTGAAAAGCTGGGGATGGACCCCGTGGAACTCAGTCTGAAGAACATAAAGAAGGCGGGCGAGCCCTCCAACTTTCGCCTGCCCATTGAGAGTACCTATCTGGAGGACTGCATCAAGGCTGGTGTTGAGGGGATAGGTTGGAAAGAGAAGAGAGGAAAGAAGGAGCTAGGGTTGAAGAGGCGCGGGGTAGGCATGGCAACCATGACACATTGCAGTGGGGCTTACCCCCTGCTAATAGAGCACTCCGGTGCCATGGTGAAGTTCAACGAAGATGGCTCGATCCATCTAATAGTGAACCCTGGTTCTCCGGGCACGCATATCTGGGGGACGCTTTCCCAGATCGCCGCCGAAGAGCTGGGGATTTATCCGGAAGATGTCCATATAGTTACTGGAGAGACAGACAAAACCCTGTTCGACCTTGGCTCCCACGCCAGCCGGTCAACATATGTCACCGGCAATGCTGTCCTGATGGCAGCCAGGGAGGCCAAGGGGCAACTGGTGGAGTGGGCAGGCAGGATGCTGGGGGTATCTCCTGACGAATTAGAGGTTAAAAATAGGAAGGTCTATGTCAAGGCAACCCCGGAGAAAGGGCTCTCCATACCTGAAGTGGTTCGGAGTGCCATGTGGGATATGAAAGGTGAGGCTACGAACATAGCAGGGAAGAGTTCATTCGCGCCAACGCCAACCTCAGTCTCACCACCAACCGCAGCCTACTTTGCTGAGGTAGAGGTAGATACCGAGACCGGCGAGGTGAAGGTGCTGAAGTTCATAACCGCGGTGGACTGTGGTACGGCGATAAACCCAATGACCGTGGAAGGGCAGTGTGAAGGCGGAATACAGCAGGGAATAGGCTATGCACTGACAGAGGATTTCTTCATCAACAAGGAGACCGGCGTGCTGGAGAGTGATAATTTCACCACCTATAAAATGCCCACCATCCTTGATATGCCGGAGACCGAGATCATAATCATCAACAAGCCCGACCCCAAGGGTCCGTTTGGAGCCAAGGGTGTCGCCGAGCCGGGCATGGTCGGCATAGCCCCGTCTATAGCCAATGCCATTTATGACGCTGTTGGGGTAAGGATAACAGACCTGCCCATAACACCAGAAAAGGTGCTGAAAGTCCTGAAGGGGAAAAAGTAGGTGTGAGATGCCAGGTACTGAAGACAAACTGAAGCCCTTATCGGCCATCCCAGTCTGTAGCATATGTTACAGCGTAAGAGGTGCGAATGCCCGCAGGGCTGCGTAATGGAGATTGACAACCAGGTGCATGGGTATATTATTAGTGACAAGCGCGATGAAGGTCAGGATGCTTCATTGCGAGTTGAAATGGGAAATCCCAACTAAGACGCTGGCGCTTGAAGGAGGGATAGAGATAAGAGACAGGGAGGCTGGCAATGACACCTAAAAAAATGGCTGTACTTGGTAGAGGAAATGGCGCTTTTGCCATGGCCGCTGATTTTTCGCTTCAGGGGTTTGAAGTGCACATGTGGAGCCGTTTTCCCGAGGAATTCAGTGAAATTCAGTCAACCAAAACGGCGGCAGCAATCACAACAATTCCTCGAGCTATCGCTATGCTCATCACAGCAAAAATCGCGGCCACCACTCCATAGCAATGTAACCTTGCTGGCCTATCCCAGTTGCCCTAGGCTCGAGTGCATGGAGCTCGATAAGAATTATATCGCCCCGACGCAAAAATGCTGAGGCAGTTCGGATTGCATTGGCGGCATTCATTCCGCCAATGGAAACCATTCTAATATTCACATTGGGAGCAATGCCTGTGACACTATAGTGGTTCAGGTCTCCCATGATCTCACCGGTCACAGCAGTTTCATGATTAAGCCACCGTTCATCAGCGATGGGTCTCCCCCCCAACAATTCCTTGCTGAGAGCCCGTGAGATCCTCGTGAAGTGTGTCCCAACTGCCTTCGATGTCAACAAAAACGGTGATGCCGGTGCCCCGTCCACCTGGGCGATCCTAAGCAGCTTGAGCTCCGATGCCAACTGGGGTAGCGGTTCGAGGTACCTCTGAAGAGAGCTAAAGTCAGGCGTGATGCCCGCGATAGCAGCTGCAGCCACGGCCATCCCGGGTTCCTCAAACACGGCAGGGCTTGGAGCAGGTTGAATGTAGACGTACTGTACAGTTGAGAGCCCTTTCAATCGACCACGGATATCCTTTGGATCTATGTCTGAGGGAACACGAAGCCTTCCTTGGCGAAGTGAAAGCTCTTTTCCTACTTCATCAAACTGGGTAGAAATAGCGCGATTTGGGGGAAAATTACCAACATAATCAAGGAAATTATACAAGCGACGAAGAAGAAACTTGCCCCTTTGAAGATAGTCTCAATAGGTACATCTGGAACTAACCCCTTAACAACATACACATTTATGCCCACCGGCGGGGTAATCGCCCCCAGGGTTGTTGCCATCATTAATATTATCCCAGTCCATATAGGGTCATAACCCAAAGCTGTAAGCACTGGGAAGAAGATGGGGATGGTAACCACCAGAAACCCCAGGGCATCCATAAGGCTACCACCGATGATATAGATGAGTAATACAACCGCCAAAATAGCAACAGGGGGCATGGGTAGTACCGATGCCCAATCCGCTAACACAAAAGGAAGTCTGGTTACAGTCAAGAAGCGACCAAAAATCACTGCCCCGGTAATAAGCACCATGACCATAGCGGATATCTGTAATGTTTCCCTAATGGATTTGGTAAATCTTTGCCAGGTAAGCTCCCGCCTAGCTAGGGCAATGATTATAGCACCAAAGGTACCAGCGGCACCGGCTTCAGTAGGAGTAAACCAGCCGGCAAAAAGACCACCTAAGACTAGACTAAATAAAACTAGCACTTCTAAGACCTTGGGGAAGGCGGCTAACTTTTCCTTGAGGCTTGTCTTTGCTCCTGGAGGACCAAAGTGAGGCTTCCATCGGCAAAGAATATAAATGGTAATCAGGAACAAGGCACCGAGGAGAATGCCAGGTAAAATGCCGCCAAGGAAGAGCCTGATTATGGATTGTTCGGTCAGCAACCCGATAATGATAAGGACAACACTGGGGGGGATAACCACACCAAGAGTACCGCCAGTGGCAACGGTGCCAGTACTCAATAGTGGGCTATAATTATACTTTTTCATCTGGGGAAGAGCTATCGTGCCCATAGTCGCCGTAGTAGCGGTGTTAGAGCCACAAATAGCCGCAAACAGCTCAGAACCCACTATCGTGGACATAGCTATCCCCCCGCGCAGTTGCCCCACCCATTTATATGCTGCGTCATAAAGCCTTGTAGTTATCCCAGAATTGAAGGCGATGAAACCCATAAAGATAAAGAGGGGGATGACACTCAGGCCATAAGACGAGAACTGAAACCAGATATCTGAGCTTAACATATGAAGTGCTGCCTGAGGCGAAATAATATAGACCATGCCGGCAAAGCCAGTCAGAGCCATAGCAAAGCCAATCGGCATTCGCAAGGCGAAGAGCAAGAGCATGACTACTATGCCAATGATGGCAACCATAGTGGGGCTCATTTCTTCACCGCCTGAGCCAGTGACTTCAAGAAATCAACCAGCAGCACTAAGGAGATAAGGGCACAGCCAAAGGCCACCACATATGTAATGGGGAAAAAGGCTATGTTCCATAATGATACAGATATTGAGCCAATTTCCCAGTAATGCCCGGCCAAGCGAGCCACTTGCCAGGCTATTAGCCCAAACAGGGCCATGCTTATTAAGTAGATAATACTATCAGTAATCGCCTGGACCCGCAGTGAAAACCGCATCATCACTATGTCTATGGCAACATGACCTCGTTTAATCTGGGTATAACCCAAAGCAAGGGCAATCACGATAGCAGCTAGAAAGCCAACACCGTCAGCAAGGCCAGCCAGAGGCACCCAGACAGCCCGCAAAACCATGTTGACCACCGTGATGAGCATCATCGCCACCAGAGTGCCCCCGGCTATCCAGTTTGCCCACCGGCCTAAAGCATTACTGACCCTTTCCAGATGAGTCACTCTCACCCCCACAAGCATTATTAGAGGGTGCCGCCAAAAGTGGTAACTTTCTAACAGGCACCCTCTATCAGCCTGGAAGCTACACAGAACCTACGGCGTTGTGTGCCTTACTTGGTCTTTATTCAACTATATTTCGCTATAAGCTCATATAACCTATCCAGAAACTCTTGCCCTGGTAGCCCTTTAGCCGCCATATCCTCTAGCCACTCACCAAGTACAGGCTCAAGCGCTTCCTCCCATCTTGCCTTCTCTTCTGGCGAAAGGGTGATTATTTGAAACCCGTGCTCCTGTTTTGCCCATTCGAGGGCCCCGGCGTCATACTCATCTACATATTCGCCGGTCCACAGTGTTTGCTCTAGAGCCAGGTCATCCATAACCTGCTGCACATCCGGTGGTAAAGCATTCCAGGCGTCTTTGTTCATTACTGCAACGAATGTAGCACCTATCGCGTATGAATAATCAACACCATAATTCACCAGCTCAGCTAAACGGAAATCCTTAAGCACATCATAAGAAGAAGAGTAGCCCTTGACGACTCCCTTTTCTAGAGCCCCGGGTAACTCAGGCATAGATATCGCTATCGGAGCTGCTCCCAGTGCTCTAAGAATCGGCAGAACACCCCCCGTACCTCTTAGCTCCAAACCCTTAAGGTCTTCCAAACTGCGCACTGGGTCTATGGTGGCAATGTGGTGTAGTCCAGCGGTAAACGTATGGAGAACCTTGAAATCAGCCAGCGATGCCGGCCTAAACTCCTTATACAGCTCCCACAGGACTCGGGCAGAGACGGTGGCATTGGGGAAGCCAATGCCAGGACGCTCAAGACCAGTTATCAGAGGGAAGCGACCTGGCTCATAGGATGTGGCCCCAGTAGCTATATCGGCAACGCCAGCAAGCACTCCATCATACGTAGCCGGTGCGGTGAGTAATGTTCCACCTGGGAAGGTCTCAATTATGACCTTGCCATTAGTGAGTTTCTCTACCTCGTCTGCCCACCTCTGCATTGACACGCCGGGAAAACTATGCGCTGGGGCGAAGAAGGCAAAGCTCAATTTTATAGGTGCTGGGGGTGGTGCCGGTGCCGGAGCTGGCGCCGGTGCAGCACAGCTAGCAACAACTAGGTTAGTCACCAGTATAATGGCTAGGAAAACAAATAATATTTTGTTTTTCATTAATTTACCTCCGTAAAATTAAAAGCTCCCAATCGCCTTATACTTAATCTTCTCACATACCACCACCTCCTTGCTCACCTACAAGGTTAAAGCACCAGTAAGATAGATTATATCCCTATCTCCTTCTCTGTCAAGTAGTTGTGCTCGTGGGTGTGTTCAAAAGCTAGTTTTTGTCGACCCCATCTGGAGTTACTACTTCCTTACTTCATCTCATCTCACCTCCTGTATCTACAGATTTAGCAGTGCCCGCTGTTCTCTTCATCCTGTTTACCAACCAGTCTCCAGGAATTGTTCGAGTTCTTCTGGGGACTTGTCTGCTAGCCCCGTTGATTCCAAGGTTCTGCCCGCTTTTCTGTAGTTGATGCCATTAATCGCCCCGGCAAGGGTAAGCAGCGACCGGGCAATGGGCACCGACACACCTATGTAATCCCCAAGCGAGACCAGGAAAGCCAAGCCATACGCCATGTCCTCGGCAACATAGCGGTGCTGGTAGCCAATACGTTCCCGCCACCTTCCGCTCTCCATAAGAAGTCTTTTTGCCTCCCGTGGATACATCCACTCGTTAGACCGGGTTTCATCATAATAGTCTTCAAGGGGGTAATGATTTGGCTTAAAGCCAAATCCCTCGCGGACGGCAATACGTTCGTTGTCCAGCAGGGAAATAATCTTCCGAATCGCCGGTGTTGTTCCCTCGATATGGATATCAAATTCAGTGAAATGCTCAATGGCACCCGTATTCAAGACAATTAGCGGTGGATGGATAATTGGCCCGGCATTCATAAGGGCTCCAGAAACGGCATTTTCAAGTCCATGTACGGCTGAAAAAAAGGTGCAAATTCTGGCAATGGTTTCCTCGGTCTTTCTTGCCGGAAAAACACCCGTGGGGAGGTGAACTGCCCTGGTGGTGATAGAGACTTCCGAAGGGGTGACTTTTCTAGCAAGGTAGGGCAGTGTCCCGTTTTCGGCAAGGGCAATATCTCTCCAATATCCCTTTTCCTTAAAATACTTTGCCATAATATAGGTGCCGAAGGTTCCCGGGGAGAGGAAAATGACCTGGCCATTCTGCAAATGAGGCCCAAGGCATTCCGCTACCGATTCCTGAGTAAATGCTGGGAGGGGGATACAGATTAGTTCAGCCCCGTCCACCGCTTCACCAATATCTGCTGTGATGCAGGCGATATGGGCATTCCCTTGCATGATAGGGCCACTGACTTTTATTGTTTTTGTTGACTGAATTTCATTGAATTCCTCGGGAAAACGGCTCCACATACGCACTTCAAACCCTTGAAGCGCAAAATCAGCCGCCATTGCAAAGCTGCCATTTCCTCCTCCGAGTACAGCCATTTTTTTAGGTGTCACTGCTAGCCTCCTTGTCTCTTATCTTTATCCCTCCTTCAAGCGCCAGTGTCTTAGAAGACTCGATGAAATCAAGGAGCTCAACAAATCCTTGATAACGGTTTTCAAATAAAGAGCGAGTATCAATGCCAGAATAATCATAAATGCCTTTGCCTGTCCTAGGGCCAATTTCGTTCTTTTCCATTTTTTCCTGAAGGAGTGCTGGCACCTTAAATTGATCCTGATGCAGGACCGAATATAGAAACTGGTCCGCATAATAGAGGATATCCAGTCCCCCCAGGTCTACGAATTCCAGCATTCCAAAGACCAATTGTCGAAAGCCTAGCCCAACTTTGGTGACCGTATCAATATCCTCTGCGGAAGCTATACCTTCTTCTAAGATTCTTGTCGCTTCATTAAAGACTGCCGACTGAAGACGAGGAAGAATGAATCCTGGGCTATCTTTCAATAATATAGGGAGCTTGCCAATTTCTTTTAGAAATGACTTCATCCGTTCTGCAGCCTCCATTGAGGTCTCTTCTCCAAGAGCAATTTCTACCAGAGGAATAAGAAAAGCCGGATTCAGCCAGTGCGTAATTAGCAAACGGTCTGGTTTGGTCAATATCCCCTTGAAGGTTCTTAGATTGATTGTAGAGGTAGTGGAGGCAATTATTGTCTTGTCATCTAAGTAGGGATCGATGTCTGCCAAAAATGACTTTTTGAGTTCAGGGTTCTCAGGAATGGCTTCGAACAAAAAATCACAGTCAAAGCTAGGCTCTGAAATCCCCGTTACTAAATCGATTCGACTAAGAATCTCTTCAACGGAACCATTTAAATGCTTGAGTTTTTGCAGTAAGATAAGATTGGATTGAATTTCTTCAATTGCCCTGTTTAGCGTTGATTTATGTCTACTAACCAGCTTTACAGAGCACCCTTCTGCGGCTATAACCTGGGCAATTGCCAGCCCCATTCGGCCAGCACCAACTACAGTGACACGTTCAGACCTCATCCCATTCCCCCCATAATGCCTTCAAGCCGCTGGTTAGTAATCTACTTCTCTTCGAGCTTCTAGTCAAGCTTATTGTAGCACATATTTAAAGAGATATGCGTATCTTAGTTATCTTCGGGGTTCTAGATAAGCCTTGGATGAAATCTCACCCTTATATATACACTTACAAGTAAGGGGGGAATAAATCGTTACCGCTTTTCTTTTGTTAAGCAACAATCACAGCTACCCGTTAGTTACCTGTCCCACATAGAGACTTGATGATGTCAAACCTCCCGTTTACTAATTGTTGAAGCTTGGCTAAATCCTCCTCCTTCAAATGGGAGAATCTACCCATTAACCTGGTAAATTCCTGAATCGGTTTGGGGTTATCCGTCTTATGGGTGAAACGGAACTTTCCATTTTCCGCTTCCCACAGCGGAAAATAATTGGTTCTCACTGCCATCCGACATACCTGGATCGCCGAATCATCCTGTATCCTCCAACCTGGCGGGCAGGGGGAAAACACGTGAATATAAACAAACCCCTCGTTTTTTTTCTCCTTTGCCTTGAGCAGTTTCTTGGCGAAGTCCTCCATATGGCTCAGGGTGGCTGTAGCTACATAAGGAACTCGGTGCATGGCCATAATCAGAGCCAGGTCTTTGGCCGATGTTTCTTTACCCTCCCGAGCCACCCCATATGGTGTAGTGGTAGTGACAGAGCCAAAAGGGCTGGTGCTGCTTCTTTGAACGCCGGTGTTCATGTAACCTTCATTATCGTAGGTGATGTAAATAAACTTCTCATTTCTTTCAGCGGCGCCGCTTAAGGGCTGGAAACCCACATCGGCAGCGCAACCGTCACCGGTAAAGCAGACCACGGTAACATCTTTGCCTATTTTACGATAATATCTGACAAGGCCCGTGGCGCTGGAAGCTACGCCGGTCATCAAGCAGGCATAGTAAGACAATCGGTGCCATGCCCCGGTTTCCTGCCCCTCCAGAATAGAGATGGCGCAAGAGGGACAGGTCAAGATCATAATCTCCCTTCCCAGAACTTTCGACATAATCCTAAGGGTCAGTTCCATAGGGCAGCCCGTACACAGGGACATTCCTCCAGCAAACGGGTCCTCGTCACGGAAGTATTCAAAAACCCGGGATGTTCCCTTCTCCTTTTTAGCCATGTTTTTTGCTCACTCCTCCAAAGGTATCCAGGTTACCTCGCGGTAAGATTTGCCCTGTGAGGCAGCGTAAACGTCATCTAGCACCCTCTCTATATGCGGTATGGTGATATCCATACCGCCCAGCCCATCAATAAAGTCCATCATGGGAACAAAGCCAATATCCGGGGAAAGAGCCCTCAACTCCATATATAGGGGCCCGCAGTCCCAGCCGTAGCAAACGCTGCGGTCGATGACCCCTATGGCTTTTTTCCCTTTGAGAGCCCGTGTCAATTTCTCACGGGGAAAGGGACGAAACATTCTCAGCTTGACCAGTCCCACTTTCAATCCCTCCGCTCTTTTGGCGTCAATCACCCGGCGGGTGGTCCCGGTAACACTCCCGGCGACCAGCACCACTATATCGGCATCCTCTGTGCAATACTCCTCTATCTGACCACAATAGCTCCGTCCGAAAAATTCTCCGAATTCCCGGTCTACCTCATCCAGCTTTGACCTTGCTCGATTCAGGGCAGCACAGTGCTCGTACCGACGCTCCATGAACTTTATCAGACTGCCACCGGTGCCACAGCCTATAGGCTTCCCCGGGACCAGCTTAGTCCGCTCCGGCTGTAGCTTCAGCGGTGCCAGGAACCGGTTCACATCTTCCTTGGCAGGGATTTCTACCGCCTCGGCCAGGTAGGAAAGGTAAAAACCATCGTAGTTTACCATCACCGGGAGCTGGACTTCGATATCCTCCGCCAGCCGAAAGGCCATTATCAACGAGTCTAGGATTTCCTGGCAGTTTTCCGTCATTATCTGAATCCACCCCGAGTCTCTGGTGGTGACTATGTCCTGCTCGCCGGAGAGGACGCCCATGATGCCCGGCGTCTCACGGTTGGCAATAGCCATCACCACCGGAGCCCTGAAGCCAGCAGCTTGAAGTAAGGCATCATACATGAACACTAGACCATAGGAGGCAGTGGCAGTGAAAGCCCGGCCACCAGCCATTGTAGCCGCGAGAATAACGTTCATAGCTGAAGTTTCCCCCTCGACCTCCACCATTTCAGCATCCAGAATCCCATCAGCATGAAACCTGGAAAGCTGCTCCAATACTTCAGTCACGGGAGTTATAGGGTATGCGGATATTACATCTGGCTGACAGAGCATGGCCCCGTAGGCCGCCGCCGCATTGCCGGTTAAGAGCTTTACCTCACCTTTTTGCGCCTTAATCAGCAAATTCTCCCTCCGGCATCATGATTATAGCCTCTCGCGGACATTCCTTGGCACAAATTCCGCAGCCTTTGCAGAAGTCAAGATTGGGCACATATTCATCGTTCATTATAACCATGCACTGGGGAGGACAGTAGAGGACGCAAAGGTCGCAACAGGTGCACTTATCCATGTCCAGCACCGGCCTTTTAGTTCGCCAGCTCCCGGTATCCAAACAGAGGAGCAATTCATCGGCGTTAGACCAGTTTCCGGCATCCAAATAGTGGAGCGGCTCACTGGCATCAGGGCCACCGCCCTCATGCTTGGAGCTGAATTCTCTACTTATCACCATTGGAGCTACCTCCACCTCGCGGAATCCTCTTTCGGCGCTGCGAATGTTTCTCTGAAGGATGTCACCGCTGAAATACTCCCCCATCCCAGATAGGATGGACTTCAAATCCAACCAGCGGGTGGTTGCGGCAAGAGCGCCGAGGATGCAGGTGTTGGGAATGTCCCTGCCGATTTCCTCAATTGCAATCTGGGTAGCATTTATCACCCCGGCTAACCTCGGGTTCTCATCAGGTTGTCTTCCCAGTAGCCGAGGGCTGTTTAGGATTAATATTCCTTCCGGTTTCAACCCGGAAAATAGCTCGGGCAGACTCAATAAGGTAGGGTCTATTACTACCAGACAATCGGGATTGTAGATTTTAGTTTTTTCTAGAATAGGTCTATCATCAAAGCGAGTAAAAGCTACAACCGGTTGTCCGCGTCTTTCCATACCAAACATAGGGAAGTTGGCTACGCACTTACCCTCGGCCATGAATGCAGCCGCCAGCATCCGCGCTGCCAAAACCGCACCCTGCCCCCCGCGACCATGAAACCTTATCTCTTTCACAGCTATCAAACTCTAGCATCAAGAAAGCCAACTCCTGCCATCATTCCTTTACTACTCGGGCTGGCTGTCAGAACCGGCTCCTTATTACTCGGTCACCCCCCCTTCATGCTGCCAATGTTACTGCTATAAATGCCCCGTAGCCAAATCTGTAGAGGTAGACATTGTTAATGATTATTGGATCTTCGGTTAATATACCACCTCTCCCAAAGGATGTCAAAAATCTGGATTCGTTCAAGTTAAAGAGGCAAGATTGTTTGCCCTACCCTTTTTGGTAGGAGTATAAAATAATCTACACAGTAGTGCCACAGAACCTAAAGGGTGGCCATCTTGACAACTAGTTAAAAGTCAAATATACTATTCGCCAAGGATGATTGATAAGGAACGTAATCCTGGTAAAATGACATCTCTTCAGCATGTTACCCAGACTTATTACAGACGGGAGGGATAAGTTGAGAGATACAGAGGAATACTGGAATCCAATTCTGGAGACACTACCTCGGGAGAAGATTCAACAGCTACAGCTAGTAAAATTTAAGAACATATTCTCTTGGGCTTATGAACACTCCAAGTTTCATCACAAGCTATACACTGATGCTGGCATAGAGCCTGGTGACATCCGGACGTTTGATGATATTAGAAAGGTGCCCCAGGTAGAGAAATCGATGATGAGGGCCATCCAGGGGAAAGACCCCTACCCATATGGGGATATATTGTGTGTACCCCTGGAGGAGGTTACAGAATATCACCAGACCAGCGGCACGACAGGACAGCCAATACATCAGTCTGATACCTGGCAGGACTGGGAGTGGTTCGCTGAAGCCTGGGCTTACACCTTATACGCCCAGGGATACCGAAACCGTGACCGGCTATTCATAGCCTTTGGCTATAATACATTCATGGCCTGGTGGAGCGCCCACTACGGGGCTGAGAAGCTGGGCTGCGAGGTAATTCCTGGCGGCGTATTAAATACTGAGGCACGAATATTGAAAATGCAAGAGCTAAGAGCCACTGCGATGATGGCAACACCAACCTATGCACTGGGTATGGCCGATACTGCGAGAAGGAAGTTAGGTATAGAGCCAGCCAGGGATTTATATATAAAAAGAATAACCGTCGCCGGTGAACCCGGAGGTAGTATTCCAACAACTAAGAGAAGAATAGAAGAGGCTTGGGGAGCTAAGGTCTACGACGAATTAGGCGCTACCGAGATAGGCCCTTGGGGCTATGAATGCCAGTGTCAATCCGGTGTGCATGTCAACGAGGCTTTATTCCTGCTTGAGGTAGAAGACCTTGATACCGGTGAAATCATCAGTGAGCCCGGGAGGAAGGGTAAGATGGTGATAACTGCTTTTGACCGCATGGCTCAACCATGCATCAGATTTGATTCGAAAGATATAATTCAGTTGAGTCCCAATGAATGTGAATGCGGACGAACGTTTAGGCTGATCCAGGGAGGAGTTATTGGTCGGGCTGACGATATTACTAAGGTAAAAGGGGTATTACTTGCGCCAACTTCAATTGAGGAAGTAGTCAGGGGCATCCCAGAGCTAAGCGATGAATATGAGG
>SDBU01006624.1_pt1 | contig 13550 bp, 15 predicted proteins | sample 2277071 | NCBI WGS metagenome assembly SDBU01 (sample SAMN10397929, study PRJNA504765) | marine sediment metagenome | isolation source: marine sediment core GS08_GC12, 126 cmbsf | place: Arctic Ocean: Gakkel Ridge, Loki's castle | collected 2008
TATGTTTCATCTGATTCTCCTAAGTTGTCGTTGATGAAGGAGATAAGTTTACATATTAGCGAGTTTTTTTTATCAAATTATTTTTTGTCGTGTACAAAGGAATTTTTTAGCGGAAATGTCTGGTTTCGCATTAGTAAATTTATCTTTTGTATTTTGTATTGGATATCTAATTAAATTATTTGTAAAAAAAACACCCTCTTCATTTGAGCACATTACTTATTTTACAGCTTGGTTTGCAGCTACAATAATAAATATTTTACAATTTTATAATGTTATTTCTCAGAAAATTTTTGCTATTATTTTAGCATTTGGTGTGATTATTTTAACAATTACCGTTCTTTTTACTTTAAAAAAAATTACTAGTTTTTTTTATGTTAATTTATCTAACAAAAAAAAATAAAAGGAACATTTAATGAAAAACAATACTGATCCTCAACAAAATTTTTGGAAATTAGCTATCCAAAGACCTTCTTTAATTAAACTTTATTGCTTAAAAAATTTTTCAATTAATTTCAGTAGTTATATTGCATCTTCTAGATATTTTATAAAAAAAAATATAATAAAGTTAGCTCCAAAAAGATAAATGAAAAAAATTAAAAAAACTGATAAATCTATTCATGATATTAGACAAAATTTTTGGATACTAGCAAGTATCCAATCTGGTTCTATTGGCTTATGGGGACTGATTTTAGGTTGGCAATTATCAAAAAGTTATCCCCCAGAAATAGTAATGGGATCAGTTTGTATTGGCAATATATTTTTATGGTTAATTGGAATTGGTGTAATTTCAATGTCTAGTAAAAATAGAACAAATTCAATAGAAAATATCAATAAAGTATTAGGCAAACCTAGTGCAATTGTTTCAGCACTATTTCTAATATTAGCATTTTTAAGTTGGTATGTTTTTCAATTAAAAGTTGCTACAAGTTCTATAAACAGTATCTTTCAACTTGACTCTATAACCCATAATACATTTTCTATTCGAACTGGAGCAGCTATAGGCCTTGTAGGAGCTCTATTAGCTATAGGAGGTTTAAAAGTTATAAAATGGATAGCTGTTATTTGCTTACCAATTTTAATAATTTATCAACTTGTTGCTTTAATTATATCAGAAAATAATGTAATTATTTTAAAAAACTTTGGAATCTCCTTTTCTGCTATTATATTAATTATAATTTATTTATTACCTGGAACAATAAATTTGCCAACTTTTTTTAGACATTCTCGTTCATTAGCTGATTCATATTTTGCTTTAACTCTTATGGCCTTCTTTTATACTTTCTTTCAATTTTCTAGTATTTGGTTAAATATTGATAATTCTTCTTTTCTCATTTTTTCGAATTTTGTAGATTTGAAATTATTATTTAAAATATTTATTTGTTCATTTGTAGTTCTAGTTACAATATCTAATATTACAGTAAATATCTATTTTGCCTCTGCTAGTTGGGAAGCTTTAGTTCCAAAATTTGTAGGCTCAAAAGAATATGCAATTATTGGTTTAGTTGGAGCCGCTGCATATACTTTTATTCAAATAACTTATCCTATGCAGGTCTTGATAAATTTAGCTAATTATTATATTGCAAATCTTGGAATAATCCTTATTTTAACTTTTTTATTGGATATTATTCTTAAAAAGCAGTCTAAAATAATAATTCGTAGGATCGGAAATGCTACTTGGTTAATTTCTTGTATAGCAGCTACTATATTAGAAATCAATAAAAATAAAGAATCTTATATTATATTGTCTTCAACGGGATTGAGTATTTTATTTTTTATATCAGCTATTTTTATTGAAGAAAGTATCTGGTCATTAAAAAAGATAATCACTAAGAAATAAATAAAATATTAAAATTATATTATTTTTTCATTTTAATACTAAACTTGAGGATGCATATACATGCTGGATAAAAAATGTTGAAGGATTTATTAAAGAAAAACCTTTTTCATTCGCTAAAGTTTTGTAATACTCATATTCTTCATTTTTTAACTCATTTATTAAATAATCATATTCTGGATTTGGATATTGTCTATGATCAGCAGCTCCAGCCAAAATCATATTTTTGATTGAAGATTTTATCATTAATTTTTTCCAATTATTTTTAAAATTTTTATCATAATTTTGATACACTATTCCTTGAATAACTATCGCAGAACTATTCAAATTGGAAAGATTATTTGATTTTGCAGAATAAGTATAAATATTTAAATCATTATGATTTTCATATATAAGATATTCTTCATCAATAACTTTAAAATCATTATTTTTTTTATCAATAAATTTTGCGTGAATAATTATTGGTATTTTTTCTTTTTGTAAAATTAGAAATATAGTTTTATAACTCCAAAACATAGGTAAGCAATAATAATTTAAATGCCTAGTTGTAAATCTTTGTAACAGCATATTTTTTAATGATTTATCATTGTTATTTATAATTATTTCTTTAAGAAAATCAATAGACTCTTTAGATAACAATTTTCTTGTTCTTCTAACAATCTTCTCTGTAAATTTTGAAGAAACATCTCCATATCTTTTTAAAATTTTTGGATGAATTTTTTCTATTTTAGATAATTTAAAATAAGAATCTTCATTTAAATATAAATGGGCAGTTTTGCAAAAAAGTTTTTTTTGAATATAAAATATTTTATCAGATGATTGAGAAATCTTTGATTCTGTTAATATGAAAGATTTTAAAACAAATAATTCATCAGAAGTTAGTTGAATAATAAGGCTTTCTCTTTCTAATATTTCTTTTAAAGTCATTTTAGTTTGCATTAGTAAATTTATATTCTTCTGTGATAGCAATAATTCAATTATTTTACTTTTTTCTTTGACTTGACTTTCAATTTGAGAAAAATCTATCAAATTTTTAGCAGATAATATGGCCATTTTAACTGCTCTAATTTGACAAGCATTTTCTCCTACAAGAGGATCAAATTTTTCTAAATTTCCTGCATTATATTCTAAAATAGCTGCTTGAAGTACATTCAAAAGCATTCGATATTCTTCTAAGCCTTTTATCAAACCATTTTTAATTTTACTTGAAGGATCATAAGGGAGTAATATGGCTAATGATTTTTTTTCTTTTATATTTGTAAGTGAAGAATTAAAAACAGATGGGGCTAAAGGGGCGATTACTAGATTATTTTGATTTTTTAATAATTGAGAAGCATCCAAATATTTAATTTTTGATTTACATGCATTCATAATTTATCCCAACTTTTTAAATTTTACTTATTTATTGAATTTATTTACATTTAATTTTTTTTTATCTACATTCAATACATGTGTAAAAAGAGATCTACCAACAACATATCCTAAAATCATACCAAAAGATCCCCCTAGAACTCCATGAATAACTAATCCTGTAAATGTTCCTGCAATCATTAAACATGTGATTCCTAAAATTGCTAAAACATGTTTTAATTTAATATTTTTTATATTTAATTTTATTGATTTTAAAAAAATTATTATTTTTTTCATATTAACTCCTATTATTTATGCTTATTGTAACAAAATTAAGCATATTCTAACAACTACGTAATTAAAATTCAAATAAAAAGTTATAAAATTGCAAAAAATTATTATAATTAATTGATAATTAAATATTTATTATTAATAATTAAATTTTAATTAACTAACGAGTTTATTATCTATATGAGCCTACCCAGACGATAAATATGTAAAAATAAAATTTTAATTTTATAAATTTACTATATAGAAATAATTGTAATATTTTATATGATTTTTTATAAATGATTGACGTGCAATCATTCTTAAATCCTTTGTTTCTGACAAACCCTAAATAAATATTGAATTCGAAAAAAGTTAAGAATTTTTTGCTTTTAAACAAACTAACTGCGCAGTATCATAAATCACTAATTACTAGTGCCTTATGCAGGATATTAAAATTATTATTACTATTGATTTATAATAAAATTTTTTATATAATTATTATGTTAATAACATAAATCTTTAAATATGCATAACACACTAAATAATAATGGAGTATAAAATGAAAAGTGTAAAAAATAATTTTAAAAAATACCTCGAATCCTCAAGATTCCTAACCAAATCATTGGCAATCCTAGCCGGAGGTCTTATAGGCCTAGTAATAGCTAGTTGGGCTGGTTTAATTTTCGGTGTAGTGATTGGATATGGGCTTGAGTTTCTTGTAGGGAAGGCTATTAAAAAAGCACTTGTATATTCAAAATAATCTCGAAAGCTCTAGCAATCCTAAAATCTGATTTTCACATATTCTTTGCCATACAAAAAAATATCCATTGATATAAAACGAAACTTTTTTCAATAATCCTTAAATTATTCGCATAACTTTTCAAGAGTTACTTTTAATGGCTCTCTTCCTCTATATAAAGAAATGATTTTCTGTCTTTCTTTTTTATATTTTTCTAAAGTTAGATCATTAGGAAAGCTTCTAAAGACGGGAAGAGGGAAGTCTTGATAGTTAACCTTTATATTAGCATCCATTATATGATTGTTCGCGATAGAAAATCCGAGATTTACAATTGTTTGTTTGTTTGTTTGATCTGTTTTTAACCACTGTTCAAATAATACCGAATTAGTTTTTCCATATCCAAAAATTAATCCTTGTAAAACAATATCTTTTTTTACTAAGGACCAAAATTTTGAATTTTCTTCATTAAATTCATTAATTATAGTGAATGGATCGAAATCAAAATCGATTCTTTTTTTAAATATATCGTAATATTCGTTTAAAACAGATATTAAGTTAGCTTTATTTACAAAATATACATCTGCTATTCCTGCGTCTTCATGCTTTTTAAAGAATAGTAAATACTTATCTTTGATTTTAAAATGTTTTTGGACTTTTTCCCATCCTTCGATTTCGAATTTTAATTTTATTTTGCAACGATTTGCTTTTTCTTTAATTGTTGCAGGAATATTTTCAAAATTTTCTCTCAATCTTTCTCTTGAAATTATACATAAGTTGGACGAGACAATAGGTTTACTTCCAAAAAGAACATAAATTCCTTCTTCTCTTAACAAGAGATATTCTAAAAAAACATTCAAGTCATTTTTGTCTTTTCTGGTTAACTTACTTAAGTTAATGTTTGTTTCTTTTGCATTGAACCAAACTAAAAACAACAAAAGGCTTGAGATAAAAACAAATTTTAATAAATATATAGCGAACTTTTTAAAATTTGGAGCATGTTTCATGAAAAAAGTAATTTGTTTTTTAGTATTAAATGCTATGTTAACCACTAAATTAATAGCTTTGTCTAATACAATAACATCCGAAAATAATTATAATCTACAAAATATAAAAAACGAAAAAATTTACATATCACATAAAAATTTATCTTTTAGAGAGGCTGGAATTTTTTTATATTTGGATCATTCTGTTATTCCGCTAAACAATATTTATTGTGATGAGCAAGGCTATTACTTAAAAAAAGCATCTCAGAATATAAAAATGAAAACAAAAGCAGGAGATGAAGAAATCTAGGAATGTAATAATTGTGGAAGAATATTTTCTCCAGCTCCTTATAATGGTTATAAATGCCCAGACTGTGGTTCTCGTGATGCAAAATCTGTATATTATTAATCTTTAATTTCTGAAAAAATTGAAGAAAAAAATCATTCAAAAAAATAAATAGAGTATCTATATTTATTCATCAATCAAAGGAAAATTTTATATGAAATGGCCACTACCTATAATATCTCTTTTTATTATCTTTCTTTCAGGATGTACAAGCATGATACATCTAGGATATACACCTGCAATAAACAAGTGTGAAACAAATAACATAGCTTTGCAGGTAACAACTATCGATGATCAAAGAACAAATAAAAAGACTATAGGAGCTTTAAGAAATCTTTATGGAATGCCTATTGTAAAAATTGCTACGAATGATAATGTACCTGATTGGGTAACAAATGCTCTAAAGCTTGAACTTTCAAATGCTGGTTACATTATTGATGAAAAAGGCTCTGATGCTAATTATTTGATTGAAGGAAAATTGCTCCATGCTTTTGCTAGCACATATTTCATATATCATGGTCGCATGAAAATAGATATATCTTTAAAACGTGATGATAATGTGATTTTTCATAAAGTATATGCGACAAAAAAAAGTCATGGAGTAAATTGGATCGTTCAAACTTCAATCTGCGCCAAAACATTAGAGCTTAATTTACAAGAAGTTTGTAAACGGTTTATTACAGATCTAAATCACAAGCTATTAGAAGGCGATTTAAAAATTGAATAGGTAAAGCTGCTATTTAAATACTTTTAATATATAAATTTGAAATTTTATCGTCTTCACTTTCTAAGCATATCAGACAACTTGCTGGTAATTCACCAAGATACGCTCTAATAACAGACATTTTTGCATTTTATTGTCTTTCAGAATGCAACAGTCCCATAAACTATCAAAATTTTTGAAAAAAATTGTCAACGCAAAATGAATATGTCACTATCTTTAGCAAAATAGAAATGTCACTTATTTGATATCATACACTCTCTCATCATTGGTTGGTTTACATTATGTCTCCCCCCATGGGGGGAGACTTTTAAAATTAAAAGTTTATAGATATTTTTTTTCTAATTCTCTCTTTTATAGTCATTGCTTTTTTCTTATCTAAAAACGCTTCTAGTCTTTTTCTATCCATTACTTTTATAGCGTAGGGCCTTTCTTCATATATGGTGTATTCATATTGCTCTCCATGGCACTCGACTATTAATTTATCATTAATATCGTAGATTAAAACGGGCTTTCCCATAAGCCTCCTGCCGTTGTTTTTTTGTATTATTTGATAGGTTTTGTGTTGATAATGAAAAGTTAAGTTTTTGGATATTTTTCTTTCTTCTTTTACACATAAAACATTCTCTAATTTAATATTTATAGGCAGTTCTTTGTGTCCATCTTTAAGATCTTGAGGAGCCCTTCCAAAACGTTTATTATAATCAATTCTAAATTTTTCTAAGTATTGATTGCCTTCTTCAATAGAAGAAATATTTTCTAAACGCATTAGCTTAATCAATCTATCTTGTAGAGTCCCATGAGATCTTTCTACACGGCCTTTAGCTTGAGGTGTATTAGCAAATATTAATTCTATATCGAGCTCTTTCATAGCCTTACCAAAATGTGTTAAATGCCTTAATTCAGATTTAGGAGACTTGAAAATAGTATGCCTGTCTGAATATAATGCTAATATGCCGTGTCTTTTTATGTATCGATTCATGCATTTCAAATAGCTTTCTGTGCTTTCATGTTTTACGAAGTATAATTCTTGAAGCTTTCCGGTAGCATCATCAACCATGTTGATTAAACAGCACTTTTCGGATCTATCTTCAAACCATTTTTCATAACTGCCATCGATCTGTATTAATTCACCCTCTTGAGATCTCCTGCATCTTCTTTGATATACAGATAAAGTTTTTCTTCTATTTACTTTCCAAAGATTTTCTTTTATCATTAAACGCCTGATCCTTTCACGGCTAAAACGTAAATGGTGGCGTTCTTCCAATTGTTCTTTGATGAGTTGAGGGCCAAAGTCAGGATAATGTTTATTGATCAGCTCTAGTACTATATTTCCAGTTCTAGGGCTGATTTTTCTATTACTTGATCTTCCACGATTTTGATGAGCTAAGCCTTGCAAACCATTCTCTCTATATTTTTTACATAGTCGATATGTTTGCCTAAAACTAAGAGCTAATTGCTCTTTTGCTTTTTTATAACTTAACATCCCATCTAAAACCTTTGCTATTACCTCACCTCTTTCCAGTTCTTTTGAACTCATTTTTATAATCTCCATATTTACTCCAGTTTTGAAAGAGTTTGGAAGATTATAACATCAATAGTGACATTTCAAAAAAGTTTTAGTAGTGACATTATCATGTTGCGCCCACAAAAAAATACTACCGATTGATTTATATTGCTTTTCATAATATTCTCGATAAAAAAAAATCAAGGAAAACTATATTATGTCAGTTTCTTCAACTTCAAGAGAAGCAATTCGAGGGGCCGATGCGGAGATCCCACGGGATCCAAAACCAGTAAAATCTGTTAAAAGAGCAAATCAAGTATCTCCATCTTTACCAGGTCCAATTAGAGGTTTTGCTGTAGATGCGGATGCACTACGAGCAACAAATTTTGCTCAAATTATACAAAAATCCACTTTAAACAATAATTTCTTGAAACTTGTATGTAACACGCAGGAAAACATTTCTTTTTGGGGAAGCCGTTATATAACAATTTCAATGTTGATTGGAGGCATTCGTGTTAAAGGAACAGCGCATATTGATGCTCTCGCAACGCGTGTAATCAAGTTGGTTCAAGAACATAAATTTGAATATAGCCAGGAAGAAAGAAGTATAGGTTCTCTCATATCAAGAAAAATAGATCAGCTTTATGATGCCAATGACCGACGATTAAATAACCGCAACTTTTTGACTAGAGTTCTGTACGTTTTGAGAGTTTTTTTTAAATGCTTTAACTTTCGCAATGTTTCCATAACTCGTTGGGATTGGAGAGAGGAAGAAGGGGAATTTGAGTTTTGTAATATTTTTAAATATTATACCAAAGCACAATACAAAAAAGAATTTGGGACTTTTCCGGGCCGTTTTGAGGCTAACTACGGATTGCGAAGACAAACAAAGGATCTTTTCCTGCCGCCAAATGAAAGTTAATCAGAGGGTTTTTGGTTATCAAAAGACTGGTTGATGTATAAAATTTGAATCTTGACATTAAAATTATACAAAGGACAGTGCAAGAATCAAAAAAATCTTTAATTCAATAAATTGAATCAACAGATTGATTTATATTAACCTTAAGAAAGTGAACATTTCAGCTAGAAAAGGGACATTATTATATTGCCTACTAGCAATTTTTCTTGCATATAAAAGCAACCTTAATTAAATTTCTATCTTATTAAAATTAAGAGGAAATTAAGTATGTCAGTTTCTAGCTTATTGAGTTATTTGAATCCCTTCGCATATATGGGATCTAAACCACTTCTTGAAGAATTTGAAGTATTGTCTGATCCATGGTGGCTTGTTGAAGGTAAACTAATCCGTATTATTAGAAATGGTGAGGATCTAAACTATCTAGTTAGTCATCCTATAACTGGAGAAAATTCAAAACAAGGATACATTAATAAAAAAGGATTAACTGCAGAAGAAACAATAGAGCGTTTGAAAAGAAAGGATAGCCCTCAGATAGAGAAAAATGGTGATGTTACTTTTACAATCGGATTTAAAAGTCAATTAGATCCCCATATTCAATTAGATAATAATAATTGGGCTATTACTATGGTTAGTTGGATTCGTAGTAGTAGGTGTAAAAAAAACCCTGAGATTTATGCTTGTAAGTGTAATAGAAACCCTTCTGCTTGGGCTGGACATGCTGTGCTTTTGATTGAAGTGGTAGACAATGGAATTTATATTATGATAAAAACACATCTAGTTCAGGATAAGGAAAAGAAAAAGGAAAAAACCGGAAAAGTTCTATCAGAAATAGTAACTGATTTTTCTAAGTATCGTAAAGATATTAAACACCAAACAGAAACTTGGAGCAGATCTGCAAAAAAGGTTGTGGAAATGATTGTTGAAATAGAGGGTGAAAAAGCAAAGCAAATGGCAGGAGAAATTACAGTTTATTTGAACCTTATGGGACAGTGTTCACCTAAGAAAACAGCCTCTGGTAATCTTGTTGATGGCCATAATTGCTATACTTGGGATAGAAAAATGTTGAGTATAGCTGGCGTAGAATTACAAATTGAACATACTGAAAAGAGTCCCCTTGAAAAAGGCACCGGTCATAGTCTTCACGACATACATCATCATGGAGATTTTTTTACTGGGTTTTCTCCAAATTCATATATAAATCCAGAGTATATCTTCTCAAAAGCGAAGGTATCTATAGCTATTATCGGAATTAAATTTTTTGAAAAAACCCCCTTAGATATAACAAACTATATTCATAAAAGAACAACGCCAGACTCATGGCAGGCCTTATCCTTATTACCTACCGATACATATAATATTAATGGAAGGAATTTCGATAATGTTGTGGCTGTAGCAAAAGCTAGTTTTGATTTTTTGAATGACACGATTAGCTTTCATGTTGAAAAACTGCCAATTCTTATTAAAGTTAGAGGACAGGAACACCTTTGTACTGTTGACATAGCTGAAGATGTTAAGGATTACATGGAAAAAACGTTATATCGAGAAACTCATGGTCATTTATGGTTCGTAGATCAAAAACTCATGATAGATAATCTTTTGAACAATAGACCTTATGATGAAGGCTGTGTAATTGTATAGATAATATCAGTTTTGATTAAAACAGAACATAAGATTTAATTATAACTATAACTACAAGCATGAAAAATTCTAATTTAACAAATGAGGTTTTAGAGCTTGTAGATAAAGTGTAAGGAATATTTCTTTTAACATCCTAGGATTAAAAAAAGCAATTTCATGATTCGATTTTTTTGTTATTTGAGAGATTTGCTGTGTCCTTTTTCAATTCCCTCCACATTTCCTTATTATAATGTTTCTTTAATTCGTTGGAATTAGAGAGATAGAGATGAACTTTAGTTTCTTATTTTTTTTCATTATCATATTAATAAGTAATATGAAGAAGAATTTAGGACATTTACAAGACTTGCTTTTGCTATAACCATGGCTTTGGAGGATAAAAAAGATTTTTGGATTCTGTATCTTGATCGAAAAAATATTGAGATTAGTAATTTTTAAAAGATAGCTCCTGAATTATAAAATTCAGGAGCTTAATGTTTAAATCAACTATTTAAAATAAGTTATAATTCGAGAACCACAAGAATCTGGAGTCTGATAAATAGAATCAACAGATTGATCCAAAGCTTTATTAGCACGCTTTGATACTTCTTGAACAGAAGCTTCCGTTGCCCAATCTTTAACTGGACCTGGTATACCTGAACATGCTTGATCTGTTGCTACTTTAACACTTGTTGCACTAGCCTCAACTATTGCTTTAATACAAGGGTGAAATGCTGCTTTTAAAGTAGATTTTACTGGTTCTGGATTCCATGCGATCTCCGCATCGGATCCTCGAATTGCTTCTCTTGAAGTTGCTGGAACTGACATATAACCTCCATGGTTTTAAAAGTACTATAAATTAATAAAAAAAAATAATATGGGTAAAGGTAGAAAAAGTCAATAATCTTAGTCTATTTGTCAACGCAAAATGAATATGTCACTATTATTATAAATTTTTAAACGTTTATTAATCAAGAGGTATAAGTATGGCATCTGTATCACCCCCCACTGAAACTAGAATTTCCCTTCCTTCAGATGAATCAAAATCATTAATAAAAAATAATAGTCCTAAAACATCAATCTTACGTAAAATATGCGCAGCTGTGTCTACAATATTTTGTTGTTTGCTTGCTGGGAGTGGTGCAATCGGTGTAGCAACAACTTACGATTTAAATTATCCTTTTGTTTATGGTCTATTGAACGCATCATTTTGGGGATGTTTAACCTATTGTACCTGCTTTTATTTGGAAAAATACCAGTGTACTCAAAGAGATTATGAGCCTTTACAAGCGTAATTTTGAATTTCAATAAAAAATTAGCTCAAGAAAAACCGATTGGCTACAATGTATCTGGCAATTTAGAAAAAACTGACAAACTAATGTATTTATTAGAAGAGAAAACAGAAAAAGAAAGTATTGATATAAACACTTGATAATAAAGTTTACTCGAAGCCGGACTCGAACCGGCACGGAATTGTTCCCAAAGGATTTTAAGTTCCTTCATGACTTTCAAACAATTTATATTTTCTTATTTTTTATAATAATTTCCAAAAAAGAACTTGAGGATCAATTTCTAAAAGAAACTCATCGATTGGTATGCAAAGAATTCCTTTTTCTTTATATTTTTGTTTTCCACGATATAACAATAAAGTTTGAGCTTCAGGATAATCCTCTTTAAATATTTTAAGACCTCTAAAATCTTTTGGATGCAAAACTTTTCCATTTTTCACTTCAATAGCTAAAAGACAATTAGGACCTGATAAAATAAAATCAACTTCAACTTTTGAGCTTGTTCTCCAAAAATTTAGTTGATATTTTTCTAGTTGAGCATCTAGCCAAGCTTTTAGATGCTGAGCTACTAAACCTTCTAATGCAGCGCCATGAATTTCACTTTCATGATCATAAAAATTTTTAGGCCGAATTGAACAATATACCCCTGAGTCAAAAAAATAAAATTTAGGATGATTAATTAAATCTTTTTTAGCTTTTCTTCGAAAAACCTGAAGGTGAAAAGACAATAATAGATCTTCTAAGATCATCAGATAACTATCTACAGTTTTTCTAGCTATTTGAGCTTCTCTTGAAATATTCGATGCATTTATTATGGATGCATGAGAAAAACTCATAGTTTCTAAAAATCTCGCAAAATCCCCTACATTTCTTACTATTCCTTCTGATTGCACTTCTTCTTTAAGATAGATACCTACATATGCTTTCAATATCTCTTCAGATATTTCAGAATCTAAAACAATTGGAAGCATTCCAAATTTTATATTTTTTTCTAAATCAAATATATCTTCTATCTCTTTAGCAAAAAAAGGAGGCATATGTTTTAAAAGAGCTCTACCTCCTAAAAGATTAACTCCGTATTTTTTTAATTTTCTAGCGCTAGATCCTGTTAAAATAAATTGATATCCTTTTTTTTCTTCAATCATGGAATGAACAACATTTAAAATATCTGGAGCTTTTTGAACTTCATCGATAACTATTATTTTTTTATTTGGTTTTTCTATTAAAACTTGACGAAGTCTTTCAGGTGCAGCTGAATATAATCTAAAAGTTGCTGGTTCAATCAAATCAACAAAAAAAGCATCTGGATAGTGTTTTTTTAACCATGTTGATTTACCGGTTCCACGAGGACCAAAAAGAAAATAACTATGCTTAGGTGGATCAAAAAATCTTTTATACATTTTTCTTCTCTTTCTATTTTGATACTAATCATGCAATATTTGGCATAAAAATTGTAACTACATTATCATTTTTCACAAATCCCTTAATGCCAGCTATTTGAATTTGGTAATTTTGTTGTTATTGGATAATATATTCCCTAAATCTTTACTTTTAGGGTAAATTCTATCCTAAAAATCATTTATAGAAAACTTGAAGCCAATTACTTGTGATCAGATATTTGCCCTAAATTTTTATGATTCAATTCGAGTCATCTTTTAAATTAAAGATTTATTAAAAAAAAATACATTAAGACGCTAATAACAAGAAGCTTACATCTATTGACTTGGGGGATGTTTTTTAATAAACCAAACTTTTAAAACTCTGGAAATAATTCTATAACATTCTTTGCATCGCTAATAATTTTAGGTAATCAAAAAAAATGCTAGAAGCCGGACTAGAACCTTTCGCGGGATTGCATGCATGGAATTTTAAGTCCCTTGTAATTTTTGATGTGATAGAAAAAATTATTTAGATTTAGATTTCAACCAAATAGCGATCTCATTTTTATCCATTTTTCCTTGAGCAATTTTCAATACGT
>SDBU01006625.1_pt1 | contig 13547 bp, 27 predicted proteins | sample 2277071 | NCBI WGS metagenome assembly SDBU01 (sample SAMN10397929, study PRJNA504765) | marine sediment metagenome | isolation source: marine sediment core GS08_GC12, 126 cmbsf | place: Arctic Ocean: Gakkel Ridge, Loki's castle | collected 2008
TACTAACAATAACCATACCTTTCTCAATTTTTTCTAATTCTTTTGAAACTTCTTTTACTGTTTCATCAAAATAATTTTCAGGAACAGAATTTTTAGAATCATCTCTATCTTTTGATGATATATCATTAAATAATTCTTTAAATTCTTCTAATGCTTTTTTTCTATCTTGTGGCATATTTTAATAATTTCCTAGTCAATAGAATCAAAATCAATATTATCTTTTTCTTCTTTTTCGCCATTTTTATCATTATTTTCTTTATTCTTATTTTCTTTTATAATATTTCCACTAACACTACCAATACATCTATTAATTTTAAGTTCTTCACAAATTTCATTATAAGTTTCTCTAAAATCATCTATTAATAATTTAGTTATTTTTTTTGTTTTCTTTTTTCTTTGTTCTTGATTTTCCCATTCTATCTCTTCTTCAATATCAATAACTACATCTAATTGTTCAAAATCTGCTGTTCTTATTTTTCTTATAATACTTTTCCTAATTTTACTTTTATTAGCCATTTTAATTTATTCTCCTATTTTAAATTTTCATATTCTTTTTATTTTTTTCGGGAAAAATAATTCATATATCCATTATCTCGAATCTAGTAAATTTCTTATTTTCTAATTCTATTTCTTTAATTATTTTAAAATTACAAACTTTTATTAACTCTTCTTTTGATAATTTACTATAATAAATATCATAAATAATACAACCTTTATTATAAGAAAGACTTATATTATTTAATAAAGAAACCCAAGTTTTGTAACCATTTTTAAATAAATCAAATTCTTTAACCATTCCTCTATTTTCTACATCCTCTATTGTAATCATTGTTTCTGGAAATATTTCTTCAAATAATTTAATTTCTTTTATATTTATAAAAATTTCTCTTATTTCTCCATTTGAGGCCGTTCTATCTGTTCTTAAAAATTTAGCCACTTATTTCTCCTATTATTTTTATTGGGAAAAAAATAATTAAATTCTCAATTTCTACTATTCTATTAAATTATTATTATCTATAATATATTTTAATTAAATATATACTGTTATTATTCACTTTTCAATTAAAAATTTTATATATCCATCAACTCAAATCTCGAACATTTTGTTCTTGAGTTATATTCTTTTTCTACTTTTCTAAATTCTATTTCTTTAAATTCTTTTTCTGTAATTTCTATTTGCTTACTATTTTCATCATATTTATACCATTTTTCATTACTATCAGAATTTTTATAATGTATTTCTTTATTATCTTCATCATATTCTCTCCAAAATTCATAACCCCAAGAATTTCTAGAATATATATAGTTATTATTTTCATCAAATTCAACCCAATTTTCATAGCCATTAGAAAGTTTAAAATATATTAAATTTCCTTTTTTATCATATTTTTTTATTTCTTTATTCATAATTTTATATATCCATTATTTCAAATTTGTTTATTTTCTTATTCTCTTTACTTTTTATTTCTATATTCTTTTTAACTTTTATTTCATTAAATTCCTGCTCTGTAATTTTAAATCTACAACCTTCTTCATCATATTTATACCAATACTCATAATTATTAGAGTTTTTATGATATATTAAATTATTATTTTTATCATATTTTTTATGAATTTCACTACCATTAGAACTAATATAATATATTAAATTACTATTATCATCATATTTCCACCATTGTTCAGAATCATCACTTTCTTTATGATAAATTTTGTTATTATTTTTATCATATTTCCACCAATGTTCTCTACTATATCTACTATAATTATTTTTCTTATGTATTAAGTTATTATTTTCATCATATTTATACCAATATTCCTCATTTCCCCAAAAATTTCTTTTATAAATTAAATTACCTTTTTCATCATATTCTTTTTTATTTTTAAACATCTCTATTTCTCTTAATTCTCAACATTGTTTTATTTTTTTCGGGAAAAATAATTAAATTCTCAATTACTATTTAATTTTATTATTTATAATATATTTTAATTTAATATATAGTAATTTTATTCACTTTTCAATTGGAAAATTTTTTATATATCTATTAAACTAAATCTAGAACATTTTGTTCCTGAGTTATACTCTTTTATTTTTATATTTTCAAATTCTTGTTTTGTTATTTCTATTTGTTTACTGTTTTCATCATATTTATACCAATTTTCTGTTCCATTAAATTTTTTAATATATATTAAATTATTATTTTCATCATATTCTTTCCATCCTTCATAATTATTAGAATCTTTATAATGTATTTTATTATTATTCTCATCATATTTATACCATTTCTCGTAACCATTAGATTTTTTAATATAAATTATATTATTATTCTCATCATATCTATACCATTCTTCATTTCTACGAGTATCTTTATAATGTATTTCATTATTATTTTTGTCATATTCCCTCCAACTTTCAGTACCACCAGAACGTTTACAATATATTAAATTATTATTTTTATCATATTTTTTAATTTTTTCATTACCCCAAAAATCTCTTTTATAAATTAAATTACCTTTTTTGTCGTATTCTTTTTTATTTTTAAACATCTATATTTCTCTTATAAATCTCAACATTGTTTTATTTTTTTTCGGGAAAAAATAATTAAATTCTACTATTCTATTTAATTTTATTATCTATAATATATTTTAATTTAATATATACTGTTTTTATTCACTTCTCAATTAAAAAAATTATAATTTTTCTATAAATAAATCACAAGCGTCTAAAAAATCTTCTTTGTAAATATGGCCTTTAAAAAATTCTCCAAAATCTAATACAAATCCATTTAATAATGCTACAGAGCTCAATTCTGAATGTATTTTGATACATTTTTCTATATCTTTTCCAGGTATATAAAATCTATTATTATGAGAAATACCAGGAGTACCATCAGAAAATTTTCTTTCTATTCTATCATTATAAACATCCCATTTTCCAAAAGATTTTATTAAAAAACTATAATTTTCAGAATTAAGAAAATATGTCATTCGACTCTACTCCCTTCATTTGTATTTTTTTTATATCATCTCTTATCATTTTAAATTCTTTAACTGCTTTTTCAGGGTTTTTTTTAATTTTATTTCCCCAATAGCCATTTTCCGCGAGGGCGAATACGGTGCGGGAATCTACGATACTGGTATTATTTTTCTCTACGAAATCACTCATATCATTATAAGGTTGGTTTTTCTCAATTTCAGCGGCAGCATTAATTCCTACTCCCTTACACAATAAAGTAGGGCGAATTTCTGTTTTCTTTATAGACTCACTTTTTTTATTTTCTATTACATACTTTAGTTTTGATCGGTTGATGTTCCTCGATAGGAATTTGATATTCATTTTTCTGGTGAATTCTTTTTCAAATTTCTCGGTACGGTCGTATTTATCACCACTGGAATTATTTACAATTACATTTAAAAGACAGGTGATATATTCATCAGGGTAATTGGCTTTTAGGTAGCAGGAAATGAAAGATAAATACGCATAGCAACAGCTATGCGAAAGATTAAACCCATACCCAGCAAATGGAACAATAATTTTAATCCAGTATTGTTGGGCAACATCTCTAGGTACTTTATTTTTCACACACCCATTTATAAATTGTTTTTCAAATTTATCCATTAGATGTTTTTTCTTTTTCCCAATAGATTTTATCATTATATAACCATCAACAATATCAAACCCAGCTAGGCTATTACAAACTTGCATCAGAGATTCTTGATATGTCATAATTCCATAAGTGTTTTTAAGATAAGGCTTTACAAAAGGCTCAATAGAAGGGTGAAAATAACTTATTGGTTCTTCCCCCTTTTTCCGGGCGGTGTAATGCGGGATATTTTCTAGTGGACCGGGCCTGTATAATGCTATCGCCGCCATAATATCATCGAATCTATCTACTAAAATATCTCTCATAGTTTTTTGCATACCCCATTGTTCGCACTGAAATACTCCTCCTAAATTTCCCTTTCTATATAATTCTAAAGTTTTATGATCATCAAGAGGAATATTTTCGACATCGATTTCAATATCATAAGTTTTTTTGATATTTTCAATTGTATCTTTAACAACACTTAATGTACTGATCGCAAGAATATCAAATTTTATTAATCCAATTTTTTCTAAATCTTCATTGGGAAATTGAGTGGCATATCCACCTTTTCTAGCGGTTCTTAATGGGGCTATTCCTGAGATAGGTTCATCAGAAATCACAATCCCAGCCGCATGAACAGAAGTATTGGCAAATATACCTTCTATTTGTTTCACATGTTTTTTAATGTCAGGATATTTATCCATAAAATATCTAAAACTAGAAGAATGTTTATAAGCATCTTCAACTGTTTTTATATAATAAATTTTTCCATCTTCTTTATCTCTGACTTTTACAACCCCTCCTTTTGGAAAAGGTTCAAGAATTTCATTAACTTTTGCTACATTCTCAGTCACGTATATCTCTTTTCCTTTATAAAAAGAATCAGCAATATCGAGAGCTTTTATAACGCGGGTCACACTACTCTTAAACTGTAATGTCCCCATCGTTCCTATATTCCCTACATTCTCTCTACCATATTTTTTTATAATGTATTCATAAACTTTGTCACGTCCAAAATCATCGAAATCTACGTCAATGTCCGGTAGCCCCGCCCTAACAAAAACTCTTTTCCCTTCTTCGTCATTTCCAAATGCTAGGAAACGAGACCATAATAATCCATATTCCAAAGGATCTACTCCATAAGTTATACCCAAACATCTCAATAAAACACTAGCATATCCAGAACCTCGTCCCGGACCTACAAGTATATTATTTTTTCTAGCATACTTCACATAATCCATTACAATTAAAAAATATGTAGCAAAATCATAATTATTGTTCTCTTTTGCTACTAATACGTCCCCTAATTCCATCTCTAAAGTTTTGATATGTTTTTTACTTTTCTCCCATCCAACTTTTCGCATACCATCCCAAGCTATTTTTTTCATATATTCATAAGAATCTTTATAACCAGCAGGAATATCAAACTTAGGTAATCTCATATTTCCAAATAAATTATCCTCAATATCTTTTGTATTTATTCTTTCTGCCATTCTAACAGAATTTACGAAACATTCTGGATGACTACCAAAAATTTCAGCCATCTCTTGAGCACTTTTTAAGTAAAATTCTTTATGAACAAAACTGAGGCGATTAGGATCTTTTATACACTTTCTTTGACTGATCGCTAATAAAACTTCGTGGCTTAAAAACTGTTCTTTATGAATATAATGGCTATCATTGGTGCATATTACTGGTATATCTAATTCTTTTGATAATTTAAATATATCTGGTATTATTTCTTTTTCTTCAGGAATTCCATGATACATAACTTCTAAAAAGAAATTACCATTAAAAATTTCATTTAATAAATTACTGGCTTTTTTTGCTCGTTTATAATTTCCATACATTAAATTAGAATTAATAAGTCCCGAAAGACACGCACTACTCCCCATAACCCCTTTCGCATGATCATTTAAAAAATTTATATCAATTCTTGGATCAGAGTAAAATCCTTTAACAAAACTAGCTTGAGATAATTTACATATATTTTGATACCCTTCAAAATTCATACAAAAAAGATTTATATGACGATTCCCTTTTCTTCCATCTGGTTGATTCTTCTTGGGATCCCCTGTTTTTTTTCTATTTTCATTATATTGTCCTATGTCCATTTTACGTGCTAAGTAAAATTCTGAGCCCAAAATAGGCTTAATAGGAGCATATGGAATGTCACTCCCTTTTTTATTTTTTGTTTTTCTACAAGCTTGTAAATAATCTATCCATCCCATTACCCCTCCATGATCAGTAATTGCAACTGCCGGGAATCCCATTTTTCTCGCTTGAATAGCTAAAGAGGATGGGCTCGCGAGCCCGTCGAAAGGACTTTTATCACTATGACAATGAAACGGAACAAAATCCTTATTCGCAAATAATTTCATACCCTTTTCCTACCAACCATTCTTCAAATTCTTTTTCATCATATTTAGCACCTTTTTCCTGATTATCTTTTCTTGTAAGCGGTTGTAAATTTTCTAAACAATTGATTAATTTTATATCTCTTATACCATAATCAAGAAAAGCTTTAATTGGATAATAATGATCATGATGCCATTCTTTATTTTTAACCTTTTCCCAATTAGGATGAGCATAAATATGTTGTCTCAATTCCTCTGCTGTATATCCTAACATTTTATAAGTCCTATCAATTTTTTTTTGTCCTGTTCTTCTTAAAGCACTCTTCAATATACTTCTACATTTCTCCCCAAATTTCTTTTTTTCTTCGAACTCTTCTCTATCTTCAATCCAATTACAACTATTTTTACCACTTATTCTTTCTATCAAACATTCTTTACATCTATTTCCTCTTCTAAAACTATTAAATCTTACTTTACATTTTTCATTTCCACAAACACATCTGTACCTCATCTTTGTACTTGAATTTATATATTCTGTTTCTAATAATTCACAATCATTTTTTTTAAAATAATTACAAACTTCTTTATAGGTAAACCTATTCTTATTAGCAGCTCTTATAATCCCACATTCGTTACATCTCCTTCCAGTTTTAAAATCCCCCAAAGTAATTTTACATTTTTCATTTCCGCAATTACATCTATATCTCATTTTTATATGAGCATTTATATATTCTGTCTCAAATAATTCACAATCATGATCTTCAAAATATTTTTTAACTTCTTTAAATGTAAATCTTTTTTTATTCGCTCTTTTTTTAATAGCACATTCGTTACATCTATGTCCAGTTCGAAGATTATTAAAAGTAATTTTTGATGGATTCCCGCAACTGCATCTATATCTCATTGGAGTTTTATTACTTATATACTCTGTCTCAAACAACTCGCAATCACGATCTTCAAAATATTTTTTAACTTCTTTAAATGTATTCTTTTTCATAATATTTTCCTTTTTTAATTAAAAAGAGCCAATCCTAATTCTTTGATCCCGGTAAAAGAAAAAGAAAATAACTCTTTTTATTGCCAATTAAATTTTTATAATAAAGTATTTAAACCGGGACTAAATACTCTATTATATCTTTCGACAATAAATAAGAAAATCCTTTAATTATTTTTGGAAAATATTATTATTTAAAATATTATGTTTTCAAAGAGCTATAATTACTACTATCTTAAATATTTCGCTTTCATTCCTACCATTCTTCTATGTTCGTCTCTAAAACTATTTTTACATAACAATACAATAAATTCTTCAGTATCTTGATATTTTCTTATATTAGAATTATAATAATCTCCGCACCATCTCCCTTTCACTTTAAAATACATAAATCCAGTATATTTGTCATTTTTTTTAGCTAAAGAATAGAACATATCAATTTCTCCTGTTCCACTGTCATAAATAGGGTGTTCTATTAAAACTTTTGCCCCATTTTCTGTATCTTTTCTACATTCTTCTAGTGTTTCAAAATATTCATTATCCATTTTATTCTCCTATTCTAAAAATTAACTATTCTTACTATCCTACAACCTATTTTTTCACTTCTCAATATAATTATTTTTCCGCTGAAAAAATAAAATCATATTCCCTAATTTCTCTATTATTAGCCTTAATATAATTATTTTTTCAGTGAAAAAATAATTATATTCTCTATTTCTCTACTATATAATACCATAATTTTCTCAATATTAGAGTAATTATACCTATTTATCATTTTAGAAGATTCTGGAGCATTCTGGAGTGTTCTGGGGCAGAATAAAAGCCCTATATATATTTTATTAATGTTTCTATCTTTTTACCTTCTTTATTATATGTGTTCCATTCTTCTCTGTTATCTGTATCTTTGTAATATATTCTATTATTATTTTCATCATATTCTCGCCAATACTCATAACCATTAGAAGTTTTATAATGTATTTTATTATTATTTTCATCATATTCTTTCCAATATTCATTTCCACCAGAACTTTTAAAATGTATTTGGTTATTATTTTTATCATATTGATACCGGAAGTCAAAGCCTAAAGGACTCTTCCAGTAAATTAAATTTCCATTTTCATCACGTTTCTCTACTACTTTGTTTCTTATTTTTATCTTTTTATTTTCTTTTTTCCCCGCAAAAGATAAAGACGGAATACCTAAAAATCCTAATAAACTACCAAATTTCAAAAAATCTCTTCTTTTAATCATTATACTCTCCTATTCTCTTTTTATAATTTTTCTTACAAACATTTTTCATCTTATTCCTAACTTTTTCTTCTTTTTTTGATATTTTATTCATTTCTTCATATATCTTATCAATTTCAGATAAAAATGGTTTAATTTTCTCTTCATATATATCAAAGCAATAAGAACATAATATTATTCTATTTTTACCTTTATCAGCATCATCTTCATTACCATAAACATCAAATAAATGATCTTCACAAAAAACTCCCTGACATCCTTTACAGATTCTTTGAATATAAAGAAAATCAACTCTTTCTTCACAATTTTTATAATCACATATATTAATTGTTATAATCTTTGTTTCTTTTGTTGTTATTTTTGCCATTTTAATTTTTATCCTGTTCTAAAACTATCCTACAACCTATTTTTTCACTTTTCAATATATTTATTTTTTTGCCGAAAAAAAATAAAATTATATATCCATAATTTCAAATCTTGAGCATTTTTTCCTACTTAAATATTCTTTTTCTTTTTTCCTGAATTCTATTTCTTTATATTCTTTTTCTGTAATATAAGATGCTATATCAGATTCATCGTATTTCCACCAAATTTCATCCCCAAAAAAAGTCTTAAAATGTATTATCTTATTATTCTTGTTATATTCTTTCCAATATCCATTTCCATCAGAACTTTTATAATATATTTCATTGTCATTCTCATCATATTTCCACCAAAATTCATTATCATAAGTATCTTTATTATATACTAAATTACCCCTATCATCATATTCTTTAATTGCTTTTCCCATAATTTTTATATATCCATCAACTCAAATCTAGAGCATTTTTCTCTACTCGCATATTCTCTTATTTTTATATTTTCAAATTCTTGTTTTATAATTTGTATTCTTTTATTATTTTTATCATATCCATACCATCTTTCATAACCATCAGAGTCTATAGAGCGTATTACATTATTATTTTCGTCATATTCTATCCATTCTTCTTCATCATCAGAATTTTTATAATAAATACAATTATTACTTTTATCATATTCATACCAATGTTCCCAATTATTAGGATATTTATAATATATTAAATTACCGCTATCATCATATTCTTTAATTTCTTTATTCATATTTTTCCCTATTATTAGTTTTTATTTTTTGCCGAAAAAATAAAATTATATATCCATTATCTCAAATCTAGTAAACTTATTCTCTTCTCTGATTATCTCATATTCTTCTCTTTTATCACAATACCAACCAATTTTTTCCATAAATTTTAAATCTTTTAATACTTTATCAATTTCAATTATCATTTTAATTTATATCTCCATTATTTCGAATCTTGAGCATTTTTCCCTACTCAAATACTCTCTTATTTTTATATTATATTCTATTTTTTTAAATTCTTTTTCTGTAATTCCATTTATAAAACCCATTTTATCATAATTATACCATAAATCATAGCCATTAGTACATTTAGAATATAATCTATTATTATTTTTATCATATTTATTCAAAATTTCAATGCCATTAGAGCATTTATAATGTATTTCATTATTATTTCCATCAAATTCTTTCCAATGTTCTAAATTATGAACATCTTTCCAATATATCAAATTCCCTCTTTTATCATACTTTAAATTATTCATCAAATTATTCATATTCTATCCTATTATTAATTATTTATTTTTGCCGAAAAAATAAATTATATATCCATTATCTCGAATCTCGAACATTTTTTTCTACTTAAATATTCTCTTATTTTTATATTTTCAAATTCTTGTTTTGTAATTATTATTTTATTATTCTCACTATCATATTTTGCCCAATTTTCAAGTCTATCAGTATTTTTAAAATATATTTCATTATTATTCTCATCATATTCTCCCCAATATTCGAAACCATCAGAACCTTTTGTATATATATGATTATTATTTCTATCATATTTATACCAATATTCAATATTATTATTCTTACAATATATTAAATTCCCATTATTATCATATTTTTCTTTATTCATATTTTTCCCTATTATTAGCCTTAATTTATTTATTTTTTCACTGAAAAAATAAATAAATTCTCTATATATCCATTATTTCAAATCTAGTGAATTTCTTATTTCCATTTTTTAATTCTTTTATTTTCACAGAACCTTCTATATTTACTAACCCACAAGTTATTAAAAATGATGGAAGAAAATCTAATTTCATTTTCTCAATTGCATTACTCATTCTATTCACTATATCATTCATCTGCTCTTCAGTAGCTGGATTATTCTCAGTCCCTATTGAAACAATTATTAAATTATTTTCTAATTGCTCTTTCGATAATAAATTGATATTAATCTCAGTCATAATTATATATCCATAATTTCAAATCTAGAGCATTTTTCCCTACTTAAATACTCTAATTCTTTTATTTTTTGCTCTGTTAAAAAAATTATCCCTTTTTGCCCATTATATTTATACCAATATTCATCTTCTTCAGAAAATTTATAATAAACGCATTTATTTTTCTTATCGCATTTATACCAAAACTCAAAATTATCATCATATTTTTTATGATATATTATATTTCCTTTTTTATTATACTTAATTTCTCTATTCATAATTTTCCCTATTATTAGCCTAATTTATTTATTTTTTCACTGAAAAAATAAATAAATTCTCTATATATCCATAATCTCAAATCTAGTAAATTTCCTATTATGATTATATTTTTTATTATAATACCTTATATCTCCACCATGATATTTTGTACATATTGTTTTATCATTTTTATCAAAAATTCCAAACCCTATTAATTGTTCTGTTTTATCTTGTTCAAGAACTTTTAAACCACTTTTTAGAGCATTTTTAAAATTATTAAATTCTTTAGTACCTTTTAAATTATGCCATTCATCATATATATCAATATTAAAAATTTCTTCTTTATCAATCATATATTTATATCTCCATAATCTCAAATCTAGTAAATTTAGTATATTCTTTTTTAATAATTCCTGTTCCCTCACAATCTCCACAATATTCCCAATATCTAGTAGAATAAAAACTTATTATACTTCCGCTCCCATTACACCTTATACAAGATTTTATAATATATTTTTGTTTTTCATTTTCTTCTTTATTCATCTTCTATATATCCATTAAATCAAATCTAGTTAAATCAGATTTTGTTTTTAACATTTTATCTATTGTTGTTATCGCGCTAATTTCTACAATATCACTAAAAAAAATACTTTTTAAATGCATTATTATTGATTTATCAAGAACAATAAAATCCACAATACTATCTCCTATTTTCTCTATTCTCACTTTTTCATATATTATATTTTTGTAATCATGAATGCTAGAAAAGTATTTTTTAATAGTTAGAGAAAATTCTATTCCTCTTTCTTTTAAATTATTGAGAAGTGAATTAATAATTTCTTCTTCTGAAACTTCTGTGTTACAAATGGTGGTTATTATATGTTCTTTTCTTATGAATCTCATCAAGTTTATTTTTCATCTTTTAAAAATGTTTTTGAGGATCGTATCTTTCTCTATGTCCATCTCTAAATTTTATATATTTAGGTCTTATTTTTTTTACATAATCTGCGTCTTTTTGAAAAACTTCAGCATTATTATTTTTAATCCAAGGACCCCTTTTAATATCAGGAAATAAAATTCTTTTACAAATAGTCCCATCTTCTAATATAAAAGGTTCTTTAGAGTCTTTAAAACTTCTTATTTTTTCAAATATTTCTCCTGTTTTTGAATTTTTATAAGAATAAATAGGCATTTTTTTATATCTTTATAATTATTATTTTTTTGCCGAAAAAAAATATTATATATCCATAATTTCAAATCTAGTAAAAGGTGTATATTTTTTAATTTTTTCTTTTTGTATTCCTTGATAAGAAAAATCTGCTGTTATATTGAAAAGGGGATTAATCCAATCTTCATCATTTTCTGGAAAATCAATTCCTATAGTATAATTAATTGGAAAACTAGTTTCATTAGAACTATTAGCATTAATACTATAATAATTATCACTATAAAGAATAGGAGTAGAATAAAATACATATCTATCTTTTATTTCTTCTACATTATATGTTTCTTGATACATATCATTTTGAAAATACTCTAAAAAAGTTAAATTATCTAAATGCTCTTTTAATTCTATATAATGTAATTTAGCTTCTAAATAATTTTTCTCATCTTTAAATACTACAATTTTATTATCTATTTCATATTCATAACTCATATTTTATTTCTCCGGAAAATAAAAAATATTATATATCCATAATTTCAAATCTAGTAAAAGAAGTATATTTAGGTTCATGAAAAATTATTGGCTGGAATGTTTCTGAACCCAGAATTTCTATTTTTAATAATGTTCCATTGATATCTGTATTTTCTTTATATATTCTTTTGATTTCTTTTATAATTTCTTTAGATTCTTGTCCGGTAAATTTACTAGCATCTACTAAGTTGCTATTTACAAAATATACATTATTATTACTTCTACCATCATAATAATGTATATCTTCTTCACTTTCTCTGTCCCATGATTCAGGTGTTCTTCTTATTATTTTTATTACGTATTTATCCATTTTATATATCCATTATCTCAAATCTAGTAAAAGAAGTATATTTCGATTCATCCATATCTACAGGTTTTAATGTTTCTGAATCTATAACTTCTATTTTTAACAATATCCCATTATCTGGATTTTCCTTATACATCCATTCAACTTTTTTTATAATTTTTTTAGATTCTTCTTTAGTAAATTTATTAACTTCTATTAAATTTCTTCTTAGATTATATGCTTTTTCATTACCTATAACAGATTCTCATGATAATAATGTATATTTTCATTATCTGTATATTTATATGTTCTTGTTATTTTTATTACATATTTATTATTCATTATATCTCCATCAACTCAAATCTAGAACATTTTGTTCTACTCAAATATTCTTTTTCTTTTTTCCGAAATTCTATTTCATTGAATTCTTGTTTTGTAATTTCTATACAATTATTATTTTTATCATATTTATACCAATGCTCTGAACCATTAGGCCCTTCTTCAAGAAATATAGTATAAAAACTTTTGTAATATATTTCTCTATTATTTTCATCATATTTATACCAATATTCTCGACTATCATCTTTCCAATAAGTCATATTATTTCTATCATCATATTCTTTCATTATATCAGTATTCATCTTCTTATATATCTATTAAATCAAATCTACTTGTTTTTGTAATTTTTTTTGTACAACCTGTTCCTTCTTTTATTTTTTTATCATATATTTTTATTAATTCTTCTCCTCTTTGTTGAGCAAATTCTTTCCTTTTTTTATGCCATTTCATTCCATATCTTTTAAAA
>SDBU01006626.1_pt1 | contig 13546 bp, 12 predicted proteins | sample 2277071 | NCBI WGS metagenome assembly SDBU01 (sample SAMN10397929, study PRJNA504765) | marine sediment metagenome | isolation source: marine sediment core GS08_GC12, 126 cmbsf | place: Arctic Ocean: Gakkel Ridge, Loki's castle | collected 2008
GCCTCGGAGCCAAAGCCCTCGATGTGAAGCATGTACGTGGGCGTCACTATGACGGGACGCTCTGCTATGACCCTTCCCTCTCGGATCACACCCTCTGGTTCACCTTCGACGATCTCCTCATAGGAAGGCCCGGTCACCAGGTAGTACTGGAGATTAGTGACCCCGAAGGTAGTGAGCCTTAGACGAGGGAAACGTATAGTGCGAGTCTGTTCGATGGCCCGCATTATTCTGACTTCTGGATCGTCCATCTCTCCTCTACTTGAGGCCCAGGATCGCCTTTTTATACCCGTCAAGGTGCTCTTCGTAGGACCTGTCCAGCTGATCGCTGATACGTAGCCACTCCTGCTGAAACTGGGGCAGGGCCTCTACGTTGACCTCTGCATCAGCAGGAACGTCCCCTTGCTGGCGGACGGCTTCCATGACCTTCTCCTTGAGCTGTTGATAGGCTTGCTGCTGTTGTTCGACCCCGTAGGTAAGGTATTGGCCCAACACGTACTCTATCCGGCTGGCAATCTCCTCAAGCCTCCCCTTGTCTCCCTCTAGGTCCCTCAGTCCTTGAATGGCCTTGTCGGTGGTCTCTTTCATGGATGGGCTTTTGGGCAGTAGGATGTTGGCGGCCAGTACCTCCTTTACGCCACGTAGCACATACGAGCGTTGCTCCTCTTCATGTTTTGCCAGTTCCGATCTCAGGTTGATCCGGCCCTTGAGGTACTCAGCGGCCAGCTTGCGGCCTCCGGGGACCCACTTCCACTCCAGAAGCTCCGCCTGGGTAGCGCTGCCGAGCCTTTCGGCCTTTTCCATCGCCTTTTCGAAGGCGCTCTTTATTCTGTCCATGCCCTTTTCGATACCTCAGGCCTAAAGTACCCTTTGGTTTTGCCTGCTTTCCATCGCCTCCACCTGGGTGGCACAGCGTTGTCTAAAACCTATCCGCTCTCAGTTTACTGCAACGGGTTCGGTGGAACAACATTCCCCTTGCGAACAGGGCTATCGCGCTAGGCTGACGTGCCTGGGCCGCACAGGTGACGCAGGTCTGGTCAAATAGCACAGATACCCCGCAGGGATGGCTTGGGAGAACCTACTAAACGCCTCCAGAATTCCCGGGAGCGTCTCTTCTGAGAGCCTTGCTCCTCCTATGTTACCCGAAGGCCAATCCCTCCACAAGGGCTTACGGGTACTAGTACAACGCCAAGGGTGGCAAGGCGGCTCGATTCCCTGTATCCTTGCAGGGACAGAAGCTTTACAACGCTAATCTAATTGTTAGAATAAGGCTTTACTCTAGGGTGAGAGGTTTGCCCTGTGAGATTTAGAGAGTTGTACAGGAACGGGCATCCCGTCATCTCCTTCGAACTGTTTCCTCCCAAGACGGAGAAGAGGATGGCGGAGCTGGAAGCGCGGTTGCCCGGGCTGATTTCGCTGGGACCATCCTTTATAACGGTGACCTACGGCGCTATGGGCAGCACCCAGCAGCGTACTCTGGAGATCGCCTCCAAGATCCGGAACCAGTACGGCAAAGAGACCGCCCATCATCTGACCTGCGTCGGCTTGGGACGAGACGAAATCACGCAAACGCTGGGGGAGATCCGCAGAAACAACATCGAGAACATCGTAGCCCTGCGTGGAGACCCGCCCAAGGGGGAAACGACATTCCAAGCGCCAGAGGGAGGGTACAGCTACGCCAGCCAGCTGGTGGAGCACATTCGCAGCTTCGGGGGATTTGGCATAGCGGTGGCTGGTTATCCGGAGAAGCACATCGAGGCTCTCGATCTTGACACGGACCTGCAAAACCTGAAGCGGAAGGTGGGCGCCGGCGCCGACGTGGTCATCACGCAGCTGTTCTACGACAATCGCGACTTCTATGCCTTCGTGAACCGGTGTCGGACCATCGGCATCCGGCAGCCCATCATTCCTGGGCTTATGCCCATTCTAAATGTGGAGCAGATCAAGCGCGTCACCCAGATTTGCGGCTCAAGGATTCCCGACGAGCTCCTCCGACGGCTTGTGGATGCGGCCCACGACCAGGAGCGCGTCCACGAAATAGGCATTACCCATACGACTAACCAGGCGCTAGACCTGCTGAATAACGGCGTCCAGGGCATCCACTTCTACGTTCTAAATCAACACTTCCACATCGCCGAGATTATGGAACGCATCGGGCCAGCTATGCAGGCGAGGCGAGGAGCGACAACGGCAGGGCCGAGAGGCACCAGCGGTGCCAGTGGGGTAGGGGTAACCCGCAGTGGAGATAAGGGTTAGCCGCTGGCTGGATGGCCAGGGTTAAAGCTGGAGGAGGCTGGATAGGAGGATCAAGGCAAGGAGGAGAGTCATGGACCCGTCCGTTCTGCGGCCAAGTCTGAAGCCGTATCCTGTTCATCCTCTGCACGATTTCCTTACCCGCAGCGCTGCCAGGCTGCCTGACAAGGTCGCCGTCATCGACGGAGATCACTCCATGACCTTCCACCAGCTTGCGGAGGCCAGCGACCGCTTCGCAGCTGCACTCCAGTCCCTGAAGGTAAGGAAGGGCGACCGCGTAGCTATCTTTTCCTTTAATTGCCTGGAGTACGTCATCGCCTTTTACGGCATATCTAAGGCCGGTGCAATAGTGACTACCCTCAACCCCAGCTACCGGGAACGCGAGGTGGCCCACCAGCTTGGCGACTCCAGAGCCACGGTCCTCATCACTCAAACGCCCCTCTACGATACCGCTCGTGCTGGCTTGGGGAAAAATTCAGGGGTAAAACACGTCGTTGCTATCGGTGAGGCTCCTCAGACTGGCGTCGTTACCTTTCAGGAGCTTTTGGATCGAACGTCTCCGCAAGTTGCCGAGGTAACTATCGATCCCCAACAAGACCTGGTGGTTTTGCCCTATTCCAGCGGGACCACCGGGCTCCCCAAGGGTGCCATGCTCACCCACTTCAACCTCGTGTCCAACGTCTACCAGTTCCTGAACCGGGGTGGTGAGGCCACCCCGAGAGAAGATGACGTTTTCCTGACCTTCCTCCCCCTTTACCATATCTACGGCATGAACATGCTGATGAACGGGCCCATTGCCGCGGGCGCGACTCAAGTCCTCATGCCGAGGTTCGACATGGAGGAGTGCCTTCGTCTGGTCCAGCGGCATCGAGCTAGTCTGTTGTACATAGTCCCTCCCGTGGTATTGGGGTTTATCCAGCACCCGGCGGTAGAGAAGGCCAACCTCTCCTCCGTCAGGTTTGCCCTGTGTGGAGCGGCCCCTCTCTCTGCCGAGATGCAGGTGGCCTTCGAGCAGCGCACCGGCGTTCCTTGCATAAAGGGATATGGCCTTACCGAGACATCGCCCCTCACCAACTTTGACTTCGTGGAACCTCACCTCAGGAGGCCCGGGAGCATTGGGCCGGCGGCGTCAGACACCGAGGAGATGATCGTGGACCTGGAGACGGGGCAACGGCAGCTACCTCCAGGGGAGGTTGGTGAGCTCCTCATTCGTGGGCCCCAGGTGATGCTAGGCTACTGGAACGATCCCCAGGCCACAGCCCAGGCCCTTCGGGATGGCTGGCTCTATACAGGGGATGTGGCCCACATGGACGCCGGCGGCTGGGTATATATAGTGGATAGAAAAAAGGAGATGATAAAGTTCAAGGGGTTCCCGATTGCTCCAGCAGAGCTGGAGGCCGTGCTCCTGGAGCACTCCGCCGTGGCCGATGCCGCCGTCATCGGCAAGCCCGATGTGGAGGCCGGAGAGGTGCCCAAGGCCTTTGTGGTGCTGAAGGGGGAGGCCAGCGCAGAGGATCTGATAGCACATGCAGCTTCCCAGTTGGCCAACTACAAGCGCCTCGCCGAAGTTGAGTTCGTTGACTATATCCCCAGGTCTCCATCGGGCAAGATACTGCGCCGTCTGCTCATCGAGCAAGAGAGAGCCAAGGCATAGTCCAAGCTCCGGGCTCATCTCACAGTTATTTATTTCCCTCGACCCCTTCGAGTCCCAACCTGGCTGGAGGCAGTTGCAGAAACCTTCCAACAAGGGCGGGGCGTCCTCAGACGCAGTTTGGGGAGGGTGGGGTGGGTATTACGACGCCGGAGCGGGATATCCCGAAGCAGGCGAGTGAGAGTTCTGAAACAGCCCCTGGAGCGCTGGTTCAGAAGCCCACCACTTCCTTGAAGCGGCGTATGGCCGCTATGTGACCGTCCGGTGACTTGAGCCCGGCGCCCATCGTGTTGAGTCCCAGGTGGGTGGCGCCCAGATTCCGCCATGCCTCAACGGTCTCCACCCAGGCATCCTCCGGTGTGTTACTGATGCTTAACCTGCCCTCGATTCCAACGGCAGCGGGGTCCCTTCCGGCCTCGCGAGTATAAGAACGCAGTCTCTCTATGATGGTTCTGCCGGCCTCATCGGGGCGAAACTGAGGGAACCAGCCGTCGCCTATGCGAGCGGTACGTCGAAGGACCACCTCGGATCTTCCACCCATCCATAGGGGGATGGGACGCTGTATAGGCAGCGGATTTATACCCGCCTCGGTGATGTTGTGCCACTTACCTTCGAAGTTGACCACCTCTTTGGTCCATAGGGCGCGAAGGACGGCGACCTGCTCCTCGAAACGCTTGCCGCGGTTGTGGAAGTCCTCACCCAGGGCCTCGAACTCTACGGCGTTCCAACCGACGCCAACGCCCAGCCGGAGGCGTCCTCCGCTGAGAACGTCCACCTCAGCCGCCTGCTTGGCTACCAGGGCCGTCTGCCGCTGGGGCAGTATCACCACCCCCGATACTAGTTCCAGACGTTTGCTTATAGCCGCTATGTAGCCGAAGAGCACCAGGGGTTCGTGAAACATGTGGTCGTGGGTGTACGGGCCACTCCATCCAGGCCGGTGGGTGGGGTCGGCGCCCAGCACGTGGTCGTAGACCAGCAGGTGCTCATATCCCAGGTCCTCGGCTGCCTCCACGTAGGCCCGGATGGCATCGGGCTCGACGCCTATCTCTGTCTGTGGAAAGACCACTCCCAGTTTCATATGGCACTCGCCTCCTTACCATGAATTACCAATGCGAGTATGTCTTCGGTATGGGCTCATGTCAACGACCGTCTTTCGCCTTGGCCTCACCGTGACAGGATCAGCGCCTACGCTAGGTACAGGTGAGGCAATGGGGATCCGCCTCATTGCGTGGCGAAACTGGCCGACGGTATAGTGGAAGAAACGAGAACAGCCCCGTCACCATAGAGTGACGGGGCTGTTTACTTCTACCCGGGCAACTCTCCCTAGAGAGTTCACACGTCTTGCTCCACAGGACAGGAATCCCCTAGGAAGTCGACCACTGCCTTGAAGGCCGCGTTGGCAGGCGCTGAGACCTCAGCCTTGGCCCCTCCATCAACGATGAAGAGGGCTGCGACTATGGCTGTGCCCTGTTCAGAGACGATGTCTTCCTGTCTGAACAGCACTGACCGACCCTCGCCGAGAAGCAGTGCCCGCTCATCGTCGCTGAGGCTCTCTAACAGGCGGCTGGATCGCAAGCTATCAGCAACTCCGCTGTAGAATGTGATATCCGTATGCCCATTTTCGTGCCTGTTCTTGAATAGAACCAGCGGGCCGATCTGGGTCATAGTTATGCCTCCTACTTGCTCCTATCCTTTGGTGGTTCAAGACGCTCCCCCCGCTAGCCGAGTAGGTCCAGTTCAGTCGTGGCAAAAGCGACCCTTACCACGCTGCGTTGCCGTTCCGTGTCTCGTGAAAAGGAACTAGGCGGTCAGGGCGCGCTCCTCCAACATCTCCAGCGACTTGTAGCTGGCGTCCACCGTGGCCTGCTCCGCCAGATCGACCTGAACGGCGCCACACTGGAGACAAGCTATGTAGGCACCATACCTGTCGTCCTCTAGAGAGAGGTCTCCTCCGCATCTCCTACAACCTTTGGTCCAGACTATCGAGAACATAACCCCTCCTTTTGACAGCTTGACAGCGCTCCCGTATTCATCACAATAAAACGTTACCACCAAGTAGCATGGCGGCGGGCCAAGAAATGACGGAAAACTGTGAACAGGTGGTTAAAGAGTGGTATAGAATGGGCTTGCCTGGCACCATCTCCTCCTGGATCCCCTTTGAGGTCACGATGACTTCGGCCTCATCGGTGAAGACCTCTCCCGCCCTGAGGAATATGTTGCCGCCGTTGCCACGTTGCTCCGTTAAGCCTTCGCTGTGTGGTTTCTCTCTCAATCTCGTCGCAACCTCACCGCCATGTTCCTATGCAGTGGTTTTGCCCACAAGTAGCTCGGCTGTCATCTTTGTGGTAGCCGCCCGCCACCTTTGAAAGCGGGGGTGGCGAGAGAGGGCACCGGCAGAGCAGGGTGGTATCCTCTTGCGCATCGCTGAAGGAATTCGACAACGCCGGGAAGAGCTAGCTGCCCTGGAGGCGTTATTCTACTACACTCAGGTGAAGAACGTGGCTATTCGCTTCGCTTAGTCCCCCCGCCTCAAGTTAAAGGATGATATTGATAGACCCGTAAGGGTTCCTATCGGCTGGGCTCCCTTGTGAAAGCCAAACAGGGGAGCCCAGACTAATTCCTAAAGAAGCACCTGACCCCGTCGCCGTAAGGGCATATCACGCCGTGGGGATTGGTGTCTTTGTGGCCTTTGGGGTCATTGACAGCTTGGAGCCGATGCGTTAGCCTCCCCTTTGCGCGCTGTTGCTTTGCTATTGAGAATCCCGGCTGGAACGGGGCATACTGATATAAGGATATAAGGAAGGCCCGCATAGGCTGGTAACATGATCTGGTTCCGTCGATCCCTGGCTATTTTTCTCATAGTCCTCTTTTTCCCCGTCTTCCTGGTCACCCTCACCGTCTTAGGCGTCAACGACACATTTCTCTCGGCCGACTTCTACATCGATCAGCTAAGGAAGGCGGACATCTTCAACTTCATGTACGACGAGGTCGTCCCCGCCGCCTTGGATGAGGTTAGTCAGGATTCCTCCCAGGACATCCCCGTGGACCTGGAGGTGGTCCAGGACGAACTGGTGACCTCAGTGAGGGAGGTGCTGCCCCCGGAGTGGCTTCAGGGACAGGTGGAGATGGTCATCGGAGAGGTGCTGCCCTATCTGACGGGGGACACGGACAGCTTTTCCGTCACCCTGTCCGTGTCCGAACGGCTGGTGACGCTGGGTGAGGTCGTCAAAAGGGAGCTGGGTGGTGGCGACACCTACAACCTGCTCTTTGATGAGGTACTTGCCCCGGCCCTGGATGAGCAACTCCAGGACATCGGCGACCTGCCCTTTGGTATAACCATCGCCAGCCAGGACATCGTAGATGCGGTACAGGAGGTGCTACCGCCGCAGTGGATCAGGGCCCGTGTTGAGCACCTGGTGGACCAGCTAGTGCCTTACCTTACGGGCGGGTCCGAGCACTTTGCCATCCACATGCCCCTCGCCGACCGTCTGGAGGCGCTGGCGCCGGTCCTCAAGGAGCTGCTGGTCCGCTCCAACGTCTACAACGTCTTGTCCAACCAGGAGTTCGCCGATACCGTGGACGAGCAGTTAGAGGACTTCGGCGAGCTCCCCTTTGGCGTGAAGGTGACCAATAATCAACTAGTCTCGGCGCTCCAGACCGTGGCGCCGCCCCCGTGGATTCAGACCCAGGTGGAGAGGGTGCTGGACGAGATGGTGCCCTACGTAACCGGCAAACAAGACGGCTTTGAGGTCGTGGTTCCACTGAAGGATCGCGTCGAGGCGGCGGTGCTGGTGGTCAAGCAGCTATTGCGAGATGTGAAAGCCTACGACCTGCTTTTCGACGAGGTGATCGTCAACATGGTGGAGGAGAACATCGGGGACTTGGCGCAACTACCCTTTGGCATCGCCATCACCGCCGAGGAGATCGAGCCCGCCCTGCGGAAGGTGCTGCCTCCCAGCTTCATACAGGAGCAGGCGGAGAAGATGATCGACGAGGTGGTGCCCTTCTTCACGGGTGAAGCCGAGGGCTTCAGGATCGTCGTACCGCTGGCCGGCCGTAAGGATGCAGCGCTTCTGGTCATCGAAGAGATGGCAGATCAGAAGCTGCAAGAGCTGATCGATAGCCTTCCCCGGTGCAGCCTGGACGAGGCCATGGACCTGGCTCTGGGGGGGTTCTCTGGTCAGGTGCCGCCGTGCCATCCCACGGGCTACAGCCTGGAGGAGATCAAGGCGGCACTGGGTTTCGACATACCAGGGATTACTATAGGCGATATAGAGAAGCAACTGGGCATCGACCTCACCCTTGTCACCGAGGGAGTCACCATGGAGAACCTGGAGGAGAGCCTTGGTATCGACGTGTTGGAGCAGGTGATCCGGATCATCGGCGACTCCCTACCCGACGAGTTTGTCTACACCGATGCCGACCTCCGCACCACGCTGAGCGATGAGCACGAAGAAACCCTGGACGACGCTCTGAACTGGATACGCAACGGCTTTCCCTACACCGACGCCGACCTGCGGGAGGACCTGATGGGCGAGGGCGGCGACACCTCCAAGGTGGAGACCCTGGACGACGTGCTGGAGTGGGGACGCCAGGGCCTGACCTACACCGACGCCGACCTGCGAAAGGACCTGATGGGCGAAGGTGGTGACACCTCCAACATAGAGACCCTGGACGACGTGCTGGAGTGGGCGCGGGAGGGGTTCACATTCACCGAGGCCGATCTAAGGGAGGCGGTGGTCGAAGGCGAAGACGTTCAGTCCTTTGATGCCTTCGATAGAGGCCGCAAGATCCTGGGCCAGGCCCGGGACTTCTCCTTCCTGGCCTACCTGGTGCCGCTGGTCTTCCTGGCCGCCATCGGATTCCTGGGAGGAAGGAAGTGGCTCAGCAGGCTAGCGTGGGCCGTCGTGGCCCTGCTCATCGCCGCTGGCATAACCTACGCTGTCTTCGGGCCCGTCTACCATATCGTGGCCGAGCCCCTGATAGACGACGAGTTGGCCCAGGTTGTCTCAGGTGCCACGGGCATCGAGAGGTTGATGAGCGACAAGGGTATAGCCGTTGGCAAAGGGGTGGTCGACACCTTACTCTCCGGGCTGGAGAGCCGGGCACTCCTCCTTCTCATCGTTGCCGCAGTTGCCCTGGGAGTGGCCATACTGTGGCCCACCATGTCCCGTTTTCTTGGGCGTGGACGGAAGGAATTGGCTTGATCTGTGGCACACCATTTCCGAGATGCTTCTGGTTCTTTGGCCGGTGATATAATAGCCTAATTGTGCCGCATCTAAGGAATCCTCGTCTCACACAGGTGGGAACTCCTCCAGCTTGGTACACCGTCTGGGCCGGAGCCTTTAGGTACCGTGGCTTCCGTTTTCTCTGGACGTCCCTGCTCTTCACCTCTTTTGCCGCGTGGATGGAGATGGTCACCCTGGGATGGCTAATCCTTGAGATGACCAACTCCCCCTTTATGGTGGGTGTAGGCGCCGCTGTGCGTTTGGCCCCCTTTTTCTTCGTGGGTATCCCGTCAGGAGCAATCGCAGACCGGGTACCCCGGCACCTCTTTCTGCGCTTCATAACACTGGGTTCGGGGGTGGCCGTTCTCCTCCTGGCAGCGCTCATCATTCTGGATGTGGTGCAGGTCTGGCACATCTTGCTGTTGAGCTTCGTGAGCGGAACGTTCCGGGCTTTCGATTGGACGGTCCGCTCTAGCTACGTGTATGACCTGGTTGGTTCCAAGGAGGCCCTCAACGGCATCGCTCTTGCCTCCCTAAGTCAGCGTGTCGGTGGGATCGCCGGTGGTCTGGGGGCGGGATTCCTGATAACCACGGTGGATGTTGGAGGTGCGTACCTGGCAATGGCTGCCAGCCATGTTCTGGCCACCATCATCCTATTCGCAATCACTGAGATTGGACAGTCGGCCCCCACAGGACGGCAGTCCGTCATGGAGAACGTCCGGAGCACCTTTCGTGTCATACGGGAGAACAGGGTGCTGGCCTTCCTCATGGTGCTTACCGCCTCTACCGAGATGCTGGGCTACTCGCACCAGACCCTCTTTCCCGTGTTTGCCAGGGATGTGTTGGGTGTGGGCGCCGGTGGCCTGGGTATAATGATGGCTATTCGCTCGGTCGGAGGATTCTTGGGCGTCCTGTTTCTGGCGGCCCTGGGGGACTACCGCAGGAAGGGCTTGCTGATGCTTGTCTCTGTGACTCTATTTGGGGTTGGGCTTATGGTCTTTTCCCAAATGGACGTATTCATCGTAGTCCTCATAATCCTGTTACTGACCAACTTTGCGGCTGGCATTTCGGGCGTTCTCGGCCAGACGCTGATGCAGACCAACGTTCCCAACGAGGAGCGGGGCCGGGCCATGGGTACCTGGGTGCTCAGCGTAGGGGTCTCGCCCCTGGGGCACATGGAGTTGGGGGGAGTAGCGGGGGCCCTGGGCGCGCCCTTTGCCATTCTCATCAATGGTATCGCTCTTGCCCTTATTGGCATCACGTCCGCTTTCGCCTTACCCCGCATGCGGCGGCTGGAGTAGTCGGTGCTCAGCTATATTTCCGCTAGTCAGTCCTCCTCTTTTGCACCGGCTAGAGAACCCCGCGACTCGTCCTAGTGCCTTTCTAAGGAAATGTAGTCACCCTGCGTATACCGCCAAGAAGCGATGCCCTGGGACATCCTTGATATCCACGTTGCATCAGCTACAATATGACAAAATTGACCAAATATGCACACTATTGCAACTTAGCGACAGGATGTCATAGGAGAGGATAGCAAAGAAGGGCGATCGTTGAGAATGGAGACTTTGGGGGTCAGCGAGGTTACCGTCTACAGGCACCTGAGATCTGGTAAGCTGCCTTCTTTCAGGCTCGGAGGCTCCATCCGTGTCCTAGAAGCGGACCTTGAGGCTTTCGTTGAGGAGGGGAAGCGTAGAAGTGTGGAAAAAGGACGGGGGCATGGCCTGGCCAGCCTTGAGATGAGCTTTGGCCAGAAGATGAGTGCATGGTTCGAGATCACGCGTCCCTTCTCCTGGACAGCCTCGGTTGTGCCTGTATTACTGGGTGGTGCCATCGCCTGGAATGAGGGCCATTGGGGATCCTTTGACTATTTCCTCTTCTTCTTTGCTCTCCTGGGGGCCTTGCTGCTTCAGATTGGCACCAACGTCATCAATGAGCTCTTCGACGTTCGGAATGAGGTAGACACCTTGGGATCGCCCAGGGCCAGCGTGATTCTCCTTCAGGGGCGACTTCGGCAGGGAGAGGCATATCTGGGTGGAATGTTGATATTCGGGCTTGCCACTCTCATCGGTGCCTACTTCATCACCATCAGGTGGTACCCCATCTTTCTCATCGGCGCCGTTGGTGTGCTGGCAGGGTACTTCTATACGGCGCCGCCACTTCACCTGAAGTACCGGGCCCCAGGTGTACCTCTCGTCTTCTTCACGATGGGTCCCCTGATGGTACTGGGGACGTATTACGTGATGACCGGCATGTTTACCCTCCAGGCCTTCGTCGCTTCCCTCTGTGTCGGTATCCTTGTCGCCGCCATCCTACACTCCAACGATGTGAGGGATGTTGAGGACGACCGTGGCGCTGGCTTCAAGACCCTTTCCATCCTTATAGGGCAGGGGGCTGGGGGCCGCTTGTATACGGTTATGATACTGTCGGCATACGTTCTGCTGCTGGTGCTGGCCTCTCTAGCGATACTGCCCCTCTGGTCACTGGTGGCTCTCCTCACAGCCCCGCTGGCAGTCAAGGCTGTGGTCATTATGGAGAGGGGGCTAAGGCACGGGACCTATTATCTGACCACGATTGACAGGACCTCGGCTCAAATACACATGTTCTTCGGTGTTCTCCTGAGCGCTGGCTTCGTGGTACAGGGGGCCGTGAGCTGATGCAGCTCACGGCCCGAGCCGCCACCCTCGACCAGAAGGCTGCCCTCACCTTGGTGCTGGCGGCCCTCTTCTGGGTAGTGGCCTTTCTGTGGACGCCAATCAGCTTCTGGACGCTGATGGCCCTTGCCACAGGCATTTTGGGGATCCTGTCCCTTGTCATGCGGGGACCCTTTCTCCTTCGGGAGGGGTTTAGGCCCAAGGACGTCCTGATAGGAGTCGGCTCCGCGATGGTGCTTTACGGGGTCTTTTGGGTGGGTAACTGGCTTGCCGATGCCATACTCCCCTTCGCCGAGTCCCAGGTGCTGGATGTGTATGAACTCAAGACCCATGCCAGTCTTTTAATTATTGGGGTGCTCATGGCCCTGGTAATTGCGCCGGGAGAGGAACTGTACTGGCGGGGGCTGGTGCAGGAGACAGCGACACGGCGCTGGGGCGTAAGGGGAGGATGGATCGTCAGCGTTTTGGCCTATGGTGGCGTCCACATAGTTACCGGAAATGTGATGATCGTGGTGGCGGCCCTGGTAGCTGGCGTCGTTTGGAGCGGGATCTACGCCGTGGAAAGGCGGATCCTTCCCCTTATCCTGTCCCATATCCTGTGGGACCTGATGGTATTCGTCTGGCTACCGCTGAGCGGCTAGGGACGCACTTTAGCATTCTCCCTTTAGCATTCCTGGGGAGATGGCAATATAGCAGGAGGAAAAGATATGGCAGCGCAGGAAAGATACCCAGGCGTACATTCCGTTGAAGAGGGTTATCGAGGCCCCGTTCTCGACCTTAACCAGATGTCCTGGCAGGTGGTCGCCGGCAAGGTGGCCGGGGTGGGGGACAAGACGGCCTCGGACAAGGACGAAAACCCAGGAGGCCTGTGGGTCTCTCTGGCACGCCTCCTTCCAGGTGGTGTCTTCCCCAAGCACCGCCATCCCTATCCCCAGCTCTTCATATTTCAAGAGGGCGAGGGGATCGTGGAGCTGGACAGTAGGGATGTAAAGGCGGGGCCGGGGAGCGTGGTCCGGATGTTCAAAGGAGAGTCTCACATGGTAAAGAACACCGGCGAACGAGACCTGGTTCTTTTTCAGATTAGCCTGCCGAGATGGAGGCCGGATGCCGATTCCTAGGGTGGGACTCGGACCCGCGTTGGGGGTATTATGGATACGAACAGGTTGAACCCCAAAAACGGTAAGGCCGTCCTCTTTGAGTGGATATGTACCATCCTATTCACCATCGACGAGGCGCTCTTCGAGCCGCAATAGTGTTCTGAGCGCCTCTATTTTTGGCACCCCCGGGGGAAATTTGCGTCTAGAGGCCGAAAGGGGTATCCTTCACCCTGGTTGATGACCCTTTACTGGCAGGGCCTGGGAGGAAGTCGTTGCGCCTGAAACTGGGGATACAGATCGGTCCCCAAGACTGTAGCTATGAGGACCTACGCCGCCTCTGGCGGCTGGCCGATTCCTCTGGGTTCCACTGGATCTCCATATGGGACCACTTCTACGATAACCCTAGCCTCGACGGCAATGGCCCGTGTTTTGAGGCGGTTTCCACTATGGCGGCCATGGCGGCGGAGACCACCAACGTCCGGATCGGCTGCCTGGTGTTCTCCGTTACCTATCGCAATCCGGCCGTCCTCGCCAAGGCGGCGGCCACTATTGACCACATAAGCAATGGCCGGCTGGAGCTTGGCCTCGGGGCCGGGTGGTATGAGCTGGAGCACACCGCCTACGGTATACCATTCCCGCCCGCCAGGATCCGGCTGGATATACTGGAGG
>SDBU01006627.1_pt1 | contig 13545 bp, 12 predicted proteins | sample 2277071 | NCBI WGS metagenome assembly SDBU01 (sample SAMN10397929, study PRJNA504765) | marine sediment metagenome | isolation source: marine sediment core GS08_GC12, 126 cmbsf | place: Arctic Ocean: Gakkel Ridge, Loki's castle | collected 2008
GTATTGACGCAGAATCGCCACACAATAATCTTCGTCATCAATCGAAACTATGGTAAGGGGCGCAGCTGTGATTCTGCTTGCTCGTTTTAATCTGTCTAGCTCATGTTTCTGCCATCGCCTTTTCACGATAGTTATAGGCTTGTTCACGGTTACGTTTATTGTGTGCCGGGATCCCTTTATGCTTAATTTTTCGGGTGCTTCACATACGATCCCGTTTATTCTCAAACGGTTGAGGATCCGGTCCCAAAACATTTTTTCAACGTGCACGCCCAGATTGACGGGAACTCTTTTCGCTTTTGTTGGTCGTGCGTACTGATCGTCAGGTTTTGTTTGTCTGGTTGTACGGGCGTGAACCTCATCCTTTTCGAGAATTATATTGTAGAGGTGCCACAGGTCGTCTAGACTCTCCGGCATAACCTTAGCGAAGCCCTTCTTGAGGTCTATTCTAAAAATCTTCAAAAGAATTCTATCCTTTCCACGCGGGCATAATGTAATAAGTGCGTGCTAAAACCGTTAAAAGCGTATTGGAACCTTGTTTTGCTTCAAGTCTTCTAGTTGTTTGCGATAACAAGAAACGGTACGCACCAGCCTCATGACAAAAAAAGATTTGGATACAGTTTCCCGAATTAGATGACATAATCTGCTTCTGAAGTCTAAATAACGTTAAAAATTGGTTGAAGAGGCGTTATCCGCCTCCATAACATGTAGGAGATTACGCTAGGATTTCTTCGAAGGTCATCAGTTTTACTTTTAATGGCTGTTTCATCGCAGTTGAAACGCGGGCAGCTACAAGGTAGTTGATGCTTCTTTTTGCAGCGATATCTACGAGTCTCTGAGTTATTACCCCATCAAAGACTACAGTGTCTATGTCTTTCATTTGTTGAAGCTTCTCCGCAATTTCTCTTACGGGCATCCGATCCACATGTTTCAGCTCTTTATCTAGTAGCACAGCCTCCAACGTTCCACTCAACGCTTTTGCGACGTCAACAATTTGTTTTGGAACTAACTTTTTTCGTCGCTCCTTCTTCGCTACTTTGACCTTTTCGAGGGGAACACGGTCTTTCAGTGCTCTTTCAATCTCTTTGAAAGTCAGGTCCTCTACTTCTTTGCCGCGGGGGGCTCTAGCAACATATTTTATAGTGGTTACTTGTTGAAGTTCTTTGAGAATAAGGTCTCCTCCTCGGTCGCCATCGAGAAATGCTGTGGCTTCTCTTTCTCGGCATATCTTGATTATGCTTTGTGGAATTTTGGCGCCTTCGACAGCGATGGTATTCTGTATTCCAGCTCGTAATAGATTGATTACGTCTGCCCTTCCTTCCACAACAAGTATTTTTTTCGCAGTGCCAATTTCTGGTCCTGCTGTTAATCCTTCGGGTCCGTATTTTTCGACTCTTGCCAGCCTCAGCATTTCTGAAACTTCTCTGAAAATCTCGTCGGTGCCGGGCATTGTTTCGACGGTCCATTTGTGAAGAACGACTTTGGCTCTGTCTATGATGAGTCTTCGTCTAGCGTCGCGTATATCCTCTATTTTGTTTAGAACAATTGTTGCTTTGCAGGGTCCTACTCGGTTTATGCTTTCGATGCTGGCTGCAATAATAGCTGTTGAGACTCTATCTAGACTTGTGGGTATGTTTATTTTGCCGGTAGTTTTGTCTTGTTTTGAGTCTAGGCTAATTTCTATTCTTCCGATTCGACCCGATTTTTGGAGTTCTCGGAGGTCGAGCTCTGGTCCAAACAATCCTTCTGTTTGTCCAAAAAGTGCTCCGATCACGTCCGGTTTTTCAACTACTCCCTCCACGTCGAATCTGGAGCGTATAACATACTTTATCGTAACAGTTTGTGCTGATTTCATTTCTATTCACCTCAATCATAATGTTGTCCCCGTAAAAACTGAGACATTTCTGTTTTAACTCTTCAGTGTCTATTATACTTTACGACATTAACGCTTATTTTTCAAATTTTCAAGATATGTCGCCAAACCCTCAATATCTTTAACATCACGTCCTACCAGACCCAAAAGCATCCTCCAAAACAGAAGATTTGGGGTTATTTTCATCCCTTCCAAGCAACGAGCCATACGGCGAGTCCATTCTTTGCCAGGTCGGTCAAAATCAAAAAGAAGAATAACTTCGCGTCTATCTTTTTGCTCTATTTCGGCTAGAACATCAAGAAAGGATTTTCCTGAAGTTTTCGCCAAGATTATGTCGCCATTTATTCCCAGCATATGGAGAGCTTGAGTATCGTTTCTGCCTTCTACAACTATTGGAGTGCCTTTTGCGGATTGTTTTTCTAGGCGTTCTAAGAGTTTACGGATTTTTTCTAGCCGTTTCTCTGTTTTTGTCGACAACTCTTCTACCTAGTTATCTTTATCTTCAACATTTTTTCAAGCGTCTCTGGGTGTCTACTGAAATGTTCTCGGACTGGTTTCAGGATTTCAGTTAGAGATTCAGTGACGCCATTTTTTAGGTCTAGGGGATGTATTTTGCCTTCGCTGTAAACGTTTGTAAGGCTCTCGAAGCTTTCGAGGGTTTCAGGACCACCATATTTTGCTGGACGCGGTATCTCCAAACATTCCTTTTCGGGAAAAATTATGAGCCTAGCCAATTCAAGTATGGGATTATTCTTCACTACTTTAGGCGGACAGTAGGCATTCTTTATTTTCGCGGCGATTTCTTCGGGAGCGTCATGAACAAGTATGCTGCTTTGAGGTATACTCTTGGACATTTTGGAGCTGATTTCCACGTTCAAGTCTGCGTTTTCGTCAAAGCTTTTTTCTGTTGTCTGTGGTCCCTGCAGTCCAATAAGAAGAGGAGTGTGAATACATGAAGGCTTTCCCCACTTGAGCTTCTCCGCTACATCCCTCGCTAGCATATGGGCTTTCCTTTGGTCTATACCCGAACAGGCTACGTCGATGTCCATCTCGAAGATGTCTGCAGCTTGCATGCAAGGATAGAATACCCATGCTGTTTCGATGTCGGTCATGCTTGTTTCGCGTCCCATAACAGGTAAGGCGCGCCATGTTCTCTTCACTGAAACGCTTTTGGCTATTCGGATGACTTTTTCCCAGTATTCAACTTTTTCTGTTATGTCGGATGCCCAGCGGAACTCCACTTTGTCTGGTGTTAATCCTAGGGCTGTGAAGATTTGTTTCAGGTATTCGCCGCAGGTGCGGATGTTTTCCATGTCTCCGCCTAGTTTGTTGTTTATCCATGAGTGCCAGTCGGCTAGGAAGATTGTGAACTTGAATCCGGAGTTTACCATGTCTTTGATTTTTGCTGAGCACACCAAGCCTATGCCGATGTGTAATAGTCCAGAGCACTCAAAGCCCCAGTAAGCCTTGGGTCTATTATTGGTCTCTAGTAATGTGCAGATTTCTTGGGGAGTTACAACCTCCGCCGTGTTCCTCATAACTAGGTCGATTCTTTTTTGCAGGTCCAAGTGAGTTGCCCTCTTATCCACTCATTTTATTCTATTAACTTAAAAGTTCTTGTCGCGAGCGCCTCATTGTAAGAGGAAAAAAGCACTCGCGTTAACGGTTTTATGCGGTTTCTTCGTCATCAAAGAAGAACAGGTCATCGATTGTTGTCTTTAGAGCCTTAGCTACGTCATGTGCAAGTTTTAGGGAAGGATTGTACTTTCCTTTCTCCAGATAAAGTATAGTTTCTCTTCTCACTCCAACCTTCTTTGCCAAATCGTCTTGCGTGAGATTGTGTCTTGCTCGTAGTTCTTTGATTCTTGTTCGCATCAGATGTCGCCTTTTCTGTTGAAGTAACACCGCAATACAATGAAAGATACACTGGGTATGAGAATTGATGCGTATAGAACGGGCAGTACGTCAAGACCGGATGATCCGAAGAATTCCTCGTCGACAACGAGTGTTAAGAGAATTGCTAACATGGAATATAATCCGATATGCATGGAATAAAACGCTGCTTTTCCGGTAATTCTTTCGGTTCGTTCGTCTTTTTGGGGATAGCCTGTTTTCCAAAGTCGAATGAAAAATATTACGGCTAGAGCAGCTATTAGAACCATTATGATTGACCATAAGAAAACATTCATTTTACGTTCCCTCCTTTTTCTTTCCTAAAAGCGATATTGTATTGGCAGTGGTTATTATACTGATTCCAGTTATGCCCACAACAGTTGCAATGCACGTGTGGTCTACGCCCACGATTGGGTCTCCAAAAGCCATCAAATAGGCACCAATTAGGCAGGTTGCGACTCCTAATACAAGAATTATAGGGCCCAATTTTTTCATTTGTTGTTCAACCTCCAGTTATTTATTTACAACATTTTATGAGTTATTTCTAACTCTATGTTAGATAAATATAACATTTAGTATTTAAGACTTGGCAAATCACCTGCAACAGAAAATATGTAAATATCGCGGGCATTGTGTCCCACGTCACTAACTCTCATCCTCACAGCTGGAGCTAAAACGCTCTTCTCAGATGAGCTCTCTCAAACGTGGGTTAGTTTTTGCCCGCGCCCACCGTGTCCCATGCCTGGGTATACCCTCCGTCAACAGTAGGTGAAAGTCACCATCCCTCTGTCGGGTCCGTCTGCATGAGCCCGCATAAGGTTCCGGCGGGATTATGCTCCAGCTAACTATCATCGCAACTAAAAAGACGGACGTGCAGGAACATAAAACTTTGCTATTCAATAATTGGGACGTTTTCACTTAGTTATCTCTATAATTTTTTGGAGGTCTATTTCGAATGCGCCTGTCGGATTTTCCAGTTCAAAGTTGTTGAGGACTTCGGGGTGAATTTCTCCAACAACACCCAGTTCCATATTATCTAACGAAACTGCGGCGGCTCTTCCCTGCAGAAAACTTGGATGTTCGGTCTCTTTAACTGTCCAGTTTTTCAAGCCGAGGTTCATCAACAACGATTCAAGAATGGATTTTATTTCAGTAAAGTTGGCGGTTGGATGAGAACAAACTGCCGCAACATGTATTCTTCGTTCTGTGTAGGTCTCAGAGTCGTCATCGAGTTTTATTACGTCAGAAACTTCAAACATTCGCTGAGGAAAAACGTGGTGTTTGCTGACTGCCAAGTTTTTCATTAGGCTAGGCAACAAATCGTTACGTAATATGGAATAGTCTGTAGAAACAGGGTTCGCCAAAGTCACTAATCCTTCAGGTTTTCTTCGCATCTTCTGGTAGTGATCAACCTCGTTGGTGAGAACAAAATTCAATGCTTCCGCAAAACATAGCCCCGCCATTATCTGCCTAACGTCCGTCGCTACCTCGCTGACCCGATGTTGTTTGCCAGTAGTAACCGCTACGGGCTTTGTAGGCTCCAGCCTGAAAACGCCGTAACCAACAGCAACCTCTTCAACCAAATCAATCTCATGCAGTATATCGGTTCGGTAGGCGGGAATCGTAACATCCAAAACCCCCTTTTCAACCTTTTTTGCGTCAAGTCTAGATTTTTGCAGCGCATCTATGGTTTGAGTTTCCGAAAAACTAAGACCCAAACGTTCGTTCGAATAATCTACGTGTAACTTCATCTGTTGAGGCGTAAGGTCTGGAGTAACCAAAACTTTGTCAGAATATTCAACTCGAACCGTTTCTATGATGCCACCCATGTCTGCTAGGGCTGTAACGAGAACGTTCAAACTTCTTGAGACGGCGTTTAGTTCGGTGCCGGTAACTTCGATGAAAAGGTTTCGTGTGTCCTCATCTACTTTGGTCAGCTCGCCGTTAATTATTGGAGGAAAAGAGAGAACTTTTCCTGTTCGGTCAATGATAAGAGGGTATCTTGATGCCCAGTCAACCTGACTCTTGTATGCTATGCCTTTCTCGTGTTTCTCTAAGACTTCCTGTGGAGTCATCTTTTCGGTCTTGTCTAATGGAACAAACTTGACTTCGTTGGGGGCACATGTAACGTAAGAGAATGACGGTTCAACGGCGTCCAGTTTGTGTACTCCAATGGAAGCTTTTTTTCTGTCTCTGCCGATCATCCAGTGGAGAGCCTCTTGCATTTCCATAAGCTCTTTGATGAGGTCATAGTCAATGTTTAAGCCTCGAACAACAGCAGACACAACATACGGGCGCACATCAGCTACACTCTTGTCCACTTTTAATACGATGTTTCCTTGCTTCACTTCGTATTTGGGTAAGCCTGTCTCCCAGCCCATAAGCCCCCGAAAGGCTCTAGCCACTCCACTGTAGCTGCAAAAGTCCACCCGATTCGGGTTATATTCTATCTTCACGTAATCTGAGCAGACCTCTTCTGTGTCAGTTCCCAGCCACGGAAGCCATTTTGCCATCTCTTCCACGGTGAGGTCTCGCCCAACATAAGAAGAGAAACGGTCTCTTTCCAAAGTTATCGTTGGCACACCGGAGTCCTCCTTATCCAACCTAAATCGTTCTTGTACAAAAGCCGTATATCGTTAATTCCAAGTTTGAGAAGTATCAAACGTTCCAAGCCTCCACCCCAAGCCAAAACAGGATGCTTTACGTCAAGGGGAGCCAAAACCTCTGGACGAAAGATGCCCATACCACAAAGTTCAACCCAAGTTTTCAGTTCTGGAACATACACTGTAGACTGCAGAGAAGGCTCAGTATATGGGAAGTAGCTAGGCCAAAACTGCACCTTTTCTAGCCCAAGTTTCTGGTAAAACTCTTTCAGGGTTCCCATCAAATCTCGCAGGGTCACCTTACGGTCCATAATTATTCCTTCAATCTGATGAAACTCCGCAAGATGCTTGTAGTCCAACTTTTCGTTGCGGTAAACCCTGTCCACTGAGAAGACCTTAACCGGTGGTTCCTTGTGTTCTGTTAAGTAACGAATAGTCGTAGCTGTTGTGTGGGTCCTAAGCACCAAACGTTTAGCTTCTTCTGGACTCCAAGAGTATTCCCATCCCCTTGAACCAGTATTCCAACCGTTTTCATGCGTTTTTGCAACTGCATCCACAACAGCTTTTTCGGGCAACTTACCCTGGCTTGGTTTAGACAAATAGAAAGTGTCCACCATATCTCTGGCGGGATGGTCCTGAGGCTGGAAGAGTGCGTCAAAGTTCCAGAAGGCTGTTTCAACCATGTCTCCTCGAATCTCAGTGAAGCCCATCTCCAAAAAAATTTCTTTGACCTGCTGAATTATCTGCTGAACTGGATGAATTTTTCCAGGATAGCTTACTGGACCGGGGGCAGTCACGTCGAAGCGTCTAAGTTTTACGTTTCTCCAGTTTCCTGTTCTGATAAGCTCTGGCGTTAACTGGCTAATTTCTTTCTGAACTGTAATTCCTTTCTTAACTAGCGTCCAGCCGTCATCAGTTAATTCTAGGTCTCGGAGGGTTTTCTCTTCTATTTCCACGAGTTTTCGCCCTTTCAGAACAGAAATAGTCTTTTGAAGTTCTGGACTCAACTCCTCGACGATTAAAGAACTTTTTTTGGTTAAGAGTTGCAGAAGTTTCTCATCATCTCCGAGCGAAGGCTCCCTCAAAGATTTTAGTGTCCCTTGCTTTATTGTTGCCCAGCCCTTGTGGTTAAGCCACCCCAAGGCAACAGAAAGAAACTTTTTTTCTAAGTCTGCTTCTTCAACAACGGAGTTAACTTTGGATTCTCCGCCAAGCTTTGTTAAAGAGTTGAGGAGACGTCTTTCTGGAAGTCCATTTGTTGCATGGTAGTTGCCTTCCTCGCTTAAGGACACTAAAGTCTGTTTTTGTTCATATGTTACAATTAGCTTGTTTTCTGTGAGAGAAAGGACAGCTCGCATAACTGCGGCGTGAGCCAAACCGCTGATTTGTACTATCTGATTGACAGGCGCTCTTCCTTTCAGCTTTTCTAGGGCAAGCAATGTTTTTTGTTCATTTTCTCGAAGTTCAAGCACCTACTTCTCCTCCGTGGCAACTCTAGTTTAAGTTACGGAATGGAACTTTGTTTAGCTTTATTGGCAAGAAGGTTTTAAATGTTTCAACGTTGGGTGTATGCAACCAAGTGTCACAGGTGCTTTCGACCTAGTTGACCCCCAATATTTCTCTTGCTGTGTCAACAAGTTTTTCCCGTTTTCTCTGATGATCCTCAACAAACTTCATAACAATCTTTTTTGTCCGAGCTTTATGCTCGCCACACAGTAGGCTTCCGCATTTGCAGCACTTGTAGGTTTCCACCACATCTTTGTCGTCTTCAACAAAATGGCACATCTCAATCTCGTAGATGGGACAGATTTCCGGCACACCACCCAGTTTCTTTTGCTCATCCACAGTAGCTCTTCCGCCAGTGAAAGCACTCGAAATCTTCTTGCCAATACTTTTGAGGCTCTCGTTCAGGGTGAAGTAGCTCATGGGGTTCCGCTTAGACATCTTCGGAGAACCATCCAGCCCCTTCAAAATCTTGTGATATGTAGAAGAAGGAGAAATAAACTTGAATTTGCGGCGAAACTTGTTAGCCAAATCTCTAGTCAAACGCAAGTGAGCGTCCTGATCTACACCTACAGGAACCACAGTTGGTTTGGGTCCACCAAAATCTTTGAGTTGCGGCATAAGTATGTCTCCCGCCTGCACAAGGGCTGAAAGATAAAGACCAATATGGCGTTCACCGTAGATTGCCTTCATGGTGGCTAATGTTACGCCAGCACCAAAATGAATCGCCAAGTTTCGGACTCGCATTTCCTTATACTGCCTGTAAATGTGACCTTTTTGGGGGTCAAAACCTAGCGCCAGCAGGTCTGCAACATTGCCAACAGCGATTTTTTTGGTCTCTTCGAAAGGCAGCCTGTTATCTTCATAAGCTTCTATGTCTGCGATGGCATAGAATGCTTGGGCGCCCTGCTGCTGAAAATAAATGATTTCTTTGGCGGTTATGAGGGTTCCTAAATGAAATTCTCCGGTTGGCTTAATACCGCTCATCACCGCAAAGTCTCCGCCCTGCTTCATCGTTTCTAGAATACGATCGAAGTCCCTGTGACCGAAAATTATGCCTCGTCGCATGTACATGTTTGGGTTGGGTACCTTAGAACATAGAGAATCAAACTTTTGTATACCAAATTCTTCGTAAAGGTGATTGTAGTCGTCAACCACCGTTGCTCCCCAAGGATCAAGAACCGGCTTCTTTGCATCTACAGCAGTCAAGTTTTGTTCCACCTTTGCTAAACCGTAGAGTTTATATGTTTAAAGCTTTTCGAAAGAAAAATAGCCATTCAGAACAATATCCAAGTATCCTTAACTCTTTTAACGCTCCACATGTTTAATGAAGCCGTGTATGAAAATGTCAGTCCCTCAGGAAGACCTACAGAAATATCAACTCGCAGGCAAAATCGCCCGAGAAGTCAGGGAAGAAATACACAGAACAGTTAAAGAAGGAATGCCCATCATCGACATCTGCGAAAAAGTAGAGGGAATGACTAGAGAAAAGGGGGGCAAACCAGCTTTTCCATGTAACGTTTCGATTAACGAAATAGCTGCCCATTACACGTCGCCCCCAGACGACAAACAAACAATACCAGAAAAATCCATAGTTAAAGTGGACATTGGGGTTCACGTTAACGGTTACATAGCTGACACGGCAACGAGCATCTGTTTCGATCCAGAATACGATGCCATGGTGAGAACAGCAGAAGAAGCCCTAGCACAGGCTGTGGAGATACTTCGACCTGGACTCTCCATAACTCGTTTTGGCTCAGAAATTCAAAAAACAATCAAGACAAAAGGATTCAAACCCATTTCGAACCTCACAGGACACTTGATCAGACGATACATAATACACGCAGGAAAGTCTTTACCTAACGTCTTTAACATATCCGCATCCCGAATAAAAGAGGGAGAAATCTACGGAGTTGAACCCTTCGTAACAGTTACAAATGCCACAGGCAGAGTTGAAAACATAAAGGAAGAACATATCTTCCGTTACTCAAAAAACAAGTCCCTGAAAAACCCTTACGCCAAACAAATTTTGAGTTACATCAAAAAGAATTTTCTGACCCTGCCTTTCACAGAAAGGTGGCTAAATAAATTTGCCTCATCTAGCAGCTACAAAAGTGCCTTCTCAGAGCTTCTTTCGTCTAAAGCAGTGATAGGCTACCCCGTTTTTGTTGAGGCAAGCAGAAAACCCGTGGCTCAAGCAGAATACACGGTTCTGATTGAGAAGGACGGCTGTGTTGTGTTAACCTGACTTGGTTAACTTTATTTCTTTTTCTTAGCTTCCCGATATATTGCAGTTATCGTCATCTTCTCGTTGCATTTCTGGCAAGATCCTGTTTCTTTGAAGATGTAGTCTTCTCTCTGAAAGTCTCGGATGTTCTTGAAATCACATTTCGGACACTCTAGCGTTGTTACCACTTTTGGTAGCACAAGGACTGCGGGCATAGGTTTTCCTCTCGTCTGCAATATCATATATGTTGAGAAAGCTAGTCCACCGAAACCAATAGCCAAGAAAGAGTATGCATCTAAGGTTTCACTTTGGTTAATGAACGAGTCAAATGCAATATAGAGAGCACTCAACGACAGAACAAATGATATCAGAATTATCACAAGAAGAAAAGGGGAAAGTTTCCTAACAGAAATAACGTTACCAGTCATCATTTTCACCTACTGTCCAATTCCTATAGTATTTCCAATTCCAGCTATTATGACATTATCGCCCTTCTTGGTCCTTTCCAGAATCAGACGCTTTATTCTTGTGATCACAGGGTCAACTGCATCGAAAATTTCTTTTCGCATCGGAGAAACAGCGTCTCCAAGATCCTGCTTGACGATGATCGCGTTCACAGGAATCTTGTTTTTAAGTATTGCATCTTCTATCTTGAATTGTTCGACTCCAGGTCCGCCGATGGCAGCGCCAACGCCCTCAGCCAAGTCCCCTGATTTTTCTCCTTCAAGTTTCAGCGCCGCGTCTATCATGATGATTGTGGTAATCTTTCCCTTTTTCTCCTCAATGAGCTTTCTTATTCCTTCTCCAGGTTTACCCACGTTTCCTCCTGGACCTTTAGCCTTCAAAACATAGGCTGTTCGACCTTCGATAGGTACTGTGGCCACAACCACATCGCGAGCTATTTCTCTTGTTTTATATCCACGCATTAGTTTGGCGGCGACTAGAGGTCCAACGCCATCACCGATGGGTTGACCGACCGCGAAGGCCCTTAATGCTTGGGCATATGCCTCTGCTTGCTGCATGATTAGGGGCATTACCATCTGAATTTGCATGATGACGTAGAGGCTTAACGTTTTTTTTCCAAGAAGATAGAAGTGTCGAATAATCTTGTAGATCATGTGTAATGCCATAGCAGCCTCCAAGGTGTTCTCTAGATTGTTCAGTTGCGCGTCATCAGCTTCAGGCGCCATGAGCTTCACTTCATCTTTGAATCGAGTATCTCTAACATCAAGGACATGCTCCAGCTTCCAGACTATGCCAGAAGGATCCATGCTCTGGGGGGCTATAGCGATGTATTCCAGAAATTGATCAACTCTCTCGGCAGGGTCTCCTACAGGTTTCCCTATCTGCTTTATCGTCTCCAGAGCTACCTTTCGGCCATCGTCTCTTATGAGTTTGAGACGGCGCAGATGAGTTTCAACGTCTCTAAGCATCACCATCATTTGAATACGTTGACTGTAAAACATGAATACGACAAAGAAGATTATATATCCAAATTGGAAAATCCAAGAAATAATATTGTCCCCGCCAGATAAAAGTCCTGCAAATAGTGGAATCATTAACAATCACACACCTCCAAGGTCACATAGTTGGTAATAAATTTTGAGTATTTCCAAGAACTGTTTTCGGAAAACATTATGCCGATAAGGCAAGAATGTTTCGCAGAACAGATTAACAGGTTTATTTGAATAAATGGGAACACAGTTGTGTTTTGGCGTTCTTTTATCCTAGCTGTGCAGATGCAAAGAATTAGTTGCTAATGGGTGTTTGTTTAGAAAATGTTTGTGGTTTAAGTAGATTGCCAGCTTTCCCGGCTTCACATGGCCGAAGACCACACTAACACCGGAAACGGAGTATGGTTTAACTTCTGAGTTCGGAATGGGATCAGGTGGGTCCCACACCCTATGGCCGGCAACCTAACTACCAACAAGCACCTTTGCTTTTTTAATGTTTCGTTTATTGTTCAAGAAACGTATATATTGTTAACATGTAAATTGTTGTTGGAGAGGGGCCGTAGTCTAGCCACGCTCTATCTTTTGATGGGGCGCTAGAAAGGGATGACGATAGTGTACCGACAAACGGTGCCAACCGTTAAGGGCTCCAGAAATAAGCATGGGTTTGCTGACCAGAATCTGGGATGACGAAATTCTGGAGCGAGGAGAAACCCGTAGGGACGGGAATGAACTGTTCCGGGTAAAGGTCGTCGGTTCAATTCCGGCCGGCCCCACCACCTCCTTTAATCATTCTTTGGACTTGAGACCAAATTCACTTCACAGTTCTCGATGTGGTTTTCGCTGTTTTAGTAGCTTCTCAGCTTTATTGGTTATCAATTCCCATGTGCGCCTAACATGCTCTTCTTTAGTTGTTCTCTGAGCGATGCAAAAACGGATCACACGTTTGCCTTTGAGGATAGTATGGGTTAAGAATGTCTTGCCTGTTTGGTTGATGCTTTCAAGTAGTTGCTTGTTTAGGTCATTTAGTTGTTTTTCGGACTTGTTTTTTGGGTTTAATCTGAAGCATACTAGACTAAAATGCACAGGTGCCATAAGTTCAAACCGCTGGTCGTCCTCTATCCACTGTTTTAGCATTTGCGCCAATCGAATATGCTCACGGATCATGTTTTGGAGTCCTTCAACACCGTAGGATCTCAGAACAAACCATAGCTTAAGTGCTCGGAACCGTCTGCCTAAATGGATTCCCCAATCGCGGTAATTGTTGACTACACTGTCCACGCCCGTCTTGAGGTATTCAGGGTGTATCTCGAAGGTTTTCTTGAGCGTTTTTGGGTCTTTTACGAAATAGGCTGAACAATCGGCGTTAGTTAGCATCCATTTGTGGGGATTGAAAACGAACGAATCCACATGTTCTATTCCGTTCATCATCCATCTTTTTTCTGGCAGTATAGCCGCTGTGCCTGCGTATGCTGCGTCTACGTGGAGCCATACGTTGTGCTCTTTGCAGATTGCTCCAATTTTGTTCAAAGGATCTACTCCAGTGGAAGAGGTTGTTCCTAATGTAGCACATACGCAGGCTGGTTTTAGTGCTCTATTTTTGTCGTCTAAAATGACTTTTTCAAGCTTTACAGGGTCCATTGCAAAGTTGTCATCGGCTGGAATTAGGCGTATGTTATCTTTACCGTAACCAGCAATTTTTGCGCCTTTCACAACACTTGAATGTGCTTCTTCTGAACAGTAGACAGTTAATGGTTCAGTGAAGCCTTTATTGTTAATCTGAAATTTTGACGCTTTTTCTCTAGCGGTTATTAAGGCAACTAAAGTGGAAATGGATACAGAATCTTGTATCACACCTACCATGCCCTCAGGCAAACCGATCATTTTTCTAAGCCATTCCATTGTCACCTCTTCTAGCTCTTCTGCAGCTGGTGACGTTTTCCAAATCATACATTGTGCTCCAAGTGCTGCTGTCAGAAATTCTCCCAGAATTGAGGG
>SDBU01006628.1_pt1 | contig 13545 bp, 10 predicted proteins | sample 2277071 | NCBI WGS metagenome assembly SDBU01 (sample SAMN10397929, study PRJNA504765) | marine sediment metagenome | isolation source: marine sediment core GS08_GC12, 126 cmbsf | place: Arctic Ocean: Gakkel Ridge, Loki's castle | collected 2008
GTTCGCACGGGGGTCCGCTCACTCCTTCGCTTCAGACGATTCGCCAGCGCTGTTCGCACGGGGGCGGACTCACTCCCCGACTTGCCCCGGGGAATCTGGTCGCTCCTGAGCGTGCAGTCTGGAGGCACGGGCGTAGAGCTCCGCGTATTTCTTGGCAGACGTTTGCCAGGAGAAGTCTTGTTGCATACAGCGGGCCTGCAGCCGGCGCCAGATTTCCCGGTGCCGGTAAGTTTCCACTGCCCGCACCATGGCCGTGTAGAGCGACATGGCCTCATAACTCTCGAAAACGAAGCCAGTGCCCTGGTCAGTGACCGGGTCATAATCGCTCACCGTGTCAGCCAGACCGCCCACGGCCCGCACCAGAGGGACGCTGCCATAGCGCATAGCGATCATCTGCCCCAAACCGCAGGGCTCAAAGCGAGACGGCATGAGGAAGATGTCGGCACCGGCGTAGATGCGATGGCTGAGAGAGGCATTGAAGGTAAGAAACACGCCGGCCTGGCGAGGGTACCGCCGGGCCAGATCGAGAAAGAACTCGTGATACCGCTGCTCACCGGTACCCAGCAACACGAACTGTATGCCCAGGTGCTGCAGCATAGGCTCCACCATAGGCACGATCAGATCGAAACCCTTCTGATCAACTAGACGAGCGATGATGCCCACTACCGGCGTTTGCACGTCCTGGTGCAAGCCAGCCTCCTGCTGCAAGGCCAGTTTGTCCCTGGGCCGCAGGTCTAGCGTCTCCACAGTGTAGGGTGTGTCCAGATGCGGATCGGTGGCCGGGTTAAACTCATCCACGTCAATGCCATTGAGAATGCCAAACAGCCGCTCACGTCGGCTGCGCAGCAGCGAGTCCATCTGCTCACCATACTCAGGCGTAAGGATCTCGCGGGCGTAGGTGGGACTGACGGTGTTGATCACGTCGGCATAGGCGATACCCCGCGACATGAAATCCACCACTTGATTGGCATCCGTCCCTTCAGGGTTGGCAACAAACTCATATTCGGCAATGCCGGCGATCTCAAGCACCCGATGACCGAAGATACCGCGATAACCCAGGCTGTGAATGGTGTAGACGCTGGCCGTATCCGCAAAGAAAGGATCATCGGCGTATACGGTCTTGAGCCAGTTAGGAACCAGCGCGGTATGCCAGTCGTGGCAGTGGATGACGTCGGGCTGCCATCCCAAATGCCGCATTCCTTCCATGGCAGCACGACAGAAAAAGACGAAACGTTCAGCATCGTCGGGATACATATAGATGCCGTCCCGGTCGAAGTAGCGGGCATTCTCAACCAGGTAAACGGGTACGTTGTTGCCCAACGTGGCCTGCATCAGCTGCGCTGGCTCAGTGCGGCTGTCCATAGGGACAGAGTAGGAACCGGGGATAGGTGTTATCTGGAACCTATCCGGGCGAATGCGCCCATAGCGGGGCATCGCCACCCGGATGTCGTGCCCCAGTTCGCGTATGGCTGGAGGTAATGACCCGGTCACGTCGGCCAGTCCCCCCGTCTTCGCGAAGGGGACCACTTCCGCCGCCAACAACAAGATCCTCAACGAAGTCCCGTCCTCCGTGGTTGCGCTTTGATGTAGTTCTCAGATGGCGGAAAAGATTTCTTGGGTCCTCAAGGAGCGTTCGGTCCTTACTTATCCTCGTACGCCTTCGTGGAGATGCTCACCTGGCTGTGACGTCACGATAAGACTGGTCGCTGAAGGCTGACTGCAGACCGCTGATCCCTTTCACCTACCGCCATGCGTCGATCAGCGGTGGCAGATCGCTGAGCGTGTCGATGGTCGCGTCGGGGATGATAGTCTCCCAATGTTCGTGGTTTGACGGAGACTCGTCGGCGGTGATGAGCACGCCTGGCATGCCGGTATTTTGGGCGCCCAAGATATCAGCATTCAGCGTATCTCCGACCATGAGAACAGAAGTGGCCGGCAGATTCCACCTGGACAGAATCAAATCGAAGGGCTCACGCAGGGGTTTTCGACATCCCAGATTGGCGGAGGCAAAGACCGGTGACAGCCAGGGGCGCAGCTCCAACCGATTGACCAGGCGCTGGATGAGGGCATCGTCGGTGGCGTTGGAGAGAAGGCCAAGCCGACATCCCTGCTGGGACAGTCGCTTGAGCGTCGCCTTGGCGTCTGGATAGGGCTTCCAGGCAGCCTCTTCCGGTCCGAAGTAAACGCGGACGGCCTCTGGCACCAGCGCGAACGCCTCGGGTGGCGCTTCTATCTCCCGCAACGCGGTCCACATAGACTGAGAGCAAGTCACCTCGCGGCCGCCGCTGGTGGCCTGTATCCATCCGGCCCGGCGTGCAGCCTTGAAAGCGTCCACCAGCATGGCTTCATCGATGTGGACTCGCTGGCGACGGAGGAAGGCGGCCATGTCAACCGCTCCCTGATGGGCCTTCTGGTCCCAATCACCGTCGAAATACATCAACGTGCCGCCCAGATCAAAGATGATTCCGCGTATCCCGTTGTCCAAATCCTGATTCCTTGTGTCCATCCAATAGCAGTGCAGGGGTGCAGCCTGACGCCACACCTGTGCAGACAAGATGCTCTCCGGACAACTAGCTACCTGACAGTCTTCGATGGGGCGCAGATTCCCGCTGATTGTGGCAGATATTGACACAGAAAACACCGAAAAATCAACGTGCATCTGCGTGTATCTGCGTCCTGTTGCAGCCATACAACTGAAGTGTCCGGTGGCTAATCCGGACAATACGGTCAGCTCTCCGGGAACAAGAAAGGTCGTCCGCCCTGGATATTGCTAATCCTCAGGGTCAAGCGGAATCTCGTCGGGCCACTCAGCATCAATCTCAGCAGCCACCATCTTTGCCACCTCAGCTGCGGATCCCTCTCGTTCCTGAGGCTTGCTCCACCGGAACATAGATGTATAGGCCGACGTGCTTTTCCTTCCACCTTGCGCGGCCACACGATCAACGCACTCCTGGAAGCGAGATGGCAGATTCTCGCGCATAGGACCATCCAGGTCAGTAGCCTTCACGCCCAATGGGATGTGCTTCCAATAGAGGACCTGATATTGTGCCATGGGCTGCGTCCCTCCTAGCCAGTACGGTGTTCCAGAACCCGACTGGCTCCCATCATGCCGGCTTCCGGCGACCTCTGCCGATCCCACACACAGCGCTGGCTCAATGGCGGAAGTGCCGCACACCGGTGAACACCATCGCCATTCCCAGTCGATTGGCGGCGGCAGTGACCGCTTCGTCACGGACTGAACCGCCCGGCTGCACCACGGCCGTCACCCCTGCCTCACCGGCAACCTCCACCCCGTCCGGGAAAGGAAAAAACGCGTCAGAGGCCATCACCGCCCCGCTGGCGCGCTCACCAGCTTTGGCGATAGCCAGCTTCACCGCGTCCACCCGGCTGGGCAACCCGCCCCCAATACCAACGGTGGCACCGTCCCGGGCCAGCACGATGGCGTTGCTCTTGACGTGCTGGCATGCGACCCACGCCAGACGCAGCGCCGCCATCTCCCTCTCCGAGGGCCGACGCTGGGTGACGGTGCGCCATTCGGCACTGGCTGGATCGCCCTGATCTGGCGACTGGAGCAGCACGCCACCAGTCACGGAGCGCATCTCCCAAACATCGTCAAGCCGATCAGGGATTCCAACCAAACGGCAATTGGGCTTGTGTTCTGCCAGGTAGTCTGTTGCTCCATGGCTGAAGTCTGGGGCGGCGATAGCCTCCACAAACAGATCACGGGTGGCGGCAGCGGTCTCCTCGTCAACCACGCGATTGGCAGCGATCACCCCCCCGAAGGCACTGACCGGGTCGCTGGCCAAAGCTGCCCGAAATGCTTCGCTCAGGTTTTCTGCGGAAGCAATGCCGCACGGTGACAGATGCTTGACAATCACGATGGTGGGCGCATCAAAACTGCCGACAGCGCGCCAGGCTGCGTCCAGGTCGAGCATGTTGTTATAGCTCAGCGGTTTTCCCTGGAGCAACTTGCCTCCCAGAGGGCCGGCCCCGGCCTCAGCATACAAACCTGCGGCCTGGTGGGGGTTCTCACCATAGCGCATGTTTTGGACCAGCTGCAAGGAAAGACTAAGGGTGGAGGAGAGATCTGTCAAATCGGGGGACGAGAGTCGCTGCCGCAAATAGGATTCAATTGCGGTATCATAGTCACGCGTGTGTGCAAATGCTTTGATCGCCAACCGCTGCCGGGTTTCGAGGGAAGCTGTGCCGCCAGCCCGCAATTCCTCCACAACCGGATCATAGTCGTCCGGATCGCAGATCACCAGCACCCGTTCATGGTTCTTGGCAGCGGCTCGCAACAGGGTGACGCCGCCAATGTCGATTTTTTCGACAGCATCATCCAGGGTGACATCCGGCCGGGCCACGGTCTGCTGGAAGGGATACAGGTTGCAGGCCACCAGGTCGATGGATTGTATCCCGTGAGAAGCCAATTCTGCCAGGTCAGCCTGGTTCTTGCCGGCCAGAATGCCTGCGTGGATGACAGGGTGCAACGTCTTCACCCGTCCGCCCAGCATCTCGGGTGCACCGGTGACAGCAGCCACCTCGGTCACCGCCAGACCAGCGTCGCGAATGGCACGGGCGGTACCACCGCTGGCGATGAGGGTCCAGCCCAGGTCAGCCAGTGCCCGAGCAAAATCGATCAAGCCTGTCTTGTTCGATAGACTCAGCAGAGCTTCTGGCATGCGAAGACCACCCGCTCCTAATCCTTGCTGCGCATATGAGGAAAGAGGATCACTTCTCGGATGGAAGTCTGATCGGTGAGCAGCATGGTAAGCCGATCCACACCTATGCCCAGTCCCCCAGTGGGAGGCATCCCGTGCATCAGGGCCAACACGTAGTCCTCATCCATCGGATGAGCTTCCTCGTCTCCGGCCGCTGCTCCCAGCCCTTGCTGCTCGAAACGTTCGCGCTGCACCAATGGATCGTTCAGCTCAGAATAGGCATTGCCCGATTCCAGGCCGCCAATAAAGATCTCAAACCGCTCCACGTGATGCGGATCGTCGGGCGATGCCTTCGCCAAAGGAGATATGTCAGTCGGATAGTCCTTGATGAATGTCGGCTGAGTCAGAGTGGGCTCTACCATCTCCCCCAACAGTTCGTCAATCAGCCTGCCCCAGGTCGGCTGAGGGCTGACATCCAACTCTCGTCGTCTGATTTCCGCCCACAGCGAGTCAAGCGTGGGGAACTCCATATAGTCTATGCCAGCCAGTTCCTTGATGGCATCACGCAGCGACCAGCGCCGCCACGGCGGGGTGAGGTCCACCGGCTGCCCTTGATACGTGATCTGGGGACTGCCCAGCACCTCCCCGGCAATGAAGGCGACCATGTGCTCGGTCAGCCACATCATGTCATTGTAGTCGGCATAGGCCCAGTAGCATTCCATCTGCGTGAACTCAGGGTTGTGCTTGGTGCTGATGCCTTCGTTGCGGAAGTCCTTGCAGATCTCGTATACCTTATCAAACCCCCCGACGATGAGCCGTTTAAGATACAGCTCATCAGAGATACGCAGATAGAGGGTCATGTCCAGCGCGTTGTGATGGGTGGTGAACGGGCTTGCCATAGCACCGCCATACATGGTCTGCAAAGTAGGAGTCTCCACTTCCAGGAACCCCTGGTCGTCGAGGAACTTGCGCATAGCAGTGATGATGCGGCTGCGAGTGACGAAGATGCTGCGCACATCCTCATTGGCGATCAGGTCCAGGTAACGTCTGCGATAGCGAGTTTCCACATCCTTCAGGCCATGCCATTTCTCCGGCAGAGGGTGGAGCGACTTGGCCAGCAGATCATAGGACTGGACGCGGATGGTCACCTCGCCAGTACGGGTGCGGAACAGATTACCCTGCACGTCGATGAAATCACCCACGTCAAGATCCCGCTTGAAAGCGCCATAGACCTCTTCCCCGAGGTCGTCCAGCTTCAGGTAGATCTGAATGCGCCCGCTGCCGTCCTGGATGTGCGCGAAGGTGCTCTTACCCATTACCCGCATAGCGCGAATGCGCCCGGCTACCTGCACGGTCGGGCTGTCTTCGCCATTTGCCTCGGATCTCTCGAAGGCCGCAGCAGATTCGGCAGCAGTGTGGCTGCGTTGAGCCCGCGCCGGATAGGGCACGACGCCCCGCCCGCGCAATTGCTGCAGTTTTGCCATTCGCTGTTGCACTTGATCGCTCAGATTATCCAGCATGTAGATCCCTTTCGCAGGCGTTCAGCCACGGGCAATGCCCACAAGATCTGGGGCTGCATCCAAGCTGACGGTGCTGTGGGCCAAGAAGCGGTGCCCATCCGGTGTGGTCACAGTCGAATTCACGGGAAGCAGGCCACGCCCGGCCCCCTCCTACCCTTTGACGGACCGCAGGATCGGGGGAGTCCACTCGTCTGGCTTCGATGGGATAATCGCTGTTGGTTGAACGCTGACTGCTGGTTCTTTCACTCGATCCTGAGGATGGTAAGGTGGATCTCCCCTACCGGGGCCGTGTAAGATATGACAGAGTTGACGCGCTGCCCAATCAGAGCCTGGCCTATGGGTGACTCGTTGGAGATGCGTCCTTTGGTTGGATCAGCCTCCGCCGAACCGACGATGAAGTACACCTCCGGACTGCTGGCGCCATCTTCCTGCACGGTCACCCGTGACCCCAGGTGCACCTCTTCCGTGGGGCCTCTCTCCTCGATGATCTGGACGTCGCTGAGCATGGCCCGTATTGTCATGATACGGCCTTCGACAAACGCCTGCTCCTGTTTGGCGTCGTCATATTCAGCATTCTCACTGATATCGCCCTCGTCTTTGGCCGACTGAATGCGGGCAGCCACCTCGACCCGCTTCTCTCCCTCGAGGTAGTCCAGTTCATCTTCGAGTTTCTTCAAGCCTTCTGGGGTTAGGAACACAGGTTTGTCTGTCATGGATCACCTCACCACGTTTGGCTCTCAATCAAGAGCCCATAGCACTGCGTCCCTGGGACGCAGCGTCTCCTCAACCAGCGAGAACAGGCGGATGCCCTTCTCAGCCGATTTGGGAGCAAGCATAATACAGTATCCCCCGCCCGCCTGGACGAGGGAGTGCGCTAATGTAAAGAAATGAGACGAGTCTCTAGCGTCTCACCCACCTGATTATACTCGTTTTCCAGATTATGCGCAAGTCGGTTCTTTTTGGCCCTCCGGGGACTGGCGCCAGCCAGCTGCCCACCTTATTGCCAGTCACTGCGACCTGGAGTAGAATGGCATCACCGCGCCCAGAAAGCTGGATAGGACTGGCAGTCCTGGTCACGAGTCCTCACACAAGCTCAGCCAGTCCGACAGGGACAGCAAATCCTGGGGTAGAGTGGCCAATGAAGGACTGCCAGTCCTATGTATTGGAGGAACGCCTTGAGCACTTCGCGGCGTCGCCGGGATGGGAAAGCGCTGAGACGACAATGGCCTGACATAGTCATCGTAGTCGTCCTGGCCATATTGCCGGCGCTGTTCTTCTGGCGGCTGATCACGCCCAACGTTGCCGATCGTTTGAGCATCGCCACCGGCGATTTCACCGAGCAGTACTACCCGCTGCGGTCGTACGCCGCAGCCGAGATGGTAGCCGGACATCTCCCCCTGTGGAATCCAGCCCTATATGGCGGCCAACCTGCCCTGGCTGACATTCAATCAGGAGCACTGTACCCGCCTCAGATTCTTGAGGCGTTTGTGCTCAACGGGTTGGGGCTGGGATTCCCCCCCCAGGCACTGGAGTGGCAGGTGATCCTCCATTTCTCGTGGGCAGCGGTGGGCGCCTACCTGCTGGGAAAGCGCCTGGCCCGGCGAGCCGGGAACCGCCCAGGGGGTGAGGTCTCGGCAGGCAGCGCCCGATTGGCTGGAACAGTTGTGTCACTGGTTTTCACCTATAGCGGCTACCTGACTGGCTTTCCGGTGCAACAATTGACCATTCTGGAGGTGAGCGCCTGGCTGCCGTGGGTGCTGCTGGCCCTGGACAGCCTGGCAACCAGCCTGACAGGCAGCAGACGCCAACTGGCTGGAGGTGTCGCCTGGGCAGCTGTGGCACTCGGTCTCTCGTTGTTGCCCGGCCATCCCCAGACGTGGTTGTATGTGTTGTACGCCGGGGTCGGATTCTATCTCTGGCGCGCCCTTTGCAGTCAGTCGAGGGCCGACTCTTGGCTCTCCCCGAGGCGCTATTGGCTGACCGCCATTGGCGCTCTGGCAGCCACTCTTGCGCTAGCACTCTCCCTGACCGCTGCCCAGTGGCTGCCGACTCTGGAGTTTATCGTTCGCTCTCCCCGGGCCGATATGAGTTATGAAACCGTCAGCTTCGGCCTGCCGCTGCACGAGCTGGTGTCGCTGGTCTACCCTGGCTATTTCGGCGGCTCGCCGGCGTACGTGGGCATCCTGCCCATGGTGCTGATTGGGCTGGCGCTGGTCCTAGGCCGGCCTCGGCGTCAGGTGATCTTCTGGACTCTAGCCGGGTTGCTGGCTTTGTTGCTGGCGTTGGGGGGCAACACATTCCTGTATTCGGTCTTCTACCTGGCAGTGCCTGGTTTCGAGCTGGTGCGCCACCAGGAACGAGCCTTCCTGGTGTACGCGCTGAGCGCCGCCGTGCTGAGCGGTTACGGAGTGCTGGTGCTTGTGACGCCCCTGAACCGGCTGGAACGGGCCACGTTCCGTGGCTTCGCCCGGGGAACGAGGATCATTTTCGGCGTGGGACTGGCGTTGACCCCACTGTTCCTCTATGGTTGGGTGGCAAGTGAGCACCGTGACCTCTTCGCCGGTGTGTTGCGACATCACGTGTTTGGGCTGGTGTTGCTGGCTGGCAGCCTGATTCTGCTGGCCATACGCCCAACGCGTCGCCTGCGCCGACCCTGGGGGATGGTGCTGCTGGTGGGGTGGATTGCCTTCAATCTGTTTAGCGTCAACTGGCGCTTCAATCTGGAGCCTCCGCAGTCCTCGGGAGCGTTCCCGGCCACACCGCTGACAGACTATCTGCGAGACCAGGTTGGGTCTGCACCGCAACCGGTTCGCCTGGCCAGCGCCGGGTTGCTGCCCGGCGGGCCCAGTGCAGCTTCGGTGTATGGACTGCAAGACATCACCGGCAACACCCCACTGCACCTGGCAGCCATTGAGGACTTCGAGGCCATCGTGCCAGAATGGCGCCGGTGGCAACTGCTCAACGTACACTACATATTGAGTGATCGTGACCTGGCTGGTGCCGGGTTGGTTCAGGTATTTCCACCTTACCCCCAGGAGGGGGGAGAAGAGGGACAGACACGGGTTTACCGAATGGGTGATCCCTTCCCCCGCGCCTGGGTGGTGCACGCCATCGAGATCGTCACTGATGAGAAGGCCGCGCTGGCCAGATTGAGCCAGGATGGGTTTGACCTGCGCCGTATGGCCGTTGTGAGCCAAGACCCGGGCCTATCGCTTCCAGGGCCCACGGACGGCTCAACGGCGCGGGTAACCCGGTTCTCCCCCAGCGAACTCGTGGTCGACGTGGAAGCGGTGGCTGATGGCTTGTTGGTCTTGAGCGAGGTCAACTACCCCGGCTGGCGGGCCAGCATTGATGGTGTTCCCGCTTCCCTGCTGGGGGCCAATGGCCTGCTGCGGGGCGTCCCCATCCCGGCCGGCCGCCACACCGTCAGGGTGTGGTATGCCTCCACCAGCGTGCGGCTTGGCCTGGTCATCTCAGCGCTCACCGTCATCGCTGGCCTGGCCGGCTGGCTGCTGGCCCGACGGAGGAGGGCGTGGTAGGGCGGACATGGTGTCCGCCATGCTGGCACCGAGGCAACGGCAGACATCACTTCGCAGGGAGGCTTCGCACTGTCTGCCCTACGTCCCTCGATTGTAGGGCGGATAGATGGACTGTTGAGCTGGGCCGACGGAGACCGGCGATGAACTCGCCGGTCTACAGAGCAGCGCCCCATCAATGGGGCTAAAATCAGCCAAGTAGCTGGACCCTGGTGGGCGGCCAGCCAAGCCTTCTTGCGAAGTGCTGTCCGCCGCAACGGGAGTGGTCTGGCACCGAGGCTTATCTTGCGCGCATTTCGGTCACTTGCGAACTGAGCCAGAATGGACGAAACTCCAGATAATAGTCCGCACCATGGGGAGAGCCCCGTAGAGGTATCCAGCTTGGCTCCGTAAGGGAGCCTACTTGGCTCCGCGAGGGAGTCGACGCAGCAAAGGAGGCAACAACATGACAACTGCAACGGCCGCAATGGAGAGTTCGAGAGACGAGGGAGGCATACCCCAGTACAGCCTGGGCATGATCTTGCTCATGTTCGCCTGGCCGCTGGCGTGGTTCTCGTTCCTGATCTACGTAATCGGCCCGACGTTGCTGAGGTCGGACGGGTCTATACCCACCTGGGTCGTGTTGATGATATCGTTTCTGGGCAATGGGGCTGAACTGGCCGTGGCACTGATCGTATTGCGGCGCGAGGGTTACCGGCTGACACTCAAAGCCCTACGCGACCGGATCAACTGGCGCTTTCCGGGTGTGTGGTGGAAGTGGGTCGCAGCCCTGGTGGTCTTTGTCGCGGCCGTCGCCCTCTCAATGTTCACCGGGCAATTCAACGCCAAGCTGGCAACCGTTCCCGGTTTCATTCCGCCTGATTGGTTTCCCGCCATCATGAACCCACTGGAGGAAGTGAACAGCATACAAGAGGCCTACCCGGACGTAAACCTGGCAGGGAACTACCTCTTCTTCCTGATCGAGTTTGTTGTCTACGGGGTCATCTTCAACATCATTGGGGAGGAGCTGTACTATCGAGGCATGCTCCAACCCAAGATGCGGGGGGTCTTCGGCAAGTGGGCCTGGCAGGCCAACGCGATTGGGTTTGTGCTCAAGCATGGCTATTTCCGCTGGAACTTCCCTGGTATCTTGCCGGCCGCCCTTGCTTTTTCCTTCGCGTTCGGTCCGTTGGGCAGTCTGCCAATAGCCATGATTTACCACTATCTGGGGAACTTCCTGTTTCCAATAATCCTGGCCATTCCAGCAGTCTTTGGAGCGGGCTGAGCCAGCAAGACCCGGGCTCGTGCTCACCCTTGGACGGGGCGGCGAGGCCACATCCACCAATATCGATCTTCTGCGACGTGGCAACCGTCCGGCCTGCATCCGAACCGGGCTTGACGTCCTGTTGGAGATCGAGGGGACCGTGTCCGCCATGCTGGACCGTGGTAGGCGGACACCGAAGCGGACGGTCTGCTGAAGAAGGCAACCCGCTGGTCGGCGGGGGACCGAGGCACTTCGGGCGGGCGGAGGTGCCGAAATCAGGTGGCGGGGGCGAGGCCACATCAGCCGTGAGGAACAAGGAGCGCAGGGCGTTGCAGCACCGCTCCAGTTGCTCCCGCAACTGAACGGGCAAGCAGGTGTGAAGGACCACCAGGAGGTCTGTTGATGGAGGCCAGGATCAAAGACAGAGAAAGCGATACAGCATCCAGGAATGCTGGATGTTTGAAGTCAGTCGTGGGCGTGGGATTGGGCCTGGCCCTGGGCGGGCTGGCAGGCATCGTGGTGGGGTTGGTGGCGGGGGTGGGCATCGCCATGATCCTGGGCGTGCTATAAGACTGTACGGACACCCAAGGGTATGAACTTGACGATCGTCACGGCTGGTGAGGAGCGCATTCATGGAAATCATGGTAAACGGCAACACGTATGAAGTGGCAGATGAGCCAGACCGCCCCCTGCTCTGGGTCTTGCGCGACGAATTGGGCCTGACCGGCACCAAGTTTGGCTGCGGTGTGGGGATCTGTGGCTCATGTGAGGTCCACCTGGACGGCAACGTGGCGCGTTCGTGCATCACTCCGCTGTCCGCTGCCAGGGGCAAGGCCATCCGCACCATCGAGGGGCTGGCCAGCGAGGGGGCGCTGCATCGAGTGCAGCAGGCGTTTCTCGACGAGCAGGTGCACCAGTGCGGCTGGTGCATGAGCGGCCAGATGATGAGGGCCGCCGCCTTCCTGATAACTAATCCCAATCCCACCGAGGATGAAATCGAATCAGCCATGACCGGCAATCTGTGTCGCTGTGGCGCTTATGGCCGCATCAAGCGGGCCGTTGTCCGCGCAGCCGCAGAGATGACAACCGCTGAAGAACCGGCCTCGGGTGGAGGTGCAGCGTGAGCAATGGACAAGACCAAGAGATGGACCAGGTTCGGGGCAGAGTGGAGCCCACGTGGACCATCAGCCGTCGCGGCTTTTTGATCGGCGTGGCGGCCACTGGGGCCGGGCTTGCCCTGGGCATTCCGCTGGGCCTGCCGCCCCTCCGCCGGGCTGCGGCAGGGATGACGGAAGGAGACGCCGGCGGCTTTGCCCGCGGCACGCTCGATCCGCTGCTCTGGTTCGAGGTCTACCCCGACGGGCGTGTCCTCGTATTCGTACCCAAGGCGGAGATGGGTCAGGGGATCCACACCGCCCTGGCGCAGATCGCAGCCGAGGAACTGGAGGTCGCCTGGGAGCGGCTGGAAGTGCGGCACGCCAGCACTAGCCAGGCCGACGACAGCTTTCGGGGCACCAGCGGCAGTATGTCGGTGGCTACGCTCTACGATCCCCTACGACAGGCCGCAGCTACCCTGCGAGAGACGCTGCGCGCCGAGGCAGCCAGGGTGCTGAACCAGCCCGCTGATGCTCTGGTGGCCCGCGATGGCGGTTTTGAGCTGGCAGGAGATCCTGGCACAGGGGTTGGCTACGGAGAGTTGGTGGCCAGTGCTGCGAAGTGGCAGATCCCGGAAGACGCGGTCCCGCTCAAGCCCCCCAGCGAGTACAGATTCATAGGCCAGTCTTTGCCCCGCGTCGATCTACCCAGCAAGGTCACCGGCGAGGCCATCTTTAGCTACGACGCTCGGGCCGAAGGTGTGCTCTATGGCGCGGCTGTGCATCGCCCCACGATAGAGGCCACGATGCGCTCGGCGCGGCCGGGCCAGGCGGAGGGTATGCCTGGCGTGGTCCAGGTGGTGATCGAAGATGGCTTTGCCGGCGTGGTGGCCAAGTCGCGCCTCCAGGCCTGGGCAGCCCGCAACGCTCTGGAGGTGGAATGGGACCAGGGATACCTGTGGCAGCAGGAAGAGTTGGAGGACTTGGTCACTGCCGGGGGCCGGGGAGGGGTGAACATCCAACGGGAGGGTGATGCGCCCTCCGTCCAGAAGCGGGGCACGCCCATCACGGCCGAGTATCGCAGCGGCATGGCCGCACACGCCCCTATGGAGCCCCAGGCCGCTCTGGCCATCGTCGGCCCGGACGGCGGCAAGGTGTGGACCTCGACCCAGTTCGAAATGAGCGCCCGGCGGGCGGTGGCCGAGGCCCTTGACCTGGAGCCGGAGCAGATCGAGATCATCCCCACCTATCTGGGCGGCGGCTTTGGGCGCAAGATCGAGCTCGAGCCGGTACCCAGCGCTGCCGTGGAAGCGGCCCGCCTCTCCAAGGCTGTGAATGGGCCGGTCCACGTAGGCTGGGACCGCTCTGAAGAGACGCGCGACGGTTTTTTCCGCCCTCTCACCCATCACCAACTGAGCGCCATCCTGAATGACAAGGGCCAGATCGAGGCTATGATGCACGAGCAGGCCAGCGGCGACGCGCTGTTTGGCG
>SDBU01006629.1_pt1 | contig 13545 bp, 13 predicted proteins | sample 2277071 | NCBI WGS metagenome assembly SDBU01 (sample SAMN10397929, study PRJNA504765) | marine sediment metagenome | isolation source: marine sediment core GS08_GC12, 126 cmbsf | place: Arctic Ocean: Gakkel Ridge, Loki's castle | collected 2008
CTCCCACCAGGTGATGTCGTCATCAAAGTCTGCTGCCCCAAGGACATCGACATCGCCGTCACCGTCAACATCGATGGCGTGGACAGATCTGGCGCCGTCAAAAGCCCCGTCTATGGTGTGCTCGGTGAAACTCTCCGAACCGTCGTTCTCCCACCAGGTGATGTCGTCAGCATTGTAGGCTGCGCCGAGGACGTCAATATCGCCGTCGCCGTCAACATCGGTGGCGTAGATGGAAATGACGCCGATGAAATTCCCGCTTATGGTGTGCTCGGTGAAGCTCTCCGAGCCGTCGTTCTCCCACCAGGCGATTTCACCAGCGTCGTATGCCGCCCCGAGGACATCGATATCACCGTCCCCGTCAACATCGGTGGCGTAGACAGAAACGGCGCCGTTGAAAGCCCCATCTATGGTGTGCTCAGTGAAGTTCTCCGAGCCGTCGTTCTCCCACCAGGTAATGTCGTCAGCATAGTATGCCGCCCCGAGGACATCGATATCACCGTCGCCGTCAACATCGGCGGCGAGGACAGAAAAGGCGCCGTCGAAAGTCCCGCTTATGGTGTGCTCGGTGAAGCTCTCCGCGCCGTCGTTCTCCCACCAGGTGATTTCGCCAGCATCGACTGCTGCCCCGAGGATGTCGGTATCGCCATCTCCGTCGATATCTGCGGCGTTGACATCACGCACGCCGCTGAAATTATCCTTTATGGTATGCTCGGACCATGATATGTCAGCGGCCGATACGGATTGGGGAGTTATTAGCAGCAGCCCCCCCACCAGAATCGGCACCAATGCGACATTTAGTCCTCTTTGCCATCTTGGTCTACTCATCTTTATTCCAGCTTAAGCTGTCCTTGTATCGCGACCTTATCCGGTTAGTTTCCGTCCGGATTTTACGCACGTCTTCCTCGGTAAACAGCCTCCACCCTCTTCTGTCTCTCTGTGGCTCCGCAATGATGCTTCCCTTGAGCCAGCGGAAAAGAGTAGCTCGGCAGATGCCAGTCTTCTGGCACACTTCTGAAGATCTGTAGTATGTCCGCCCCTTGATTATTACCGGCACAGATTGAACCTCCATAGTAGAAGTCTAGACGTTATTTGAGTATATGCAGACCAAATCGCAAACACCTTTAAGCATAGGGGGAGCAACTCTCAACTGAATCACAAAACGGAGCTAATCTCTCACAAAAGAATCACAGTTTGCAGCAGCTTTACGTGCCTTGACAGGGTGGGAGTGCCAATACAGAAAGGAGTCTTCCAGCTATGAGAAGGCTCATTACATGCCCATAGTCACACAGCCGAGGATTTCGCTCTTCCGATTCATCCCCCCGGCCTTGTTTCCTCAGTTCCCTTTCAATTCAGTGCCCATCCCCTCCGCTAGCGGAATGTCGCAACTGTAGGATGCTTCGGCGCCAAGCAGGAATAGATACCCTCCCTTGCGACCTACGCTAGTTTCAAAATCATTTGCGATAAGGTTAGCAGCTTTCTCGTGGAAAATTTTCCCTACCGGCATTTCCCCATTCTGCTATGAGTCAGAATATCTGAATTTGATAGCCGCTCCAGCCACCGTCGTCGTTCTGCAAATATCCGTCTATTGCACCAAGCACTTGGCTGAATACTCGCTGCACATCAGGATCAGCCGTATGTTTCTCAACAAATCTCTTTGCGTTCTCGACATAACTACTGAAATCCGCCGATATCTCTTTAGTTGCTCTCTTCTAGGGGTCCCTTGTATCACTTTCTTTCTCATGGAAGATCGGAATTTGATCCGCTGATAGAAAGTCGATGCCTGACTTGAACAAGCGGTAGCCTAATTCGTTGTCTTCTAGCCCGTACCCCACAAACGGCTCATCAAATCCCCCGATAGCTCTCAAATTACTAAGGTGGACTGACGTATTGCACGTGTAGAACACCTTCCACGGGCACCTTGCCTTTTTCAGTTGACCATTCTTGAACGAAATCCCATATTTTTTCTCTCTGTTATCCTTTTCTATTTCGATGAATGGTTCCAGTGCAATTGTGTCAGCCGTCATCAAAGGCTTTGGAACGTTGAGACGAGACCCAATTAGGGCGATTGGGTGTGGTTGTTGCGATGTATCTTACTGTGTTCCCTGAGAAGATTGGGTAGTATCCTAACGTCGTCGTCTAAGAATACTGCTATCTCATGCCGGGCCTTTCGAATTCCCATGTTTCGGGCACTTGCCGCCCGAAATCCCCTGTCTTCTTGAGTCAGAAGCGTAGCTCCAAACGTTCGGCACATGGACTCGAGGCGGCGGAGAGTTTGCTGGTGCGACCCATCATAACAGATCAGGACCTCAAAGGATGGTGCGCCCTTTTGAGCTTCGAGATCCACAAACACTCGTGCTAACTCCTGCGTTCTTTCGTAGGTGGCTATAATCACACTTAGCGAAGGCAGCCGCTCTTGCATTTTCTATTCCCTCCAATGCCATGATGGTCTACTTCGCGTTTATCATTAAGCTGTGTGAGAATAGAAGTAACTCCAAAGTGGACGTATGATAGCTAGACAAGCGAACTGATAGCGGGGTCTAATGAATTTCAAACGTTGCACATTCTAACACTCGCCGTATGGACTGTCCAGCATACTGCGGCAAGATTCCGAAATGGGCGGGTTGGTATTCGTATTATTCTCTGGGTTAATTACACACAACAATTTTCGGCGTAGTCATGCTTAATTCCCCTGACGGGACTTGATTTAGTCTCCATTTTCGAAACTGTCAACACTTCTCCGTCTTATCACGGGCTAGGGCAGCTGCTCCAATGACACCAGCCTTATCACTCAGCGTCGTTGTGACAATGCGCAAACCTTCTACTGCTGCCTGTAGAGCATTCTCCCGGACTGTGCGCTCAACTTTACGGACATACCCTGAAAGACCCTGGATAACACCGCCCCCGAGGACAAGGAGACAGGGGTTGAAGGCATTGATAATACTCACCACACCTGCAGCCAAGTACTGTGCCGTCTCTTCCACGAGACAGCTAGCCAAGAGGTCTCCATCAGTATAGGCCTGAGTGACTGTCGCAGCCGAGATTTCCTGAACATTCCCAGCCAAAGTGAGCAGGCATTGCCCGGCTTCGGGGTCGCCAGATACTGCTTCCTGCGCCCGTTCCGCAATGGCCCAGCCACCAGCGTAGGCTTCCAGACAACCATGATTGGAACAATGACAACGCCGTCCGCGGCTCACAATAGTTATGTGCCCCAGTTCCCCTGCAGTATTGTGGCACCCCTCCAGTAACCGTCCACCGCTAACTATACCCCCACCAACACCTGTGCCAACAAAGAGGTAGACCAAATCATCTACTCCTTGTCCCGCACCATGCTGCTACTCCCCCCAAGTAGCGGCACGCACATCATTATTGACTACCACCGGCATGCTCAGCGCCTCCTCTAATCTTTGCTGCAGGGGCACATTGCCCCAGTCCAGGTTGGGGGCAAAGCGTAATGTCCCAGCCCTATCCACTTGTCCGGCTACTCTAATACCAAGGGCTCGTGCTCTTTTACCTGCCTTGCCTTGGCAGGTCTCGGCAGACGTTACGATGTCAGCAATTATCCTGTCTGGGTCCTTCTCAGGGTGCGTTAGACGGCGGTGGGATGACAGGATGTGACCAGCCGCATCTATCAACGCCGTCTCCATCTTAGTACCACCGAGGTCAACACCTATGGTTAGTATCTCTCTATTTCCTGGCACTACCCTTCACCTATGTTTATGCGTAGTGAGCAATATTGTCACGACTGACTAATGGACACTTTAAGCAGCTCAGCCGTCTTCTATTGCACTTCCTCACCACAGTTGCGTCAAATAAGGCAAGGGGGGATGTTGCTTCACAAAACTTTATTCTGTTTTACTTAAGAGGATTCGGCTTCGGACTCAGGAGTGTCCATCATTTCTATGGCTAAAGAGTCCCGCTCTTGTAGACGATATGCACTCCAAATCTGGAAGATTCTTGCTCATCTCGTACATTTTTTTAATCTTCTGCGCTGTGCCTGTCTCTATTGTTTCTTGCCTGTCGAATATATTCTCGGCCCGAAGAAACATATTTTCCATCCTAGCTACTCGGGTTAGCTTAGAAAGAACTAATGTCACTGAGATCTCCGTTCCTCTTCGTGGATAATCTCCAATCCTTACCACCGATTCAGGTGATGCCTCTTGCAAAGAATTGGAAATTTCTTGTATCGCGGTAGAAGTAATAGCGTCTTTTGGGGCACAAACCAAAACCAGAGTTCTCCGTGTGTCTTCCATATTAACTGTAAAACACAGATTATTAATGGCTTGACCTAAAGCTCCAGCGACGCCGATGCTTTCCCTCGCACCTTCTCGATAGTGGTCCTTTTTCCAGCGGCGGTAGAAAATTGAAAGGCCAACTTGTCCTCTACCGATAGTGGAAATACCTTCCAAAGATTGTTTAATGTCCCCAGCGTCCACTACTTTGCTTCCTACATACTTCTGCTTTTTCTCCTCCCCGGCGCAGAAAAGGTCATAAAAATTCATGACCATTTCTTGATTGATTGTCCTGAGATTTGCGGCCAAACTGATATCTGCTCTCCCAAACCGGTCATTATCAAGCAAGAACACAGCATCAGCATACTTATTTACCATCTTCAGACAGGTAGCGGTGTTGGTTACTGCGTAGGAAGTATTCCCTGTTTCTTCGTATCCGAACGGGAGCACTACTATAGCATAGACGGGTTTCTCCGTCCTCTCTTTAAGTCCCTTTATCAGCCAGCCAATGCCTCCAGATCCAGTGCCTCCACCTCCACTAGCTATTACTACAATCGCATCGCTTTCATGATATTTCTTAGATTGCAAAACATTATCAGTGATACCCGATTGAATTTCTTTCATAATGCTAGCGGCATCAAAACTTATCTTTCCTACCCCGTGACCGAAGGTTCTCATAGCCCCCACCACAACTCTATGGTGTTTGTCCTGCGGAATGTGTCTAAGACCCCCTAAATCTGTCTCATCGGTATTAACTGCAAAAGCATCGGTTAAGATTTCTATCCTCCGATTAAAAAATGATTTAGCATAGTTGTTAATATCATAAAACTCATCAGCAATATTACACCCGCATTGCCCAATGCCGATTGCTATTATTTTCACTTTTGACCCTCCTTATTGCTTGGCTTTTTCAAATATCAATTCGATACTAATAGTTATTGAGCATATGTTAACCTTTCTCTTCCCCACGTCACCACCCCTATTTCTCTACTTATTTGTAAATTTATCCTTGACACCTCATTGAGAAACTTCGGTGAATTCTGTTCACCTCAGCCTTTAATATATTCAAATCCTCCTCAGTAAATAGTCTCTAACGTCTCCATTCGATTAGCCCACTGCTGGCAACATGTCATGAGCTTATCCAACAAAACATGAAGGTGTTACCGACAGTTATGTTTAGCCCCATTTCTTGTCCTCCGGCACCTCTTATGCTTCAAGTCTACGCGAGTCAACTCTCAATCACATCACAATGTGAGGTCTAGTTCTCACAAAGAAATCACAATCTTTCGGCAGCTTTGCGTGCCTTGAAGGGGAACGTGGGAAAAGAAACAAAAAGGATTCTTCTTTGAACCAGAAGACTCGTACAAGTGTTATTACTGCTCCATAAAGGAGGGCGGCTATTTGGTTATGTCTTCTTTACCGTCATGTATCCTGTATGGGGCTGGGTTAAGATGGAGGCCGTGCCATTACCTCATAAATGATAACTTAACTATACCTCTATTTGCTGCGGTGGTAATGACAGCAATGTGGCCATAACTCAGGGCCGAGCTAATAGCAGAGGAGGACAAACCAGAACAACAATATAATTGTTAGGTTACCTGTTGGTACCTAGCCTGCTTGAGACATCCTTCACAGGCTTTGTTGATATCGGTTGCTGTTGCTCCGGTAGTGTTAAATAGGGCTGCTCGCTTGTCCTTTAGTCCGAGCATTGTAATCTAGCTCCTTTCATCTCGGCGTTCCTCCCCACCCCCAGCGCTAATCTCATTCTCCGTTTCTGCCAATAATCTGGTGAGGCACTCTGCACACACGCCATGAGAAATTTCCTCCACATCCTTACCGCCTTTCTCTCCCATATCCTTATTGCACCAAGCACATATAACCTTCATTTCTCCTCCTCTACTTTATCCCTGTAGCACTCAAACCAGACTTCATCCGTCTGTGGCTCAATGAAGTAGACATTATTGCCAATGAATACAGAATTGAGAGCATGCTGTTCCCTGGTGTCTATTTGCACTGATATCCGGAAGCCATCCCTCTCTGCTGCCTTTTGTAGGACATAGGCATAATCATCGCAGTCAAAGTTGGTGTCTTTTCGCATACCTTCTTTACTACCAAAGATTAGGCGGAGAGCATTCGTGGTATCATTAGCTAGCCACTCTTCTAGTTCTTCCAGTGAGGCAAACTCCCTTAGCTCAGCAGTCTTCTCAACGATGACCTCCTTCTCAACCACTACCTCCTTCTCAACTACTACCTCCTTTATTTCAGTGATGTAGTGATCGACCGTGCGAATCTCTGGCACTTTCACATATTCAACCTGTGGCTCAAAGGTCTTTTGCCCATAAGCACTACCGGAAAAGACACCTACGACCCCGAATATCAAGACCATGAACCCAATCAACATACGCTGTTTCATTTTCTTCCTCCTATCCTTTTACTTAGGTTCTTAACCTCTACACTTTCATCTTAGGCTGCTGATATTTAATGGCCATAGAATGGCTGTCAAACTTTCATCAAAATTGTGATTTCTTTGTGAGAACTAGACCTCACATTGTGATGTGATTGAGAGTCAACATCTATATACTTGAAGTTGAGTAGATTCCAAGAGACAAAGACTATGGCTACAAACAAAATGATTTTGGTTTGCGGTAAGGACATTAAGGGCGTAAGAGTAGTCGCGTGCCCAATTGGCTGCGAATACTGCTACCCATCCTGCTACTGGATTAAAGGCAACCGATGTTACTTCAGCAGTAATCAGGACAGACGGGTACCCAAACTTAAAAGTCCGCGGCTGTGGCCAAGACAGAGGGGGGATGAAGATGAGTCCTAGGTTGCCAACCGGGATTGTTGGACTTGACAACCTTCTAAGTGGTGGCCTACAACAAAACAAGGCTTTTCTAGTCAGTGGTCAAGCTGGAGCAGGAAAAACTATCCTCTGCTTGCAGTATGTTATTACCGGGGTAGCTCGTGGAGAAAATGCCGTTTATGTCTCTATTGATGAGAAACCGAGTCATCTGCTTGAGGATGCTGAGCCTCTCGGTTGGGACCTGAAAAAATATATCGACGAGAAGAAGATAACCCTTCTGGACGTAACACCCTACTTCACCAACGTGCGTGTGGGCAAAGAAAAGACAATCGACGTCCGTTCGATAGTCACCGACCTTACTAAACATGTGAAGCGAATTAAAGCCCAGAGATTAGTCATCGACCCTATTGCGCCGCTCATCTTCAGCCAAGAGGCAACCGCTCAGGTACAGGAGTATATCAGAAGCCTTATTTTCTCTATTGAAGACAATCTAAAATGCACTAGTCTTATCACCTCGGGGATCCCTTCGGGAACAAGTAGACTTTGCCAGTATGAGGTAGAGGAGTTTGTTGTTTCTGGTATCATTGTTCTGGGTGTAAGCAATATACAAGCTTGTCGCGTTCGGACTCTCTACATAAGTAAGATGCGGGGGACTCCAACCGATCTGAATGACCATGTCTTTGAGATTCTGCCGAAGCGAGGTATCGTAATTAGGGAGACGGCTTGACATGGACAGAATACTGGTTGTGGATGACGCGTCGTCAGCGCGGCGTCTGTTAAAAGTAAGGCTTGCTGGGTCAGGGTATGAGGTCATTGAGGCGGCTAATGGTGAGGAGGGTCTCATGAAAGCTCAGGAAGAAAAGCCGGACCTTATCATCGCTGACGTGCGTATGCCTATTAAGGACGGCTATCAACTAGCCAGAGACCTGCGCAGTAACGCCGCCACGGCGTCGATACCCATCATAATGCTAACTGGATTGCAAGGGGAGCAGGACGAACTAAAAGCCTTCCAAGAAGGTGTTGACGACTACATAACAAAGCCCTTCAGTCCGCCCGTACTGTGTGCCAGGGTAGCTACTCTCTTAGCTAGGTCACAGAATCTATCTGGTAAACCGATTGTAGAGCCAGTCGCATCTCTGGAGTCGAAGGAAGAGCCTAATAAAATAACCTGCGGTAGTAGCCAGTTAGATGAAGCATTGGGCGGTGGTTTGCCCCAAGGTTCGAATATGCTAGTCGTTGGTGAAACAGGTTCTGGGAAGAGTTCCTTTTGCCGTCGTTTTCTGGCGCTCGGACTCATGAGTTCAGAGCCTTGTTTGGTAATTACGCTAGACGATGAACCAGCCATGATCCGACACAGCTTCGACACAATGCTACCAAAATCTGTGAATCAATACGAACAGGGTGGCGGGTTCTGCCTGGTAGACGGTTATAGTTGGAGCAAGGGTAATACGAAGAGCCTGGAGCGTTTTGCGGTGACTGGGCTAACTGGGCTATTAGAACTGAACCAATTGGCTGGTGTCATCAGTGATGCCGGAATGGAACTGGGGCACTCGATAGGTGCCAAAAGTGGCGGCAGACGCATTTTGGATTCAATTAGCAGCCTCTTTATCAACTTCGAGTTGGCCTCGGTTCAGCGTCTTATTACTCAGCTTGCCCGTACTGCCACTAGCTATGGAGGTGTGACTACCCTCTACGTTATAGAAGAAGGTGCAATAACAGAACAGACGCTGAACAATATGAAATATGTGATGGACGGAATGATTGAGTTTAGGGTAGAGGGTGATTGTTACTATGCCCGTGTTAGCAACATGAAGTGGTCAAAGTTTTCGCGGCAGTGGGTGAAACTAGAAGAATAGATCAAGATTTGCCTGCCCCTGAGGCAGGTGATTAGTAAAGGCAAATGTTAGAAAAGATAACAGTAGGCTCAAAGACCATAGATAGCTATCGTTCTGTGGTTCCGGTCGAGGACCAAGTTATTGGCGAGATCATGTCCTTGGGTGCAGAACCCAAGGGCATGCGCCTGTGCCACATCAACTCAACGCCATATGGGGGAGGGGTAGCCGAGATGCTTTATTCCTGCATTCCTTTGCTGTGCGATGCCGGGATTATAGCTGATTGGCGTATCATCAGCGGGGACGACCCTTTCTATGAAGTTACCAAGGCTTTCCATAACGCTCTGCAAGGTGCTGAGCATTTTCTCACTGCTGAGGACAAGGAGATTTACATTAAATACAATGTTGATAATGCCCAGCGTTTTGATGCCAACTATGATGTTATTATTGTAAATGACCCTCAACCGGCAGCGCTTCGACACTTCTGTAATGCCAACCAAGCCAAGTGGATTTGGCGCTGTCATATAGATACTTCTGATGCCAATCAGTCTGTCTGGCAATTCCTCAGACCCTACATAGAGGAGCACGACTGTGCCATCTTCACCTTGGAACAATACGCCCCGACTGAACTACGCCATTCGTGGGTAGAGCTAATAGCTCCGGCTATTGATCCAAAAAGTCCAAAGAACATGGAGCTCCCCGTGCGGCAGTGTATAGACTTTCTTCCTGATATGGGAATCGATGCTAACCATCCATTGGCAGTGCAAGTATCTCGGTTTGATCCTTGGAAGGGCCCTTTTGGAGTGATCGAAGCTTATCGGCTGGCAAAGAAAGAAGTGCCAGATTTGCAACTAGCTCTGATTGGCTCTCTGGCTCGTGACGACCCTCAGGGAGTGGCAATACTCGAAAAAGTGGAGGCGGTGGCTGAAGATGACTCAGACCTCTTCGTGTTTTATAACCTGAGCGACTTTGAGATAAATGTATTTCAGCGAGTTAGCAACATAGTAATTCAAAAATCGCTACGAGAGGGCTTTGGGCTGACCGTATCCGAGGCACTTTTGAAATCTACGTCCGTAGTCGGCGGTAGAGTGGGAGGTATTCCCATGCAGATGAGGAACGAGCTTGACCAACTTCTAGTAAGCAGCATAGAGGAATGCGCGGAAAAGATGATAATGCTCTTGCAGAACCATGATTTGGCAAAAGAAATACAATAAATAAAGGAGAACATCCAATGTTGGAATCGATAGTTTTGACAAACATACTTCTTACTCTCATTGCCGCATTGCTCACAGCAATAGCTTTAGCGCTTTTGAGAATGCTCCTTAAATAGGTAAGTGGTAAATCTTCCGGAAAAAACGCCCGTGGTGCTTGGTATTTGCCAATTTGTAGTTTCATGAACGGATTTATGTGGCTATGCCTTTGGCGACACTCTTTAGTATGTACAAAATACCAATTACTGCCTGCTGCACCTCAGATGATTCCCGGGCCAGCATCCTTGCCACCAAAGGGTCCAGTCCTTCATTGAGATGGGTACCCCAGCTCTCAATAACAGAATAGAATCGTGGGGACAGGTAGCCAGCTAAGGTGAATAGCTCATCCTCCTTAAAACCTAAAGGCTTGGCAGTTTTCTGTAGAATGTGGGCTGACGGGAAGCGCTCTCCCCTTTCTATGCGACCTAGGTGTGATGCTGACACCCCTGACTTGGCGGCTAGTTCCCGGAGTGTCAATGACAGCGAAATCCTTTGCTGCTTGATTATTTTGCCTAGATTTTTACCCTTATTCGCCATTTACTTCTTTCTTACTCTTAGGTCACTTGCAAATTTCCATATTCCAAAGCCAAGAATAAGTGAAAGCCCTACCGTTTCCATGCATAAGATTGTGATATTAGGCTCCTGTATCAAGTATTGCCCGTAACGCCAAATATTAGAGAAGTGCCACAGTAAGGCACAGCTTAAGCCTACTACCATTGTATTGGCGAATAAATCCCTTATATTCCTCTTGTTCCTCATTCACCATCATCCTATTTGTTTCGACGTAGTTACCCGGTATCTGTTCTGCTTACATTATGGGGAAGGCAACTCACAATCACATCAAAACGAGCAGATTAGTTCTCACAAACGAATCACACTACGGCTTTATGTGGCTTAAAGGGAACGAGGGGGAAAACAAAAAAGAGTCTTCTTAGAACCGGAAGACTCCTTTGAGTGTTATCACCACCTCGAGGAAGAGCTAGTATCTGGTTACCTCTCGTCTATTAGCATGTAGCCTATACCGGGCTTGTTAGAGATGTATCTGGGATTCCTAGCGTTGTCCCGCAGCTTTTTTCTGAGACGAGCTATATATACCTGAAGAAGGTGAGCTTCACCGGAGTACTCCTCACCCCAGACTTTGTTCAGAATCTGGTCAAGGGTAAGGATGCGGCCAGCATTGTGCGCCAGATAACATAGTAGACTGTATTCTCTAGGAGTCAGATTTACCTCCCGCTTTTCCAAGCTGACCCTGTGTTTTGTAAACTCTACTACCAGTTCACCAGCACAGAACGTAGGACCCAAGCATTCATTCTGGAGCGAGGTGCGACGCAAGACAGCTTTGACGCGTGCCACCAGTTCCTTAGAGGAAAAGGGCTTGGTTATGTAGTCATCGGCACCAGCATCTAACCCCTTAACCTTCTCTTCGTCTTCACTCTTAGCGGTGATCATGATTATCGGTACCTGCGAGAATTCGCGAATATCATGACACACAGTATACCCGTCAACATCAGGCATTATGATGTCCAGTAACAACAGGTCTGGAGCTTCCTCAACCAACATGTTGAGTGCAGCTTCACCATCGCCAGCCACGAGTACACGGTAGCCCTCCAGCTCCAGAAGGCGCCGCACCATGTGTTGCATGCCAACATCGTCATCAACCGCCAGCACATAGGGTTTCTTTGATCGCATAATAGCCATCACCTTTCCCGTTGCAGAGCATGAGCAACAATCTTCCTTAGGCTAGCGACACTCAGAGGCTTGACCAGGTAGTCGGTAGCACCCATGCTGAGTGCCCGCGCCCGCTGGTCAACTCCAGCTGAGGCAGTAAACACAATTGCGGGAATCGCTGAAAGCCCCGACTCTTCCTTCATTTGCTTCAGCACCGTCCAGCCGTCAACTTCAGGCATTCTTAAGTCTAACAGCACCAGACTGATGCCGCCCCGGCTCAGCAATTTTAATCCCTCATCACCGTCCTTAGCCTGAAGAACACGGTAACCTTCCAACTCGAGTGCCCGCGAGACGAAACCTCGCACTTCAATCTCATCCTCCATAATAAGAACTGTCTTTGCCTCACGCTTCTTGGTCATGCTTTGTCCTTCTCTTATGTTTCTTGTGGGGGAGGCTAAAGTAGAAAGTGCTTCCCTCACCCACTTTACTTATCACCCAGATTCGACCGCCGTGTGCCTCCACCAACCGCTTGCAGATGGATAGCCCCAGCCCAGCACCTCCACTACCCGGAGTTAGCCTTTGCTGAGAGCGATAGAGTCGCTCAAACACCTTCGGCAATTCCTGAGCAGATATACCTATTCCCTGATCAGCGATGCTAATCCGCAACCCCTGCCGTATTCGCTGGGCTGATATTGCTATTTCTGTTCCTTCTCCAGAGTACTTAGCCGCGTTATCAAGAAGGTTGTCCAGCACCTGCCGAATGCGCTTGGCATCAATATTCATCCTCGGTAGTTTCTTTGGTAAGTTCATCACCAGTTTATACCGGGGTGTCCTGACCCGAGACTCAGCCACTGCCTCATGGAGCAGCTTGGAGATGCTGGCAGGCGTCTTTTCGATTGCTATTAGGCCAGCCTGCAATCGGGACATGTCTAGCAGTTGGTCAATAAGCTCTACCAACCTGTCGGTGGCGTTATCAATAGACCTCAGGTATCGCTGTTTCTCATCATGCTCCAGTCTGGTGTCGTAGTCCAGAAGCATGGTGGAATATCCCTTTATAGTGGCTAGAGGGGTACGTAGTTCGTGGGAGACATTAGCCAGTAGTTCCGTCCGCAGCCGTTCGACATCCTTCAAGACTTCTACCTCGTGGGCCTTTTCTTCCGCCTGCTTGCGCTCGGTGATGTCCCTGATGTAGGCAACATTGACTCTCTCCCCATCGTATGTCGTGTAGGCACTGGTAAGCTCGATAGGGACTTCGCTGGCATCTTTTCTAATAATAGACATCTCGAAAAGTCCAGGGATTGTTTCACCCTGCATCTTTCTTCGATGTCTTTCTAGAGAAGTCTTGTAGTATTGGGGAGAGATAAGGTCAAAAAATGACATGCCGAGCAGTTCTTCCTCGGAGTAGCCGGTGATACGGGGCCACTGTTCGCTAACGAAAGTATGGATTGCCTCTCCCTGCTCGGTATCCTGCATCATGACAACAGCCTCTCCAACCTCGCCCCCCAGATTCACGAGGGCGCGATATCTCTCCTCTGACTCCCGCAGTGTCTTCCCCGCTTGCTTGCGCTCGGTGATGTCACGGATAAAAACAACAGTGGCACGTTTCCCCTGGTATACTGTGTAGGCACTGGTAAGCTCAATGGGAACCTCAGTTCCATCCTTTTTGATAATAGACATTTCGAAAAGCCCCGGGATAATTTCACCGCTCATCTTCCTTTGGTGTCTTTCTAGAGAAGCCTGGCGGTCTTTGGGATGGAGGAGGT
>SDBU01006630.1_pt1 | contig 13540 bp, 20 predicted proteins | sample 2277071 | NCBI WGS metagenome assembly SDBU01 (sample SAMN10397929, study PRJNA504765) | marine sediment metagenome | isolation source: marine sediment core GS08_GC12, 126 cmbsf | place: Arctic Ocean: Gakkel Ridge, Loki's castle | collected 2008
TCGGTGCTGAAATTTACTGGCAGGGTGTCACTCATCGATCTTACTATCGACTGCGGAGCTGGATCTAATAATGGTGTAATTATCTCTGGCGCTGGTACAAAAGGGTCTCGTGTACGGCATGTATATTTCGAGTGCGAAGATGTAACTGGTGCACATACTGCCCTAGAGTTAGAAGATACCGAGTATCTTCGTCTGGCAGAAGTCAAATTTCATGGGGTGGTTGCTCAAACTACGGCCTTACTATTGGACGATTGCAAATTATCCAACTTTGATCGTTTAGATTTTCACGATTGCCTCGTTGGAATTCAGATTACTGATACATCGCCAAGTAATATTTGGTCATTCATATTGGTCTCAAACTGTGCCTTGGGAGTAGATATTGACTCTGGAAACTTTCAATTCTTTCACGAGTTTGCCTTTGGCGGAAATACACGTAATGTTGATGATGAAGTAGGAAATCACGCTTGGATTTCGCCGCGAGGAGCATTTGATATTGAAATACTACCTGACAATCTGACAGGTAGTACAGTCAATACTGGGGCGGCTAATACTTATGGTAGTGATACAGAACTCTTATCAGCGGTTAGTAGAGATAACCCGTTCCGAATAGTTGGTACCCACATGGAGCCATCTACGTCTGAGTGGTACCAGTTACGATTTAGCGATGATGCTGGTACGACCTTCTTTGATATTATTCAATTCGATGGGACGAAGCGGGAAGGACAAGCTGCTCTTAGTGGCACGGAGCACATTTTCAATAAAGGTACTCGTATCAGCGCCAGCGCTCGTGACATTAGCGGCGGCGACAATGTGAAGGTTTGGCTAGAGATACAAGAGGTATAGTAGAGAAGTAGAAGCTACTTCTCTAACACTACCCCTTCTGGAGGTTTATTATGGCAGTTAGAAAGCAATCTGGAGGACACGTTCAGGCTACTCTTGACGCTGGCGATATCCAGCTTGGCGCTGTAGAGCTTAAAGACAGCGATTCTGACGTTAGGCAAGATGTTGGGCTCGTTACAGCGAGGAATGCAGCATATACACAGAGTGAGGATGGAGGTCACGTAGCTACAGGTGCTACTACCGACGCTGCGGCGTCGTCTGTGGCAGCAGAGGATGCTACGGCTAGGACGAGCATCGGTCTATGGAAGGGTATCAAAAACATCCTCGTCTTGCTGAATGCCAAGTTTGTGGGTGGGACGGTCATCGGTGACGTTAATGTAGCCACAATTACTGCTGGTGAGACTCATGTAGGGGAGATTGGGTATAGTAAGTTACCTGTCATAGTCACTCCTACTATCACTGGTGGCGCTTACACCGCTCTTGATGTCATCGGTGCTATCCAGACACTGACTGACGCTGCGAGGGAGTCGGGTGGGACTGTGACGTTGGACACGCTGATCATCCGAGACCTGGCAATACAGGACGCCGACATCACGATCTTCTTCTTCAACCAGAACCCATCCAATGGTACCTACACTGACAACATCGCGTTGGACATCCACGACACCGACATGGGTTTCTTCGTGGGAGCAGTGAGAGTCCTATCCAGTGACTACGACGACGCGGCTGACAGCAGCGCTGCTACGCTGAAGAACGTCGGTCTGGACATGACCGCTGTGGGGTCCGCCAACCTATATGCTATCGCTCAGATTCTGGTTGGGGATACCTACGTTGGGACTAGTGACCTTACTTTTGTCTACAACTTCAGCCGACACTAGGGAGCACAACATGAGAGTACTGAGACCTAAAGCTTGGTGGGACCTTCAGGCGTTCCAGCGCGAGCTTCAGCGCATCGGGGGCGACAATTTGGTCGCCTATTGGCCGCTGGACGACGTGAGTGGGACGACGGCGAGGGACATCGGGCCTAACGCTGAGGTGCTGGACATCACCGGCACCACCCTCGGCCAGAACGGCCCGCCGCAGCTAGGCAGGAGCCACGGGTTTGATGGGATAAACGACGTTCTGAGCCAGCACCCGTTTGAGGATGAGACGGGGGCAAGTTGGGGACCAACGGTGCACGGGCTGTCGTTGGCGGACGGGGTGGCGTTCATCAGGACTGAGGGCGTGGACTTGTCGGCGTTCGCTGGGACAGAGGGTAGCGACACGCCTTACATGCTAGTGCTGAGTGACGGGAGTAAAGTGGCTTGGGGGTACATCGGCGCGGCGGATGCGGCGGAAGGGTTAGGGGCTGACTTGTTCGATGTGGGAGCAGGGGTGTTCACCGCAGGAACATATAGTTGGACGACTTACGGGACAAATACGATTGCGAACGATGCCAATACACTTAAAGTCACATATGTAGATAATGCGGCTGGAGCTCTTTTATACTTGAGAGATACCGCCGACCTCAGCAGCAACTTAACAATTGGCAAGTTATACAAATTGACTTTTGATACTAAAGTGGGTGTTGGCGATAACGTGACTGTTTCTCTGTGGAGCTCTGGATATAGTGTTCTTTCCCGCGTCGTCACTGAAACGGACTTTACTAACGTAACCTGGTACTTTACTGCCGATAGTGCTAACAATATGTACATTCGGCAGGGTTTTATGGGTGCGGGTGAAGACATCTGGTTCGACAACATCGTGCTCACCGAAGTCACCCACGTAGGCACTGACGCCGTTCACATCGTCAGCACCCGCAACGGCAGCACGCGCAACTGGGCGGGGATAGGTGCCGGGTTTGGTTATAATGACTCGGCTTATACGTTTGAGGTGCGGAAGACGCTGTTCCAGATTACAGGAAGCTTCACAATCGGCTCGTGGCTAAATGCTGCTGATGCTACTGATTTCATCGTCGTAGACAAATTGAGTGGCAACTATGGCTACTTGTTGAATTTGGATGGGTCAGACTTCGTGAATTGCACAGTCGGCGACGGGACGGATACTCAAAGTGCGACGGGGGCTGTGGCCGTTACAGAGAACCAATGGCATCGCGTGATAGCGACCTACGATGGGACAAATATCAGGATATATCTGGACGGTGTTTTGATTGATACACAGGCACAGAGTGCGCCAGGGGATGTAAGCAAGGCCCTTAGCATTGGCAGTGACGGTACGGATTTCGCTGAGGGGAATCAGGCTCACGAGTTCATCTGTAATGTAGCCTGGACTGCGGCTCAAGTCAAGAGGGATTGGGATGTGGGGAGCAGGGCGCATCGTGGATGATACTGATAAATAGCTGCTCAAATTGCTCTTCTCGACCAAGAGTTCTGTAATGACACCGACGACACAACGTAATGCCGTTGCTAATCTCAAATCGAAGTTGGGGATAATCAACAAAGCGCTTTATGTGATGCGCGGTTACATATCCCTTCGCACCGCACCATTGGCAAGCATATCGGTCTCGTTCAAAAACAGCCTTGCGCCAGCTACGATATATCCTTCGGCCTCGAATCAACTTCTTTTCTGGGCCACCATTCCACAGAGGATGTTCTGGGCCATGCGGGGATGGCTTACGAGAAATGTTGTGTCTTACGAGTGCGCGATAAATCGTGTTGGGTCCTAGCAGGTAGCCGGGAAACGAGCAGAGGTATAAGTACAGAAGCCAGGTTTACTTAAACCTTATCTCTCACCTTTCTCTTACATCCTCTCTCGTGTGGTTCTAACCCTCTCGGACTCTCAAATGTATCCTGACAGTAACTGCATCTCCATTGATACTCTTCCCTTTCCCTTTCCGTTAGCCTCTCCCTCGCAAGAGCCCTCGCTGCAGGAAACCCTCCAAACCTACGTGCCATAGTCGATCTCTTCTTCGGCACGTCAGTATCTAACGGAGGTCTCTTATTCTCCCTCCATGCACGCACGAGCATCTCTAAGAGATCATCGTTACTATCCTTCACTCTTCCCTGCAGTTCCATCTCTTCTGCATACGCTCTCGCACACTCCTGTGCTGAGGTTAAGTTCCAGTCCATAGCTCGAGCTTCTTCCTTTTCTTCTTGAGACTTCTTCTATCACGATCTAGTTGTGCAATAGCAATGTCCACTTCATCTAATCCCTCTTCTAGCTTACCCCTCTCCCCAAAGAACTCTTTGAGAGCAGAACTTCCACTGGGAAACATCTCTATTACTCCTTCTATTTCTACTAATCCCTTCTCTAGCCCCGATCTCTCTCTCACGAGGGTTCTTCTCTTCCGATCCGCACGGGCTATCTTAAGGTCCACTTCTTTCAATTGCTCTTCATAAGGACTGAATGCGTTCAGATACAACCCTTCCCAAAGGTGTACCTTCGCCTCACCCTCAACTAGGTCTCCGATGCACTTCGTTAACTTACGGACGAATTGTACACTGCCGCTAGCTACAACGGGTTGTCCTGATTCTAAGTAAGAATAAGTATCTTTCTTTGCCATTTACGGTAGCTTTCTCCAGCGACACTTGTGACACCGCTTAGCTTTTGGGTCCGTGCTAGAGAACAGTTGCTCGCAGTCCTTACAAGCAAGAATAAGGATGGGCTTCTTCCCCTTTCTAGGCCCCTCTCCGTATTCCTTCCGATCCTGGTTCTCTCGTGGCATCTTTTGTTGTCTCATCATTAGATACCTTTAAGGAGAAAGTTCAAAACTACAGGACGTTTTTCTTCTGGAACACTTCCCCAATGATGCATACTGTCAGGAGCTAATTCAAACTTGTGAATGGCCTGTATCTGACGTTCATGTGCAACTTCGAGAGCTATACTAGCGTCGTCAGGGTACGATCCCCAACACTCGAGACATATAAGAGCTTTAAGCATCCCCTTTGATGTAGGTGTATTGAACTCCATTTCAGCGTCTTTCTCGCTACATAGTAAACAGGTACTCATTGCGATTCCCTTTCTTGACTCTATGTAGTGCCCTGTACGCTTATAGCCCTCTCGGATTCCCCTCTATAAGCGTACAGGGCACACTTCTTTACCTACTTATTGTTACCGAAGTTCTTCCGTAGGAAGTCGTAGCCTCCAGTGGATGCTAGAGCGACACTCAAGGCTCTCACGAACAGCTCTATGTACGGGACGTAAGCGGCTGGAATTATACCATCAGTCGTTCCCAGCGATACTGCTGCAAAGAAGAAACCGAGGATAAACGCTGCAGCTTTAGACTTCTTACCATTGACGCCGAAAGTCTTTAGTCCCTCCACTATAGCGATGATCAGTCCAGCTATCCCTACTCCGCCGATAGCCAAGCTTGCTAAGTCCATCTGTATCACCTCCTTTCAAGAGTATACGCTTATTCTAACTGAAGCTCCCAGGCATCGTCCGACTTCAGCACATTCTCACACGACTTACACAGTTTCAACCCCTGTGACTCAGCCTCTCCTACTGTAGATAGATACGATGGTAGTCGCTGGTTACACGCAGGGTGCGTTGGGCCTCCAAACCTCTTTGCATAGTTGCGGCAGAGGTGATAGACGGGAGATCGATAGCTGCTTGCTATGAAGGTGGGAGTTGTAGGGGAGAGCGAGTCTGGCATGACAGATCCTTTGTACATCGAACACTGGACATTCCCTACAGTTACCTAGTAGTGTCTCTCTCCACTCTATCACTCGTGGGTGGTACCAGACATCGTTCAAGAAACCTTCACAATCTAGTACTGATATTCCCTCCTCCCACCCTTCCATTCCCTCCATGAAGGAGCAGGGGAAGAAGTCACCGCTGACGTTGACATAAGAGCTGAAACAGGCCGCCTCGCATTTCTCGCTATAGAGCAACAGCTCTTCTCTACCGTTCCTTTTTGCCCATCGCTCGAATTTAGGTGCAGAGCAGGAGTCAAAGCCGAGGGGGACATTGTCCTCTATTGCAACATCTACTATATCACTAAACTGCTTCTCTGTTGCTGGAGTCAGGTTGCTACCACGCCCCTTTGCCTTTAGAGCAAGAAGTACTACAGCGTGAGGAGATACCTCTCCCCATACCACGTCATGTAAGACTTCATAGACGAATTGGAGATTCTCCTGATAGTACAAGAGGTGGATATTCGTCTGCTCCACTCCCGCAAGCTGGAACCTCTTAACTGTCTCGTAAGCAATCTCCTTGCTGCGTGGATAGACCGACACTGCTACTGCGCCACAGACATCAGCTGTCAGAGCTACTAGCTCCTCTGTCACCCCTAATCCACTCGTGGTATAGTTAGGGATAACACCTTTCTCCCTACAGTGCTTAAGCATAGCGTAGAAATCAGGGTTGGAGTCTGCGTCTGTGACTCCGAAGGCTACCTGTGCGAGCTGTTTACCCATCTTGTCTAGGATGATTTGGAATGTCTCTAGACTCATATGCTTACCACTATCCATCGTGTTCGACTTGTAACACCAGGGGCAAAGTCCAGAGCAGCTTCCAGTCGACGCTTCCAGATCTAGTAGCTCTGGTCCAAGCGGTGCTACCTGAGGATCGCTTTCGACCGTGTTCCCCCACCGCAGCATAGTACCATCTCTCTTATCGAACAGCATGTTATAGCCATCAGTTGTTACTATTTTGTAATCGTTGGTCTCTTTGACAGGCATTTATTCATCCCTCCTAACACATCATGCTTACGTACTTAGTAGCAACTCCAGCCCCTCTTAGGAACTCCACAACTTCTTCATCATGTTGACTGATTTTGCCGAAGAAGTAGTGCTTGCTTTCGAATATATAGGTCTCTTCTGCACAATCTTCGCTTCCGTGGAGCTCCCTGAGGAACTTTGAGAAACCTGCAACCTGTTCCTCTGTCATAAAGTTCTTCCCTATAACGAAGCTGCTTGAGCTACTGTTTGATACAAAGCCTTGCTTGATCTTCATCTTTATCTCCTATCCGTTATAAAACGATTCTGAAAACATACCGATCCTGTCGTCCGGGATTGATTCCGGCAACAGGTCTCTCACTCGCTGCTTAAACTGCCTCTTCGTCTCGTCCTCCCCTAGGTCAGAGTAAGGGGAGTGTTCGAAATCTCCAGATAGAACTAGCCCAACGTATATGCTCGGATTCCATTCGTTAGGATCGCCGAAGAAATCGTCTAGGTCGGAGTCTCTAATGAAGTCGTATAGACCTATGCCGGTGAGATCCTTAAACTCGCTCTCGTTCTCGAGCTTGACACCATACACTGTGAACGAGGTGCTACTACTGTTACTTACGAAGCCTGTCCTGATACGCACCGTACTACCTCCCTTAGTATGATATATTCCCTTCAATCTCCTACATTGGTAACCAAATTAGCTTTGCGCCTAAGCTCTTAGCTAACTCGCTATAGCAATCAGGGTCACCGCCTATATCAGCGGCACCTCTAACAAATCTTTCGCTTGTTTTGATCCTATCCTTTATCTCTACTGCAACACGATCATGCTCTAGGGCCTCCTCCCTACTCGCGTACTCTTTATCTTCGTGAACGATAGACCCTACATATTCACTCAGGGTTAAGAGATCAGACCCGGGAAGCACTGCGTCATGGCTAAAGACTAGAACGAAAGAGCTGCTACTACTGTTACTTACGAAGCCCAATCTTTTCTTCACCACCTTCTCCTTTCATCCTAAATGGATTCTAAAAGCATCGAATTTACTCTCGATTAAGCCAAACATCTCGTACGGGATAGCATTGTCGCCTTTGGATCTAATGATAACCTTATCCTTTAGATCCCCACAAGTAAACCAGTAGTATTCTGCATAATTTATTTCGAGGCAAGGGACTTTGTCGCTCGTAGAGAATACTTCCCCAAATACGTTCGAGTACTCGTAATCCTTACCTGTAATCTGGCCGAAGTGGTGCAGCATCGTATGTAATTGCTCTACGACTTCTTCTGGACTAAAGCTTATATCACAGACAAAGGAGCTACTCGAGCTATTACTCACGAAGCCTTTTCTAATTCGCATTACCTTTCTCCTCCTTCTTCCAACTTGTACTCGAACCTCCCAAACCCCTGATTCCTTCCCAGCCCTATCCCCTTCAGTGCTCCATAGTCCAACAACGCTTCTAACACTTCCCTTCCCACTCCTGGATACACAAGTAGCTCACACTCTACCATCGCTCCTATTGGGGCCGCTTCCGACGTCGCTTCCACCGATCTCACCTTCCTTCCATCCACCTTCAAGAGGTGAGGTGGACGATCCTTTATAAAGATGTCACCGTTAGGGATTACGAGTAGCATTTCCTTCGGGGCGACGAAGACCTTCTGCACGAGGATATTCTCCAACTCGTTCCCATACACCTCGTTCAACGCTTGTGCAGCCTCCTTAAGAAACCCTATAATGTGACGGTCTAAGAGAAGCGGTCGCCCCTTGCTATCCCTATAGAAGTAGCTATGAGGGGAGTGCTTAGTATCCTTCTTGTGACCGAGAAGGAGCTCTGTGAACGTTAGGGTTAGAGCATAGTGCTTCTTAATGTCAGTATTCATCCTATAAACATCCCTGGCTTACGGTTAAAGAGGAAGGCAATAATCCCTCCGCTATGTATAACGAGCTTATCTATCTCCCTCTCTGTGAAGCAGCCGAGGAAGAGATATCTCTCTGTATTCTTCTTCAGCTTAAAACCAAGGGGAAGGATTATCCCGAGGGACTCCTTTACCTCTACGGCAACGAGCTCCTCTGTGTCCCTGAACCAGACGACATCGAAGTGGCGGACGTCATCGCCTTCCTCGTTGAGTATCCCTTCTTCCCCAAGGTGCAGTCTAAAGCTCCTAAAGCGCTTAGGCGAGAGAGTGAAGGCGAGGTAGTCTATTCGGAAGGTTAGTTGTTCATAAGTAGGCTCACTCATTATTATTCTCCTTCATTTCTTTTCTCACTCTCAGCACGAGTGGTAGCGGTATCCCCAACTCCTTCGCGATAGCTCCCGGAGACTTTCCCTCCCGTAAGAGCGTCATAGCAGTCTTGTTATCTTCAGGATCTATCTCCCGCTTTACACTTGGGATCTCTAGTTTATCCTCCCGGACTCGCAGCAGCTCCGGCATCTGTGTCTGAAGCTCGAGTATCTCCTTCTGAACCTCTAGCTGCATGAGCTTCATCTGCTCGTTTGACATAAACTCTGAGATCAGCTCTGATTCCTCTAGCGAGAGGATTTCACCTTCTGCTGGATTAGCGAGGTTGCAACCAGTCTCAAGATACCTTCTTATATCCCTCCATGTGCAGTGTGGAATACGCCTTGGTAGCATCCTTCTAGGATCCCAGTCGTCATCATCCGTTGCCTTGAGTGAAACTAGCCTTTCTTTCAGAACCAACCCTGCTGGCGCTCCATCAGCATTCTTCGGCTCCTGCTTCAGCCAGAGGAATAGGGATGTCCTAAACCAGAGAAGTGATTTGCCTGATGGCACAACCTTCCCTGCCACTGGTCTATTCCCTTGCCACGGAGTCTTGAGGTGAGAGCAGAAGACGATGATCTTCACGCCCCTCTGGAATATCGCTTCTATAAGCTGTGCGTAGAGCGGATAGACTCCTTCCGTCCAGAGCTTTCCGTAGGCTTTCTGCGTCCAACCTGATTGCTTCTTATGTCCCTCTACCCACGCTACCATTCCTGCTTCGAGCTTCTCGATAGTGTCATGGACGTAGAAGGAGTACTCTCCTCGCTTCAAGTTCTTTTCTAGGTCGTTGAGCACGTGAAGGTAGTATCCTTCAAGAGAGCTTCGCTCTTTCTCTGTCACCCAAGGGAGATCTCCTTTATTGATACGGGAGAGTAAGTCATCCTCTGCTGGTAAGTCGCTAAACCTTGCTTCTAGGTTTCCATAGTATCCAGGAGCTATCCCTTGCGACTCTAGCTCTTGGATAGCACGATTGCTTGACCTCTCTGAGTCATGATAGAACATACGAGGCATCTGAGATGGTCTCGCTGTAGTAATAGCGAAGAGTGTTTTACCAGTGTTGCGAGCACCCGTCACTACTACTAATGCATCTTTAAGTAATGTTTCCTGTCCTTTTACCTGTGTCACTTAAGCCTCCTTGTTGGATTATGCTTTGTAGTAACTACCAGCTTGTGTACTCTGATCTTCCCTGATAAGCCTTGATTCCATACCTGGTTTCTCTCTCGAGCTCTTTAAATCGATTCCACTGAGCATCAGAGAGAAAATGTCCTGTTCTAGACCTGCCTGGCGTGGACCGATACATAACTGAATTGTACCTAATTTGTACAGCCTCAGCCCATAGCTCAAACTCCCTTGCCTTCTTTGTGTGAAGTGGAAACCTGCGAAACAAGGGCACTATTACAAAGAGAAGGTCTTTTGCTCTCGTGATACCGAAGGAGAGTCTAGGATTGCAAGCTGTGTCTTCGTAAGATAAAGTTCCACAGTGCAAAACTTGCTGAACGTATTGGAGAACATGGGCGTCATCATCGCGCAGGTTTATCCCAAACCTAACATCTGCCTCTCGCGTGAAGTATTTGCCTCTTTCTCGCTCGTTAGCGTAAATGAGGAAAAATCCTTCTCCGTCTACAAGTCCCGAGAACCAGTATCCAAACCCTTCAGGCAATTCTTCTATACGAAGGCGTGGAAACAATTCGCCTTGTTCTAAACTATTCATTCCTTCACGACTCTTATACTCACGCTAGCACTATACTCCCTCTCACTCCTAAGCTCCCTTACTTCGGGGTGTGCCACAGCGTAGCCGTCTAACCCCTTGCTATCCCAGAAGACTCTCTTGTACCCCTTCTTACACGTTACACGCACCCTTCCGTGAGAAGTGCTCTCTCCTATCTCTAACACTTCCTTCTTAATCCCCTTCTTGAGTCCCTCTAGAATCGCTATCTTAGGAGCTAGTTCGAGATAGAGTTCCTCGTAAGCTTCGAAGAGACCCATTCCTGCCGTACTTAGTTCGTTACTCATTTGACCTCCTTATGTTATGTATTGTCCTTAGAATATAACCCAGTAGCCTACTGGAAATCCTTCGCAAGGTTCAACTATAAGCTTAAGCTTTAGTATCTTCACGAGTACCCTTGCTTTCTTCTCTAGACTCGTAGAGACGAGGAGCATGAGGCCGCTGCCGTCTCCGTCACGGAGTGATTCTTTTAGATAGGTCTTACAGAGGATCTTATTAGTCATTGTTAGAACCCACCTCTCGTGACACTAACTCTATCATCATATCCTCTCCCTTAAACATCCACTCCCTCGCTGACTCTATCGTCCTTGCACCAAACCCAGGCATATCCCCAGGCTTCATCTCTGATAGATACTTCATCGCCCAGGCAATTGATCCACAGTGCTCCACAAGGAGTAATGCTTTCTTAGGTCCTATCTCTGGGCACGAGGCAAATGTTGCTACAGCACTCGCTTCGTAGGAGTTATGGCCGCTAATAAGGGGCCTTGTAGGGACCCTCGGGAGGAGTATCTGTTCCCTCCCGTCCAGCATCTTTCTCAACTTCTCCAGCCTCATGTTCAACCAAGGGATTATCCTTCCGTCCCTCGACAGATTCATATAGTACCCACCATGATCTTGCCAAGAAGTGATAGCTCCTTCGATAGCGGAGCACCTCACGTTCGTTTCTTGCCCATCAATTATAGCTAGCCCTTTTTTATCACACCTAAGCTCCCCAATGAATAGCAGCCACGATCTCTCGCAACACCGTAGCATACGATCTAGTATGTGATTGAGATCCTGTACACTACTCGCTAGGTCCCTCCCTGTCTTCCGCTGAACGAGGTCCCCCACTTTGCAATGCTTCTTCAGTGCTAACTGGTGAGGGAGAGTCCTCGTTACCCACTCCATCTTCGGAGTAGTTAGAGGACTAAGGAGCATATCAGCTCCAGTCCATTCCTCTAGCCCCACGGTGATCGTAGATGACTTTATGACGGATTCTGGGCAACGTGTACCCTTACGGGCTTCTGAAGGCGTAAGAAAGATAGGCAAGGGGAATCTCCTATATATATGATGTAGCAGCGACTAATAGAGTCAAGATAACGATAGCGAGAGCAGAACTCGTTGCTCCACAAATGAATCCAATGATGAACGTTATATCTCTGCCCATTATCTCCTCCAATTACTCTTACTTGCAAGCGGCTACTCTGGGGCCACTTGCTTCTATCCTGCCCAGGCAGGTTCTATCTAGAGTTGTGGGTCAGTCTTTCACCTGGCCTGTGGTTTGGAGTGCTACTCCTAGTCCCATGGACACCACATTTCTTATAGATACCGCATTACACCTCATTTCTTGCATCAGGGTGCTTTTTGGTATCGCCCCTCCCCAGCTTATCTGTAGGTTGGCAACCGCTCAGGTCTTCGGCGTGTCATAAGCGCCACGCCGCCGCAGCTCTTTGCTACCTTACTTACTATGGCACCGGGCGGGGCTCGAACCCGCAACCTCTCCTTGAGAAGCGCTCTATCCATTGAGCTACCGTTGCCACTGGTTGTAGCACCAGTTCTTCTTGCTACCCTGCCGTCCTATCACCCCTTGCTTACGAAGGGCGACCTCCCGGAACATCCCCAACACGGGGCACGGGGGCACGAACAGGGGAGCAAAGGGGAAGTAACTTCTACTACACCACTTCCCACCATGCCTTCAGATCACCTACTGTAACCATCAGATCCTCTAGCACGTTATCCTTCTTCAGTACTGGCGGTGCTGGCAGCTTGCCACCGTACGTCTCCTTCAGATCTCTCACTGCTGCTATCCAATCATCTTCGAACTCTTCGTACCCAGAGGGGAGAGCTGGCCCACTAGAGGAAGGCATAGACGGTGTTGAAGTAGATGGCGTTGATGCTGATGTTGCACTGCCACTCTCTCCCATCTCTTCACTCGCAGCCGCTTGTGCCTCCATCTTACTTGCAAAGATCTTCACAAGCACTGGCTTAGTAAGTCGCTTATTATCACCGAAAGTTGCATCTACGCGAGGGTCCCACACGAACGCCACACGTGCCCATATAGGACTTCCCCACGGACTATGAAGAATAGCTAAGCAGTTATGCAACTTCTCAGCTTCTGTATCGTACTTCCCTTTAGCTATCCCAGAGCCAGTTGGCTGCCATTTGCTAGGATCGTTCTCTCCAAGGGCTTCCCAGAGCGCAGCTCGCCTCTTCCAGAGAATACTGCTGGTAAAACCTACGTCTTCGTTCCCAACTATATCCCTCTGGAAACTATCAGTCCATAGAGTCTCGTCGTCTGCTCCTTGGAGCTCGTCAAGCGAGAACCCTGGATTGTCATAGTCATGGTCATCGGCCATAGCTGCAATGGCGGCTGGTAGACTGATCATATGGAGTTCGTGCCGAGTTTTATGTGCCATCTTGCTTAACGTCCTATATGCCGTTTCTCTCGATACGATATCACCGAAGACATCTTCAATCTTCTTTTCTCCACCCCGCCAATTGAGCACCGTGTCAGTATTTGCCATCCATAACCACACAGTGGACGGGCTATACGCCTGGCCAGTCTCATCATAGGCAATCTTCGCTCTGGCTCTGTCTATGAAGTAGTACCGGAAGTTTCCCGTTTTAGTTGGAATTCGGATGTCCCAGCCATACTCTTCCTTTGGAAAGACTTGCTCTGACCAGAAGCTGTAGTATACGCCTGCCGCCCACCGAGCGATATACGACGGGGGCCCAAAGCCTACACCTATTGGTACCTCGATCTGTTCATCTGTCTTTAGAAAATCTACTGGCATTGTTCAATTCATCTCCTTTTTGTTATTATAGTTCGTACTA
>SDBU01006631.1_pt1 | contig 13540 bp, 13 predicted proteins | sample 2277071 | NCBI WGS metagenome assembly SDBU01 (sample SAMN10397929, study PRJNA504765) | marine sediment metagenome | isolation source: marine sediment core GS08_GC12, 126 cmbsf | place: Arctic Ocean: Gakkel Ridge, Loki's castle | collected 2008
CCTTACCGGCTCTGATTACAGTAAGCAATGAGCTTGGTGAACCTCGCTATTCCACCATAAGGGGGATTATGGCAGCCAAAAAGAAGGAGCCTGTTATCTGGAAACCAGCCGACATAGGGGGTGAGCCTTCTCAGTTTGGGGCTGCTGGCCGACGCACCAAGTTGCTTAAGCTATTCCAACCAGTTCGTGAAGGCAAGTGTGAGATTATAGAAGAGGAGAGCCTGGAAGAGGCAGCGGTTAATCTAGCCCTGAAACTCAGGGAAGCCAAAATACTATAAAGAAGTCCTTCACTCATAATTAAGAAGGAGGCAAAGCTATGGCTGAATACAAAGGCGTTATGATTTATGGTGAGGTTACCGAAGGAAAGCTAATGGCAATTACCACCGAACTGCTAGGCTGTGGTAGAAAGCTGGCTGACAACCTGGGGCAGGAACTATACGCTGTATTAGCAGGTAGCGATATAAGTAGTCTAGCTCAGGAAGCAATCGCCTTTGGTGCCGATAAGGTATATGTAGTTGATGACCCACTGCTTAAAGACTACCAGACTGATTCCTATGTGTTAGCTCTGGAAAAGGTAGTCAGGCAGGTGATGCCCCAGATTCTCATTCTGGGACAGACTTCTATCGGTCGTGACTTAGCGCCCAGGTTAGCCTTTAGGCTGAATACCGCCGCCTCTATGGACTGCATTGAGCTAGCTATTGACCCTGACTCAAAGTTAATGCTGCAAACTAGACCTGTCTACGGAGGAAATGCCCAGGCTATCTTCACCTGCGAGTCCTACCCACAGATAGCTACGGTTAGAGCCAAAGCAATGTCACCCTTGGAGCGAGACGCCTCACGACAGGGGGAAGTCATCACTATTGAGGCTGGGTTAGACCCATCAGCTATAAAAACTAAAGTGTTGGAAAAGGTGGCTGAGGAGGTGACAGGGATAAAGCTGGAGGATGCTGAAGTAGTCGTCAGCGGAGGTAGAGGCATAGGCAGCGCCGAGGGTTTTAAGCAATTAGAAGAACTGGCTAAAATGCTGAAGGGGGCAGTAGGTGCTACCAGACCTCCCTGCGATAATGACTGGGTGCCAGACGGATGGCAGGTAGGGCTCACCGGTAAGATTGTTACCCCTGACCTCTACATTGCTGTAGCTCTCTCTGGTTCTAGCCAGCATATGAGTGGCTGTTCTGGCTCCAAGAATATCGTGGCTATAAATAAAGACCCTGAGGCAAATATCTTTAAGCAGGCACATTTTGGCATAGTTGGAGACTGGAAAAAGGTGCTACCCTCCTTCACTGGTAAGGTTAAAGAACTTCTGGCTGGCTAAAGTTAAGTCTTTTTGGCTTGCCTTTCAGCAATAATCTTCTGAGCAATGTGAGCCGGTGTTTCCTCATAGTGGCTAAAGTCTACAGTATAGCTACCCCTGCCCTGAGTTATTGACTTTAGGTCAATAGCATAGCGCAAAATCTCAGCCAGGGGTACTTGAGCCTCAATAACATTCACTTCTCCCTCAGGGTTCATGCCTTGCACCCGGGCTCGCTTGGTATTAAGGTCACCAATAATATCACCAGTGAAGCTCTCAGGAATTCTCACCTTAATATTCATTATCGGTTCAAGGAGGATGGGTTGCCCTTGAGATAATCCTTTCCTCAGCGCCCCGGCCCCAGCAATTTTAAAGCATATCTCTGAAGAATCAACCGGATGATAGCTACCATCATAGACGGTTACCTTTACGTCAGTAACGGGATAACGAGCCAAAACTCCCTCCTGAACTGCTTCGTTAACCCCCTTCTCCACAGCTGGAATATAATTCCTAGGGATGGAGCCGCCTACTACCTTAGAAGCAAACTCACGACCACTGCCCCGAGATAAAGGTTGCAAGTCTAGAAAGACATGCCCGTATTGACCATGCCCTCCAGTTTGCTTCTTGTGCTTATACTCAGCCTTGGCTGGTATAGTAATAGTCTCTTTATATGGAACCCTGGGGGTTTGCAGCTCCACACCCACACCAAATTTACGCAGCATCTTCTCAGTAGCTACTTCAAGGTGAGTCTCACCAAGCCCTGATAGAATGGTTTCACCGGTATTAGCCTCCCTATGCACCTGAAGGGTAGGGTCTTCCTCTGATAGCCTAGATAATGCCGCTCCCAGCTTATCTAAATCAGCCTTGGTCTTAGGATGCACTGCCTCACTAAAAACTGGCTCTGGGAATAGGCTGGGGACAATTTTCACTGGCTGAGCCTGACTACACAATGTATCCCCGGTGCTGGTTAAACTCAATTTGGCAACCACCCCTATGTCTCCAGCCCTAAGCTGAGATACTGGCTCCTGGGTCTTACCTCTGAGAATATATAGCTGACCTATGCGCTCGACCCCACCCCGGGCGGCATTCCACACCTGAGAATTACTATCAATGGCACCAGTATAGACCCGAAAGTAGGTAAGTTTACCGACATATGGGTCAGCACTAGTCTTAAACACCAGGGCAGCTAACGGGGCATCCTGGCTTGGCTCAATCGTCTCTTGCTTATCTGAATCAGCGACAATAACTACCCCTTGCTCCTTGGGTGATGGCAGATAACTATGTATAGCATCCAATAGCGAGGTAATCCCTATACTGTGTATAGCTGAGCCAACTAAAACTGGCACAATCCTGCCGGTTACTACAGCCTGTCGTAAGCCATCAATTAGTTCCTCCAGGCTGGGTTCTTTACCATCTAGATACTTCTCAATAAGCCTATCATCAACTTCAGCCACCGCCTCTACCACTTTATCGTGAAAAGAATCGACTTGAGCTTGTAGTGATGAGGGGATTTCAGCCTCCCTGGCTGGGGAACCGATGTAGCTTTTCATGGTCACCAAATCAACTATCCCCTGGAAATCATCCTGGGCACCTATAGGTAACTGCAACGGTAGGCATGCAGGGCCAAAATTCACTCGAAGCTGGTCTACAATTCGGTAGAAGTCAGCATTCTCGCGGTCCATCTTATTAATAAAGATAAGACGAGGCAGGTTAGCTTGCTCAGTGTATGCCCACATCTGTTCAGTACCAACCTCAATGCCAGAGGCAGCACATACCACAATTATTGCCCCTTCACTAACTCGTATTGCCGCCTTGACCTCACCGACAAAGTCGGAATAACCGGGGGTATCAATAAGGTTAATCTTAGTCTCTTTCCACTGGAAGGGAAGCATAGCCAGATTAAGGCTAATCTTGCGCTTAACTTCACCAGGCTCATAGTCTGAAGTAGTAGCCCCATCGTCAACCTTGCCTAAACGGGTAATTGCCCCAGCAGTAAATAAGATTGCTTCTGATAGTGATGTCTTGCCAGCGCCACAGTGAGACAGCAAAACAAGGTTGCGAATATTCTCCAACCCGTATTGCTCCATTCAATCACCTACTCTCTTTCGCTTATTACACCATATTATAATCAGAGCTTGTTGATAGGGCAAGTAACTGTATTTGTGAGATTATCTACCTCACCCCCTTAATCCCCCCCCCCCCATGATATGGATATATATTCCTATCATGAGGGGGAGGGATGGAAGAGGGGCTAACGCCCCTCTTAAACACTCCTTGTTCTGGAATAGTAATTATAAAGGAGTTTTTATCTGCCGACCAGAAGATAGCATATTTGGTTCAGCTTATTTGATTGCACATTCTGGCTGAATGTTGAATATAGCATACAGGGTTCTAGCATTGAGTAAGAGTAGTGATAATACCAATAATCGCTACTATTATTGTTAAGAAGGCTATTCTAATATTCCTTGAGTTTCTCTGCTTTCATACTTATAATATACCTGATAGTAAATCCACCGGAGAAACACAACAGATACTATTCAAACTGATTAATCTGATTTGGGCTTAATAAAGGTAGACACAAAAATGATACCTCGAAATGTTTTAGATCATGTTCATGACTATATTGCCTTAGATAGTTCAGATTACGACGAATTGAATAATAATTTCGTAGATGAGCAGTTTACTAGGCTCCGCCAAATCGCACATCTCGGTTTAATAAGTAAAATACACAAACTCGCACGCCACGATAAATTAGAGCATGCATATGGAACCTATTGGTTATGCAAACAGTGTACACAGCATACTCGCGGGCTGGTTAGTAATAAAAAGGCATTTCATCTTGCTGGTATATTACATGGAATAGGACATCTTCCATTTTCCTATGATACTGAATATGCCATAGCCAAGCTGTACCATATTCATTCACCAACAAAGAACTGGGTAGATAATGTTCTACAATACTGTGTAGACTTCTTAAGTAGGCCTAGTATAGAAATGATTGCTCGCGCTATGAAGTCATCCATGAATCATGCCCTATTATATCGATGGTTTACAGTCTTTAAGCTGGCTAATTCTAACAAATTTAATAGCGATCTGGGGAAACAAATAGCTGGCATCATCCTAGACCATACTCTTATAGAACATCAGCTATTATTTGAAATTGATAAACTAGATTGTGTACTTCGCGATATGCATTATTTGGCTCTTGGTAAAATAGAGTTAAATTTTGTTCCTCTTCTGCAACAGTATGAAAGGAGTCCATCAGGTGAACTAGTTACACCTTACTTTCTTAAATTCATAGATGCTGCTCATGAGTGTCTTAGCGACAGGATTTACTTCGGTGATTATGAAAAATGTCTTGCTTCACTATTAGAGAAAGCTATTGTTAGAGAAGTTATTGAAAATCATTTCAATGTTGCAACATTACTAAACATGATAGACAGTGAATTAGAAGAAGCTCTAGGTAGTTTTGTAACGGGAGGAATAATCCTTAACGATGCTGAGAAAAAAATAACAGATGGGGAAATTTCAAGAGTCGGTTTATATTTATGCGACTTAGGGGACAAATTACCGGTACAAGCCGAAGCGAATATTGCTGGTACGAATATGTCAGGGATTCACAAATATTTTCAAAATAAAGGTATAAATATACAATGCCATCTGAACTATGTAAGGGAACAAGAGACAGTTCAATGGACGACAACCAGTAGCGCAATTTCTATAATTTGTGATTCGGGAAAAGCTAATCCGCAAAATGTCATAAGTGCTCTATCCAAAGTTGAGAAGTGGTTTGCGGAGGAAAGATATAGCACTCAACAATCGGCTCGGAATAAAGCCATGGAATACATCCTAGGGTATCAGATAATTCCTGACTTTGATAGATACAGTAAAGATTTATATAACAACCTTAAAAAAGCGATTCCACCTGGAGAGGTGAAATCAGAATTATTTAATGAATTATGGAATCTCCGAGATTGGGCTGTAATAGAAGTCATGTTATTTGAGAGAGATGATACTGCCTGGCTTATCAGACATCTCCTAGAGTTTCCTGAGCATTGGAGCACAGAAATTATTAATAGCGTGATTAATAAGGTTCAACCGTCAAAACTCAGACCATTGAAAGCAGAAAGTAGACAGGATTACAAGCAAAGAAAAGAGAGAATGCTAGAGTATTTCCACTATTTAGATATGGTATTAAAACTACGGCGCAACAATATATACGGTTGGGTTTTACCAAGCATGAGAATCATTAAAGATGACAGGGAACCATACGCTGAGGTCGATATCGCAGCGCTCTATGTGCGCAGGCTCTATGATAGCCCTGTCAATCTTGACCTTATAGAAGTAAGTTACAATAATACAGAGGAAAACAGGCATGAACAAAGAAAGAAATTCGTTAAGGTAAATCAGTTAGTAAAAACACGATTTGGAAGGAAAGTAAGCGTACAAGGTTATTTCAACAACATTAAAATTTTCCCTTGATTCCTCATTGTAAAAGTAATATAAGTCACATGTGCTTTTAATTATTTGCGCTCGATAACAGAAATACATTAATATTTACGCAAGGATTACATACATGTCAACAAGCAGAGTTCGTAAAGAGCGAGTAAATTTCATAGCTAAAAAGACTTTTAGTAAACCTCATAGAGTTTCATTTACGACTAAGTCAGGCGATAAAGTGCGTTTCACTGCTACCAAAAAAGTTACACGACCTGTAAAAGTATCATTTCATAGAACGATTAAAAGAAAATAGCAGCCTTTTATTGATATAGAACCTACCTTTTTCGTTAGTATTGAAATTCTCTCGGCTTGACTTTGAACAAGTATATGCCCCATTGAACAGGCATTGGTACGAATTTCTCAGTTAGCATTACCGACATAACAGCCGGCTACATAGAACAATTGTTTATTGTTACCTATTGCCCAATTTGACGAATTGTTACCTGTGCTAGCGAGCACGCCGTCTTCTTCTTCTAAACAGGGACAGGAACCATAATAAACCAATTATGCCAATGAAGGGAAATGGTTGAGATGAGGTACCCCCGCCGGTTTGAGCAATAGCAGCCGAGGGCGCAGTAGGTGGTTTTAATGGAGCTATTGCTTCTGCGGATATTTCATATGCAGCCAGTTTAACATTGATAAACTCTCTGGGCACCCAGCCCAAGGGGTTGTTCTTGCCGGTTGCCTCAGCCCAGACCCATCCTGGCTCACCCTCTAGCTCAAAAATTACGGCTGCTTTCTTATAGTCAGGTAGGTAAACCAATGCCGCAGTATGACCGGAGCCGACCGCTATAGCCGAGCGGTATCCAGCGCCTTTATACATAACCGCCAGTAGCACAGCGCTATCTTCACAATCACCATAACCAACCCCATTTTGGTTAATAATAGTAGCCAGCTCATCGGCATTCTGGGCAAACTCTTCATATCTAGCACCGTCCCATAACTGGTCTATATCGGGGGTATAGTTCACCCTATCCCGGACAAAGTGAAATACTGCTTTCGCCCTCTGCAATTGGTCTGGGTATTTGCGGGCAATCTGCTCACCTAAGCTGTAGGCTAGAGCAGCACTTTCCCCCAGGCTCTCGAAGACTATAACCGGACGAAAAGCTGTCTCAGATATTTGATAAAAACCGTCTTGACCAGAGGCACTGGTTCTACATATTCCCCAGCTATCAAATATATCGCCATTCATCTCAGTGAAGCCGGCTGATGGAGTTGCCGACACATAATTAGTGACGGTTAACCCAGCTACCAATACCAATATTAAGATTAGTAAAACCTTAATCCTCTTCATAGTGGTCCTGTCAGTGCGGCGTGGAGTATCAGGCCAAAGAAGACGAGATAGCCAAAGACATAGATGCCTACTGCTACCGGACTTTCGTTGATGTTTACAAATGGTATTCTGGGCGTTAGCTTATCAATAATGTGGAACCATGCTATTCCGATAAGCAAGCTTATTACGAAGCTTATAGCTAATACGCCCCAGGTTCTAAAATCAAAAATGTAGCCTAGTATTGGGGCTACAACCGCAGTGAGTGCTGTAATAGCTCCGTGGATGACCAGACCAATCAGGATAAAAAAGCCAGCAATGAATAATCCAGTGGCAACAGGGCTTTCACCTATACGCTGGCGCTGATGAATATGAGGGGTAAAGGCATCCAACACCCTGATTCCAAGCCATGCCAGAAGAGTGGAGATGAGAGCTAGCAATATAACCTTGGCTAGCCATATCAGAACAATTATCCAGAAGGGGGCAACCAAACCTAGCTCAGACATAAATATCCTCCTAATTTTTTATTAAGTTAACAGCAATGGGGTAACATATGTTTCAATTATAGCCGCTGGCACGAGTAAAGCCAGCGCCACCATAAGATACCTTAAATTCTGTTTAAGGTTAGGCGGTAATAGGTCTCTCCTTTTCTTTTTGAATAGGGCTAGCATTGCCATTGCGCCGAAGCTGAGAGCAGCCGCCTCACCCATGATAAAAGCCGGAAGTTCAAAAATGCCATGAGGAAGCAAACCAGCTAATACAAAACCAAGGGATTCCTCCTGAATTACTGCTGCTGATACAAAAGCTAGGAGCCAGCCATTGACAGTTAAAGCCAGGATAGGCACCAAGCAAAAAAATGGGCTGAGGGCAAAGCTTAGCAGCAGAGATAAGGCATTCTTAGCCAAGAGGAAAATAACAGTAAGGAACTTGAAAGGAACTAAGAGGTCACTAAGCTCTTGAAGGGTAGTAATATCCTCAAAAAGAAGGTTGATGATACTAGTCGGGGTAGCCAAACCAAATACCAGACCGATACCGAATAAGAAAATAGCCAGGAAAATCCACCTTTTGTAACTCATATCACTTTATTCTTCTTCCCAGGCATCCTTACCAATAAGGGAGACGAAGCGGCAGCCGCCTAAATTCTGAACTATATTCTTCCTTCTGCGCTTGGTGATTTTATATAACTCCTGCACATAACGGGAGCCTATGGGAACTACCATTCGTCCACCAATTGCTAGCTGAGCTAGAAGGTCGACCGGCACCCTGGGAGCGCCAGCGGTAACCATTATGGCACCATAAGGTGCCTCAGCCTGCCAGCCCAGGGTCTCCTCAGCTAGGTGCACCGCAATATTGATATAGCCTAGGCTATCCAACACCTTCTTAGCTGCCTCAGCCAGAGCCGGCAGACGCTCTACAGTAATCACTAACCGGGCTAGCTCAGCCAGAATAGCTGCCTGATATCCACTGCCTGTCCCTACCTCCAACACCTTTTCACTGCCAGTAAGTTCTAATGCCTCAGTCATAAGAGCAATAATAAAAGGTTGTGAAATTGTCTGGTCTAAGCCAATAGGAAGGGGTATATCTTCATAGGCTAAGTACTGCTCCTCTGGTGGCACAAACCGCTCCCGAGGTATATGGGCCATAGCTGCTAATACCCGCTCATCTCTAATTTCACTACTAAGGTGCTCGATTAACCTGGCTCTTGCTGCTTCAAAGTCCATAATGGACACTCCTTGCCAAGACAAGGTTAGGATAAAACCAAGGCTAGCACCACAAGAATAGCCAGCATTATCCCGGCTAGAATACCGATTCTTCGCAACTCAGCAAGTATGTAGGGATGTTGAACAGGAGTCAGCTTAGGCATCGGGGCTGGCACCCTTGCTGAAGGAGCAGCCGCCTTGGGAGGAGCAACAGGCTTAGGAGTTTCAGCAACCGCTTGCTGTTGGATAACTGCAGCTGAAAAGCGCTGCCTACCCTTTTTTCTTTTACTTCGAGGCGGATGCTTTCCTTTCCCGTGTCGCGATTTACCCGGCATCTACAACCTCCCTATAGGAGTTTTTGCAAACTTCTCCCGGACTACTTAGCCCTGGGATGAGATTTCTCATAGGTGCGCCGAATATGTTCGGTGGTAAGATGGGTATAAACTTGGGTAGTAGAGATATTGGCGTGACCCAGTAGTTCCTGAACCGACCTCAGGTCAGCCCCACCACTCAGCATATGAGTGGCAAAGCTATGTCTTAAAGTATGAGGGGTAATCTCTTTATCCAACTCAGCTGATTTAGCATAACCCTTTAATATTTGCCAAAGACCTTGCCTGGTCAGTCGGCCACCACGGCGATTAAGGAACAAAGCCAGCTCAGCATCGCTATAGGCTAGATGAGGGCGAGTTTCGGTTACATATTCTTCTACCGCCAAAGCAGCTTGTTTATAAATAGGGATAAGCCGCTCTTTATGCCCCTTACCAAAGCAGCGCACATAACCGCCTTCGGTATCTATATCACCCAAGTTCAAAAACACCAACTCGCTCACCCTCATACCACTGGCATATAATAACTCCAGCATTGCCTTATCCCTCTTTGCTTCCGGGGTGGACAGCTTAGTTGGTTGCTCTAGCAAACGGCGAACCTGGCTAATTGAGATAGGCTTAGGCAATGACTTCCCCACCTTAGGTGAAGTTACATTCTGTGTCGGGTTGTCCTTCAAATTGCCCTCAGCCACCATAAAGCCAAAGAAAGACTTGGCAGCAGCCACTTTACGAGCTGCCGTGGTAGCAGCGTAGTTCCTCTCTTTAAGATTGAGCATATAACTTAGCATCTCTTGCCGACCAAAACTAGCCCACGACGGAGTAGAGTCACGCTTAGCAGCTTCCTCCTCAACAAAGCTAGCTAATTGATATAGGTCATTATGATAAGCAAATATCGTGTTTTCAGAAAGGCCCTTTTCCACAGCCAGATAATTTAGAAAACTGTTAATAGCCTCTCTCATCACGCCTCCTTGCTATAGATAATTTTTATGTATTTTAACATAACTAAAAAGAAAATTCACTCTTTGAGATTGTTTATTAACCTCACCCCCTTTATCCCCCTCTCCTTAAAAGGAGAGGGGGAGGGAATGGAAGAGGGGCTAACGCCCCTCTTAAACACCTTTCACATTGAGTATCCTTCAAAAGAGCGGGGGAGGATTATTTTTGAAGGGGCTTCACCCCTTCAATCTACTCTTAAACAACCTTCTTTGCCCCTATTTATAGGCTATGCTAAAATAAATTCAAGGACCGCTATTTTTCCTCCTCAAGGAAGATGGAGGGGCACAGCCCCCAGAAATTATAATTTCTCCCAAGGGGAGGTAGCTGAAAGGAAGTTTTAGAGGGATAGGGTTGACAAATAATCTTATCGCAGAGCAATTAAAGCAACTACCAGCCAGCCCTGGTGTCTACCTCATGAGAGATGCTGAAGGCAATATACTATATGTGGGTAAGGCAGCTAATCTTCATCACCGGGTAAGGTCATATTTTGGCGCTGGGCAAAAGCTATCACCAAAACTTGAGCGGATGGTAGCCCGAGTAAGTGACTTTGACTTCTTTGTTACCACCTCAGAACAAGAGGCTCTTATCCTTGAGTTAAACTTGATAAAGAGGCACCGCCCTCGCTACAATGTCCGGCTCAAAGATGATAAAACCTTCCCTTACCTCAAGATAGACATCAATGAAGACTGGCCCAGGGTGCATATTACTCGGCGTCTGGAAGAGGACAAAGGGCGTTACTTCGGTCCCTTTGCCAGCGCTAAGTCAGTGCGCCAAACCCTGAAGGTGCTTAAAGGAATCTTCCCATTTCGCTCTTGTTCCAAAGCAATCACTGGCACTGACCTGCGACCTTGCCTTGAGTATCACATCCACCATTGTCTGGCACCCTGTATTGGTGCCGTGAGCAAAGAGGAATATGCTGAGGTAATAAAGCAGGTAATCCTTTTCCTTGAAGGGAAGCAGGAAATGGTAGTCCAAGAGCTACAAAGTGAGATGAAGGAAGCCGCTGAAGCTTTAGACTTTGAAAAGGCGGCGTTACTCAGAGACCAAATCCAGGCTATAGACAGGGTTATTGAAGGGCAAAGAATCGCCACCACGGTTAAAGGCGAGCAGGATGTTATCGCCTTTGCCAGTGATAAAGACCAAGCCTATGTCCAGGTTTTCTTTATCCGTAGTGGTAAGCTGATTGGTCGAGAGAGCTTTGTATTGCAGGGCACCCGCTCTGAACAGCCAGAGCAAATCATGACCAATTTTATTAAGCAGTTTTACGCCTCTGCCCCTCATATACCCCCGTTATTACTACTCCAGCATCCGGTGGCAGATAGGAATATTATTGAGGGCTGGCTTCAAAGCAAAAGAGGCGGCAAGGTCCATATTCAAGTGCCCTGCCGGGGCAATAAAAAACAACTGGTGAGGACTGTGGCTGAAAATGCTCAGCAAGGTTTAGAGCAACTTAAAGTCAAGCAGTTAGCTACTCCTGCAGCACTGGCGGCGGCTTTAGCTGAAATAAAAAGAGGACTTCACCTCCCCCGCTTACCCTCTCGAATGGAAGGCTATGATATCTCTAACATAAGAGGAACAGCGGCAGTAGGCAGTATGGTGGTCTTTGAGGAGGGGAAACCCAAGCCATCTCACTATAGACGCTTCAGAATCAAAACGGTGTCAGGTGTTGACGACTATGCTATGCTTCAGGAGGTAGTTAAACGACGCTTTAAGCGGAGTCTTAAAAGTGATGCCTCTACTCCAAATACCTGGGCAATCCTACCTGACCTCGTCCTCATTGATGGTGGTAAGGGACAGCTCAATTCCGTGCTGGCAGCAATGCGTGAAGTCGGAGCTAGTTCTGTGCCTACGGCTAGTTTAGCCAAGGAAAACGAGGAGATTTTTGTGCCTCAGAAGAGAGAGTCCATTATTCTACCCCGCAGTTCCCCAGGTCTTCAATTACTACAGCGGCTTAGAGATGAGGCACACCGCTTCGCCCTGGGTTATCACCGGAAAATACATAAAAAGGAAAGCCTTGCCTCAGTCCTTGACACTATCCCTGGCATTGGAGCTAAACGTAAGCGTGCCCTACTCAAACAGTTTGGCTCAGTTCAGACCATCAGGGAGACTCCCATAGAGGAGTTAGCCGCCACAAGAGGCATAAATAAGAATCTAGCCCAAAGAGTAAAGGAGTATCTGTAACAGAAAATGCCAGCTAATTTACCACCACAGTACTTTGCAGCCGAAAAGAGCTTCCGATTGGCTAAAAACCCTGCCGAAAAGATAGCCGCTCTGGAAGAAATGCTGGCTATTATGCCCAAACACAAGGGGACAGACCACCTGCGTGCTGAGCTAAGAGGTAGAATCGCCAAGCTGACCCAATTAGCCGAGAAAAAATCGGCTACTCAGAGGGCATCTATGGTTATTGATAAGGAGGGGGCTGCCCAGGTAGTAATAATTGGTCTACCCAATGTAGGTAAATCTCAGCTTGTTGCCAGTATTACTAATGCCTCACCAACTGTAGCTGAATACCCATTCACCACTCACAATGCCACCCCGGGGATGATGGAATTCGAGAATATACAAATACAATTGATTGATACCCCACCCTTAGTGCCTCAGTCTATTGAGTGGTGGCTGCCACCTATGCTGAGGCGGGCTGACGCCTTATTGGTTATGTTAGATTTAGGTGATAACCCGCTGGTCCAGATGGACGCTATCACAGCACAACTGGAGAAAATGAGAATAGTAATCGGGGAAAGAAAGGCTAAAGAAGAGCCGGAAGCCGTTTTATGGCAGAAGAAGGGGCTGATTATCGGCAACAAACTCGACCTAGAGAATGCCAGCCAAAACTACACAGCTTTGAAAAATAAATATGAAGGGCAATTACCGGTTATTGCTATCTCAGCTAAAGAAGGCATTGGCTTAGAAGAGCTAAAGCATGAAATCTATCAGATGCTTGATATTATTCGGGTATACACTAAGGCTCCAGGTCAGAAGCCAGACTACAGTGACCCAATAATCCTTGACAGAGGAAGCAGGCTAGAGGATGCGGCAGCAGCCGTGCACAAGGATTTCGTGGCTAAGCTGAAATATGCCCGCATCTGGGGTTCAGGAAAGCACGACGGACTAATGGCAAAAAGAGACCATATCCTTGAGGACGGCGATGTGATAGAATTACACCTTTGAAATACTGAACAAACCTTCACATTGTTGGGCAGTATGAATAAGGAACATTAAATCAGGTTTTATCTACTCTTGCTTGTTGAACACCAAAATAGCTACGGTGAGTAATAAAAAGCCTACGCCCATAACCAGCAGTGCCGACTCCACAATACTCATTGTATGGCCAAATATTATCACCCCAGCAACCTCGCTGCCTAAAAAGACCTGCCGGATGGCATCAATTCCGTAGGTAACCGGATTAATTTTAGAAAGCACCTCAAGCCAGGTAGCCATACCAGTTAGCGGGAAAAAG
>SDBU01006632.1_pt1 | contig 13540 bp, 8 predicted proteins | sample 2277071 | NCBI WGS metagenome assembly SDBU01 (sample SAMN10397929, study PRJNA504765) | marine sediment metagenome | isolation source: marine sediment core GS08_GC12, 126 cmbsf | place: Arctic Ocean: Gakkel Ridge, Loki's castle | collected 2008
TTGTTATGGTGGGCAACTCATCATAACTTAAAGTTATAAAAAGCGTTCCCAAAGCGTCAAAAATGGGACCTCCAACTGCCAGCTTGTAGGCCAAATCGTCTTCATCGAAACCTACATTGGGAATAGTGAACATAAGTGTGAGTTCGGCTACCATTGTTATCCAAACTAGTGGACCCGGCATGTTGCGAACCTGAATCTCCCTTTCTTCAAGAAAGTAGTATGGTCTTTCAACAATTTGAACCGTGAGTCCAAGCTGATCGCTACTAACTTGAAGTTCCGGGTCTTTGTATGCAATCCTTGATGTTAATCGAGTTTCGCGGGTGCGAGATTTCACACTTGTATCGAGCCCGTATTTCCTTTCTAACGGAACAATCACAGAACAACCGTTCAGAAAAATTGCTATAACGATAGCGCTAATGAATAGAGAAACACGATAAAATCGTGTTCTTTCGCTTGCGAGAAAATCTTTGATTCTTTTCATGTCTATATCCTTCCTCTTGCATAAGCAGTGTAAACAATGAAAGATTTTGAAATTTTTTGCCCTCATGACAATTGCCTCCTTATTTTCATTGAGTTTTTAATTTACCTTTGTCCCAAGACGCTATGCATCAGGATTTACTGATTCAACTGTAGCATAAGATTCTATCTTTGTCTTAGGTCAAAGATGCCAACGAATATCGTTGGGCGTAAAGTCCATTCGCTTCTAATGTGACAAAATCAAATTAAATATTGCTGTACTCGTTACTTTCCCTTCGTTGCTAAAAATGCCTCCGTCCGCTTGCCCAGACTGAGTACCGGGTCAAGTCCCACTCTCGTTAAAGCGTCGGTGCATTTATCGAGGATTTCAGCCGACGGTTCGTCCTGATGTAGTTGTTGTAAGGTTGCCTCTAACGTTTCTACCTGCCCTTTGGTGAGCGGAATTCCGTCTGCCGCGCTTCGTCGTACTGCGGCAGCAAAAGCAGCAGTCAAATAACGACGGTATTTGGGTAGCCCCTCGGTGCTTGCAGACAACCCCGTCACTTCGTGGGCAAACGTATCAAAGTAAATGGAGTACATTTGTTCATCCAAGTGTTTCTTCAACTCATCCCATGCTTGCTGAACGTAAGATAGTGCCGTTTCGTAGCTTTGCCATGAAGGGGTTTTCAGCGCAGAGGTTAATTCCTGTATTAAGATCTCTGTAACATCATCCGAGATATGATGTTTCTTAGCCAATTTTGGAAACGTTTCTGCGAGCCGATGTTCTAATTCTTTTTCTGTTATCAACATTGTGTTTCATCTCCTTCGATTCTCAAATCTAATTAGCGTCCGTTTATCCCTCTTTTGGACGCGAAAACTTGTTGTGGCTGGCGAGAACCAGTTCTCGCGTCCGTCAATTTTTATGTTTTTTGCTGCGCGGAGATATCGGTTGCTGATAATCCACGCATAACATGACAAAAAACAAGTTGTGACAAAAAACAAGTCAATTTTGTTATTCAACTTCCTCTTCGAGCAGTTGCTTGAGCTTTTTTCGCTCTTCGGGTGTCAGTCCAATCAACCGCTCCTCGGGAGTCAGTATGCGTACCAGCTCTTCGGGAGTTAGGACGCGCACCAAATCTTCGGGGGTCAGTCCGCGCACCCTATCTTCAGTACTGAAAAATGGAATCAGTTCTTTCCCGATATCTTTAGCCATACGCTCTAAGTTCTTTCGGTATGAACTATATTTTCCAGCCATTTCTAACACCTCCTCTGTGAGTTCATAGTCAACAAAGTGAGCATAGTAAATGTAAACCGTATTGTCTTCTCCGACAATCCGTTCTAAAAACTGACAAAATTTCTCCTTTGAAGCTGCAAACAGTAGCAACGGATAGTTTTTCGGTTCGATTGGTAGTTCATTGCTCACAAACAGGTGAACGGGCAAGAGTTCTGTGTTGACGTAATGTCCAACTCCAGCGGCTTCCCACCTGACATCGTCTTGGCAGTGGCGCAATACTTTGATAGGTTTGCGGGCGGAGATGATTGTGACCGTCATTTCTGACGCCGAAATCTCCTTTTCGCCGAGATAAAGATGGGTACGACCGAGAATTAGGTGATAACTAAAAATTGTCAACGGGTCGTTTTTTCCCTTGAACTCAATCTGGTTGTGGATTCGGAAATAGCTAAAAGCCGTTTTCTCTCTGACTTTCTCGAACTCGCCGGGCTGCTTCAGAATAACAAGCGCGTCCATTGTCGGATAAAGCCCGACGCCTTCGGCTTACGGCGAGGGAGTCGGCTGACTTCGACTTGAGTCTGAATCGGGATTTCCAATTGCCCGAAGTTGAACGTCAACACGTCTTTGAAAATTGGATTGATTTCTTCCCGCTCGGTTGCGGATTTTGTATTGTTGTCAGCTTCTTTTATCAACATTGTGTTTCATTTCCTTACTTTTTTTGGACGGGAGAAACCAAAACACGCTCTTTTTTCTGCCCCATCAACGTTGGGGTCTGTGGCCTGCCTTTGCGTTGGGTTTCGCGAAAGACGTTTTCCTGCACAAATTTCTCTATCTCGGTCAACTTAATCGCGCCGTCTTTATCCAAATCTGCTTCGCCGCGTAATCCTTTGAGCAGGTAGTAGGTGAACATGCCATGTCGTTTCTCAGGGAAGCTGGCGCTGAGTTCCGAACCAGCGGATGACGCGAGCACCTCTAGATTTGGATATGCACCCGGTCCTTCGATTACTTGGAAAACCGGTCGCGCATCAACGATTAAATTTTCTTCGCGGTCGGTGCCACTGAAACAGGCATCCATGAACATCGTCACGGAGCGCGCTTTGAGTTGCGAGAGCCGCTGATAGAATGCCGACAGTGCATAAGCGGTTTCATCGTCGAGGTAATTTGGGTCGCCGTCGGATGGTATCAAAAACTGCTGCTTGCCGTCGGCTGTGGGGAGTCCGTGTCCAGCATAGTAAACAATGACATCGCTTGTTGGCTCACACCAATCGGACAGTTTTCGCAGGCCTCTTGAGATGCCCCCCTTCGTTGCCTCGTTGTTTAGGAGCAGAACAATATTCTCTTCTTTAAAACCAAAGAGGTTAATGAGGTATTGTCGAAACGCGATGGCATCGCGGTCGGCATATAACGCGTCTGAAATATGCTGGTATTTTTCGATGCCAATGACCAGCGCAACGCCGTTTTGTTGGAGGCTTTTGCCTTTTGGCACGTCTACATCTACGTCAGAGAACGGGGCTGAGAGTTGAGAAATCACAGTTGCTCTCGGATTGTATTTCAGGTGGAGAGTCATTTCTTCACGTTCGTTGTCGCTGTCTACTGCTGAGATGACCAGCACATTGGCTCCTTGTTGCAAAGTGAGCGGTTGGTTGAAGTTCATCATTCTCCAATCCGACGTCCTTAATTGCTCCATCGCGTTTGGGTCTGTCTGAGAATTGTAAACAGGCCTACCGTTCAGCTTCGCTGTCACCGAAGCAAGCCGGCGGTCATCGGAGACAGATACACGCAGTCCAAAGTTGGCGGAGTAAAGAGTTTGATTATCGGTGATGTTGGTCGGTAGGATAGTCGGAGGCTTGTTGCCGATTGCGGGAGTCTGCGGCTGTTCAGAAGGTTGTTTGGCTTCTACCACTGTCGTAGCGACGCCTGTTTCGTAGATGGTATAATTTAACGTCTTGAAAACAGGCGCAAACTCGGCATGGGTTACTTTAACCTCAAGGGGAAACGCCCCAGCCGGGACGCCACGCGGAATGGTAACGGAAAACGTAACGGTCTCGGACTTGTTCGGGGACAGCGTGTCAATGGATTGGATTTTTTGCGCGATTACCACCTTCGGTGTGGTCGTTGAGAACTGCACTTTGGCATTCAGCGCGTCCTGCTTGCCTGTGTTAGTGACGGTAACTACCACATCAACGTTCTCACCCTGTTCGATTCTACCGTCCTTGTCTTCGTCAACAAATAGCGCCGTCACTCCCAGAATAGGCGACGCGGCGGCAATGGTATAGTTCACCCGGTGCGTGACTGATGTAAATTCCGATTGGGTGATGGTGACGGTGATGGGGAAATCGCCCGCTTCTCCAGCTCGCGGAAGCGTGAATATGAATTTCTCCGGGTTAGAGGTAGTATTGGGTGGCAGCGTTCCGACCAATCTTTGCGCTTCGGCAATCCGCACATCGGGAACAGATGTGTCTACTGACAGCCTTACGCTTTGACCTTCTAATCGTCCTCGATTTGTTACGGTCAGTTCCACTTCAACTTGTTCTCCCTGCTCAATGACCTGATTGCCATTTTCATCTATGAATCGGTCTGTGACAATAAACTTCGGTGCTAGTAGTTCGACGGGATAGGTCTCTGTGCTACTTTTGGCGGGGAACCCTGATTGAGTCATTTGGAGGTGCAGTGTGAGTTCCTTCTGTGGGTAGGTTCGGGGCAAGTCAACGACAAACTGCCGCGCAACCCAGGTTCTGCCTGCTGGAATATCACCGAGTTCAAAAGTTTTAGGTGTGATAGAAGCCCCCGGAGCGGACAAGCGTATGTTCACACCTTTTGCATCAAGCGAACCTTGATTTTTCGGGATTAACTCAAAGGCAACTTGTTCGCCGTTATGCAAAACATCAGGCGGTTTGATCGAATATGCCAAAATCGGTTGCCTAGCACTCATCGCAATCGTCTCTGTTTTCTCCGCTGTGCCTACGCCACGAATCTCTGACACCCGCAACTGATATTTCAATTGCTCCGCGTTGAATTTGCGCGGAACGTAGAACAACAACGTCCCCTTCACAGTCTGATCGGGACGGATTGTCCCTAAGTCCATTGACCGTTCCAACACGGACACCCCCGAATTGATTTCGACCAATTCCAACTTCGCGGCGATTGCATCTCCCACACCGTTATTTTTGATGTAAGCAATCAGCTCAATTGTCTCATCGTTTTCGGGGATGCCATTGCCATTGCCTTGCGCCCTTCCCCGCGTCTGGTCATTTAGTTCCAGCGAAGTAATCTCCAACTTCGGCGCGTCTAAATGTGCAACGGAGATTTGAAGTTCCGCCTTTTCGGCATCGAATCCACGTTTCTCTTTGGTTTCTACGAGGATTTTGGCAAAACCATCTTTCGCTTGAAGGCTGGTTTGTAGGGGAATGGTGACGGTTTTCTCTTCCTTGGGAGCAAGATGCCCCAACGATTTTGTCGTGGCCAGCTCAACTTCTGGATTATCCGAGTGAAGTTGCAACTGAACATCAAACCCAATTCCTTTCCCTTGGTTGCGCACTTTAACTAACAGCTTTCCTTTTTGCTCTCCAGCATCAAGCTGGTTATTTGGCAGATAAGCTTGCTCGTCAGAAAAAGCCACTGTTGTCACCAAATCACATGGCAATTCACGTTGCAGCCGCGCCAGTTTAGGAACAAGCGGTTTGAACTGGGAAGCCGCAACCATCAGAGAGCTACTGAGCGATTGATTGTTCAGGTTAGTTGAAGCTACAGTTTCAATATCCCGAGCAAGGGCTGATTCCGGATTGGGCAATCCTACTAGAAATTCTTCGAAAGAAGTTTCTGTTTTACCGCTTGTGTCTGTTAAATATGTTTTTTGCCAATTGAGCGATGGAATACTGATAACTATTGGTTGGTTAGCTATTGGGTTTGCTTGAATGTCTATCTTACCAATGCCATCTTGCTGCCAGGCACCAGTCTTAATACGCTCCCGCGTAATAGCAGTTTTCACTAGCCAGTCAACCCCAATCAAGCCAACCATTCCAACTGCGACAGCAATCTCCATTGAAGACACGGATTCTGGATTTCCATCCAGATTAAGAAATCGTGACTCATCATTAACTGATTTGGGAAAGATAAGTGCTGCTGATGTGCCAATGTTGCCAAGTGCCCAAACAGTCCCTAACACATGTGTGGTTGTTTGATCGGGGTTTTTCGGGTATCTCTTATTGACTCGCGTTTCCTTATAATACTGAATCTCCTCTTGCAGAAAAGCTATCAGTCTATCATCCTGAACTTGGATTTCAATTTTAGGTCGGGTTTCGGCAATCTCATTAGTGTTGCGAGATTCGCCTTCTTCGCTTACAAATCTCGATTGATCAATGCGGTATCCTATCGTTGCACAGGAATTCAAGGATAAGAAAACCGCAAGGACAAAAAGAATATTTATCCATTTGTTTTTATAATGAAAAATCATAATAATATCCCCCTAGTAAGTAAATTAATGAACTTATATTTTTGTAACCGATGGATAAAGCCACAGAAACACACAAAATATCATGGAAATGAAAGAATTTTCCATAGACATTCAGTGTGATTCCATGACTCATGACTAGCGATAACAGCAAAATCCTTGTTGAAAATTTTGACTGAGCGATAAGAATATCCTCCTGATGTGTCAAAATATAATTCTCACCTAAATCTCAGCGACATACCAGACTCCGTTGCTTGCTAATCAAATAAGTCCTCAAATAGAACGCGCAAAAACAGGGTGAAGTCATATCCGCCAATCTCAACTTGAGAATAGTGGAGTAGTTCATCAGGAACTGGATAGCTGGTTAGATTTTCTCTTTCCCCTTCCAAAATATCCCACTTATTCATCATTTTGAACTTACTCCAACCCACTTCAATGCCAAAACTAATAGGTTTGCCGAGTTCAAGCCCAATGAAACCGCGTCTGTAGACACCAAAGGCGTTGACCTTTTCTTTGCCCCTGTAGGGTGTAACAAGTTCTTGCCCTATCATGGCGTACCCCAATGCTATACCTGGGCAAACGGAGAATTTATTGGAAACGATTTGAATCGGATAATAGTAAGCGAAAGAGCCGTTCAGTCCATCCAGATTCGATGTAGAGAGGCCTTCAGCCCTCAGTTCAAGATTCCCGGGAATATATGTTTGACTCGGGGTAGAAGGCTGTAATAGTAGTGACACCCCGATCCTTTCTACGCTGAACGTTTCTTTCAACTCGTTATCATTAACCGCCTGAGAGGTTCGAGGAACTGAATTCGCAGGCGTCCTGCCATAATGCAAACCACACCCGGCGTAAAACACCGCGCTCAATGCTAATAAACATAGCAAAATCCTTGTCGAAAACGGTGACTGAACCATAATAATTTCTCCTTTTTTTGCAGGGAACAGGTTTACTTAAAACTTATACCTGTTCAATTTTTCCAAAAACGCATTATTGTCATTCTGAGCGCAACGAATAATTTCAGCTATTGGCGTGGTAGAGCCAATTCGTTACGCTCAGAGTGATAGAAATTTATGTAAATTACGATTTACGATTTACGAATTGTAAAAAGCTCATGTCCTCTGGACTTGCGGAATCCAAAATGTAAAGCTTTCTTTCGTGGCTAAAGTTTAATATTGAAAACTACCTAACGGTATTTCAATATTAAATTGGTATTATCCTCTACTTAGCGGCGCCGTTTGTATTTTATAGGAGCACGAAAAACTACCCCAATTTCATACCCGCCAATCTCTAAATCTCGATATCGAAGCATCTCCTGTGGTATCGTCCATCGGTTCCCATTTTCATCAGATGCTTCCCAGCGATCCTGATTAATGAAATATTTGCTCACACCCACCTCAATGGCAAGACTGAAAGCATCAGATAAGGTGAGCTCAAGACCCAGCCCACCGCGCCCTAGTGTGTGAAAAGTACTTACCCTTGAGTCAGCTAAGGATGAGAGCTCTTCTACTGATCTGAGGGGGGCTCCAAGTCCCTTTTGGGTAACATAAAGCCCTCCAATTCCAACAGTTGGATAGACATATAAGAAGTCAGTGATTGGGATTAGCTGGCGGAAACCTACACCAAAATCATATCCAAACAAGTCGGAACCAGAATGCATGAAGAGTCCTACCCTAGCTTCACCGATAGGAACAAGTCGTGATTGTTCCGTCGACATCCTATGAGAATAGGAAAACTCAAGCCGATTGGTGGTAAACGTCTCACTGGGTTTGTTATCATCTACCCTTTCTTGAATGATTGCCTCGGCAGCAGTTACTGTGTAAGAAGCAGAACCACCACCATAGCCACCACGAACACATCCAACGGTTATTATGGGGAACCAGACCACTAAAAGGAAAAAAAGATTTGTCCAAAACTTTGATTGAATCATAATATCCTCCTAATATTTTTTGTAGTTTACTTTTATGTTCACAAACTCCTTCTGAGGAATGACCATCTGAATGTAAAAGAGTCGTTCTTCCCGTGAGACGGTCATCTGGCGCAAGATTTCCATTGCCTCTTGACTTTGTGCATCCATCTGTTCTTTTGGCAATGTCGATGTAGACATTTTGAGAATATTCAACGTTCCTGAAAGGAAGGACGCGGCGTCTTCATCTGCCATCAGGCAAAGCAATTCCACTGGGAAGGAATCGCCTTGATGACTAATGTGGACGCCCAGCGCTTGCGCTACACCAATCTTTTCCATGAGTATGCCGATTACAGGTACTCGGAATAGAGACAAGATAGACCTGCTAATAGTCAAGGCGGCGTTTGCCATGTCAAACACATCCTGTGGAATGAGCAATGCCATCGTAACGGGCGCGTCGCTTTTGGCGTTGTTACGAAGCAAGGGTACTATGTCTCGGCGTTGCCATATTGTCGCTTGTTTCTGATTCTTGACATCAAGGACGGTTTTTAAGGCGGTAACTGAGCCAAGTGCAATCGTATCATTTGAGATGCCAGCAACACCCTCTGCTTCTGCTTGAGGATTCAGGTATAGTTCATCTTGTCCATAGAGTTCCCGCTTCCATCCAGCTTGAAGCAGATGCTCGAATATGCGCTTTCTCTGATATTGCCCTGTTACCAAAACCGCGCCGTCAATATTTTTTCCTTCTTGGGCAGAAGTACCCAAGAGGGTCAATTTGGTGACATCTGCCGTAGAAATGTTAATTTGATTGAGTAACGGGATGATGTCTTTGACGGGGGTTGCTTGTATCAACTCATCATCATCCCTCACAACCGTCATATCGGCTGTCATCAAGATAATCGTATCGCGAGGGATGAGATTCCAATGTCCTTGATAGTGCCCTTCGCTCTCTTCGCGACGAAATCCCCCCTTTCCCCCCTTTGGAAAAGGGGGGTAGGGGGGATTTTCGCTTTTTGTTTCCGGCACCACAGTCGGGGAAGGGTAGCTGAACTCGCCTGAGTTCTGGGTGTTCGTTACTGGCGCAGGCACAACGGTGGTGTCTTGTTTTTCTATTTTTGTGGGCGTTGTCGATGTTTGTTTCTCCTGTTGCTGTTTGCTATCTGGCTGGGGCTTTGGCGCGGGTTTGATTTTCGATGGTGTTTGTTCGGGCTTTGTTGGCGTGGTGTCCGGTTGTGCTGGTGTCCATTTAATGTCGGTAGCAGGCTTGATGGCAAGGTTGCCGCGTAGCAATCCCGTAATTCTCAAAAACTTACCTTCTCCCGAAACGGGGCGGTACAATAGCAGCAGTTGATTATCTCCCTCAAGTACCCACACGCTTCCATCGGAAGGTTGAAAAAGTATTGCTCGCGGATGCGATAGTCCGGAGACAGAGCCGCGCAAGCTGCCGTCGGGATTTAATGCAAATGCCGTTTTCCGCCCCAACAGCCAACACCCGCCGTCCTTAGTCGCAACGATTCCCGACAATTTTTTGATGCCGCCTTCGGCGATGATGGTACCGTCGCCGCTGATATGAAACACATGCCCCGTTATCGAATCCCCAGCCCATATTTCATCGGTTTGTGGGACAGCCTGGAGGTATTTCACCTTCTGTTTTATCGGCTCGCTCAGTTTTCCATCTGCGGTGATGATTTGAAGTCCTTGCCTTGTTGCCACCCACAAACCGCCATCGGCACGCGCTGCGATTGCTTTGGGCGGTGAAGATAGTTGAACCCTCTCTTGAATGTTTCCATTGAGGTCGCTCTTTACCACCTGATTAAGCGCACCATCGGCCACCCATAACGCCCCATTTGCTTTATCAACTGCCAGCGCCATAGGAGCCTCTAATTCGCTGAATATAAAGGGTGATTCCTCGCCGTAGCGATTCACTTTCCCCAAATAGGGCGACGCAAACCAACACGTCCCATCACGTCGGTCAATGACGTAAATCCCATTCGGGTCAACGCCTTTGATGGATTCAACAACGTGTACTGCGTCATCCTTGACAGACAGACGCATCAAGCGTTGGGTTTCGCCGTTGAGAAACCAGTAGTCCGCTTCGGTATCAACAATAAATTGCCAACGGGCTTGCGGAATGGCGTTGCCATGTGCGCCTTTTAAACCTAACGCGACCTGATGTTTCTCCGACGCCAGTTCCGTCTGTGGCTTATAGGAAATTAGTTGATTGACCGGGTCATACGTGTGAGGAACGTCGGTATTATCCAGCGTGAGTTTGATTGAACCGACATCAATATTTCTGCTTGGTCCAGAGATACGCGCTTGGATTGTAGGAGTTGCATCTGTCACTACGGATTCAGGCTTAGGTCGCAGAGATGTCTGACTGATAACAATTTGATAAATGTCGCCGACAATCACTGTTTCCGTGATGTTACGGCTGAACGGAGCCCCTGATGAGGTTGTGCCGTAGAGTTGGACGGTAATCAGGTATGAACCCAAAAGAGCGGTATTTGTGTAATCTCCAGCGTAGACTCCCTCGCCGATGTTTAACAAAGATACCGTCTCCGCGAGACCGTCCGGTCGGAGGATATGAGCTTCGGCGGTAATATCCGTGATGTCGGCAGGTTTCCTCTTGGAACCTCTCGCTAACAATTCCACGCCTATTGATATTTTGTCGCCTGGATTGTAATGAGGTTTGAAGGGCAAGAGACTGCTGATAATATCTGAAGTTCCAGTAACACTCAAAATATACTGTTCGCCGCCAGCAGGCACGTCAGCGCCGTGAATCTTGGCAAACCATTTCCCAGCTTCAGGTTGGTTGATTTTATAGATGAGGTAGTTCTCTCCGCTGGAATATTCGATGCCAGCGGCATTCGGCGTGATGGTTTCTCCTTGCGGAGTTGTCAAAGTGAGTTCTAACTTGCTGCCGCCCCAGTTAAGAATGAGATGCGATGTTTCGATGAGCGGGTCAAATTCAACGGCGTGATTGATGGTTTGCCCCTGGTTAATGAAATCACGGAGTCGCACTAACGTCGTCCCGCCGCGGATTCTTGCCGCTAAGGTCGCATAGAAATCACCCAATTCTTGAGCGGAACTGGCGTGCTTATACTGTCCGCCTGTTTTCTTAGCAATCTCTTGTAAAAGCAGTTCGTTAAATTCACCGCCAGAACCGAGTCCGATGGTGTAAATGGGCCAAGTCTTGTTCACGAAATTCGGACTGTTTTTCACAACGGTTAAGGGTTCAGTTCCCGTGTTGTGCGCGCCATCAGTCAGGAGAATGATGACCGTATTTGCATTTTTAGAGGAGGAACTTTCAAGTTCCTGATAAGCTGTTCCCAAAGGCGCGCCGATATTAGTACCGGAGCCGCCTACCTGAATCTGATGGATCTTATCTCTGAGAACATCGACGGGAACGCTACTCAACGGTTGGGTGACATTGACATCACCAGCGTAATCTACAACTCCCACATAATCACTCGGTACAACAAAATGGGTGAATTCTTCCGCCGCTTGCCGAGCAACGACAATTCGCTGAGTGTTATTCTTTTCAGATACGGGATTCTTCATACTACCAGAGCGGTCGATGGTGAGGATGATGTTTGCAACATCTGTGGAAGGTGGAGCTAAATGTTCTTCTACAAAATCCAAAGGGTTGAAATAATCCTCTATCTTTGACGGGGGGTCATATCCACCACCATTTGTATTAACTTTTTTAATTTCAAAATGTAGATGCGCTCCACTGGAACGCCCAGTGCTGCCAACCTTCCCAATCAGTTGTCCTTTTTTAACCTCTTTTCCTTTTTCAACAAGAATACTCCCCGACAGAAGATGCCCATATTGGGAATATACCACATCACCAGAGGGAAGATGATGTTCAATGCGAACCATGCATCCCCAACCTGTTTTCTTGTCACTATCTTGCCTATAAACAACCTTTCCAACGGCAGTGGCTCGGACTTCTCCACCTTCTTTACCGTTAGCTAAGTCAACGCCGGTGTGTTTGCTCTCCACTTCCTTATCGTCCTCCATCTTCTTATAAACCGCCCCAAACTCCTGTGTTATTAGATATCCATTGCTATTTCCTGCTTTATTTGTCGGCTTTTCATTTGGTGCCCCAACAGGATAGACAAAAGAATCAGCTTTAGGAATTGCGGGAGATGGCACCGTAATTATTAGGGTAGATAATATTGTAATGATGATGCGTATTCCGCATTGTAACAACTTATTCATGAACTACCTCCTTGGTTAATCTTTCTCTTCCAAGCAAACCGCTTCCCAAACTGCCTTTTTGACAGCTTCGGGTTGTAATGGCATATTCAAGCTGCCGTTGATTTCTAACTTCAGAGTGGTTTCGACTGAAGCATCCATATCCCCGTTTTTGATAATGAGTATCTTGCTCTCCCTGGTTTCTGGCTCCCTCTTGATCTGTTTTATGATTTCTATCCCATCCAATCGCTCTGTTAAAAGGCTAATAATGACAAGGTCGGGGTGGAATTTCAACATCTGCGTCGCCGTCTCATAACCATTTTTTGAGACCTTCAATTGGTATTTTAAGCCAGATTGTTGTAATGCTTGATGGACAATGGTTTCAATCATTAAATCATCGGCTACTACCAAAATACGTTTTGGCATAAAATGGCTCATTGCCTTGGGAATAGGCATGTTATGTTTTTCCATAAAATCTACTAGAACTTCAGGCTGAATTCGATACTGTCCACCGGGGGTTTTATACGCTTCTAACTTACCTGCTCTGATCCAGTTATACACAGTTACAGATGACACCCCTAAATATCCCGCGGCTTTTCCCGTCGTTAGGACTTTTTTAGTCATATTTGATATCCTCCATTGGCGCGTGCGATTACACGCACCCAGTTTTTTAATTTAAAGTGTATTAAAAAGTAGACACAATAAACTTTGCATCCTTGTAGAGCAGTAATGGTTTTTCGGCCTATTAGTAAAAAAAATTAAATCTCTTTATTAATTTAAAGGTTTTTTGGTAATTTGTCAAGTGAATTATATTACTGAAGCCTTCCGCGCGGCGCAAACGTTCAACCCTGACCCAGACGCGGAAGGCATCGCACCGCGAAGCGCAAACGTCAAACGGAAAACACCGATGCTCCAGCGCACTGCGCGGAAGGCGTCCATCGCGGTGTCATCCTTTTTGAGACCTTCCGCGCCAGGCATCGCACCGCGTGTGTGCTTTCATCGGCTTTAGCCATACACACGCCGACAAAAAAAGCCGTGTCCACTGATTATCAGCAGACACGGCTTTGCAGATTAAGCTACTGCTCCTCGATGCTCGGGTTTGCATTTTTCACCATTGTTTCTCACATTCGCTTAAATAACCGCATTTGGAACATCAAATCCCCCCCCTACCCCCCTTTGAAAAAGGGGGGAGAAAGGGGGGATTTTTGGGATTGGGGTAAAAAGCGTTAGCGTTGATGGAAGCTATCGCGGTGCCATGCGTTCCGAGGCCTTCCGCGACGGATTCGCAAATAGCAAGCGT
>SDBU01006633.1_pt1 | contig 13538 bp, 17 predicted proteins | sample 2277071 | NCBI WGS metagenome assembly SDBU01 (sample SAMN10397929, study PRJNA504765) | marine sediment metagenome | isolation source: marine sediment core GS08_GC12, 126 cmbsf | place: Arctic Ocean: Gakkel Ridge, Loki's castle | collected 2008
CTGCAGTATTCGCTTTAACCCTTTCCTATTCTGAACATCTTAGTTCCACATACAGGGCACACACCCTGAGTTGCGGGCCTACCATTCTTCATAGTTATGGCCTTAGTATCCCTCATTTCCCTTTTAGCCTTGCATTTCATACAGTATGCTTGCATCTGATTGCCCTCCTTTTGCGGATTATGGTATGAACGATATCATCTTGTCATGCGCGATGTCAATATTCTGAATCTGTTGCACCTTCTAGCGAATTGTGACCTAAGTATAAAACCGTTCCTTTACTGAACATTCTGACGAAATGTTCACTTGACGAGAGTAGGCTAGGTTTGATTCCGGTTCAGTTCAGCACCTTAAAACTAGCTCTACCTAGAGCTTTGACAATCCCCTCCTGTCGTTGCTCCTAACCTGGTCACACCACAACTCTCTGGATTCCAATTGTCAAGGGGGGGGGTATTGTAAAAATGATAGTAGCAGGGGAAGGGATAGGGTTGCTAAATTATTAAATTAAACCCTGACGCTTAAGTCTGATACACATTGCTGACTTTGGAACATCAAAGATTTCTGCCATCCTGTCCAAATCCTTAACCTCGGACCACTTTTCCTTGACCCACTCTCTAGGCATCAGGATACAGGCAGCAAAGTAATCAGCCAGCAGCTCATTGAAAGAACCTTGCAAACTTCCTCTTTTCCTAAACACAGGAGTAGTTCTACAATGGGCTAAGATATGGAAAGCCTCATGGAAGAGGGTAAATCTCTGGGTAGCAGGTGTTTCATCGTTCCTTATTTGTATTATCCAGCTGTCGCTCAGACGCCAGATAGCACCATAATAGGCTTTTAATGGCAGCGGGCGGGTTTCTATAGGATGCTTCTCATCAACTAGTGAAACAATCTCGCTTGGCACCGGTGGGCAGTGAACCCCTCCCTTTTTCAGGTACCTCTGCGCCAGCATTTCCACCATTCTAAATATTCCGCCGCATGTTCCACATTCAATGAAGTTACATTTACTTAGCTTACATTGCGTTTCATCCCCTAGTTGAGCGAGGCGTTCCTTATTATCGTCAGGGCACCACTTACCAGTCTGTCTGATGTGGCAATCGTCATAGAAAGGGCAATGCATACCATCGCCACCGCTTAAATAGGACCACATCTCGGATTCCCACCTAGGAATCTTTTCCGCCATATCTTTTTTCCCTCCGACGCTCAATTAGGTCCTCAATCATAGTAATCAGGTCTTCATCAAGTTCAGCGGGATACTTTCGGCGAGCATACTCACGAAACTCAGGCCACTCAGGAGGTCCCTTCTCAGCTATTCTAGGCAGGTGACCAACAATAGAAAGAACCTTTTCCAGGGGCACGCCGCTATATTCAGCCAGCATCCGGCAGGACCGGGTATTGGGAACATCCTCACCGGAAAGCCAGCGGCTAACGGTAGCATGGCTAACCCCTAAATCAGCCGCCAGTTGACTGGGTAAGCGCTTGCGACGACGCATTACTTCCTTCAGAAATGAAACTATAGGGGCTTCTTCTGTGCTCATACTTAAATTTACCCTTTCTAGAAATGTAACTACAGGGACATATTCTGTGCTTACGGGTTACATCTTACCACAGCCACGCCATCACCTGTCAATAACCGACAAGGGTTGTTCACCAAGAATGGCTTCTCCCTCTCCTTCAAGGGAAAGGAAATAAAGGTAAGACCTTAAAAAATTAAGCCTACCTATTGACAAATGGGAAAAGTAGTGTTATTATTGTCCGCAGAGGCACAATCTATGACCGCAAAGGTAATATATGACTATGAGGAATAGCCTTAAAACCTGTTCAGGAGCAGATAAAGTGGTCAGGTTCTGGAAAAATGAAGGTGGCTAGAGGCACTGGATAAAGAACTAACCTGACCACCTTATTTTTTGCCATTTGGCAGAATTAACCAGAATGAAAGGGGGTGATGTTTATGTGAATAAAGGTTAATCAAAATGAAATCCATTTAAGGAGGATATAGATACTAATGAAAGGAAAATTTAGTTTAATGTGGCGAATGACAATCGCCCTGGTGCTGGCTTTAAGCCTGGGCGGGATAATGGCAGTGCCGGTAAGCGCTTCTGTTACCTCAGCGACTGTTGGTGTTGTCCCGACATCGGCTGGAGAGGCCGCTGAATACACCATAACCTTTAACGTTGGTGGGACGGGTGCGCTGGCAGTAGACGATACAATAGTGATTGTCTTTCACGCTGGCACGGTAGTCGATGAAGGTGTGGGAGCAATAACGGGAACGGTTAACGACGTTGCCATCGTAACTGCCGCCGGGGATACAGGCGCGCGGACAGCCACCATCAACACCCCGGTTATTGTCGCTAATGATGGAGAGGTTGTTGTAGTGCTCGCCACCGGCATCACCAACCCGGAGGCAGCGGGTGATTGCACGTTAACTGTTGCGACAAGTATAGAGGCTGACCCGATCGCGTCTCAAACTTATACTATAACTGCCGGAGCTCTTGCCAAATACCTCGTTGAGCCTGAGGCAGTCACATACACAGCTGGCACAGCCTTTAACGTAGTCATCACGGCGGTCGACCAGTTCGATAATCCCCTGGGTGCGGTCTATGCTACTGACGCACCCTACAACTGGGTAACCAACGCCGCCAATGCCCCGAACGGCACACCGCCGGTGATAGGCACGCTGACGGGGGGAGAGTTTTCTAATGGTGTTGCCACCAAGTCCGTGACGCTTTACGCTGCCGAGGTTGGCGTTACATTTGCAGTCACCGACACTAGCAGTATAACGGGTACGAGCGACCCGCTCGATGTTGTCTCCGCCGCAGTAAACACCCTGACGGTAGAGGTTGAGCCGTCGACCGCTGTTGCCGGGGTAGCGATTGCGCCGCCGGTGCAGGTGAAGGCTGTGGACGAGTTCACCAACGTCATCGACGGGCAGGGCATTACCGCATCACTGCTGGCTGGTACGGGGACGCTTTCGGGCACCCTAACGAAGACGACTGACGCCTCAGGTATCGCCACCTTTGATGACCTGTCAATCAACCTGACGGGTGCCGATAAGCAGCTGCGGTTCACTGCCAATGGCGTAACCGTTGACTCGGCTGTCTTCGAAATCACAATCGCTGCGGTAAACACCCTGACGGTAGAGGTTGAGCCGTCGGCTGCTGTTGCCGGGGTAGCGATTGCGCCGCCGGTGCAGGTGAAGGCTGTGGACGAGTTCACCAACGTCATCGCCGGGCAGGGCATTACCGCATCACTGCTGGCTGGTACGGGGACGCTTTCGGGCACCCTGACGAAGACGACTGACGCCTCGGGTATTGCCACCTTTGATGACCTGTCAATCGAGCTGACGGGTGCCGATAAGCAGCTGCGGTTCACTGCCAATGGCGTAACCGTTGACTCGGCTGTCTTCGAAATCACATCCGGTGAGTTAGTCAGCTTTGTCTTTGACGCCATAGACCCTCAGGATACCGGCGTAGCCTTCTCTATCACCATTACCGCCGCTGACGAGTACGGCAACGCGGTTACCGGCTATACGGCAACTGCTGCCCTGACCGTCCTGACGGGCGCCATCAGCCCTATTACTACTACCGCTGGCTTCACCGCTGGTGTCTGGACGGATAATGTCACCATCACCTTGCGCGGGGCTAATACCATCACCGCCACCGATGGTGAAATAACTGGCGACAGTGGTACCTTCAATGTCTATGACACGCTTCTTACCCTGAACGTCGATGACTGGACGCTCGTCTCCACGGATGACTTCATCATCTACTCCGGCGACAACACGTCCGGCTTCGAGGGCTCGGTGGTCTCGAATCTGATATACAGATATACCGACAGCGGCTTCCTGACGGCGACAGTCGAACACCTTAAACCGGTAGAAGCTATCTATGTCAAAACCACCGGTATCGACGACGGGTGGCTCGGCCTGAACTACGATACGGATGCAACTCCGGGCGCCAGCATCAAGAGCCTTGTCGAAGGGTGGAACCTCATCGGCATCGCTGGCCAAACCAATGCAAGGACGACCCTGATACAGCTACGTTGCGCAACAGTAGGCCAGCAGGAAGGGGCCGGCCTAGCCGCAATCGTCAGCCAGGGCGATTATAACGTGAGCGGGAACGCCGGCTTCTACATACCTACCCTGGATACTGGCGACTGGACTGTGACGACTGGCCCACTGGATACTAAAGTCCTCGACGAGTTCGATGGCTACTGGGTCTACATGAATATTGCCAAGAGCTTCGGTGTGTTTCCAGGCGCTTAATCCTGTTTCTTAAATTAGGCCAGGCGGGGGGTGGGCTTATCCTCACCCCCTTCCCGGAAAGGAGATAGCTTATGAAGAAGACTTCAGTCTTTATTGTGGTGGTTCTTCTTTTACTCCTTGGCGCCGCCGCGCCCGCCTTGGCTGACGAGATACCAGCTTTTCCCCATGCCTTCTACGGCAACGTAACCATTAACACCGCTCCGGCGTCCTACGGAACTCAGGTGTCAGCGACCGTGGATACGGGAACCGTAATAACCAACGAACAGAACCCCGTCACCACGGTGGGGGGTAGCTACGGTATGAACAGCCTGCCCCTTCTGGTGCAAGGCGACATTCTGAATGGGGCTACCATCACCTTCCATGTAAATGGCGTTAAGGCAGAAGGTCAAACTGCTACCTTTAAGGCTGGTGGTGGACCTACCCTGCGTGACTTATCAGTTACCATAGCTCCACCTCCTCCACCGGGTGGAGTAGGAGTACCCCCTACTTATGTAGAGATGACCCTCTTCGGCATAGAGACGAAGTTTCGTATTAGCGACGAGGGCAAAATACTGAAGACAATAGAAGCCACCTCGGCGGATGGCATGCTTACTATCATCATCCCCAAGGGCACCATTGCCCTGGATAAAGAGGGCGACCCGCTGGACAGTCTGGAAGCGGCTGTTGATGAAAGCCCACCTGACCCACCAGAGGATGCTCATATTATCGGGCTGGCCTATGACTTCGGTCCTGACGGGGCTACCTTTGACCCGGCGATAACATTGGAATATACCTATGACCCGGCTGAGATTCCTGAGGGCGTAGCTGAGGAAGATTTAGTCCTAGCCTACTATGATGAGGCAGCTGACAAGTGGGTAGAGGTAGACTGTGTGGTTGACACCGAAAACAACATCATCACCGCTTCTGTCGAACACTTCACTAGCTTTGCCATCATCGGCGCTGTGCCGCCACCGCCACCACCACCGCCAGCACCAGCTGCCTTCTCCTTATCCAATCTCACTATCCAGCCGGCAGAGGTTCAGCCTAAAGAGGCAGTAACCATCACTGTGTCGGTGGCTAACACCGGTGGTACCGAAGGCAGCTACGGCGTAGTCCTGAAGATAATGGGGGTGAAGGAAGCCGAGAAGAGTGTAACTATTGCCGCTGGTAGAAGCCAGAGTGTTAGTTTTAGCGTAACCAAAGAGGATGCTGGCAGCTACAGTGTGGTCATGGATGGGTTGAGTGGCAGCTTTACAGTAGTAGCACCGGCAATAGTGCCAGCACCGGCTCCAGCACCAGAGCCAGAGCCCGAAGTCACGCCACCATTCAACTGGCCTTTGGTTGGCGGGATTATAGCCGGAGTGGTAGTAGTAGTGGCGTTGCTCATTTTCTTCCTGGTGCTTAGAAGGAGAGCTAGAGCATAAAATAAAAGAAGATGTAGGCTAGAGCTTTTCGTTTGCTGGGCATAGTGGTGGTATCAGTGTACCTGGGCTATCTTATAGGTATTCATACCCAGCCGGAAGTGCCCATCAGCGATAGAGGATGCCTTCTTGGTATCAAATCTTAGTATCCAGCCGGTTGAGGTTGAGCCCAATGAGATAGTTACTATGGCTGTGTTGGTAGTCAACACACACGATACCTGGGGGCTCTCTTTTTACCCTAACCATTAAACAGCAAAAAGTGCCCGAAATGTTGAAAGCTCTGTAAAGCGACCTGAAAGTAAAAAGAGGTAGAGATTACGATGCGCCCCAAGCAGGAAGGACTATTCAGGGTATCGGGGAATAACTGGGGGTTGGTGTGCCCATTCAGCGAGATTGTTTGTCAGAGGGGCTACTGCCACCTGTGTGAAACATACCTCGATTGGGAGAAGTCTGGAGAAATAGTAACTATCTGCGCCTGGTGTAGCAAAGTGATAAGTAGAAAGCCTAGGCGAGCAGTAGTATCTCACGGAATCTGCCTTGAGTGCAAGCAGAAGTACTTTCCAGAGACTCAGTTGGCATAGAAAGACAGGCAGAAAGGCAGGGTGAGAAAGTAAAGGAAATGTTGAAAGCTCTGGCCACAATAACTACTTGGGTGCTGTTTGTTTTTGCCTTGGTGCAACTGCTAGGCGCGGCTTGGGGCTATATGACGCTGAACCCATTGATATTTGGCGGCGCTACCTGCTTCATGTTGGCAGTATGTCAGATAAAAATAAGGCAAATGCTGAAATAAAAGAAGATGTGGGCTAGAGCTTTTCGTTTGCTGGGCATAGTGGTGGTATCAGTGTACCTCGGCTATCTGATAGGCAACAACTGGGTGGAACCCGAGGTGGTGACAGTCCCACAGCCCCCGAAAATAACTGAGGTAGAGGTGCCGGTGGAAGTTGTCAGGGAAGTAGAGGTGATAAAGGAGCTAGAGGTGGTGAGGGAGGTTGAGGTTGTTAAGGAGGTGCCTGTAAAGCTGCGGCACTTTGGCAACGTCCAGGAATTGAAGGACTGGCTCCAGCAGGTGGATAGGCGGATACGATTGAAGGCCAATTCTGAAGGCATAATCCAGCTCCAGGGTGTCTGTGAGGATGTGGCTATGTATTTGCAGGATAGGGCAATAGAGGATGGCTACAAGATGTCCATAGAGGTGCTGAGTAGGGATGAGTACCACAGATGGTACGGTGAATGGCTGAACGAAGGCCGCCTGCACGCTGTGAACAGTGCTATTATCGGCAATGAGTTTTGGTTCATTGATTTTTCCAGTGATAAAGTATGGTTGGCAGCATACTTAGATGACCCGAAGTAAAGCTAGAGAAACATTAAGAAAGGCGGGGTGTGAATTACTATCCACGTGCCCATTTTACAACGACAGTATGCACTCTGATATGCCGGAAGTATATAAGGAACAGTACTGCAAACGGGATTATGCTTGGTGTGGCCGATACCTGATTTTCAAGGCGGAGAGAATTACAGAGAAAACAAGGAGACTAGGGAGCAATGATTAGAGTAGGCGTCATACATCAAGTCTTAGCTTATTTGGCTGCGACCACGGCTGCAGTCAGCGTAATTTTCGCCGGAGTTTGCTGGCTCGTAGCACATCCGGTCGGCTTTGCACTATTTTCATGGATGATCGTTGCTGCTGTGGCCATGCTGTTCGCCATCTATTTCTTTGCCGGAGGGATTTTTTTCCGTAACACGCAAGTTCGGTTCCCGTTGGTAAGGAAGAGGCAAAAAGTAGAACCCACTCCCTCGCTCAAGCTGGAGAGAGTATTCAGTATATCAGGGAATAACAAAGGCTTGCTCTGCCCATTTAAGCCAGGCGTCTGCCAAGCTGGGTACTGTGAAGACTGCCAGATATACCTTGATTGGCAGGAGCTGGGGGAGATACTGGTTGTCTGTGCCTTATGTGGCAAAGAGATAGCAAGAAAGTCCGGTGGCCCAGGATTCTCTCGCGGAATGTGCTCTGAATGTTGGGAGAAGTATTTTGCCAAGGAAGTGGCTCATGGAACTAAAGACAAGGGTTTTTGAATTGTGTAAGGGGCGTTACAAGAATTTGTCTGAGCTAGCCCAAGCTATGGGAATATCGGTAAGCCAGGTCTATCGGGTGAAAGAAGGGAGTCGCCCTATCAATGAAAAATTAATTATCGGGGGGCTAAAAGCCTTCCCTGAATATAAGCTTGAGGACCTTTTCTATGTTGACTCAGGGGGAAGTCAGAATGAGTAGGGATGACCTGGGTAAAATACTCAAGCAAAGAAGGATAATGATACCGCTGACACTAAAGGAGCTGGCGACGAGGTCAGGTATATCAACATCACACATAGGTCGCATAGAGCGAGGGGAGCGCTTCCCATCAGCTCGTATTCTGCGCAAGCTTGCCGAGCCTTTAGGCTTTGAACAGACCGAGCTATTTACTTTAGCTGACTATATCAAACCTTCTCCCGGGGTTGAGACGCCGGGTAGTGAGCGATTAGACCCCTATGTGGCCAGCGTTTTAGCACAAGAGCCGGTGGAGATACAGCGTGCTGTCGTTACAGTCCTTAGCGTTTTGAAGAGCATGGCCAAAAGTGCTAAAAAAGAATAGCGGTATTAGCAAGTTTGAACATACCTGCGGTTAAGCGACAAGTATTGACATCAAACAAAAGTCCGAGACTGTGTGGTAAGACAACAAAAAGGCTGGGTAGATCTAATAGAAATATCCAGCCTCTCAAATACTACTCCCGATATCTATAATACCTACTCTAGCTCTTCCCTATCCTGAACATCTTGGTCCCACATGTGGGGCATACACCTTGAGTAGCCGGCTTACCGTTCTTCATGGTTATAGCTTTAGCATCTTTCATTTCCCTTTTGGCACGACACTTAACGCAATACGCTTGCATCTGATTGACCTCCTTTTTTGTTATGGAGAATAGACCATTCCCGCCTCGAATGTCAACAATCTCGTTGAATCACACATTATAGCGTAATGTTACCTCTAGGATAGAAAGGTTCCTTTATTAGAGTACGTGTCAAATCATTTAACTAGGTAACCCAAGTCTGGATTGTTGCATTTTTCAGTATGAACCAATTAGTCTTAACCAACTTTCCTTCGCAATTATCCGACCTGACAAACAGCATGCGAGTACTTCACATCTAAATCACAATCAAGGTAATGTTCCGTAGCGCCCTTTCTTCACATTCAAGCAAATGAACGTTTCGCTATCCCTCACCCCTTCCATATGAGTCAGCTCTTTTATCACGAACTCAGAAAGACTCTCAGTAGAAGGAAACCGCGCCAGGGCTATGATGTCAAACCGCCCGGTGCTAATTGAGACCCATCTAATCTCCGGCCGTTTGGCTAACGCCTCCAGGGCTGAGTCTAATTTGTCGCGAGCTACATCGAGGGCAATCACAACAGCCAGTGGAAAACCGAATCTGTTAGGGTCAACCAATCCAACAATATGTAGCGCATCGCTGTGGATGAGCTCTCGTAATTTACGCCTGACGGTGGCCGAGCTTAGGTTAAGCTGCTTTGCCAATGTCTCGCTGTTCTGCCGGGCGTCTTGCCCCAGTAGTCGAACTAGCTTTTCATCCATCGAATCTATTTTGCTCATTCTGGTCAAATTATAGCATATTATAACCGACATAGCAACCATTGCAGCCAGATGTGGTTGTATTATCTGGTTAGAGAAAAGTCTATACCATAGCTTGGTTGCCCAGATCAGAATGCTGCCGGGTCGCTCTGTTTATGGCACGATGTCGTTAATTTGAGGGGATCCGTTCCATGTTTATCTTAGTTGATTTAGTTGGGTGGCTGACCTTTATGGTTACTTTTTTATGATTTAGATCGGAGTCTTGACATAAATGCCCTCCTATTATATACTTTTGGTTACATATTAGATGATTTAGTTCGGGGGATTGACAAATGCAGTATTGTTGTGTTATACGTTACTAGGACAAGGCGGGCTCTGCCAGGGGAGACCAGGGGTGACCGATTGGTGCTGGGGCCCCTCCCGTTGTAACTCTGGACATAATCGGGCAAGTGGCATCCCGCCTTTTAGTGAAAAATTTGAAACGGGGCTGTTGAGCCACTGAAGGAGGTGAGAGATGAGGTAGTCGTAAATCTTTAGCAGACCAAAATCTAAACAAAGGAGATTACGTTGATGAAAAGGAAAATACTGTTAATTCCGTTGGTGCTGTTGTTAGCTATCAGCTTGGTTGCTTGTGCAGCACCGGCACCAGCACCGGCACCGGCACCGGCACCCACACCGGCGCCAGCACCGGCACCGGCACCGGCACCTGCGCCAGCACCGGCACCAGCTCCGGCGCCAGCACCGGTGGAAGTGATAGAACTCAAGATTTCGGACCATAATGCGCCTGTTCATATTAACACCCTAGCAACCGCGTATGCTTTTGCACCATTGGAAGCGATGAGTAATGGAAGGATTACGGTAAGACTCTTTACCGGGGGTGCATTAGCTCCAGGAAAAGAGGCACTTGGTGCTGTAGAGGGTGGCGTCGCCGATATAGCCCATATTAGTGTGGGTTATTACGCTGGACGTTTCCATTTGTATCAAGCAGCCGAATTCCCTGGTTTATGGCCCAATGCTACGGTTGGGACTGTGGTGTTGGAGGAAGTGATATTCTCTCCCCCTTTCTCAGATGAATTTCAAGATTTCAAGCTTCTGGGAATGTTGGTTAATCCCGCATACCAAGCGATAATGGCAAAAGATAGGATCACAACGCTCGCCGGGTTTGAGGGCATGAGACTAAGAAGTTTCGGCAACACCGCAACCCGGACGATAGAAAAGGTGGGGGGTGTCGCTGTCGCTATGCCCTCTGGGGACATATATACTTCACTGGAGAGAGGATTAATAGATGGGTGTCCTTTCATTTTGGCAAGTGCGTGCTCTTGGAGATTTTATGAGGCCGCTAAGTACATCATAGAAAATACTAATTTCGGATGTTGCGCACAGGGACAGTTAATGAACCTAGATAGCTGGAACAACCTTACTCCAGATCTACAGGCGATGGTAGCTCTTTCCGGGATAATAAGGGCAGGAAAAAGCGCTAAGGATTACGATGTTCTAGGTGCACTGGCCATTCCGTTTTTGAAAGAGAAAGGAATGGAATTCTATAGCCTTTCTGCTGCAGAAGAAGCGAAATTCAACGAGGCTGTACTTAGTGCACGGGCAGAATGGGTAGCTGAGATGGAGGCAGAAGGGATACCGGCTCAGGAAGCGGTAGATGCTCTGGTTAAGGCAAAGGCGGAAATCACTAAAGCGTGGTGAAGATAGATAGTAGAAGAGAATAGAGAGATTTGCCCATTCTACTTCATTGGGAGCAATCGTTAACGGCTGCTCCCAATGAAGTAGAATGGGGTAGTGGTATTTTGTTAGTTTAATAATAATTGGTATTGGCGATGGTTATTTTAACAAGAGTCCTTAGGTATTGGCGCTATTTAGGGTATGTAGCCATAGTTGCGATTGTGGCTGTTACCACCGTTGATGTTTCAGGCAGGTTCTTGTTCAACCGCCCTTTACCGGGAGGACCTGAACTAGTTGAACAATTAATGGTATGTATTGTCTTTTTGATGTTGCCCCATATTTCTTGGGTTGAGAAACATATCAGGGTTGATTTCATCATTGCCCACATTGCTGGCAAAATACCCCGGTTAACGTTACTGGTGAGTCTTGTTTTCGACATTATGATTCTAGTTCTCTTAGCACTTCTTGCCTGGCAGGGTTTTGGTGGCGCTATGAGGCTGCTGCAGGTAGGAGAAACGACAGAGGTGATTGGGGTTCCACTTCATCCATTTTACTTTGTATTGGCAGTTGGTTTTTCTTTAGCCTTTTTCGCGTTCCTCGCAATGTTCGTTCAGCACCTTAGCGGACTTAGCACCAAAATGAGGAGGCATTCTTAATGCTTGAGCGTGAATTAGTGGGCTTATTAGGCTTTGGGGGTTTACTCGTCCTGATTGCCGTGGGTGTGCCTATAGCATTTTCATTTATGATTGTAGCTTGCGCTGGGCTTCTTTATATAGAATCGTTTGGGATAGTGCTGTCCAGTTTGCGAACGATTCCTTTTCGCTGGACGGCGTCATATGAACTTTCCTGTATAGTTCTATTTATCCTTATGGCTTGTCTTGCCAACCAGAGCGGAATAGGCAGGCTTGGTTATGACGCTGCCGAAAAGTGGCTAGGAAAGGTCCGTGGTAGCCTGGCTATGGCTACAGTAGTGGCTTGTGGTGCGTTTGCCACAATCAGCGGCTCTAGTACAGCCACAGCTGGTGCCATGGGTAAGATAGTTCTCCCTGAGATGAAAGCACTTAATTATGATGAGCGCCTAGCAGCCGGTGCTGCCGCTGCTGGTGGCACCATTGGTATCCTGATTCCACCAAGTATTACCTTCGTAATATACGGCATTTTGGTGGAGGAGTCTATAGGCAAATTATTTATGGCTGGAGTGTTACCAGGAATTATGGAGATAATATCTTATCTGCTTGTAATTGCCTTACTGGTACGGATATTTCCAGCTTGGGCTCCAATTGGTCGTTCTTACTCCATCAAAGAGAGGCTTTCTACTCTAAAACCAATATGGCCAATAGCCTTGATTGCAGGAGTGGTGCTTGGAGGCATCTACATGGGTGTCTTTACCCCAACCGAAGCGGGAGCTATAGGTGCTGCAGCCACTTTCCTAGTCGTTACGGTCAGTGGGAGGATGTCACGCAAGGGTTTCATTACTTCCATTTTGGAAGCTGGAGAGTTAACCTGTGCCATTTATCTAATCATTATCGGGGCAATGGTTTTTAACCGTTTTCTAGCGCTTTCCGGAGTGATTGACCTAGCAGGTAACTTAGCCGGAGCTTTTGGAACACCTATCACATTTTTGCTTTTTGCCATGGTAGTTTATTTCATACTAGGCTGTTTTATGAACGTTACGGCCATGATCGTCTTAACGATTCCCATCTTTCTTCCCTTTATAGACGCGCTTGGGATCAATTTCATCTGGTTTGGTGTTATCGTTGTCAGGATGATGGAAGTAGGTATGATCACTCCGCCTGTGGGATTGAATCTTTTTACCATCAAACTCGTAAATCCAGACGTTCCTATGATGCAAATAATAAAAGGGGCAATCCCATTCGTAATTACGGATCTTATCTGTATCGTAATACTGATAGCTTTCCCTCAGATTAGTCTTTGGCTGCCCGCTACGATGAAGTAAAATAATATAAATATTTTTGAAAGGAAGAGCCAGATATGGCACAACCTGAAGCTAAGGCAATGAGCCCAAGGGAGTTTCGTAATCTTGTAAGGAAAGGTGAATTAAAGCGGAAGTCTTGAATAATTATGAGTTGTGGAGATTCCCTCCGAAGGCACCGCTGAATGGCACTGCGAACAAGGCAGTGAGCTCTACGAGAAACGTTCCTTTAGGATAGATTGAAGTTGTAAAAATCATGGCATTGGTATATTTAATGCCTTGCCAACAAGAACGGATAGTTTTGTATGTGCCTCTCTGGCTTTTTGTACCGTAATATCATCACTAGACATCATTCCGAGTAACTTGGACAACTCGGCAATCTGTGTAATAATCTTTGTCCTCAAATCACCAGCATTTTGTGATTGTTCCATAACTAGCCTCCTACTTGTATTGCATCTTATCACACGTTCTTGATTGTCAACAATACAATATCTTTCTGACGCAGACTTCACAGACCACATAAATAATAACCCTTTATTACTTCCCCCCTCATAATTGTTCCTTTTTTCGATGAGATCTCCACGCCTAGACTCCAGGCATAATAATCAGCGGACCTTTTTATTAAAGAAGAACTTAAGTTTAGAAGCAACATAAC
>SDBU01006634.1_pt1 | contig 13537 bp, 13 predicted proteins | sample 2277071 | NCBI WGS metagenome assembly SDBU01 (sample SAMN10397929, study PRJNA504765) | marine sediment metagenome | isolation source: marine sediment core GS08_GC12, 126 cmbsf | place: Arctic Ocean: Gakkel Ridge, Loki's castle | collected 2008
GTATATAGTAATGAATTTTATGGTGCAGGAGAAGACGGCAGAATATTTGAAAGGGATGGGTCTAATCTTTGGGTAGAAGGGGCCCCTCCTTTAGATGGTTGAACTGTTGTTATTAAATTAGTAGTTTATAATAACAAAATCTATGGAGGTACTTATTATCGAGGTAGACTATACGAATGGAATGGAACTAATTTATGGGTAGAGAAGGCTCCTCAATTAGGGGTTGAGTCTGAAGCCGGTGCTTTAGCAGTATATAATAATAAATTATATTGTGGAACTTATCCTAGTGGCAAACTTTATGAATGGAATGATAGTAACTTATGGGTAGAAAAAGCCCCACAATTAGATGGTATAACAACTATATATGATTTAGCTGTTTATAATAATAAACTTTATGGTGGATGCATAGGTGGTAGATTATTTGAATGGAATGGGATTAATTTATGGGTAGAAAAGGCACCGCAATCAGGAACAGAAAGTCAAATTTGGGCATTAGTAGTTGGTACAGTAGCAGAAAGCTATGGATTTATTTTATAATAACTAAAAGAAAGAAGGAGGAGTGATTTAAAAGAAAATGTTAATACAAGACAATACACCAGGAGCAGGCTCAGTCACATGGTCTGATTTTGAAATAACACATCAGAATGTGACATATGCCATTGACGATGGCAATAGCGACAAAAAATATATATGGTGGGACTTTAGCTCACCGACAGAATTTCAGGTGACGGATACTATGCCTGCCCTTGAACAAAATGACTGCATAGTAATATTTAATGATTCAGGAACGAGTTATATCTGGGGAGATTGGAGGGTCCATGGAGGATTGATAGTTGCTGGTTCAATTCCAGCTTCAGCATTAGGAGATTTTTTTGCCAGTGAAATAGAAACAGAAGTAATAGGTACACCTACTTATGATAACCTTCAGGATATGTTAAATAATATAGATTCAGCGGGTTACTTTAGTGGAGGCGTGATCTCCGATGCTGGTTCAGGTAAAATAAATATTACAGCACTTACAGGTCTGTTAAAAATTACTGATAGTGAGCTGGGAGTAACTAAGAATTTTGATTTAGCACAGACAATTAATTTTGAACTTACAAATAATAGTGCAAATTATATTTTTGTGAATTTTGTAGGGGGGCCTAAATTTGATGTGACTGTTGATAGGTCTACTATAGAACTTAATAGGCAGTTTATTTTAGGTAGAGTTTATAGGGAAGGCACTGATGTTCACATAGTAAATGCTGGAGTTAGGTTATCTAATTTTTTAAGGGCTAGCCATGAAAGACTTATAGCAGTAAGAGGTTTTGAGAGAGCCTCTGGTGGAGTAATTTCAGAAACAGGAAATAGATATTTATTATCTACTGGTGGTATATTTTATCTTGGTAATAATAAAGTAACAACTACGGGAGTAGATACTTCTGGAGCTCCTACATTCACAAGGCATTATCATGTAGCAAGCGCATGGAGTTCAGATACCAAGTCACAAATATGTGCAACTGATTATCAATTTGACGATGGTACAGATCTGGATGATCTGTCAGTTAATAAATATGGAGTATTTTGGGTCTATGTCCATTTTGAAAGTGATTTACATGTAGTAGTTGGTAGAGGGGATTACACACTTGCAGAGGCAGGAGAAGCAAGTTTACCTGAAGTACCAGATATTGTAGGTGAATTTGGTACGCTCGCTGCTAAAATTATAATTAAAAATGGTGACACTAACTTTACGGAAGTGGATTCAGCTTATGTTCAGGTTTTTCCTACAAGTACACCTATGAATCATAATGACCTTGGCAGTATACAGGGTGGAGCTGCTGATGATTATTATCATATGACTTCGGCTCAACATGGAATAGCGATATTAAATAATTATGGAAAGAACTTGATTCAGAACGCTTCATTTCAAGATTCAGATGGTGATGATCTACCTGATTTTTGGACTTTATATACCACACCGACGTTGGCGCTTGCAGTCGATACTCTATTTCCAAGTAGAAAAGGCAATCAAGTTACTATTACAGCTGTGGGGTCAGCCAGTGAGGGAATACAGATTGCTGGTAGTGCAACTAACTGGTTGAAAGTTTTACCCTTTACTCCTTATACTTTTGCATTGGATTATAAGGCTACTGCTGGCGATAATTTAAGCGTATATATATGGAGCTTTAATGATGCGGTAGCTGGTACTTTGCATATAAGTGATGCTACTTTAGCAAGTACAACAGCTACTAGAAAAACATACACTTTTACAACTGATAATGATGCAAACAATTTAAGAATTATAGTTAGATCAGTAGCAGATGGCGACATTTGTATAGTCTCTCACCCAAAACTAGAACAAGGTGCCATAGCAACCCCATATGTAGATGAAACACCATTAAACTATATACAGATAGACAACTACCACAAAGACTTAGGAACTAATCCTACAGGTTTATTCTTACATAGTGGGGAAAATATGTTGGAGAACCCTTCATTTGAAAGTTATGATATTGATACTAATGTGCCTGCTATGTGGGCTTTAAGTGGAACTCCAACATTGGCAATTGCACCTGATACATTATTCCCGGGTAGAAAAGGAAACCAGATAACAATAACTTGTGTAGGTAATACTTATGAAGGTATAATAATAAGTCCCGGAGTAGCTAATTGGCTAAAGGTTTTACCAGAAACTAAACATGCATTTTCAATAGATTATAAGGCAACTGCTGGGGATTTTGCTAGTATTCTTGTTAGAAGTTACAATGGAGCTGTAGCAGGTACTATACATATCAATGTTGATACTTTAGATTCTACGGATGCAGTAAGAGTTGCCTATACATTTACTACAGATGCAGATGCAGATAATTTATTCGTAGAAATACGTGGTAAAAATGATGGTGATATAGTTATATTCTCCCATCTTAAACTAGAACAAGGTGCTATAGCAACACCTTATGTAGCTCCCAACAGAGACAGATCTGTAGTAACAACTATTGCAAGCCATGCTACACCGACACCTGTAATTGTGGCTAAGACTACAAAATACTTTATGACAGCAATCGCAGAAGTATTTGCACCAGGAGCACCGACAGGGATACCTAGAGACGGCGATAGGTTATGTTATTCATTTCTTGACGATGGTACTGGTTACGCAATTATATGGAACGCTATTCATGAGGCAATAGTAGCATTACCGGGTACTACCACAGCTACTAAACCGATGAGTGTAGAGTTTGAATATGATGCTACAGCAGTAAAGTACAAATGCATAAGAGCTGACGAATTAGCATGATAAAGGAGGTATAAAATGGTAGATTATATAAAAGTAGATGATACAACAATGAAAACGACTAGCACCAGCGATACGCTTTTCAATTATGGTGAACTCTTGGCACGTAAACAAAGCCTAGAAAATTCAAAGCAATATTCAGCGGATAGGTTTGATGTACAAATAGCCGAAGTTGATGATCTGATTGCAGAATGTGTTAAATTGGGACTAGTTAAACCTGTAGTGGTTGTAGAAGAGGAGATTAAATGATTAGAATTGGTAGTAGTGCAGTATTACATAAAGACATGGCTATAGGTAAGGTCTTAGAAGTAAGATATTATCTAAATGCATATTCTGACTGGCGTAATGTTATTCAAATTGCTATTCAGCAAAAGCAATATGTGATATTGACCATTTGTATAAATCATAATAATGCTAATTACACCTATCCTTCTGATGATGTATGGAGAATATCAGTTGATTATGCCTGCAAAGAGCTAAAAAAAGCGGGCGGTAACAAAGACAACTGTAGAATTTCTCTGGTGAATGAACCGATGAAATACATTTCTCGTGAGCAGTATTGCCACCTGATCGGATTAGCGTATCCCATAGTTCATAGCTATGGTTTCTTAATGGGTGCGGGGAATGAGGAGTTTTTCACCGCACAAGCTAAGGGGAATATGTACCAATATATTCTTAATGAACGTAAAGCTAAAAAAATTAATTTTGATATCTTAGATATCCATATTCAGGGAAGTTGTAATACACCCGAGCTTACTAAGATGTGGACAGATGAGGTTCTAACTTGGATGAATTACTGGAAGATTACAGCAGATTGCACTGAAGCTTTCTATGCTGATATCAGGACAGAAAAAGGTTGGACCTTATTACAAAGTCAACTTTTTCATGCTGAACGTATTGGATGTCCTAATTTTTGTAATGTGTTTAATAACTTAGTTAGATCTGCATTTCCAATACCTACCTCTAAATGGGATAAATTGTGTTTCAACATAGATGGTGTGAACAAGAGTAAATATTGGAATCAATGGCAAAGTCTTATGAGTACTAAAGCACCAATACCAAATATAAAGGAGGATGAAGAAGCAATAATGAATTACTTAAGACCAATTATACAACAGGAATTTTATGATGCTATGGGATGGGGAACTATACCATACCATGAGAATACCCCATCACTACCAATAGTCGGACGTAAGAACAAAGATGAAGCCCTGACTTGGAGTAGCTTTGATGCAGTTATCGAAACAATATTGAAAGGCTTAATAAGCGGGTTAAAGGAAAATGGAGCTTTACCAGAAGCGTTTCCTGAACCAATGAATATTAAATATAATCCAGATGGAAGCTGGAATAATAACTGGCCTACCATCGCTAAATCGGGAGGCATAAAATGAAAAAGATTGACAAAAACACAAACATTATTGGCTTATGGACTGGTACTATTGAAGATTTAGTACGCCCTTTTTTGACTGGTGGTGATTTAATTCGGGCTAGAAAAATAGCACTTATGTATATCAAATACTGCAACATATTCAGGATAAGAGCTGATATTGCATTTGCACAGGGACCATGCCATGAAACAGGTAAACTTACTTTCAAGGGCATAGCTAAACCTGAATGGAATAATTTTGCTGGCTTAGGCATCACTGGGGCAGAAGCAAAGCAAACTTTTGCCAGTGAAGATCTTGGAGTATTGGCACATATAGTACACCTAGCGTGGTATGTATATCCGGATCATATGCATACTCTATGTAGTAGGAAATTTGATCCTAGGCATTTTGAGGTTCCTGGAAAGCATCATCCTAAATATAATGGTGATAGTACTTTAGGTAATCTTAGCGGAAAATGGGCAGTTCCAGGGAAATATAAACAGCCGGATGGCTCATGGATCACATATGATATGAAGATAGCAAAGTATGCTAATATTATAAATGATATATCTATTAGTGAAGAGGTTTCAGATGTTGAGAAGGTTTCAACGATTGCTGATGAACTGAAACAATCAAAGCCACCAAGTAAAAACAAAAACATACCTGTATTCCCATGGGTAGCACCTGTTAAAGAGAATGGTAGATATGACATTATAGTCCAACTCGGTCATATAGGCAGAATCAAAGGAGCAACTGGCGCTTACCGTGAACAGGAGTTTACGCAGGCTTTAGGTGATGCCATAGAACCACTACTTAAAAGAAGTGGTTTGAATTTTAGAATTATGGGAGCTGATGACTGGTTAAAAGTAAAACCTAATGAAGCTAAAATATTTTTCAGTCTTCATGGCGATGGTTCAAAGAATAAAAAAGCAGGAGGTTATAGTTTAGGTTTCAAACCCGACAGCGATGAAAAGTTCAAGGAGGAACTTGCAGTTAGTTATGGTGAATTGTGTGGACTGAGAAGAAGATCGGATAATTACACGGCAGGTTTACGCAAGTATTATTCATGGCGTGACGATTTGAAAAGGAAACCTCATGTGGTTGCTGAGTATTACGCACTTCTTGAGCATTGTTTCATGTCCAACAAAAAAGAGAGAACATGGTTATTTAATAGTATAGAAGAAATAGCAGAACATCATGTAAATTTAATAACCAAATTCTTAAAGGAAAATAATGGAAACTAAGAAATGCACTAAATGTGGAGAAATTAAATCTATAGAAGAATTTCATAAGCATATTAATTTTAAAGATGGTCATGCTTATTGGTGTAAGGCTTGTTGTTCACAGTATGAAAAGAAATATAGCCAAGAAAACAAGGTTAAAATTAAACTAAGAAGTAAGAAATATAGAGATGACCCTGCTAATAAGATAAAGTATAAAGAATATAGAAAAGATTATGAGCTAAAAAATAGAGTTAAAATAGGAGAACAGCAAAGAATTTGGCAAGATAAAAATAGAAGTCTTGTGCGTAAATTAGCAAGGGATAATAATAGAATAAGACTTACTAATCATGCTTATAGAATAGGTAATAATGTATCTAGAAGTATAAGACATGCATTACAAAGAGGTAAAGAAGGCAATCATTGGGAGTCTGTAGTAGGATATACAGTGAAAGAACTAACTAAACATTTAGAATTAAAATTTCAAGAGGGAATGAACTGGGATAACTATGGTAAATACGGTTGGACAATAGATCATATCATACCTATTTCATGGTGGAAATTTGAATCTTATGAAGATAGGGAATTTAAGCAATGTTGGTGTTTAGCAAACTTGCAACCATTATGGGCGCATGATAATTTTAGTAAACATAATAGATATGCCGGTTAAAAGGAATAGATATGATGATGGGCAAAAAACACAATAAACGCAGCAAGCATGAATATAATTTGGATAAGCTTGATGCAGTGATAACGATTGCTTTGATTGCTGATAGTAATAATATTCATATACCTAAGCGTCTGTATAAATTAGCAAAGCAGATGCTTGCTGCACAGGGGCTTAAGAATATAACTATTAAGACCTATTGATTACAGTTGACAAATGTGTTATAGTATGTTTAAATATTTGATAAGAAAGGAGTGATTTTATGGATACACCATTAGGAATACCAAAAGGATCAGTAAGGGCTATATTAGCTCTATTTTCTGTTATATCAATAGTAGGCGCATATATAGCTTCTATATTTGCAGGATTTAGTTTTCCAGCAGAACTTTTAGCAGTAGCAACTTTGATATTGGGTTATTATTTTGGTACACGTGATAAATAATAATCATTATTTGTAGTAAATAGGAGGTTATATTAGAGTATTAAATCCACCAGATCTACCAGAGATTCACGGTCGTATAAAAACAATTAAATATACAGAAATGGAGTTTCCTGCCAAGTGGGAGAAGCTTGACATTATTCCATTATCGTGCTTTCATATTGGATCTCCATACTTTAATGAAAAGAAACTTAGAGGATGGGTTAAATGGATTGCCGAGAAAGAAACACGAAGGGCTTGGATACTTGGTGATGTATTTGATGCTATCTTAGCTGGTAGCCCAGGTAATATGCACGAACAAACCATGAATTTAAAAGAGGCTAAGTTACTTGCTGAACGTATATTAAAACCTATAGTTAAACAGATAGATTTAGTGATGCCAGGAAATCACGATGGAAGAATTTTCAATATAACTTCCGATGAAATTATATTTGATTTATGTAAGTGGTTAGGTATCGAAGACAAATATCATTTTGGTGATTTCACAGGTACTATACGATTTGGTAAAAATCGTGGGAAAAGCAATAAGCCTGTAGCATATACATTTTATACCACTCATGGTACAGGTGGTGCAGCCACTCAGGGGGGCAAAATTAACAAACTGATGCAACTTTGCAATATCGTAGAGGATTGTGATCTTTATGTTATGAGTCACGTGCATGATATTTTAACTTGTAAATTATCTCCATTCAGGGTAGATAGTAGAAATGGCCAGTTAAAAGAAATAAAGCAAACTTTTGTGTCTTCCTCTAGCTGGCTTGACTATGGGGGTTATGCATTAGAAAAGAAATATAGACCAGCGAAGACAGGATCACCAAGGATTAGACTTTATGGTAATCGTAAGGATATCCACGTCTCGATTTAAGGGGATGAAGGGTTGTCGACTAATGGTAAATCCGCAAGTCGGATCTGTTAGGACGTGAGTTCGATTCTCACCGTCTCCACCAAACGTGTGGGGAGTGATAGTCACAAACTAGGTTCATACCCTAGTCTTTGCAGGTGCAATTCCTGCCCCCGCTACCAATTTATAGAAAGGAATTATGGCAGGAAAACAAGGTAATACAAAACGCTATGGTCGCAACAGAACTAAGTGTGCTAAATATTATAATGAACAAAGACTGGGAAAAAATAAGCTTGTTAGATTTATTAAAAGCAACATAGGTAAAGACTGGCCACAAACAAAGATTGATAAAGCCATATCAGATTTTAAGGATCTACATTATCAGAAGCACACAAAACATAATTTGTCAAGTGCTCAACAAACTAACCTTTGATGCGCAAAATGTATCTTAGTAGCACACATTTGTTACATAAAACGTAAGTGTTGTGAGGGTAGATTTAACTGGTAAAACGCTAGACTGTGAATCTGGTATTCGGGTTCGACTCCCGCCCCTACTCCAGTATCTCTTTAGTCTTAATATCAACTTCTTTCAAGTAACCCCACACAGGACCTACTTTCATATCAACCGGAAATTCTATCTTTGGATTAAGCCACTTCTTTGGTGTTTCTCTCATAGTATAATCTGTAAGATCTATTATTTTGCAAACCTTATTCTTATCGTTAAGAGCCTCAGTTAAAACCTCATCATGTATTAAATTGACTGTAAATGCATCAAGTTCAAGTAAAGGTTTCTCTAACTCTACAGCTGATAGTAAGTTCAAATCTGAACCTGTAGCCTGTATTTTAAAGTTTCTACTTTCATTCTTTAAACCCTGGTCATTAGAGATAATGCCATAGCGGCGATGACGGCCTGTTGGCGTGATGAACGGCTCACCAGACAACAGTTGTGCTTCACAGTCATCTAAGTACTGTTTAGCTTTAGGAGCTCTTTCGAACCATTTGTCTATCATTCTCTGCGCTTCAGACACAGAAATCTTAAAGGTCTGTGCAATACTGAAGGCAGTAATTCCATAAATTATTCCGAAGTTCAAACCTTTAACCTTGGTACGATCCTCACTTGTGAAGTCCACACCATATATTTCCCTGGTCATTTCATCGTGGAGATCTTTACCCTGGTAATAAGTATCAAGTAGGAAGTCATCATCACTGAAGTGTGCAAGCAGACGCAATTCTAGTTGGCTATAGTCAGCTTCAATAAGTAGCCTACCTTTAGGAGCACCAAAGATAGCCTTGACTATCGGATTTCTTGGAATATTCTGCACGTTCGGATTAGAGCTAGATAAACGCCCCGTGACTGTTGTCTGCAAGCTAAATGAGCTCCTTAAGCGACCATCTGGATCTACTTTCTTCTCAATACCTTTTACATAAGTACTCATTAATTTTGCTTTAGTTTTGTATTTCAATAGATATGTAAAACCAGGGTGTTTTGATTCAATGTCGGCTATGATATCTTTATCTGTAGAACGCTTGACTTTCTTGTGTATCTTTGGTATAATTCTTAGTCGGTCGTAAATTATATATGCAAGCTGTGGAGGACTATTAGGATTTAATTCAACAGATGCAGATTTTGCATCAGTTCGTTCTAAGTAGTCTGATCGATCCCAAATAGAGCTAAAAGAATTAATGACCTGTTCCTTAAGGACATCCAACTCACCTTGTAATTCTTCATGGTACTTAGCTAAGTACTTTTGCCTGACATAAAAACCTCTCTGGCTTGTGCGTCTTAGGAAGTTAATTCCTGGTATGAGTACTTTGTGATATAGACTGCACAGATTGGTATCCTTTTCAATCACTGTACTGAACAGATTATGAAGTTGGAGGGTATGATCAGCATCCATAGCAACTAATAAGTGGAGTTTGTCTTTAGAAAGTTCAGCCATTTTAGATTTATCTACATCAAATCCATAACCTTTTGCCCCTAAGAAAAGCCTTGATAGACTATCTAAATCATGTCCACGTTCATTTTCGTTGAGTGTGTAATGCTGCAATAAGGTGTCATGTTGTCCTTCTACCTCAATACCATGCTCAGAAAGAACTGCGGTATCGAATTGCATCCTTTGGTAGCTTGTCTTACAATTTGATAGAATCTCTTTGACGTAGGGCAGCATATCAGGTGGAAATACAATAACTTTATTTTTTTCATAGCCTATACCTACAATTAAGATAGAAGCAATTTTTGGATCTAAACTTGTAGTTTCAATATCACAGCTAATGACTGAAAAAGACTGCAATAAGGCTATAATTTGGTCTTTGTGTTGTATATCTGCTACAATATACTCAGTCACTCCAGGGTCTTTAACTGCTACTGGGTTTGTAAGAAGTGACCTTGCATATATAAAACCATTCAAGAAGGTCTTATAATTACCTGTGTTTCTTAGGACTGCTGCTGGATGATAGATTGGTATTATCAGGCCCAGCTCACTTTCAATAGGAGTTGAATGAACTGAACCAATTTTAAGCTTATAATTATCAGTTAAACTGTGAAGGGCAATGTTACCAAAGGCTAATATGATCTTAGGTTTGACCGCTGAGAGCTCATTTAAAACCCTTGCTCTACAGTTGGCTATGTGAGTTTTCTTGATATGTACATCTTCGGGAGGCATACATAAGAGTGCATTAGTGATATAAGGATTAGCAGGCAGGTCAGCTTTCTGAAGGGTTTGCCTTAAGAGTTGACCACTGGGACCAACAAATGGTTTCTTAGCGACTAATTCCTTATGCCCAGGATTCATACCAACGATAGCTACTTCAGACCGAAAAGGTTCAGTAGGCGGTATTTGCGGGTATATGTTTAGTTCGCAGTTAGTGCATTGATTGAGCATTATTCTCCTTTCTCTCAATAAAATCAATCAGGGCAGTCGTTAAAACTACCCTGACTGTTACATAACTAAATAATCAAATAGTATTTATAATTAAGTACACCACATCCTATAACTATATCTACGTCAAAATATTTTTGAGGAGGTATTCTCCTTTCTTTATTACTTAGTTACATAAACTTTTCATCGGTAGTAGGAGGCATTATATCTTTGATACTATTAGGATGCTGCATAACACCCTCCTGGTTTGGATAAGGTTTACCCATACCGATTACAAGTGTTGCTTGTGCACCAATTGCTATACCTAAGTCGCAAAATTTCTTTTCATCAAAAGGAACATTAACATCAACATTCTCGATCAGAGGGTGATATTCGCCTTTTGCATCGGCTTTTTGAGTCTGATTAAGAAATTTCTTGAGCATTATAGCCCCAAAATCATGACTTCTTGGTGCAAGATTTAGCCATGTTACCCTATTTACCTGCGCAGGACCTGTTATTCTCCAGGTAACATTTATAACTGGCTTGCCTTTCTTGTCAAATTTAAAATCTGCTTTATCTACCATAGCTGAATATCTGCCTACCGGTATTGGACTACGATCAAATTCATCCTTCTGGTCCTTTAAAATTATAGCATCACTTTGATCTAGTGGTGCTGTTTCCCTGGCAACGCCCTGAATTGGAGCTGGGGTTGGTGATACTGACGGTGCAGTTGTACCTCCACCACCTTTCATTTCTTCCATAACTTTATCTAGATCATATTCTTCTGTCATTTTGTTCACTGTCCTTTCTTATTTTATTGCCATTAACTTAATTAATAATTCTTCATAATCTTTAATTTCTTTTGTACCTGCTTTAACCCTATCTTCTTGTCTTACCAATTCCTCTTTTTGGTTAACATGATTTTTTCTACAGTATTTAAGGCTGGTTTCTATATCCTTAATTAATCCTATTAAATTCATTTTTACCCCTTCTTATTGTTATTTGCTATTTCTAAATCGTAAATATCCTGGAATATAGGATCTACCAGGTAAGAATCCTTAAAATTGACAAACCTACTCTTAGCTTGGAAAGTATTACCAGGCTGTAACATAAGGTATCTGTGTGTTTCTTTGGTTTCAATATCAGTTTCAAGTGTATAATACCCTACATGATCCATAAATCCTTGAATTTCATTACCAAGTTTACCCTGTATATTAGGTGCATAGAATCGTTTATTGAAATCGTCTTTATCATATTGCCTTGAGCATACAAATATTACATGCATTGGTAGGTCCCTGAATTTACGTACTAACAGCAACATCATTTCCTGCCTTGAATTCCATTCAGCATACTCAGGTCTTAATGGGATCTCATTCAACTTGGTAGTTTCAATATCAACTCCCATTAGTTTGTACATACAATATCTTGCAACTTCTGATAGTGAGTCGATAATAACTGTATTATATATTCGTGGCTGCTTAATATCTTTAACATTCACTCCCCTAAAATGTGCTTCTGAAAGTTTAAGATTTCCTACATCATCATTATCCCTAAATAGACAATGAGCTTTTAAATAATCATAGACATGGGAAAATGTATCAAAATCTCTTACATTTACCGATGGTATATCACCTCTATTAGCCAGTACTTTATTACCACCTTCAGCATCAATATTTATTACATTTGCCATATCAGGCACGTCCTGGGCAGTACCGGCAAGAGTAGTCTTACCTGTGCCATATTCTCCATATATCTGTATTTTAATAAAGCTACGTTCTTCACCTGGGAATTTTATTGAAAATGTAGGAGCTGCTGGTGCTTCGCTAGAAGGCTCGACTTTAGTTTCAGCTTTTGGTGTTTCTTCAGTCTTCACCTCCTCTTCTTTAACTAGAGCTACGTCTTTGTTTTCTAGTTCTGTACCTATTGCTCCGTCTGGTTGCTTGTCTACTGCTGGTTTTGTTTCTTTGGTGGCTGTGGCCACGTTATCTTGTTTTTCCATTCTTTGTCCTCTCCCTTTCTCTGTTCATAATTATTATCTAATATAAATTTTGAATCTAACCCATCCTCTTCTGCTAGACATGCTGATCTGAAATTACATTGACGATAGCAGTTGATTGATGGATTAGGATATAATGGTAAGTCCTTATTAAGCATGTCTCGACTCTCTTGTAGTATATATTCATACTGCTTACGCTTTGAAATTTTATTTCTTCTTACTAAATCATATCTTATAAATTCATCTCCAAGTTCGCTTTCCTGTAATCTAAAATGCTCTAGCGTTTCAAGATTCTCAGGCGGTGTGTCTGCTAAACAACCATACTTAAATTCTAAAGCTTCTAAGTACTTATAATAGTTGGTATTTTGTTTTTTGTCAATACTTAATGCACCTTCTGGACGCTTTAGTACTTTTGGTTCCTTGATTAATGCTTTCTTAAACTGTAAATATACCATGCCTTCTATTGGTTTCTGATACTTTATCTCGGCACCCCACGAATAAACCGATATCTGTGGATCTGTCTCAAGTTTTTCAGTATCAAATCTTGTAGCAGTCTTATAATCTAAAATCCATATACGACCTAATTCATCTGTTACTACCCTGTCAAACTTCATAGAGTAATATATAGGTCTGCCAAATTCTTTAGTAAGAGCCTTCAGTTCAAAGATCACTTCTACTTCTACTTGAGGTTTTCCATCAATCCACAATGTTTTAAATACCTTACGCTTTGGTAGCCAATCTTCAACATAATGTGCAAACATTCCTGGAGCCATAGTAGCCAATGCTTCACAGTCCATTGTAAGCTGTTCAGGTTCAAAGCAATCATAGTACGCCTGAAACGCTGTAATCGGACTACCAAATCTATTATACCCATG
>SDBU01006635.1_pt1 | contig 13536 bp, 27 predicted proteins | sample 2277071 | NCBI WGS metagenome assembly SDBU01 (sample SAMN10397929, study PRJNA504765) | marine sediment metagenome | isolation source: marine sediment core GS08_GC12, 126 cmbsf | place: Arctic Ocean: Gakkel Ridge, Loki's castle | collected 2008
GAACCCTTATGCTGGTAATGCAATAAGATTAAAAGGAACTGGTGATGATGTGGATATTGTTCTTGGGGATGTATCAGGCTACTTTTCTATTTGGGATGTAACAGATACTGCACCTGTTTTTTCTATTAATAATCAGGGAGATATTGTAACAACAGGTGGAGCAATTTTTAATGAAAATAGTGCTGACAGAAATTTCAGAATTGAAAGCAACGACAATGAGTATATGCTTTTTGTTGATGGTGAAGAGAATAGAGTTGGGATTGGGACAACATCACCAACTCATAAATTAAATGTTGTTGGAAGTGTAAATATAACAGGAAACCTAACAGCAGAAAATGTTCATTTACCTGTTTATATATCTTCTCACACAAACAACACAATAGCAGTTGCGAGTGCAGGTGTATGGTATAATGTAACTTTTGACCAGGGAGAAGATGAATTTAAAAAAAGAATAACTCACACAACAAATGATAATACAAATACAACTTTCACGATACAAGATACTGGAATATATGAGATAACTTACACTATGTCTTTTCAAGATAGTGCAGTAGTTCCAACATCCCACATAGTCATAAGAGTTACAAAAGATAATGTTGAACTGAATGGATTTACAATAGAAGAAGATTTAGGAATAAAAGACCAAGACAAAACATTGCATCATTCTGATTTGGTGGGATTAGTGGCTGGAGAAAAGATAGTTTTATCATTTACATCGGATGATACAACCGTTTCATTAACTTCCCATTTAACTTATGGAATTCATAAAAACACAGCACATTTAACTATAAAGAGGATTGCATGAAAAAAATACTATTAACTTTGATACTTGGAATATTTTTAATTAGTTTAGTTAGTGCTACTTCTATTGGAACATTTAAACAAGATAATTGTATTAGTTTACATCAAATATGTGATAATTGCACATATGTAAATTTAACAAGCATTAAATATCCTAATTCAACAATACAAAATATAAATCAATTAATGACAAAAATAGGTGTAGATTATAATTATACTTTTTGTTCAACTTCTGCATTGGGATATTATTTTTATAATGTTTGTGGGGATAAAGATGAAGTCTTGACTTGTGAAAATATTGAGTTTGCAATTACTGAAGGTGGGGATAATTTTAATTTAGCACAAGCAATAATATTATTAGGCCAATTTGGACTTTTAGCATTATTTTTTGGAATTGGAATGACATTTAAAAAAGAAAAATGGAAATTAAGAACTTTCTTTTTTATTGTTTCATTATTAATGGGGGTAATATTTCTTAATTCAATTAGGATAATTATAGGAACATCATCAAGTTTAGCAACAATGGGATCTTCTGGATTAATACTTGGAATTGTTGTCTTAACATTCATGTTCTTATATTTATTTATTCATGCACTTATAGAAGTGTTTCAATATTTTAAAGCAAGGAAAAATATGAAATGGGAAATATCAAGTCAATAATAAAAATTAAGAAATCACAGGACTTTACAAGTTTCTTTTTTGTAATTGTAGTCTTGCTTACATTTGCATTATTCTTTATAGTTTTAAATAAAGTATGGAGTGAAGTAAAAGACCCTCTTGATGAAGGTTTACAATCTGCTATGCCTTCAGATACAAGTGTGAATATTACTGAAACATTAGATGATATAAGTTCAGGAACTTTATTATTTGATAAATTAATTCCTTTTATTTTAATTGGATTATTTGCTTTTGTTTTAATAACAGCAGGAGCATATATGAACCATCCAATTATGATATTTGTTGGAATTATTCTCTTTGGTGTTGTTATACTACTTGCAGTAATTTATTCAAACTTATATGATAGCATAACATCTACACCAGAATTTGCATCAACAAAAGCAGAAATGGGAATACAAGATAAATTTATGCAATATCTCCCAATGATTGTATTCTTAATGGCTATTGGAATTGGTGCAGCTATAATCTGGAGTAGAAAAAGTGGGGGTGGGGGTGGATTATGAAAAAGATATTAATAATTACAATAATTTTAGCAGTTTTATTAATTGGGATTGGAATATATTTTTTTCCTCAAGATGAAGATATAATTAAAATAGAAGATAAAGAGCCAACAATAGTTATTGAATCATGGGAAAATATGATAAAAGAATATGATGAAGAAACAGAAACAGCAATAATATTAAGTGATTCAAAAGAAGTTTCAAAATTAAAACTTATTACACCAAAAGTTTATAGCACATTTAGAGGGAAAGATAGATTAGTTGCAGAGTTTGAAATAGAAAGTCATGATATTTATTCTAATGTATTTAATGATATGGATTTTTATGATACTAAAAATAATATGAAGAAAATTGATAGAGAGTTTACTTATAAATATAAAGAGTTTTATGATATTATAGTTATTGATTATAAAACAATATGTAAAGAAAGATTAAGTCTAAATGGAAGTATAGAGAAATATGATTGTTATGAAGATAAGATAGGAACACATAATGAAGATAAATTTAATTGGGTTATTCTTGATACTAAAAAAGATTTACCAAAAGGAAATATAATCATAGGTATATTTACAGATGTATTACCTAATGAAAGAATTGAGTGGATTCCAACATTATTTGGAATAGAAATTGATGAATGGGCTATTTGGACAGATGAGTTAAGTGTTGATTTATTAGCATATTGGAAATTAGATGATTCAAGTGGAGATGCAATAGATTCTCATGGTAGTGATGATGGAATTGTTCAGGCAACACAAGGAACTACTGGTAAAATTGGAGATGCTTATACTCTTTCAAAAATAGCTTTAGATAATGTTTCAATATCACTTTATGGAGGAAATGCAAATCCTTTATCTGTATCCATGTGGATAGATAATGCTGCTACTGATTCTCCTTTATTAGGTATTAATGAAAATATGAGGTATATTTTAATTCATACAAATGGAAATATATATGTTGGAACTACTACTGCAACACAAGTTTTATGGGTTCATGGAATGACATTAACAAATTGGAATCATGTTGTAGTAAGATTTAATGGAACTGATGTTGATTTAGTTATAAATAATGTTTCAAAGGGATGGTTACCTGCAACAGCAATTTTTAATTTTAGTTATATGGGACATGGAGGAGGAAATAGATATTTTGATGGAATATTAGACGAAGTTGCAGTATGGGAAAGAAGTTTAAATGATTCAGAGATTAATGCTTTATGGAATGAAGGAGATGGACTACCTTTTATTGGTGGATTGGGTATTTTAAATATAACAACTTCTCTTATTTCTCCTGAAAATAATTCACAAGAACAAAATGATTATATTTATTTTAATACTTCATTAACCCCTACAGGTGGAAACCTAACAAATGCAACTTTATATATTTGGAACTCTACAAATTCTATTTTTGATTCAGATTTATCAATTATTACAGGAAATATAGTTAATTATACAAATTGGAATATAACTAATTTTGCCCCAGCAGAAACTTATAAATGGAATGTTTATGGATGTGCTAAAAACTTAACAGATACTATTTGTAAATGGGCTGATTCTAATTATTCATTTATAAGTTCTACTTTTTCTATAGATAGCACAATATATAATACAAGTATTTTTGAAACAAGCACTCAAACAATTTCATTAAACATAACAGGGAATCCATTAATTAGTTCTGCCTCTGCTACCTTATGGTATAATGGAACAAGTTATACTTCAACAATTACAGATGGAACAGCAGGAAAATATCAAGCTACAAATTCAATAGATATTCCATTAGTAATACAAAATGCAAATAAAACTTTCTTATGGAAATGGGATTTTACTCTTACAACAGGAGAAACAATAACTCAAAACACAACAACTTATTCACATGAAGTAAATAAAACATGGTTAGTTTTATGTAATGCAACTTATACAACTCAATTTATTAATTTTACATCAAAGAGTGCAGAAAATCCATTTCCAATTATAAATGCAACTTTTAAATCTTCATGGAACTCCTGGTTAGGTTCTGGGAATATAAAAAGAAATTATAGTTTTGAAGATATTTCTGAAACTAATAAAACATGGAAATTTTGTGTGTTACCCACATATAAAAGTTTTAATGCCAATGCTAATATAGAATATGATTCTTCAAATCATGCACAAAATTATTATTATATTAGTAATGCTATACTCACAAATATAACAAATGAAATAAATCTTTATTTATTAAATGATTCAAAAGCCACAGTAACAGAATTAGTTGTTTATGATAATGCTCAAAATCCAAAAGAAAATGTTCTTATTCAAATTCAACTTTATGATATTGGAACAGATACATTTTATACAGTTGGGATGGGAAAAACATCTTTTGATGGAAAAGATGTTGTTTATTTAAACTGGTATAATACTTTATATAAATTTATATTTATAGAAGATGGAGAAGTAATTAAAACAACAACACCTTACAAAATTGCAGAAACCCCACAAATATTTACTATTACAGATGCAATTACATATTCTTTTGATAAATTCAGAGATTTTGTATATTCTCTTACTTATAATAATGCAACTGAAAATTTTGTATTAACTTTTACAAAACCATCTGGATTAGTTGATGAAGGATGTTTAAGAGTTACAAAAAGAAATTCAACAGGAGATACAGAAATTTGTTTAACCTGTGAAACTTCAAGTTCAGCAACATTATATTGTAATATAGCAAGTCATGGGAATGGAACATTTATTGCAGCATTTTATGCTACTGGTTCATGGGATATAATTAGTTGGATTTATGAAACAATTGGAGAAAGTTTTTCAAGAACAATTTATAATTTACTTGGGCATGACGATGCAACTGCTTATGCCTTTTTCTTTTCAGGTATTGTTGTTGCAATGTTTTTCATAACTCCTATTCTTGGAATATTTGGGATGTTAATAGGAATATTAGGTGGGGCTGTATTAGGTTTTTCACAATTAAATTATGCTGAATATATTGGCATTGTTATTTTAGGAGGAGTAATTTCATGGTATTTAAAAAGATAAAAAAAGGAGCATTAACATTAACTGGATTAGTAATAACAATTATCTTAGTAATTGGTATGTTTTCAGCAGGATTTTTATATTTAAATGATCAAGTTAAACTATCAGGAATTACAGTAGATAGTAAATATAATGATACTTATACTCGGCTTGAAACTTCACAAGATGATTTAGATGATAATATCCATGATATAAAAACTAATGTTGAAGGAATCAAAGAAGCTGAAACTACTTTTCAGGTTGCATGGAATGGATTAAAAGGATTAGGAAATACCTTAAAACTTCCAATAAATTTTGTAAGCACAGCTATTGATACAGTAAGTGCAATGTTAATTCCATTAGATGTTGTCCCTCCAAAATATAAGTCATTAATTATGATGGGACTTATTGCAGTAATTGTATTTTTAATCTTAGCAATATTAAAAGGAGAACCGAAATTATAAAATGGCATTTTGGGAATACCCAACTAACTATAGTAATGGAACAAATGTAGATGGAGTTGCAAAAATGTTTTTTCAATACCCTAACTATATTTTAGGAGGACAAGCAGGAGCAGGATGGACATTATTAATATTTCTTACAGTTTTTGGTTTATCAATGGCATCTGGTTCAAAAAAAGCATTTGCTGTTGCTGGATGGATTAGTTTTATATTTTCAATATATTTCATAAAACTTGGTATGTTAAATATGGTTATTTCTTTTGTCTTACTTGCTATTGCGATAATTGGAACAATTGGTAGTAAAGGAGAAGGAGGGTATATGTAATGACAAAAACAATACAAATAAGAGTGGATAAAAAATTACAGGATGTTTTGGAAGAAATAAGAAATAAAATAGCAGGAGATATTAAAAGAGAATATGGTCTTGAAAAAATAACCATTCATGGAACAACTGCTTCAAGAATCGTTGCTGCACAAATGAAAGGACAGAAGATTATTAACTTTAAAATAAAAAAACAAGGGCTTAATCATGGTGTTTTAGAATTAATTTATTGATGTTACAACAAGTGACACACATTTATATACAACTTTTTTTTTAGGTATTTTATCAAGAGACGCGAGAAACAGCTTTGCGTCTCTGTTGTTTCTTGTGTCTGCTTTAATTAAATTATGGAGTAATCAAATGCAAAAACAAACTCTAAAAAAATCCGCAGTTGATCTTACTGACTTAGCTATAGGTATTGTTGTATTGGGTATAGTTGTTTCTGTTGGTGCTACTATCCTTATTAATGTTAGGGATACAAACACAGCAAACGGAACTGCATATAACCTTGCTAATGATGCTGCTATTGGTATTGCTGAATATGGTAATTGGTTTAAGATAATCGTTATCGTTGGTGTTGCCGCAGTTGTGTTGTCATTAATCTTTATGGCTTTCGGAAGAAGACAAGGTGCTGGTGGAATGACTTACTAATTCCCCTGCATTTTTTTTATTTTATTTGGCATTAGCCTTTGGTTCATTTTTTGAAAAGGACAATTAAATAAATTTGGAAAAATATGAAAAAACAAGACATAAAAAGTTCGGCAATTAATCTTACAGACTTAGCGATAGGTATAATTGTATTAGGTATTGTTGTAACTATTGGTGCGATAGTTTTAACAACTATGAGAGATTCAAGACTTACAGATTTGGATACTTACTCAACTGTTAATGAATCAATAACTGCAACAGATGGTGGAGCAACCTTAGATAATACTTGGTTTAGTGGTATCACAAGTATTATTAATGGAACTGGAAATGAAACAATAACTGCCTCTGGAAATTATTCAACCTCTGTTAATGATTTTGGAACTGGAACAGTTACCTGGGTTGGAGCTTCAAGTTATAATGGTTCAACTGTTAAAGCAACTTATAATGCCTACAATACTTCAAGACCTGATTGGGCTTTAGCTGATGATGCTGCCACAGGATTAGGGGAGTATGGTAATTGGTTTAAGATAATCGTTATCGTTGGTGTTGCTTCTGTCGTATTATCCTTGATCTTCCTTTCATTTGGAAAAAGACAAGGTGAAGGTATTGGCGGAACTTACTAAACTAATTTAAAATGGTGAAGAAAAAGAAAACTAAAGATGGAACAATAGTAATTCCTGAACAACTATCAACAAAACTAAAAAGAATACAATTCTTACAAAAACCTATACAACCAGCTCCACAATTAACAAAAGAACAAAATATGTTACATGAAATGTTTGGAGGAGAACCTACTTTTGGAACTGGAGAAAATTTGCCAAAAATAGATGGGGTATTAAATTCTGGACATGGATTAATTAAAAATGATGATTATGGTGAAACTGGTTCAATGTTTGGTTTCAGGAGACAAAGATGAGTGAAGGAAATCTTTGGGAAGCTGGTGTGGCCTTACTTGCTGGAATTGTTGTAATCAAAGGTGTCAAACATATAGCAAAGGAAATTAAAAAAGAAAAAGTAAATGAAGAAAAAAATAATAAAAAAACTAAAATGGAGGGCTATGGTTTATGGTAAGTGGATATTGTATGAAATGTAGGAAAAAGAGAGAGATGAAAAATGTTAAAAAAACTAAAGTAAACAAAAGAAATGCTGTGAAAGGAATTTGTTCAGTATGTGGAACAAATATGTTTAAATTTGTTTAAAATGTCTTTAAGTAAAATAGGAAAAAAATGACACTTATAATGAAAAAACAAGAATTTGAAGAACCAGAAATAGTTGATAAAAAACTTGCAGAGTTAATTATCAATGATGTTCCAAAAAAGGTTTATGAAAATCTAAAGAAAAAAAATCTAAAAATTTAATCATACTCACCTCTTTTTGCCCAGGAGAGAGTTTAGATCAAACTATTTTAATAATCTAAAAACTCTCCCAGGGTTTTATCATAAATATATATTTTTAATACTCATTACTTTTAAACCATATTTTACTTATTTTTTTACAATGGAGGTAAAGAAAAAAGGTTTAATGTGTGGGGCTTGAAAAAGTCCCCTTTTTATTATACCAATTTAGATAAAGGAATTATTATAAATTTTATTATAAGCAACAAAGCACAAATTATTACTATCCAATTTATTATCATCTCTTTTCTCATTTTAATTTTTGATTATCTTTATAATTTATTAATAAGTTTAAAAGTATTTCCAAATTTAGCGTATCCCAACCATCCATTAATCCTTGATTCTAATTGTTCTTCACTTATTTCTTTATTCTTATAAAGAAATATATTCTTTTCCAATTTTTTTCTAAAATATCTTATATTTCTTTTTCTCAATAATTTGTAATGATAAAAAATTCTATATCCTAAAAAAGTAATTCCATTTCTCAAAGCATGGATTTCTGTTTTCTCTAGATGCAATTTAATTTTTAAACAAGGAAGAAAATTATTTATGTGTTCAAGAAAATATTTTAATCTCTTTTTGTTTTTGTGCAGAATAACAAAGTCATCGACATATCTGAGATAATATTTTGCTTTTAGGATATGTTTTACATAGTAATCTAATTCATTAAGATAAATATTTGCAAAAAATTGAGAAGTATAATTCCCTAAGGGCATTCCTACCCCCTTAGAACTTTCAAAATTTTCTAATACTATTTTAATTAATCCAATAAAATCCTCATCTTTTATTTTCTTTCTCAAAATATCTATCAAAATTTTATGATTAACTGAATCAAAATAATGTTTAAAATCTGCTTTTAGAACATATCCTTGTATTGAATTATTATTAAAATTATTTTTGATTAATCTTCCATTTGAAGATACTTTTTTTATAAAAGATTCAAAACGATTAATTGCATTATGAGTTCCTTTAAATTTTCTACTTGCAAAAGAATCATAAATAAATATTTTTTCATAAATTGGATTTAGAATATTTATTATTGCGTGATGGACTATTCTATCTCTAAAAATTGAAGCATGAATTATTCTTGTTTTAGGATCTCTTATTACAAATTTCTTTAGAGGATAAGGAGAATAATTTTTGTTTACTAAATCATTCTGCAAACATTTTAAATTTTTTTGCAACCCTAATTCAAAATTTATAACATAATCTTTTTTTGACTTTCCTTTTCTTGCTTTTCTAAATGCTAAAATTAAATTATCAAAACTGCAAACCTTTTGATATAGATTTTTGTAAGTTTTCATCTTTAAAAATAAATAAACCAATGGGCTATTTCGAGCGTAGAGTTAGAATTATCAGAATTCCTGTTACAATTCAGATTAGCATAATCCGAATTCATATTGAACCTCGCAACTTGTAGCAGATTTCATTAAGTTTCACTATAATTTTAACTTTCACTCATTGGTTACCCAAGCCAAATCATCGTTACTAATTATCATTATTGTATTTTATGGCTTTCAGCACTATGAATCTGCGTGTAGCCCATTGGTTGTTTAACTTTTTATGTCCCAAATGGGAAAGATTTAACCTCTGGGATTATGAAATTATTTCTTTGACTTTTTCTCCTTCTGAATTTTTCGTGCGAAACGAACCCCGAGCGAAGAGTAAGAATAATCAGAATACCAGTAACAATCCAGAATAGCACAATCCGAACCCAAATAGAACCACGCAACATATCCATTCTTTTTATTCAAATCAAAAGGTTGCTGAATGAAAAAGTCATCCTTAGTTGAACTTCCATCTATTTTCAATTGCTTTGCATATTTTGAATTAGCTAACCAAATACATTGTTCTACTGTCAATAATTCTTTTTCTCTTTCTGATAAATTTAAATCATCCCAAGATTTATTTTTATCATGAACTTCTTTTTCAACAGAAATTCCCAATTCTGGAATATCTAACCATGCTGTAGAATCTTCTCTAACAAATCTCTCTCCATCTATTTCAACTATATTTTCACTTATTCTTTTTGCTTTCATTTGTCTTTATTTTTTTTACTAAGAACACCCCGAGCGAAGAGTAAGAATAATCAGAATACCAGCCACAATCCAGAACAGCATAATCCGAATACATACCGAACCTCGCAACATATCCATTGGCTTTACTTACTTCATCTAGATTAGGAACAAAAGCCCAAGTGTCTTTCAAAAAACCATATTTTTCCCAGTTTGATTTGAATCCTTCATTTCTTAATTCTTGAAGTAATTTATAATCTGCTATTTCATTTTCATTAACTTCTTTTAGAATATCTGAATAAGTTTTTCCTGTGAATTGTAATTTGGTTGTTATCTCAATTTTTCTTTCAGGAATTTTAAGCCAAATATTTTTCATAGATTCTTCCATTTGCTTTGCTCTTAATTCTTTAAGTTCTTTCTCTTTATTTTCTATCTGCTTTTGTAATTTTAAACTCATTTTTTAACCCCCTTTCAACTATATAAATATTGTAGTTTATTTCTTTTTTATTCATTTTGATTATTTTTTGTTTTTTAATTTGAGGTATTTAATCATATCATCAATACGGTAATAATCTATTGTTCCAAGTGGTAATTCATCATTAATTCTAAATTCCCGTAAACTTTCCAAAAACTCTATTATATCTTTAATTTCCATTTTTGATTATTTTTTGTTTTCTTCCTCAAGTTTTTTCTCATTAAAATTATCCTTTACCCACTTTTCAAACTCTCCTTCTTTCCACTTTCTTAATTCACAATCTACTTCCAATTTTTCCATTTTTGATTATTCCCCGTCTTTCCGAGATTTACATTCAGGACATAAAATTATCTTTTTAGATAGTTTATCTCCACATTTCCAAGTATAACAATTCTTTGAAATCATTATTCTCTTTCCACATCCTTGTAATTCTTTTTCCATTTTGATTATAAAAACACCCCGGATCTGAACCGAGGTGTCTTTTGGGCTTTTGTTCTCTAAGGGTCAACGAGTCATTCTGTAAACCAGCTTTCCCGTCAGATAGAGCTTTTGTAAACCCAATGCCCCCAATGTGTTTTACCACACTGAAAGCAGCGAATCCATATGTATACGGTAATTTGGCTCGCAGTCTATTACCTAATCTGATTGATTAAAGTGCCACAGCAGCACTGATGCCCCTGACAGGATTTGAACCTGCAACCTCGATGACTTGTAACAGAGGTCCCCGTGTTCTGACACTTGAACTACAGGGGCGTAAATTAAAAAATTTAAATTTATTCTTTATCTACTTCAACTTTGAAAATCTTTGGTGGGCTTCTTCCACTCTTACCTTCGCCAAGTCCTTTGTAAGTTATCTTAATCTTATCTCCTACATTGACTAAAGCCATTCTTGAATCAAGAATTGCACTTCCCCAGACATTTACCACTCCTTTTGGAGTTTCAATACTATACATCCAAGATTTGTTTTCACCGATTTCATCTTGTTTTAAAACAAGAATTCCCTCAATGAAATCCCCATCATTCTCATAAGTCCAAATTTCTGGATTTATTTCTTCATATGCCATTGTTTTTTATCCTCCTTCTTAATTCTATATTTTTCATCAAGTTCTTTTTCAACTAAGTTGATGATTTCTTGAGCATTCATTTGATTTGTTATTTCCATTTTATTTTTATTCTTCCATAAATCATCTTATAATTAATAATCTTATTTTTAATTAATATAGAAAACAATTCTGCACATTCAATACAATCAAACCATTTTATCATTTTAAACGACAATCCACTTTTAACCTTAGTAACAACAGCCCATCTATTTCTTGTTCCATTATCTATTGGATAAATCATTTCCCCTAATTTATATTTCTTATTATAATTAAATCTTCTTCTATTCATTTTATTTGCTCTGCTCCTTTATTTTTTGGGATATTTTCCCAATTTTATACACAATCCAAAGTAAAGTAATCCAAGCAATAGTTACCCCAAAAACATTTATTACCCTTACACTACATTCTTCTACGCAAACCATTTTATTTTTCCTGTGCCTCCTTGAGTTTCTTTTTTACCAATTTATTTATATCTTCAAACAATTCTTCTTTCCAAATATTCATTTGTTCTGAAATATTAAATGTTGATTTACATTTTGGGCAATGTATTTTATATTTTTTATTATTCATTTTTATCTTTTACTCACTCCTCTCTTAGCTCTTTCTAATGGTGTAAAATTACTACACTCTAAATCATTATTCCATTTACTAGAAAACTTCGCCCCATCATAACCTAATTCCTTACATATTTCTATATCTTGTGTTACTTTATTGAATTCATTAAATAAACTATATGCAAATAATATTAATACAATCATAAATCCAAAAAATATTAATATTAAAATAATTTTTTTCTTCCATTCTTTTTGTTGTAATTGTTTTTCCATTTTTATCTATTCTGCACCTCAGCAGGTTGTGTTTTATCTGAATAATTAATGAAGTAATAATAACTTTTATCTATTCTCCAAACACCATGTTTAAATTTCCTTTTTACTTTATGATATTCTCCTTTTGTTACTTCTGTATATCCATCTTTTGACATTAATTCTTTTATGTTTTTAATTAGTAAATCCATTTTATCTTTTCTGCACCTCTTTTTTTGTTTTGCGAACATCATTAGAAGTTTTAATAAGCCATTTTACTGAATCTGGAGATTTTCCTTTTTCTTCTTTTTCTGGGGATAATCCTTCCCATAATTCAAAATTATCTATATTTTCCTCTATTCCAAGTTTTTCCTTCAATTCTTTTTGAGTAAAAATATATTCTTTTGTCAAGATTGCTGATATAATCTTCATTCTAAAACTTCTCCTGATATTCATTTAATACTTCCTCTGGTGCTAATTGAAGATAAATTGCTGTTGTTGATAGATCACTATGTCCTAACATCATTTGAATACTTCTTAATCCAATTCCTTTTCTTAAACATTGTGTAGCAAATCCATGTCTTAAAGAATGAAAATGAACATTAGGTTTTTTTTCTCTTAATCCTGATTTCTCTGAATATAATCTAAATGTTTTTTGTAAACTTCTATCTTTAAAATCAAAAGGAATAAACTCTAAATGTTTTTCTTTAAATCCTCTTGGAACTGGAACTATTCTATCTTTCTTTCCTTTACCTTCATTAATTCTTATTTCTTTAATTTCCATATTAATATCATTTTTTTGTAATTTTAAAACTTCACTTATTCTTAATCCACTACCCCAAGCTAATAAGAAAGCTACTTTATGTTTCATTTGTTTTGTAACATTAAGTAGATCTGTAAATTCAGATTCAGTTACATCAACAGGTAACTTCTTTGGATTTCTACTTCCGTTCCACATTTTCTTTGATTATAAAAAAGACAGAGGTTGGAAACCAACCCCTGCTCACCGAAGTGAGTATGAAATTTAATTTTGTTTTCTTTGTTCTTCTGCTTTCTTCATAATGATATAAGTAATCAAATCATCTTTCTCAACTTTACTTAATCTTTTATGGGCTTCTGTTCTATCAGAGGTATCAAAAATGTCTTTCAACATCAAGTCATCAATGAGTTCATCTATTTCTTGATATTCCATCTTAATTTACCTCGTCCTCATCTTCCTTGCAATCAAGCAATTCAAAAAGGTGTTGTATGTGGTCTTCAGACATTTCTCCTTCTGCCTTTTCCACTACTTCAAGAGGGTTATTAAAAAATCCATCCATTATCTCTGGTATGTTGTCATC
>SDBU01006636.1_pt1 | contig 13534 bp, 18 predicted proteins | sample 2277071 | NCBI WGS metagenome assembly SDBU01 (sample SAMN10397929, study PRJNA504765) | marine sediment metagenome | isolation source: marine sediment core GS08_GC12, 126 cmbsf | place: Arctic Ocean: Gakkel Ridge, Loki's castle | collected 2008
GGTTTATGAGGGGATATGGTCTGTATTATTCACTTGCTAAGTATAAGGATGGGATTCCTTTTTCAACATTAGATCTTGCCAAGAGGGATTTTGGGGACTGGATTAAGGATCACTGGAAGGACATGATCTCTTATGACTTTTTGCTTGACATTGATGCAGGAAATCACAATGAGATGGCTTTTGCACATTATTCTGCTCGGAATATTAAGAATAAATTTGATGAGCTTAACGTTCCTTATTATCTGAGGTTTTCTGGACGAGGATTTCATTTTATTATTCCTTATGAATATTTTAAGTTTGAAACAGATTATGCTATTGAGAATTTTAAACCTGATGGAAATTTTACTATATATAAATTTTTTATGAGTATTGCTATGGAATTGCATAATCGTTATTCGGAGATGATTGATACAAGTATTTATGATTCAAGAAGGGTTACAAAGATTCCTTACTCACTGGCACTGTATGATGGTAGGAATTATGTATGTGCTTCATTTGATAATGATGAGGAGTTTGAGAATTTTAATCTGAAGGATTACAGGCCTTCATCACAGTATCATAAGGTTACTGCTTCTAATAAATGGAAGGAGCATCTGTTCAATTTAAAGGGAAATGTTTTTAAACTTTTGGATGAATTGAAGGTATGAAGATGGAAAAACCTGAAAAAGTTCAAGAGGATGTTAATTCTGACGTTTATGAATGTTTAAGATGTAAGGAGGAATATTGCAATAGTTGTAATGATTCTGTTGAAATTGATTTTGATATTGATGCTAAAGAAGAAGATAGTATTGTTTCTAAAGGAGATTATGTTTGTCCCTTTTGTTATAATCAGTTGTTAATTAAAAATAATTAAAAATTAAAATGACAAAAAGAAAATCTCCTGATCCTGATGACATTGACAGGATCAATGAGACATTAAACCAGAGAGAAGGATTTAAGATTCAGGACAGGGATTCCTATGACCTTGCCTTTGATGATTATTTTGGGATCATCAGGGCTAATGCAGACCAGAGGAAGCTGAGGAATAATGCCTTTGCTGATTACACGCAGAAGCATCCTGACATTTCAACTGAAAGACTGTTCTCTAAGGCTAAAGGCAGGGATTTGAGACGAGACAGATTAAAGACTGCAAAGAAGGTTGTCAGGACAAGAAAGGAATTTATCAGGGCAACTGCTCCTGAAGTTGATCTTAAAGGTTTTGATACTGCAAGGCAGAGGATTACAAGGAAGCAAAGGCTTGAAAGGACTTTTACAATTCCTGCACGAGCTAAGGGAAGGGTTGTTTTTGCAATGAGGACTTCTGTTGTTGTTAAGGGACATAGAGTTGCAAGGCACAGGGATTCAAGGGGAAGGTTTGTAAGTGTTAAGCTGAAGAAATAAAATGAGGGATTTTGTAAATTCTGTTCAGAGTCCAGAAGAAAGAAGAAATAAATATAAAATGCTTATTGATAAGGGGGCAACTGCTCCACAGGCAAGAAGATGCAGGGATTGGAGCATGAGCCAGATTAAAAGAAGGATAATTCCTCTGCTTGAGAAAAATGCAACTTGAACTTACTGATTTTACTATGCCTTCCTTTACCTGTCCTATTTCCAAGATTCCTTATATTCATGTCTTGCTTCATGATAAGGTATGTAAATACTTTTACTGCAAAAGAAGGTCAGGTTGGATATGGGCAAAGGGACTTGTTTAATATATATATTGCAGATAAGAAAACTTTAAATACTTTAATAGATTTCCTGCTTAAAATGGTCAAGACATTATCATTTGGGATTTCTGATGAGCTTCATACAAGATTTAAGCAGTATTGCATTGACAGGGATATTAACATGAAAGATGCTCTTGTTCTTGCAGTGCAGGTCATCATACAGAATAAAAAACATAAGAGGAAATAAAATGGGAAAAAAATTAACTATTAAAGAACGGGAAGAAAGAATTGTTCATAAAATTGTTAGTCGGATTAAGAACATAGAACACTTTTATGGAACTTTATTAACTCGTAGGGGATGTTTTAGATTTTACAATACAAGGGGAGAAGAATCAAGATTAAACAGAGAAATTAATGAAAAAGAAACTGAATTAAATAAATTAAGAAAATCTCAAATGAAATTATAGTCTTTAAAGACGGAGAAGATTTAAATGGGAGATTGGAAAAAACAGGAAGGAGCAGGAATATGGATTCCTGAGAAAGAAGGGGATTCTCTGGAAGGGGAAGTTACCCACATTGACACTGAGGGATTGTATGGGACTCAGTATATTGTCAAGAAATCTGATGGAGAGGAAGTAAGAACTCCGAGCCATAAGGTCTTGCAGAACAGGATGCAGAAAGCAAAGGTTGGAACTGAAGTTAAGATTGAATTTACTGGAACTGAAGCTCCAAAGGTCAGGGGACAGAATCCAATGCAGATGTATGATGTATTCTTTAAGGAGTAAGTCATTGTAGTTCAGAAATAACCCTCTGAACATAGATTTAGGAATTGGAGCAGGTTTGGATGGCATTCCTGCTTCAGTTTATTTATTTTGAAAATGAAATCTGGAAAAAGAATTATAAGCCTTGATGGCATTCCAACAGTTCTTGTAAATCCAGATCTTGATGGGGACGGAGTTACAGGTGGGGTTGAAAGGGTTGTGAAGAAATTTGCTGATGAAGGAGTTACAAATATAAATCAGAACTCAGAGCTTGAAGGATCACTGAAAGAGTTGAATGCTGATGCAATCAACCCTGAGACGAGGATGAGCCAGATTGATATGAGGTCAAGGCTTCATGAGATTGAGGTTTCAAGTGTTCTTGCTGTTGATACTCTTGTTGGGTTTGGAGTCTTACCCAAGAAATGCCTGACTTTAAGCACACAAAAGAAAAGATTGAATGTTTCATTGGATGGCAAGGGAAGGCAGGAAATGGTTGAGCTTGTTGCAGGAAAAACTGATCGTGATGTTAGGATGGGAGCAATGGGGAAGATGGGGGAAGGCATTAAGAATTTCTTTGGGATGGGAAAATGAAATTTTATAATTTCAATAGAATTGTAACTGTGTTTGCAATGATTTTTGCAGTTTGGGGTTTAATAATACAAGATATTTATATGCTTTTGTTTGGTATTGGATCTGTCATTGCTCTTATTAATTGGGAAATTTTAATAATTATGTCAAAGAAATTTGAAAAATGATAAACTTTTCAGAGATTGTAATTCCTATGCCTGTAATTATCTCAGTTACAGTTCTCTTGCTTCTTATTCTTATTAATGTTGCTCTTTATTATTTTATTTCCAAGAGAAAGAAGCAGAAGTTTCTTGACAGTCCTGAATTTAAGAATATTTCAAAGAAATTTGATGAGAAAAAGAAACTGAAGGAAATCAAGGTTAGGCCAGAGAAAACTGCTCCTGAGGATTTAAAGGGATTTAACCTGCTGAAATCAAAATCAAAGTTCAGCATGGCTTATTGGAAGCACTGGTTTATTGAAAAGTATTTTCCTGCGAAGTGCGTCTTGATTCAGATGGAATTGGTCAATGGATTTCACAGGCTTTTTATTGTTACAGAGAAGGAAGGGGGATTCAAGTTCAGGGACAAGAAATATATTTTTGATGATGACAGCAAATATTATAATATGGATGCAAAGCTGTATGTCTTTGACTATCATGAGAACATTACGCTTCCTATCAAGAGAGTTATTCCTGTAAGTGCAATAAAAAAGACAATAGAATCAACTGATGAGATTGACATTGAGTATGCAATAAATCCCTCAACATTGCAGAGATTCATGACAGCAAAGATTGCAGAAGGTGTAATGAAAGGAACTTTGCTTGACGAGTTCCTGAGAAAATTGCAGATGTTTATACTTGTGATCATGGTTACTGTTGTCGTGCATCTTGCACTGTTCCTGTGGGCTTCTGGAATCCTTGAGAATATCCAGATGCCTTTTTGAAGATGAAACAATTTCCAATAATGGAGATCATAGGCAACAGCTTTAAGGTTGTTGTAAAGATTTTTGATAATTTGTATAAGTCAGGGTATATGCTTTATTTTATTGTTGCTCTTGTTGGATTCCTGATTTATATAATATTTTTTAATTAAGCGCGTATAACTGCTAATTATGAACAATAGTCCCCTTAAAAAATGACACCAATAGAAGAATTAAAATTAATAATACTTTATGTATTTTGTTTTATATTTTTAATACAAACCCTACCTTTATTTATAGGTGGATATTATATATTTAGTTTGTTATCATGGTTAATTGGAATGATAATTGCAGTTTATATTGAAAAAGATGATTATTTTAAGGGGACTACTACGGCTTCGCCTGTTCATAATTCACGTAAAACAACATAAAAAATATCTATGAACGACAATTTAGTTTTTTACGTCGTTTGTACTTAACATTAATAAAATTCAGAAAGAAGATTGTCCCACTGCAATGTATTATACAATGGGAAATATTTTTCTATGTCATTGACAACATATCTCTTGTAATAAGTTTTCTTCCCCACTTGATGCCATGCAAGGAACATCTGCATATTAGGGAAATGCCAGACTTCAATCTTATGGGAGTGCTTCTGGATCTTGTTGGATCTGCAAATTGGGCATATAATGTATCCTTCAGGCATCTCTGAATTTTCCTTCCATGTTGCTCCGCAGTCCTCGCAGGTTTTCATGAAATGGCAGATGCAGTAAATTATGTTTGTTGCCATGTCCCTCGCAATGATGTCAATTCTTGCTGAGAGCTGTGAAATAAAAGTAAGCTCTCCAAATCCTGCATCTGCCTGACCGAGAACTCTCCTGATCAGTGAGATCCAGTTTGTTACAATTATGTTTGTCTTTGACATTGCCCTTCTTGCATTCAGGATTGAATGTGCTTCATCAAGGACAACATTAATTGGCTCTTTTATTTTCTTCCAGAAATCAATGTTCAATGACAGCTTGTATATAGGCTCTGATTCTCCTGTCTTTCTGTTTTTCCTGTAATCAACAAGCTCCTTCTTTATTATCATGTCAGGGGAAATTTCACTCTGATTTTTCAGTGATGTCTGGATATTTGAATAAGTTTTCCTGTTGCTCAGGTTAATAGCCATTTCCCTGACTGCCAGAGCTGTTTTTCCTGATCCCAAGTTTCCAAGAATTATTTTTATCATTGGTTTTGCCTTCTGTATCTCCTCAAGGCATTTACTTTCACACCTTTTCTTGTGTTATTGCATTTTTTGCATAAGTTACGCCCTGAAGTTCTTTTATTGCATCTTTTGCATCTAAATCTATAAGCATGAGATGATGTTACACAATTCTTAGAGCAATAAACATTACCTTTTCTTGTTGCAATAAACTTTTTTTTGCATTTAAAGAATTTGCAAATTATTCTTTTATAATATTTTCCTGACATAAGCATCAACTTCTGATTCTGTATGCTCCTTATGCAGATGCTGTCTTAATGTGTATCTTGACCTGCATCTGAATGTGTTTGTCTTAGTTTTGCAGATAAATTTGCACAGGGGACATTTAAATTCAATTCCGCTCAGGATTATTGAAATATTTTTTGAGTTCATTTGAAAAACACCATGTAAATTATATAAGCTATGAGCATTATGAATGTCAGGAAATATGTTGCATCATAGATTTTTTCAATCTGGTAATCATTCATTCCTGAAAGTTCCTTCAGGGCTTCTGTATGATTATAAATTGCATGATGCACAACCAATGAAACCAATGCTATGACAATAAAAGCCATGTCCTGAATTTCCAGATTATTCTGATGTATGAAATTCTGCTCCTTACACCAATCAAAGCATTTCTTGGTAACTTCTGCTGTTGCAGATGATATTTCAGGTAATGTTATGTTCATTTTTTAGAGGGAATATGCAGGACAGGAAAAGAGGTGTGATATGGAAACCTGTCCTGCACTTCCTTTCTCTTTATGGACTTTGAAGATAATGCTCAGCAATTTTCTTTAAAATAAATCCCTGTGATATTTTCATGCCCTCAAATTCAGGATGATGTGCAATGAATTCCCTTATACAGTCAGTTGTGATCATGTCTGCTGTTTTTTGACTGCAAGTAAGATGAATCCTGTAATGTTTTCCATTGACTTCCTGAGAATTATTTAAAGCAGGATTAACCATGCTTTAATGATACTTTAAGCAACATTTATATAGTTTTCTATTTAAGAGCCTTAACCATGAGAAAATTAAATAAGAAAGGACAGATCGGTAGCAAGGTTACAGAAGCTGTTACTGCAATCATCTTGGTTGTAGTTCTGTTTTTGATGTTTGCCGAATTAGTGCCTGAAGCTCAGACAGCAGGTAACACCCTGAACAAAAGTGGAGTTCCTTTGGGGACTTTATTTACGGGAAATGGTGTTATGATCTTGCTGATTATGGTTGGTCTTTTGCTGACCATTCTGAAGGTTGTGCTTCCAAGCTCTAAGAAATAAATAGGTTATCTTTTTTTTATTTATCAAGCCTATCTATTCTAATAGTCCTGAAAGGAAAATTGAAAATGCTGAACAAGAAAGCACAAACCTTAAATAAGAAAATAGAAGCAGGAGCTATTATCATAATTATTGTTATTGTTCTATTCCAAATTTTTGCATCCCTTATGCCTGAAGTCCAGAGATCAGGGGATGCTTTGAATGCTTCTAATTACTGCGTAAATGTTGGTTGCCTTTATAATGCAACACTGCTTGATGAAAGTCCTGCTGTTTCAGATCCATGCAGACAGGAAAATTTTTCAAATACTTCCAATGTTTGTGAAGCAACTCATACAGTCCCCCTTGCTAGTGTGTTTAAAGGCTCAGGAATTGTTGTTCTTTTGCTGATGGTTGTATTACTGCTTATGATTCTTAAAGTTGTTATTCCCAAAGGCAAGAAATAAAATGCCATTTCATACTGACAGGCAGAGAAAGGCTTTCTTTGCAAAGCAGGGTAATCCTAAAAGTGCTGTTAATCCCTCTATTTCTGGAAGAATTGCTAATATAAAAGAGAAGCTAAGATTAAGGAGAGAGAGACTTGGAAAAGAAAGAATTGAAAAAGAAAAGATACTTCTAAAGCAGGAGCAGGAACAGTCAAAGAGACTTCAAGCTGAAGCGGAAGTTGAAATGAAAAGGGAAACAATAAGGGCAGAAAGGGTTAAGGCTCAGCAGGAATTGAAAGAAATTGAAAAAAAGAAATTTAAAAGATCTTTAGTTGGAAGGGGTCTTGCAGGGGCAGGAAAAGGATTTAAGGCAGGATTCAGAAAACTTTAAATACTATTTATATTAATACCTGTTATTTAAGGGTTTCAATGAAATTAATACACTATTTATTCTTATTTCTAATGCTTCTTGTTATTCCTGTTGCTCTTGCAGATACTTCATATAATAATTCAGGATCAGAAAATCAGGATTTCTTGGTTGGAACAGGCATCTTTAATCAAAATCTTATAACATCAATAATCAATTCAAGATCTTTTGGGAATGACATAACTAATATACCCCTTGTTGCAGATCTTGATAATGATGGAACAAATGAGATTATAATTACATTGGGAAACAGAGTCAGGATTCTTAATACAGATCTTGTGAGCATTGCATCAATAACACTAAGTGCAGGATCATATACAGTTCCTGTTTTGTCTGACATTGATAATGATGGTCTTACTGAAATAATACTTGCAAATGAGGAAGAAGCAAGTATTTCAATTTTAAAATATGATGGAACTAATTTTCTTTTGAATAAATCTTTTGCTGTTTCCCATGATTCAATTACAGGAACAGAAAGGGGGATGATTGGATGCAATGATGGGGAAGATGGCACTGAAGGAATTAAATGCCTTTTTGTTGTTGCATTATCAAATTATGGGGTTGGGCAAAGGAATTTGACAGCAGTATTATTTAATGCAACTGATATTGGTCTTAATATAACAGTTCAGGAAACATCATTAACAAATGTTGATTACTGCCTTCCGCAAATTCCAGTAATAGCCATTGCAGATTATGATGCAGATGGCAGGGATGAATTTATTTATACATTTACAATATTTTCAAGTGGGGCAAATGAAATCCTGAAAATTTTTTATGTTAATGATTCATTTGATCTTGCATATTCCAATGAGCAGACAGGAACATTCAATTCAGGATATAATCCTGTGCCAAGTGGGGATGGCAGTTGTGATGATTTTAGTTCAACAACAAATATCGGGAATTTTTATACTTCCCCATTGGTTGCAAATGTAAATGGGGAGACAGGACTTGAAGTTATAGTTGGGCTTAATAATGATGCTCAGGATTTTAGGATTCATGTTTTTGATGTTGATGGAAATGAACTGGATCGGCATCCTGCATTCTTTGAAGCTGATGGGGAAATTATAAGCAATGTAATGTTAGCAAATGTTTTTGGAGATACAGGAACTATTGATTACTGTGTATTGGGGCATGATGATGATGATGAGCAGATAAACTTGCTGTGTGGATCTCAGGAAACAGGAAATATTGTTCAGTCTATTGAATTTAAATTTAATACAGATGGCAGGTATAATGTTACAAAAGATTTTCCTAAGCAGAATGTAATTTCCCACATGGCTCAGCATTCTAATTTGCAGGTTGATATTGAAGGGGAAGGGGAAACAGATACAACAGAGCTTATGACTTCTTTTGGTGTTTTCAGGATGAATGATGATACTTTCAATGGCTCATTCTTTATCAAGGATCTTGACTTGATTTATACAAATATTATTGGGGATTCTGCCTGTATTCAGGTTGATGCACAGGAGCAGGGAAGCGAGGAAATAATTTGTATTCAGGACAATCAGATATTTTTCATTAATGATGGTGTTGATAATGCTCCTGCTGAAATCACAGAAATAACATTTCAACCTTGTGTTGTTGATTCAATTATAAAAGTTAATGAAACTTTGCAGGTATTGGTAACTGTTACAGATCAGAATCCAAGTCCATTATCACAGGACACAGTAAGCTCAAATGTATCAATTTATTTTGGAGATACCAACCAGATAAGCAGTTCTGTTGAAAATACTGCATCAGGGGCTTTGCATCCCCATTCATTTACATTAAACAAGACTATTACAGGGGGAACAATAAGAATTGAGGGATGGGATTCTGAAAATTCTGATACAAGAAGCGTAAAGACACAGACATTTACTGTTGGGCTTAATGGAATTGAATTTGGAGATTCAACCTGCACACTTGCATTTGTGCCTGAAGCTGAAGCAGAAGAAATTGTTACAGAAGCGGATCTTACAACTGATGCAGATGACAATGCAATTATAAATTCAGTTAATGCAATAATAGGTCTTACAGGACTTGGTGGAACAACCCTGTGGCTTTTCTTTATGATGATTGGAACAATTCTTATCTGGTTTGAGGGCATAAAAGTTGCATCAGGAAATGCAATTCTTGGGACAGTAGCAATATTTAATACCCTTGCAATGATTCTTGGAGCAAGGCTCGGAATTTTATCAGCAGGGCTTGTTGTAACTGTTGTTGTTATTGGAGTTGTGATTATAGGAGTGTTCTTGGGGAAATTCCTCATGGGCAAAGAGACAGCAGAATGATAAAATGTTAGAAAATGCAAAAATGTTTAAACTATTCAAGAGCAAAACAGCATTCAGTGATGTTACAATAATTGCAACTATACTTTTTATATTTATTGGGACTGCTGTTGCCCTTCCCTTTATAAATTCTGAATTTGAAATAACAAGTCCTGATTATGACATTGGCAATGTTGAATCAGAACTGGTTGCAGAGGAATTTTCAGATGTGTCTGACATTAAGGCAGGAGACCTGCTGAAATCTCTTGGCAAGATATTTTTCTGGACATTTGGAGACTTACCCCTGTGGCTTGACCTGATATTTACAATTCTCAGGATAATTTTCTTTTACATAATCATAAGAACTTTTACTCCCTTTATTTCAGGTGGTGGATGATGGCAGATAAATATGCACATCTGCACAAGAGGAAAAAGAAAAAGAAAAAGAAAGCAAAGGAGAAGTCATGTTGCAGTTAAAATGAAAAAATCATTGTTGTTAATTCCTGTAATGCTTTTATTAGTTTTACAAGTTGCACTTGCAGGAACAGACATTACAATGGGAGATAACCCTGCCAAATGTGATAGTGGTCAGTATATTTTCTGCGATATTGGGGATTATCTAAAGAATGGAACTAATGACATACTTGTTCCTGCCGATAGCGACTTGCTTACAACTCAGGGGTGGACTACTCCCACAGCTTCAATGCCTTATGATGATGATGGGCAAAAAATAGGCAATATGAGTATTTCTGGTGTCGGGGATGGAACAGGTTTTCTTAACCAGTTTGATTTTGGATTGGATGATAACATTACAATGACAGTATCTTTCTTTGATGATCCATCAGATTCATCAGCTGTTTCACTTGCATATTTAAGGGATAATGCAGTCGGGCATTTGGGTTGGATAGGAGTTGATTCAGGAAGTTGTGCTAATACTTATCAATTTTTTGATGGTGGATTCCAATGTTCCTCAATTACAAGAGTAGAACAATGGATTAACTACACTTGGCATAATTCAATAAATAATGATAATACATCATATTATATTAATAAAACTTTCATAGGTGTTGATACTTCTTCAGCAGAAGCAAGATTTATTCAGATAAATTCAGGAGTAGCCCCAAATAATATGCTTGGTTTTTTTGATGAGATTTACATTTGGAAAGGATCGCCAGAGGACAGACCTCAAGTTATAATACCAGATACAACACCACCTGAAATATCAATAACATCCCCTTCAAATAACACTGCATTAAGCCAGACATTCATTAATTTTACAGTATCTGTAACAGATGATGAATCAAATAATATAATATGCCATTTAAGGAATGAAACAGATCTGCTTGATGAAGATGCAGTTGCATCAGGAGCAGTGTTTAATCTTACATACGATTCAGAAAAATCATCAATTCAGCAGAATAACTTTTACAATATAACCTGCTTTGACAATGATGAAGCAAGTAACAATTCCCTGACTGCATTGATGAATATTACTCTTGACAATGTATTTCCAGAAATTGCAATTACATCCCCCTTAAATAATTCTATAATTGACAAGACATTCAACAATCTTACAATAGATTCTTTATGCACTGATCCAAATGCCATTGCATTTAATATAAGCATAATTGACAGCACAGGAAATGTCATAAGTTCAATTCAGAATAATACTGATGGAAGTGAAATCCTGATCCAGAACATCACAGATATTTCAGGATTTCCAACAGAAACTTTTAATATGAATTTAACCTGCGTTGATGGACATACTTACACTGATTCAAAGATAATTGATTTTATAAAGGATAATCTGCTGAAAAAAGTTTATTATAATACCCTGTCTGGAAATGATATAAGCATCCAGATGTATTCAAGCACTCTGCCATTATGTGAATTTGGATCAAAGTCTGCTTCTGACAGGGAAATATTCTGGTATGATTTTGAATCATGCAATCCAGAAGCTGTTGGAATACAAACATATAAATTTATATTGAGGGACAATGAAGGTCTGCTTAGATACCTAAAAGGATCTGAATACAAGTCCCATTTTGTTACAGACGACAATTTCATAACATTCCAAATTGACAGAACAGCGCAATACATGATCAGGAAAATTGGAGTGGATTATGATATTGTCATGACAACATCAGAAACATTCCTTGATTTCAAGCATTCAATAGGTGGTCTCAACAAGTTCCAGAAGCAGTTAAATTTCTCAATTACTGAGACAAATTATACATCAATAAATCATTTTGATTTTCCTGCCCCCACTGTAACAATAGATTCTGATGTATTTGTCCCTGTGTTTAATGTAACAGTCAATCTTACAATAGGGGAGCATATCACACTGAAAGGATCAGGAGTTGTAAAAAAAGTATCACAACCACAATCAACAGAAGTAAGTGGAAGATTAATTGTAAATAATGAAATTCTTTTTGAAGGCTCATTGCTATCAACAAGCGGAGTAATTTCTTTTAATATTCCAATAATAGATGTTGATCTTATTACAGGGCAGAACAACATAAGCCTTGAAGTAAGTGAATCTGCACAGGGAGCAATAAACATTACAAACTTCATTATTGAAGGGGACACTGATATGTCTGCACATGGAAATGAGATAATTCATGTTCATGAAAATAAAACAATAACATTGGCATCTGCATCATTTGTAAATATATTTAATTTATCAATAAACAGATCAATAAATTCATCAAGCATTATTGACATTCAGCACAGGGTTGTAAATGATGGAGCAGGAGCAACAACATTAATTTGCTATGCTGAAAGCAATGCAACAGGGGAAATTACACCCTCTTATTATTCTTATATGCAGTTAATATCAGATTCTGGAAATGCAGGAATAGCCTATGCAAGTCATATTGACAATGTTGGAAATGAAACTTGGATGCTATTTTGCAGGACAGATAATGCAAATCAAGTAACAAATATAATTCATGGATATGCGTTTTTATTAGTTGATGAAGCAGAAAACATAATCAATAGCCTTCAAAACCAATCATCAACAATTTCAGGACTAACAGCAGGGGAAACATTATTTCTTTCAACAAGCCAGTTCAGATTCAGAAATGCAACAGAAATTGATATTATTGCAACAATTTCAGTTCAATCAACTTCAGGATCGCAGGAAATTTTATTCAAGGTAAATTCAACATCACTTTCAGAGGATGACTGCTTGGGAGAATCTGAAGCAGGATTCCTAAATTCAGATGATGCAAGAACAGTTAAATTTTATTTTGACTGCGAAGATGACAATAAAGGATTCCTAAACCTAACAGCTTATGCAACTCTTTCAGCAGGAGAAACTGCAAATATCCTGAATGTTTCCATTAGCGGATATGAAGCTAATCCGCAACCCCTTTCAGCACAGAATATTCCCCCTCTGGTTGTTATAATGAATCCAGTAAATAATGAGATTCTTTTTGGAAACAATAAGATAGAATGGACAACATCAGACATCCATAAATATACTACAAACATAACTGCAATAAATTCAACAGATACAACACAGATTGCAACAGACCTGACAGATGACATTGAAAATGTAACATTTAACCTTTCATTATTAGGAGAAGGAAAATTCATAATAAATGTTACATCAATAGAAAATGAAACATTGCAGAGATTGTCAGGAACAGATAATATTTCAATAATTGTTCAGTTCCCATTTATATCAGTTAATCTTACAAGTCCTTTAAACAATTCCTTTGATGATGATGGTCTTGTTGCATTTAAGTTTGCAACAGACACAGGAAATTCAAACAACTGCTCCTTATTTATTGACAACACAATCAACCATATAAATCAGTCAATCAATGCAACAATAGGAGAAAATACATTTGAGCCAGTAAGGCTAAGCAACCAAACTCATACATGGCTTGTAAGATGCGACAATTCAAGCTTGACAGGAGTTTCAGAGCAGTTCATATTGAATGTCCTTCTCAGAGATCCCAATGCACTGAGCCTGACAGTATGCCCGAACACATCAGCAGGAATAATCAAGCTGTCATTAAT
>SDBU01006637.1_pt1 | contig 13533 bp, 23 predicted proteins | sample 2277071 | NCBI WGS metagenome assembly SDBU01 (sample SAMN10397929, study PRJNA504765) | marine sediment metagenome | isolation source: marine sediment core GS08_GC12, 126 cmbsf | place: Arctic Ocean: Gakkel Ridge, Loki's castle | collected 2008
GGTCTGCCGGTGAACGTCCAAGACTTCCACTTCTCAATAATTCTCCTCCAGTAATCCCCCCCAAATCGAATAATGCTAATCCAGTTAGTGAGGGTGCGAGGGGATCAATAAATCTAGCCCTTTTCACTTCTTTAAACTTTTTCTTCTTAGCATCCGCAGACTTCCTTCTTATTCTAGGTCTCTCTTCTCTAAATATATCCTCTATACTAGGAAGTCTAGGAACTCTCGTTACTCTATCCGGTCTTCTTGGAGGCCTAGTGGGAGTTGTTGGAGGTCTTAAGAAAGAAGTATCTATTACTAGGTCGGGACTTCTAGGACTCCCCCTCTCTCTAGTTGGTTTTCTAGGTTGCCGAGTAGGAATAAAATCCTGTGTTGGAAATGTTATATCAAAAGTTGGATCTCTTCTTGGAGGCCTAGTGGGTCTTCTAGTTGGTTGAGAAATATCACTTGTTGATACATCAGTAAAATCAAAGAAGCTTTTAGTTCCAACACCCACACTAAAGGGGTCTACTACTGCTCCCCCTCTTCTTCTCCTGCCCACATCGAATCCAGGTATATCTATCTTAGGTGGCGGTAATGCCCCTGCAATATCATCAATTTTGCCCGTCCCCACAATATCATCAATTATATTAGTTCCAATAAAAGCCTCAACTAATTCAACTTCCTGACCTTTTATTACAGTAGTTCCAACTTTCGTTCCCCTTAATGTTTGGCCGGGGAGTAATGTAACTTCTAACTCTGAAGAAGGAATACCCAACCCCCTTAACGTATCTCCCTTCCCACCCTTAGTTACCAAAGCATCTCTAACAAAAACTATCTGGGGTTGTTCAGTTTTAAATCCAAGTCGGGCATCAAACCCCGAAGGCTTAAATAAATCTGTTGATAAACCTAATCTTGAAACTCGTGCTTCTCCGAAACCGGCATCGGCAGTAGGAGTAAAGAATAAACCCAAGTTTGCATCTCCACCTTTAACGTCAATCACATCATCTACACTTCCAAACAAATCTCTAGCGGAAGTTGTCGCAGTAACTTTCTTTCCAATAAAGGCTTCTTGTTCTGCTTTAGAAAAACTAAATCCTCCACCACCTTCAATTAATCTAATATCAAAAGTATCATCAATCTTTATTATATCTGATACATCATCAAGCTTCCCTATATCTGCAAAATCATCAATCTTTATTATATCAGATACATCCAATCCCTTTATAACTCTAGCCTTACCGCTTGGAAATAATCTTGAAACATCAACAACTTCATCCACTACAGGAACAAAAGAAGGGTCAAATGTTGCCTTAACTCCTTTAAAGAAAGGGAAACCCTCGAAGACAGTTCCACCAACCCCGAGACCTGCAAATATCCCCGACCTTATCCTAGTTGATGTATCTGCTGTTGGATCGAAAGCCGTTCTAATTTCTCCAGGCGTAAAAATTACATCTAAACCTATTCTAACAATAGGTGGAGCCGCAGTTAATAATTTGAAAGCTCCAATGGTTAGGACAGCCCCCCCAACAGTTTCAGGTATTAATGGGGAGATAACTTGTCCGGCAATATTTGTTTGTAAGGCGGTTTCCTTAAATTGTCTAACAGTTATAAATTCTGGGTCTGTTGCGATGGGTATATTAAACCCTTTGAAATCTACGAACTCAATTCCTAAGGGTGCTGTTGGAACTACTAATGGGGTTCTTGCTACAATATCACCAAACCTAAAAACATCTCTCTCTCTTTCTCGGAGTTCTTGTCCTGCAAAAATAAATGGGTCTTTAACTCCTTTAGGGATAGGTAGTGGTGAGGGATCAATAATGTTCTGAAAAGCATCTTGGAATCCTGTTGATAATTGTCCGGCTATACTTCTTACTTCTGGTCTATCGGAGAGAGTTGTTTTTGGAACAGGGGGTAGGAATAAATTAGCATCACTAAAAATTTCCCCTAGTTTTGCTCCACCCCTTTGAGTAACAAAAGTTGAAACATCTTGGAATGGAGATATTACATCTTGAGCAACACCTCCAACAGCACTAGCCTTCCCTGTAACATCTCGGAAAGTATCACTTACAAATAAGTTAGATAATCCAGTTGTAACTATGTCTTGTGTTGCCCCTGCGGATTTTCTTACAGCAACATCAAAAGTAGTTGCGACATCTTCTACTTCCCCCGTTATAAGATTTTTTAATCCGGCCGTAGATACTACTAAATCTACTAATGGTTTTGATAGAAAATCTCCAACAGCACTAGCACCCTCCCCGAATTTTCCTGAAGCAAATCTTATGAAGTCTTTAGAGGCATCAAGGATGTTTAAACCTTGAACAAATGTTGGGTCTTGTCTGCTTTCTAATTGTCCGGCGGTAGTTCCTCCCCTTATGTCTGCTTGTCTAACTCTTTCAGTTTCAATAGCTTGAACTCTCCTTATTTCTTCCAGCCTTATTTCTTCCAGCCTTATTTTCTCTTGCTTTATCGCATCTCTCGCTTCGGCCTCCCTTAAGGATTGTAGGGCTTGTTGTGATGTTGAACTTGACCCCCCACTTATCCTCCTAGATCGCGAAATAGTTTTGGGAGTTCCCCCCCCAAAAGAAATAATTTGTGGGGTTACTGTTTCAAATTGGAATGTAGCTTCGGGTTCTTCTTCAGGGGTTGGTGCCCTTACAATAATCCTCCCTACCATTAACAAATACCCCCATAACAAATTATTTTGGGTGCAATAGTTTCTATTTCATAAGAGACTTCGGGAATTAAAAAATTACTTAATGCTAAAGTAATCGCACAGATTAGAACAATAGAGAGTAAACCCCAAAAGAATATTTTATTCATAATATCCCCTCACCGATTTTAATATTATCAAACACAAATAAATCATCTTCGGCGGCCTGTAAGTCTTCCCTAAAACCTAGATTTTGATTATTAAATAATTCTGTATCAAAAGATGCCTGTCTTCTCTCGGCTTTCTTTCTTCGCCTAAAAGACTTATGAACTGTCTTTGAACTCCCTAATTCAAATTGCTTTTTGATTGTCAATCCTTTAAAATCCAATTTTCGAGAAGCATCAATTAATTTTACATCATTAAGTTTGATACTAGATTTAATCTGAGAAATTCTATTTATTAGTTCTGGTCTTAATACCATAATGTATATTCAAAGGATCTTCTTTTTATATACATTTTGTAAGAAATCGGGGTTTATCGTCGTTAATTCTTGTTTTTCTTACGTTCGCTTAGCCAAGAAATACCAGCAACTATCCAAAGTGGTGCAATATAAACGGGTAGCCACATAATAACAAGGCCATAATTCTTTGTAGTTTCTTGGAAAGTATGCCATAATAGACCATAAATGATAACTATGATACTTACTATTAAAGCTCCTCTAAAGGGGTTATATTCCATTATTTTTATCCTCCTTAGATTTAGTTTTTGAATTATTTAAGGCTTTCTCTTCTGCGAATTTTACGGGAACTTTTATCATTTTCTTCTTCTGTTCGGGAGTTAAACCTTCTAGGATTTGTTTCATGGTATACTGGGTTTGTCTCTTAAAGAATTTCAAATCATCAATCTGTTTCTGCATAGTTATTCTTTCCTCTTCGGGCATTTCTTCTTTAGTAGTCCAAACCTTCTTAGCACGTTTGATTAATCCTTTTTCGTCCAAATGCTCATAGGTTTCTTTCATAGATTTAGAATGTCCCATTTGATTAGCAACAACATTCTCATCTCCATCCGGATAAAGAATAGTGGCGATACTATGGCGGAGGATATAAGGATTGATATGCTTACCCAAAACTTTCATTGATAACTTTGATAGTCTTTGGTTTGGGGTTTTAGAATGTATAGGATGGTCGCCTTGCATACTTGGGAATACCCAATCGGATAAATTAACTGTCCTCCACTTCTTAATCAAAGGTGTAACCTCTTTTGGGATAATCTTAACGAATGTTCTTTTGTTCTTTTGAATAACTGTGGTGATAATTGTCTCACCATCCTTATCAAACTTAAACATATCCCACCTTAATCTAACAGTATCAATCGGCCTAAATCCCCCATAGAAAAAAACTAACCAAAAGACTTTCCAAAATAGATCCGTTTCCCCTGCAATAAGTTTCTTCACCTCTTTTTCTGATAACATTTGTGAGGCTTGATAAGTGGCCTTAGCCCGTTTGGTCTTACATAGCTTATCCAAGTTTCTAAATCGTGTGGGATAATCTGGGAACTTCCACTTGATAAAGTTCTTGAATAATGGTTTGATATTGTTTAGGGAAGTCTGTGAGAACTTCTCTGATACTTCATTAATATGATTGGTTAGGTATGCTTCGTCTAAGTTGGTTAATGTGTTGTTAGCACCACTTAGAAAGGCTGTGATGTATCTCTCATAGTTGGTTAGGGCTGATTGGTTCTTACATTCGATTCCTCGGTAGGCCATATATTCCTTTATTGTTTTTTCTTTCATTATTAGTTAATACAAATATTATCACATTGTGACATTATTTGTTTATCGACGGTATATTAATATTGGCAACAATCGCCAAAACTAATATCTACTTGTATAATCGGACGGTTGACTATAGTCAACTCATAGAATTATACCCTTATAAACATTACTAAAGGTCATAGACATAAACCATTGAACTACAACCATCACTATGTATGACCTCCCGTAATGTTGGCTTGGATTGTCATATTTAGTTATAATCATTAGGTCTTTTAAATCTAACCCTTCCTTTTTCTTGTTTTACGTAATGCCTTAGAGATCCAATAATAAGCACAAGCCCCAACAACTAAGGAGGCCAGTATAAAGTATAGGCTTTCCGGATACGCTGTAGAGAGTCCCCCGATAAATAAACCCACAGCTAATAAGGTATAAAATGTTGCCTGGAAACTATCAGAGGGTTTCTTTTTTCTTTTCATTTTTTCTTAGCAGGTGATATTTATGATTATATTTTTTAATCCTAACCTTATTTTTCAAGTAATATTCATGTTGGACTTTCGCCGTTGCCTCCTTATGATCCCTATGATAATTCCTCCCTCGTTCCCTCTCGCTTTCCAAGTTCGCTAACCTTCTTCGAGCATCATAATCCTTCTTGGAAAGTCGGCGGAGAGTTGCCTTGTCTAACATCTTTATTCAATGTGGGAGAGGTTTATAAATATCTCTCCTTTATTTGAAAGTTTTGAATATTGCTGTGATACTTTTTCTCTTTGGAATTGAAAGAATTATCTTCCTTGATCTAAGGATGGGGGTCTTCTTGATAAGTTGCCTCTCATGTAGCCTGGTTATGTGGGCTTGAAGATTGGAATGTTTTAATTGCATCATTTTCCTAAGTTCCATTATACCGACGGGCTTTCTTCTAAGGTTCTTCAAAATAGAAAGATCTATCGTATCTAAAAGTATCTTAGCCCTCCTCCCTCTTTTCATTAACAGCTAAAGCTAAAGTATTTTTTAAGTAGATTGTATCTTTTGAATAGGTAGTCTTTTGTAACCACTTAAATATACAACAGGAGGTATACCTATGAAAAGGATATATCCTTCCCTTACAAAATGTATATAAAGAACGTAAGATACTATCTTACATGGCTAAACCCAAGATAGAAAAAGAAGTTGTAAGTTTTAGACTTAAATCAAATTATCTAAAGACATTTAGAAAGGCTTGTGAGGTTTCTGGTGTTAGGATGTCTTCCATAATAGAGAGTTTAATGTTTCGATATTTAAAAGAGTTGGATCAAATTATGAAAGAGGAAGAGGAAATGATGAGTATAACAGAAAGGTTAAAACGTAGGGTTTCAGCAGACCTAAAAGAATTTGATGAAGAATTAATGAGGGAGGGATATTCAGAGTAAAAGGAGAAAGGAGGATTGTAGTCCTCCCCTCAATTTGCCCATCTGATATAATAGACTATGATTAATCTAACAAGTATATCACCATTTATATATTTTTCTAAAATAAGCGTTTGTAAGCGAGGTTTGTGTTAATATGGGGCAACCATCATATAATCCCGATTCTTTGCGTGATGGCGTAGAGAAGGCGATTAAAACACTACTTAAGAACACAGCTCTAAAAAATAGACTTCGCGGATTTATACTATCAAAAGGATATAAAGAAGAGTTTGAGTTTTTCCAGGAGTTAGGATTAAATAGATCGTATTGGTATAGGATTTCTTGGGGGCTAGATGCGTGTCCGACTTACCTTAAAATCAAGATAGCTAAAGCTCTGGATGTTGATAGTATACTTATCTGGGAGGATCAAGAATGAACTTCGTAACTCGTAAACAACTCAAATTCTTGAAGGAGGATTCGGAGTTATTAATTGTTGGAGTTGGGGGGGATAACATTCCTTCTATTTCCGTTTGGAGAACAGATGAGATCCATGTATCTTTCTTTTGTCCGGAGTGCAAGGTTGTTCACAGGCATGGCTATGGTTCAAGTGGATCAACAGATGGCCATAGATGTTCTCACTGTCATAATCGAGATAGCCGATTTAATTCTACTGGTTATTACATAATCCTGCAGGGCGATATTCGGAAGGAGGTTCCAAATGGTTGAGCAAAAACTAACAAAAGAACAAGAAGCAGAATTTGGAAAGTGGAAAGGAACTATTGAAAGAACTCCAAAATATTATGGGACTACTGCGGATTTGAAAGTTAATGGTGTGCCTATTTATCTCTGGGAGAAGTTGGCCGAAGTGTGCGAACCAGTTAAGAGGGCATTGGAAGGGGGGGATAAGAAAGTTGAGGGATATGTTAATCCTCCAGAAGAGAATAGTGTAGATGATTTTCTAATTATTAAATACAACAAGAAGGGAGAAGAAATTTCTAAGAGTGTTGATATTGATAAGGTTGCAGAACACATTGAGAACGAGCATGAAGTTAGAACAATAACAGGATTAAGAGAAGAAACCTTAGAGTTGTATTCGGGAGGGGTTTGGTCTGTGAAGGGGAGGGGTATAATAAAATCCGCTATTGAGAGATTACTGGGTTCATATTCAAAGAACAATATAGTAAGTGAAGTTTTAGAGAAGATTAAAAGAAGAACTGAAATAGCAAGGGAGGAAGCAGATGATATCCCAAATTATAAAAGGGCATTAGAAAATGGAGTTTTAGATTTAGAAGATTCTGAAAATATAAAATTTATTCCCCATGATAAGAAGTATAACTTTAGGCATAAGTTCCCAATAAAATATGATCCCAAAGCCAAGTGTCCGGTAACAATGAAGTTTATGAAGGAAACTTTTTATGAAGAAGATTTAATCTCGATTGAGGAGTGGTTCGGTTTTCACCTACAGAGGAGATATTCATTCAAGACGGCAGTCATAATCCATGGCCCGAAAGACACGGGGAAAACAGTACTATTAAATCTTCTAACAATCTTTCTAGGGGGGAATGTTTCAGGGCTTTCACTACAAGAAATAAGTAGGGCTAAACCTTTTGATTTGATGACCTTAAAGGATAAGGACGCAAACATACATGACGATCTAAGTTCTTCAGATATGCAAAGTGTTGGGGGATTCAAGAAAGCAATTGGGGATGGTTTTATTGATGGAGAAATGAAGTTTGGTGATAAAGACAGATTTAGAAATACCGCAAAAAATACTAATGCGTGTAACACTATTCCTTCAGCCGGAGAGGATATTGATGATGAAGCATACTATGGGCGAATAAAACTTTTCCCATTAGATAATGTGATCCCAAAAGAAAAACAAGATGGGAAACTGCTTGACAAGATGACTACACCAGAAGAACTTAGTGGATTGCTTAATTGGGCAATTGAAGGTTATGAGAGATTGATTAAGAATAATTGTTTTAGTAATGAAAAGACACCCGAAGAAACTAAATTTATAATGGTTCAAAATGGGAACTCCTTATCCAAATTTGCAAATGAAGTCCTTATCCAGGCGGATGGAGAGAAGGTAGATAAAGAAGAAATGTATCAGGTTTATTGCAAATGGTGCAGCGAACACAAACCAAAACTATCTCCTGATTCAAAAGACAAGATTGGGAAGACTCTCACTAAGTTTGCTTCATTCACACAAGCCTCTAGTACTGGGAAGGTTAGGTACTGGTTAAATGTTAAATTAACAGACACCTATGACACCTTTCTAAAAAATATAAGAGTAGATTTTGATAAGGGTAAAGGTAGTGATAAAAATAATATATATGGTTTTTCTAAACCTGTCATAGCTGTAAATAAAATAATTCAAAAAATCCCTAAATTCACAGATGAAGAGATAAAAGAATCGGGATTAGATTATGATGAGGTGAGAAAAATTGAGGAGGATTTCACACAATGAAAGCAAGAACGAAATGTGAGGTGTGGAGTAGAATTGTAGGATACCTCAGGCCGACTTCACAATGGAACGAGGGAAAATTATCGGAGTTCAAGGATCGAAAACTATTCAAAACTAAATTAGTGAAAGCGGGAGGAACTTTAGAAAATGAATTTAAAACAACAACAACAATTATTGAATAGATTGGATGATGTTCTTGCAGAACTTGATGGGAGGAAGAGCAATAGACCTATAGGTGAAGGAATAACTCGAGACCAATATGTTGAAGGAGAATTAATGCAACTATACAATTTAATCGAAACCTTAGCATCTGCTGAAGAGGAATTAAACTACTTGAAGAATGAGAGGAATAAATTGAACCGACAAATCTCTTCATTAAAGAAAGAGATCTCTAAACAATAAATTATTCGTCCCTCCATTTTTAGGAGGGCTTCATATTCAAATGTCGGCGGACATGAAACGCAAACAACAACAATGAAAATAAAATTAACTAAAACAGAAGAAGCAAGAATAAAATTCTTGAAGTCAAAGATACTAAACAGCCGAGAGGATATTGTAGAAGTGGGAGATATTATTCTAACAAGTCTCAAGCGGGAGGATTTCGCACAATGATATCAAAACAAGAAGCCTCAAAAATTAGTAAAAACGAATATAGCAAAGCCTATTACAAATCCCACAAAGAGGAGAAAAAACAATACAGCCAAAAAAGAAATAGAGATCCCCTCATCATGGAAATATCCAGAGAGAGGTCTAGGGAGTTTAACAAATCACAAGAGGGAAAATTATATCATAGGGAATATTACAAAGAACACATCTATCATTACAAGGAATATCATCAAATAAACAAATCAAGAATAAGCGAAGTCCAAAAATTATATTATCAAAAGAACAAAGTCCGACTATTAAAAACCCACAAAGAATATTATCGAATAAACAAAGTCCGCATAAATAAAGTCCAGAAAGTATACCGCCAAAAAAATAAAGAAAGAATAAGTATACGCAACAAAAAATATAGGGAGAAGATAAAGAATGGAAAATAAAGAAGTTTATACAAGATCCAAATACAAAAACTCTAAGATAGTTCATGTAAGGTTCGCCCTCCAAAATCCATTCGATAAAGATTACAAATGTTCGGCGGTAGGTTGTAGAAAGAAGGCAAGAGGGATGAGAAGTTGTCTGCCTTTTTGTGCGGAACATTATAATAATTATGTTAAAAGGGAGGATAAGAAAAATGAAATTTTGTAATAAATGTAAGTGCGAGTTAGAGAAAAATGTAGGAAAGATCATGGGCCACCAAACAATAGTATTATTCGACGAACCTTTAGATATGTGTAATAACTGCTGTGATGATGTGTTCAAGTTTATAACCGGCAAGACTAAAGAAGAAGTTTTTGAGGGATTTGAATAAGATGGTAGAAGATACAGCAATAAGCACCTTTAACGAAGCTTCGTTCAAAATGAAAAGACTTCACGAGTTGCAAGAACTTTGTAACAAACTTAGACAATGTCCTTATAAGGTATACACCAAAACCAATAAGCTTTGTTTCGTAACTCACTTTGATGCTTTGCTTTCTTTGTATCAAGAAGTATCAAGTAAGCTAACAACGAAAGAAAGAGACGGTGAAGAAGGAGAGGATAAACCGGATGGTATACTTAAAGGGATTAAAGCTTTGAAAGTTAAAGTAAGAAATCTTCGTAATGCTTTTAGTATGGATAATTGTGGAAGTCCTAAGTTGGAAACCACAGAAGATAATAAAAAACTAAAGGACGAAGTGGAAGATGGTATTTTTGATTGTGAAGAAGTGATTAGAAAACTACTTGACGAACATGGTTTCTCAACAATGAATACAGAAAATTCCGAAGGAGATGTATATAACTAACATGGTAAGAATAAGATACAACCACCAAACGAAAGAATGGAACACCCTAAATAAAGAAGATGAGAAATCAGACCTAGACATAACTATTGATGGAAAACTCTACGAAGTTATTAATCAAATTAAAAAAGATTTGAGAGATGACTTCGATAGAGGGGTTCTGATTTTTGGAGATGTGGGTTCTGGAAAATCTAACTTAGGCCGTATAATTTGTAGGATAGTTTCAGATGAGAAGTTTCATCCGGCAACCCACATAGTCCAAGATGTTAATGATATTGAGCAAGTGATAGGAACTAATGCGGAGAGATATGGTGCTGTTTTATTTGATGAGAGTTCAAACATATTCTCGGCTGTTGATACAATAACCAAGAAAACAAAATATGCTACACAGGTTTTAAATGTTTGTAGGCAGAGGAATTTATGCCTGGTTATTGTAGCCCCTTATATCCATGAACTAAAGAACTCTGTGGCGGTTCATAGGACTAAGATTGGTCTTAGAACTTATATCCATAATGAGACACAGAAGCGAGGGAGGTTTGCTTTCTATGGTGAGAAAAAGAAAGAAAGGTTATATCGCTTTGCTAAAAAGAATAGTGGATCACTTGTAGGTATACGTCCAAAATATCGGGGGCAAGTTGGATTGGATAGAACCTTCACAAAAGAATACCGAAAGGTTAAGGATGAAACTCTAATGAAAACTTTGAAGAGTTTGAACCCCAATAAAGATAAACCTACTCAACCAACAGAGAGAGAACAACTAACTTCTTTTAATGTGGAGTTGTTAAAAAAGAATATGGATAAGCCTGTGAAGGTCATGGCGGACTTGTTACAATGCACTGAACGAACTATCAAGAGGTATCGGAAGGAGGCCTCTAACCAAATGTCACTGAAAATTGAAGGTATACAATTAGAAAAAAAGGATATTGGAGTGACAAGGGACGCACAGACCTAAATATATATTATAGCTTGTGCGAAGGAATGAAAAAATGAAGAATGAAGAGAAGAAACCAACAGCGAAAGAGCAAGAGACCCCAACAGAAGGAGAAGGTCAGATAGTTTGTAGCTCATGTCAGAGCCGGAGGATTCAAGTATGTTATGTTAAGTATAGGGAGAACATGACTGTCTTAACAATGCTATGTATGACTTGTGGAAACTTATTCCCCCTAGATATATGTGGCGTTATACTTCCTGGAGAAACAACTATTAGCCCAACTAAACCAAGCCCAGGATATACAGGATGAGATTTATTGTATACCTCAGTATACTTTCCATACTACTAATTAGCTTTGCTTCTGGTGAAGCCTTCTATGGATTAAGCGAGGAACAAATAGAAGATAGAATACAAGAACTGGCCACAGAAGATCCGGAGGGCTATGAAAAATACTTAGTAAGCAAGAACGCAGATAAGAAGGAACAAAAGGATGAGGATACCAAAAATATAATCCTCGGATTAATACTCTGTCTTGTAATCATCATAGGGGGGATTTATATTTCCTATCATGCGTGGTATAATTCTGGGAGGGGAAGGATATGAAATTCATTAATAGAATCTCATCCCTCTTCTTTTTCCTTGCCGGATTATATTTGGGGTGGTGGATATGGGCATGAAAGCTTTAATTTACGCCAGGTGTTCAACTGATGAGAAACGCCAAGATGTAGAGATACAACTAGAAGAATGTAGGGCTTATTGTAAAAGGCAAGGTTGGGAATATGAAACGGCGAAAGAGTATGGCTCTGGTTCTAAAGAGATCCCCCCGAAGCTTAGAACGATCCTCACAGATATTAAGCAGAGGAAATATGATATTCTTTTAGTTTATGACCTTACAAGGTTCTCTAGGCTTCACCCTACAACAACAAGCAAGATGATGGATTATGTTGTGGAGAATGGTTGCCGGTTTGTGAGTATGCAAGATAGCATTGATAGTAGTGATGAGATTAAGTGGTTGATTATCAAACCCCTATTCCAATATCTCTCATGGGTATACTCAAGAAACCTAAGCGAGAAAGTGAAGCTTGGGATGGCTAAGGCTAAGAAGAAGGGGCAACATTGTGGAAGGCCAAAGGGAAGCAGAGATAAGAAACAACGATCGAAAAAGGGTTACTATAAATCCACACGTAACAGCCTCCCGTTTTAGACCATCAAAAAAGGAGTTCCTTTTTTAATAGATAGATTTATAAACTATACAATGTATAGTATTACTATGGAAATAAAAAACATACAAAGGGTTAAGAGAAAGGACGAAGATCGTTCTGTGCCTATCGGATTGAGGACTTCAAAAGCGAAGTCTGAATTTATGAAGGCAAAGAATATCTCACCTACTCGGCTGTTCAATTTGTCGCTTGATGAATTGATTGCTAAGAATCCAATCAAATAAATATGGAATCACAAATCATACTCCAAGAAGGAATAGATAAGTTGCTACCCAAAATAGGCAGAGGGTTGTTGTATATTCTCCCAGAAACAGTTGGCCAATTGGTTTTGTATATCATAGGATTCATTATAGTATACCAAGTCATAAAACATTTTAAAAATGGAAAACACAAAGATAAACAAACTTAAGGATATCAGAGACGGACTGTTAAAGAAGGTTGAACTCACTAAGGAAATCACAGATGTTAAGAATGAAATTCTAGGCCTCAGAATAAAGAGGATTACTATTCCCATAAATAAAATACGATCTGGGCTATCGGCCATAACAACCAATGCCCCAAATTTGAAATCAGTATTTATGACAAGGAGGTTAGATACTATGGATGCTCAAAATGTAATTGATAAGGCAGATGATAAACCACAAGAGAATGATATGTTCGTTTTCGATTCTGGTTTCCCCGCTATGCCTGATTTGGATATGGGACTGGACTTTTAATAATTAAAAGAGGAGGGGGGAAAGAAGAACCCCCCTCCAATAGTCTCAAGGAATTATGGTATTAATAACAAGAGTATGATAGTGATTATTTGAATTTAACTTCGGTGTGTTCCTGTGCGATTCTATTGAAATCAGGGCTTACGTTTGCTCTCTGTGGACGTTTTGTCCTCGGTTTCTTCCTTTTTACCATCTTATCGGGTAAGTTTGAACTCTCCATTTATTAGCCCATTTGTGATAAATATTTGGGCTTGAAGAAGCTCTATTGCTTCTCTAGTAAATCCTGGCTGTCTTCTTTTGGAGAAGTTTGTGTTTAGTCTTTCTTTAGTCATTTCTTTTTCCTCCTAGATGATTTTCTTCTCTTTCTTGGTGAACCTCCAAGTCCACCCAAACTAAAATCCTGTCTTCTAGTCCCAACTAAATCACGAGGAACAAGCCGAAGGTCTGCCGGTGAACGTCCAAGACTTCCACTTCTCAATAATTCTCCTCCAGTAATCCCCCCCAAATCGAATAATGCTAATCCAGTTAGTGAGGGTGCGA
>SDBU01006638.1_pt1 | contig 13532 bp, 11 predicted proteins | sample 2277071 | NCBI WGS metagenome assembly SDBU01 (sample SAMN10397929, study PRJNA504765) | marine sediment metagenome | isolation source: marine sediment core GS08_GC12, 126 cmbsf | place: Arctic Ocean: Gakkel Ridge, Loki's castle | collected 2008
ACATTCTGTATCCCTTGAAGTGCATCATATAGCTTGCGATAACATTCCCTGGCATCCTTTATACTCTTGCCCCAACAATCGAACTGAACACTGGGTTCAATTAGTCCTGGGATGTACGGGTCGGAAGGTCCGCCCCTGGTGAAGAAGCTGATAGCTGGACACTTGCCGTGTCATTAAGTTGCATCGCGAAGCAGGCGAAGCTATAATGTCAGTTTGAGGCTGAAAATGGGAAATCTCGATAATATTCTGTCCAGGATAACCAAGCCTGCTCGCTACACGGGCGGGGAATGGAACAGCGTGGTGAAGGACTGGGAATCGACAGCAATAAAGTTTGCTATCTCCTATCCCGACCTCTACGAGATCGGCATGTCAAATTTCGGGCTCGCCATCATCTATGACCTGCTGAACCAGCAGCCCGATGTACTTGCAGAGCGGGTATTTGTCCCCTGGGTGGATATGGAAGCCGAGATGCGCAGTGAGGGCATTCCTCTTTTCAGCCTGGAGTCGAAGCAGCCTGTCAAAGACTTCGATATTCTCGGGTTCTCACTGGGCTATGAGCTAACCTATAGCAACGTGCTCAATCTCCTTGACCTGGCAGGGCTACCGATTCTGGCTGCGGAAAGGGGGGACTCTCTGCCACTTGTGATCGCCGGTGGAAGCTGTGCCCTGAATCCGGAGCCGATGGCGGCATTCATCGACCTGTTCGTTGTAGGTGATGGTGAGGAGGTGGTTCTGGAGCTTATGGACGTGCTTCGGAAGTGGAAGCGCGGAGGAACAGGGCAGAAGCGGGAGCTATTGCGAGAAGCGGCACAAATACCAGGAATCTATGTGCCCAGCTTTTACCAGGTCGATTATCATAGTGATGGAACTGTGGCTTCGATAACGCCCACGGTTGCCGAGGCAAAGCCAGCCGTTGAGCGGCGTATTGTGAATAATTTGCCTCCCCCGCTGACTCGTCCCACGGTGCCTTATCTTCAGGTGATCCACGACCGGGCTGCGGTCGAGATACAGCGCGGTTGTCATCAGGGGTGTCGTTTCTGTCAGGCGGGCATGATCTACCGTCCTGTGAGGGAGCGACCTCAGGAGGAGGTGGTTAAGGCAGTAGACGAGTTGACAAGAAACTGCGGTTATGACGAGATTTCACTCCTCTCGCTGAGTACCAGCGATTACCCGGGCATCGCGAATCTGGTTAATACGCTTTCGGAGAAATACAAGGGTGCCAATCTTACCCTGTCTATGCCCAGCCTGCGTCTTGATACCTTCTCGGTGGCATTAGCCAATTCCTTGCAGCATGGAAAAAAATCGGGTTTCACCTTCGCTCCCGAGGCGGGGACAGAACGACTGCGCCAGGCGATCAACAAGAATATTTCTGATGAGAGCATACTGCAGACTATTGAGACTGCCTGGGAACGTGGGTGGAAAAGCATAAAGCTTTACTTTATGATCGGGCTGCCTACCGAGACCCTGAGCGACATAGAGGGCATAGTGCATCTGGTACGCAGAATAAGGACCATCGGTAAGGGTAGGATCAATGTAAGGGTCAACACATCTACCTTCGTCCCCAAACCCCATACTCCTTTTCAGTGGGTAGCCCAAGCGTCTGAGGAGGAGTTGATTACGAAACAGCAGGTGCTCAGGAGCGGGTTGAAAAAAGCGGGGGTTCAACTGTCTTGGCACGACCCTGAAGTGAGCTTACTTGAGGGGGCGTTGTCGCGCGGTGATCGGCGCCTGGCCAGGGTAATCGAACATGCGTGGCAACTTGGAAGCAAGTTCGATGCCTGGAGCGAGCACTTCAGCTATGAGAAATGGAAGAGCGCTTTTGACGAATGTGGCCTCGATCCTTATTTCTACGCTTGCCGGGAGCGCTCCCTGGACGAGATATTACCCTGGGCGCACATTGATACCGGTATCAGCCTTAGTTATCTCAAGAGAGAGTACGAACGCACCAAGCTGGGAGAGGAAACCCCTAATTGCAGGGCTGGGCCCTGCAATGCCTGCGGGCTTCAGGACAGACAGGGTAGTTGCCAGAGGAAGTATCGTGAGTTGACCACGGTATCCAAACGGAGCGGGCAGGGAACTGCCGATAAATAGCCTCCGTCACGCGATGTACAGGAATCTTCCCACCTTGAGGGCCAATGTCGGAAGGGGCTCGGTTCTGGGCATAAAGACCTTGGAAATCATGATGCTTGTGACGACACCGATCATGGCACCACCAGCGAGATCGATGGCGAAGTGTATCCCGGCATAGAATCGTGCGAAGACCCAGAGGAAGGCAAGGAAGTAGAGAACAGCGCCTGCCTTGCGGTGACTGAACCAGACCCCGGTAGCGGCAGCGAACGATATTGTGGCCGCATTGCTGGGGAAGGAGGGATCGTGCGGCAAATAGAAAACGGTTTGAGCGGCATACCTCGCGCTCTCACGAATAACAAAGTCATCGACCAAGAAAGGCCGTGGCCAGAAATCAGACATGTTGAGTATACGTACGACCAGGGTGGATATTCCAATGGCAACGGAGGCGTTCATAAGGGCCTTCTGGAGTTGCTCTCTTCGGCCGGGGTCGCGATGCCCTACCCAGAGGCCAAGCAGGATAAGAGCGATGGCTACGGGAACGATGAAGTCATTGGCCAGAAAGCCCATCACGTGATCGAGGGCAGGGGCTTTGTCCACGAATCCCGTTATCCATAAAGTCCAGCCGGAAAGCGGTGGCATCAGTCTCCTTCCTCCCTCTGCTTCCTCAGACTGCTGAGAATACCACCGAATAGTGTTGTGGTCTTCAGCGTTTCCATTCCGAGGTCGTGCTGTTCCCCTTTAATCGGGGTGTCCCCCCTGGTACAGACAGCAGCCTGGATAATGGATGCCAGGATGGCGGTTATGAAGTATGCCGAAATGATTGCGCCCAGAAATAGCCCTAGCTGCTGGGACCCCTCTATTGTGTGCTGGATATTGCGTTCAGCACTGGTATAAAACCAGCCGAAGGCACCGATGATAGCCAATACGCCAAAGGCATATTGAACCTTTGGCTGTCTAAAGAACCACAGTCCCTTGAGCCCGGCAGGGATTGCTACTATCTGGTATACGCCGCTCGCAGCTATAAAGACCAGCAGGAAATAATCTAAAGCCATATTGCAATATCCTTCTTTCAGCCACCCTCAGCTAAAGCTTCCCCTTGCTTTTGTCTCCATGTCCATTTTACGTTGACGAAGAAGTTCCAGAGCATCGCCGAGAATATGGCGATCATGGCAGAAATTATGTAGAACAAACTAACGACCTCGGTAAAAAATGCAAGCATAGCCGTGTGAATGCCCCACCCAATTAGGCTCACCAAGTTGAATTTGATGGCTCGGGTTAGGACAGACCCTTTGGCGGAAGCTCTTCTATCCCTGAAGGTCCATAGCTCGTTCCACGTGAAGTTGTTCAGGATTGATATCTCGTAGCCAATTGCTGCGGACAGGATGTAGAACAGGCTGACTATCTCGGTGAAGAGCGCGAGCAGCCCCAGGTAAACAAAAGTGCCGCTTGCTCCGACCGCACAGAACTTGAGGAATCTCGTTATCTTCCCTTCGAACCACGCCAGGTGGCTGAGATGTTTAAGGAAGTTTAACTGCTCATTAAAGGTGAGATTGCTTTTCCCTCTTTCCCTCTCTTTGAATATGTAGGGAACCTCTACTACCTGGCTGGCATTGCCCTTTACCAGCACCTCCAGCAGGATTTTGTATCCGGTGGGGGCGAGCACCGCACCCTCTATAACCTCTCTCCTGAACAGGAAAAAGCCGGCAAGAGGGTCCTTGATCCCCTTGACTGAGGACAGGAGAAGCCGTGCGATCGTCTTGGCACCTATGGAGATGATCTCCCTCTTCGTGCTCCAGCCCTCGATACCACCACCTTCAACGTATCGACTCCCGATTGCTACATCTGCCCCACCTCTTATTGCATCCAGCAGAGCAGGTATTGCTTCAGGCGGGTGCTGCAGGTCAGCATCTATGACCCCTAGAACCTGTCCGCTTGCCTGGCTGAATCCTGCGACCACTGCCGAAGCCAGACCACGCTCGGTTGTGCGCACAATCACCTTAAGGGGGTATTTTGAGGAGAGGCTGTTAGCTAGCTGTGCAGTTCCATCGGGGCTGTTGTCATCGACTATTATGAGTTCATAGTTGTATTGCGAGAGGGCTTTGTGTACTCTCTCTACCAGAGGGACTATGTTTTCCTTCTCATTGTAGGTGGGCGCTATCAGTGAGAGTTCAACGGCCTGTCCTGAGTTCATCGACGGATTTAACGCGCTCTGCGATCCCATTCGCAAATTCCTGAGGTAAATGTCCAACTATACGAAACCAGATGGCAATTACAACAGACACAGCCAATAAGGCTGCGCTGCGCTCTGCGGAGTTGTCAGGACTTGCCTGTACCAGCGTAGACTGGCGTGTACCAGTGGAGATACTTCTTGTTCTTGCCACACTCCACATCGAAATATAGCTTTTGCAGTTCTTTGGTTAACCTTCCTATGTTGCCTTGCCCCACCTTGCGTCGGTCGATTTCAACCACCGGCGTTATGTGTGCTGCTGTGCCTGTCATAAAACACTCATCAGCTATGTACAATTCGCTGCGGCTAACATGCCGTTCTATGGTCTCTGTGCCCAGTTCCTTCTTCGCAAGTTCCATAACGGTATCCCTGGTGATTCCTACGAGTATGCTATCGTAGCAACCAGGGGTTACCAACTCTCCGTCAATAACCAGAAAGATATTCTCGCCGCTGCCTTCGGACACATAACCATTCGAGGTAAGCATGATGGCCTCGTCGAAGCCATTCTCCATTGCCTCTGTTTTAGCGAATGCATTATTTACATAAAGTCCTGTAATTTTACTTCGAGGCGGTATCACATTATCGTCAATCCTTCGCCAGGACGAAATACAGCACTTGATCCCTTTGCTAACGTCCAGGTATGGACCAAACGTGGTTACCAGCATAAGAAAGCCGTCTTCGAGGTCATGTATTCTGACTCCCAGAGCTTCCGAACTCTTGTAGGCCAGTGGCCGTATGTAGACATCCTCATGATATCCCGACTTCTGGACAAGCTCGGTTGTGAGTTGGCAAAGTTGGTCCACAGAGTAAGGGAGACTGACATTAAGCAATTTACAGTTCTTCAGCAGCCTGTCGTAGTGCTCCCGGCAGCGGAATATGTATAACTCATTCTCATCAGCGTTCCAGTTTGCCCGAATACCCTCAAAGCAAGCGGTCCCATAGTGGAGGGCATGGGTCATTATGCTTATCTTCGCTTCCGAAAGGGGGACGAATTCATTCTGAAAAAAGGCGTAAGGCGGCATTGGTTTTCTCCCTTTTGCAACTTCTGCTAAGTATAACTAGCCCAATCGAGGAAGGCAAGCCCTTGGCGCTTTCCCCTTGAGTAGAAGCCTGTTTGATGTTAGCATAAACCAAGATATGTGCAGAATCGCAGGGGGATTCTTATAAGTTGGCCGAGTTGTATGATGCAATAGTGGTAGGAGCGGGGCCTGCAGGCAGTTACTTTGCTTACAGGCTCGCAAAACTGGGCCATCGGGTGATTGTCTTTGAGCGAAAGCCAAAGGTAGGCGACTCAGTTTGCTGCACAGGCATTGTGGGTAAGGAGTGCTTCGATCGATTCCCCATTGCCTTTAATGCCATATTAGCCGAGGCAAGTTCTGCTAGATTGTTTTCCCCCTCGGGGAAGTTGCTCAACCTACACAAGGAAACAGTACAAGCCTATATAGTCGACCGCGCTGCTTTTGATGACGCTCTGGCCCAGCGAGCGCAGGAGGCGGGAGCGGATTACCTCTTGTCAGCCAAGGTGGACGATATTGCAATAGTAGATGGCTGTGTTAGAGCAAGGGTCGAGCATGACGGCACAATGATCAAGTTTGACAGCAAAGTGGCAGCTATTTGCAATGGCTTGGGAGGTTCTCTGCCAAAAGCACTCGGGCTAGGGAAAATCGGGGACTCTGTTGCAGGGGCACAGGCGGAAGTGAACACCAACGGAGTGTATGAGGTCGAGGTTTACTTTGGCCAGAGCATAGCGCCTGGGTTTTTCGCCTGGCTTGTTCCCTCCTCGGCGGGTAAGGCGTTGGTGGGACTCCTCACACGGCGTAACCCCGGGTCATATTTAAAGAAGCTGCTTACAATGCTTCACGCTCAGGGGAAGATAGCTTCCGATGAGGTTGAGTTCACCTACGGTGGAATCCCATTAAAGCCGCTGCGCAAAACCTATGGCGAGCGGCTGGTCGTCATAGGAGATGCGGCTGGGCATGTTAAGCCCACTACTGGTGGGGGGATATACTACGGGTTACTGTGTGCTGATATGGCCGCTGATACTATCCATGAGGCACTGTGCTCGGATGACCTCTCAGCGAAAAGGTTGGCTCGCTATGAGCAGCGGTGGAAAGAAATTCTTGACAGAGAGCTGCAAATAGGCTACTGGGGTCGAAAGTTGTATGAGAATCTTAGCGATAGTCAAATCGAGCGCATATTCGACCTTATTCTCTCCAATAACATTCATGAGGAGTTACTCCAGTCTCCGGATTTCTCTTTCGACTGGCACGGGAGCTTCATCCTCAGAGCTCTGAAGCATAAGGCACTAGGTAAAACTGTTCGGTCAATGACAAAATCAACCCCTCTCCCTTAAGATGCTATATGATCAGGGGTTGTTTGACAGAATGTCACCACCTGTTAGAATGACGGCAGTGGGGCGTAGAGCCCCTTTCATTATTTGGGAGTAGCGATACTGATGTATCAAAGGACAGTTCTGGATAACGGCCTGCGGATAGTTTCTAGCGCTATGCCTCATACCCGATCCGTGTGTATCTGCGTCTTTATCGGGACCGGGTCAAGGTACGAGACACCAGAGCAAGCCGGTCTATCTCATTTCATGGAGCACCTTTTCTTCAAGGGAACCGCGCGACGTCCCACTGCGAAGGAGATTTCCGAAACTATTGATGGCATAGGGGGTATCCTGAATGGAGGTACCGATAAAGAATTGACGGTATACTGGGTCAAGGTCGCTAGGCCTCATTTCTCGCTGGCTTTGGACTTGCTTGTCGACATGCTCCGCAACTCAAAATTCAACTCTGTGGATATGAAAAACGAGCGCAAGGTCATAATCGAAGAGCTGAATATGTGCATGGATTCTCCGCAGAACCGCGTGGATATGCTGATTGATGAAGTGATGTGGCCAGCCCAAGCCCTTGGACGTGATGTTGCCGGGAGCAAGGAAACAGTTACCGCTATCGATCGCAAAATGATACTCGATTACCTGCCTATCCATTATCTCCCCGGTAACACAGTGGTTGGTGTAGCTGGAGATATCACCCACAATGAAGTAGTCGACTCAGTTGCGGCAGTTCTCGGCGATTGGCCTGACGGAACACCCGGTAGTTGGTTTCCTGCAGATAACGGGCAGGACACGTCCCGTCTTGTAGCTGAGCGAAGAAAGACAGAGCAAGCGCATCTATGCTTAGCAGTAAGAGGAATACCTCGCATGCATCCCGACCGTTTTGCACTCGACCTCCTTAACTTGATTTTGGGTGAGGGGATGAGTAGTCGTCTCTTCCTGGAAATTCGTGAGCGACGCGGATTAGCTTACGAAATCTATAGCTTTGTCAGCCATTTCCACGATTCGGGCTCGGTAAACATCTGTGCAGGGGTAGACCCCAGGAGTGTTGAAGACACCATCGAAGCCATTCTGAGGGAGTTGGCAAAGCTACGAGATGATCAGGTGCCAGAGGCTGAAATAACTAAGGCGAAGGAACTGGGAAAGGGACGCCTCATGCTGCGCATGGAAGATACACGAAGCGTAGCTGGCTGGATAGGTGGGCAGGAGCTACTTTTAGGACACATTCTCACGGTGGATGAGGTGGTTTCGATGTTGGATGCTGTAACTGCCAGCGAACTACAGAAGGTGGCACAGAAGTTGTTCCTCGCTGACAAGCTTAGTCTCGCCCTAGTTGGACCTTCTTTCAAAAAGGGGCATCTGCAAAAACTGCTTAAGTTCTAGAGTGATTGGGATCACTTAATCGTTAGTTGAGCGAACGTTTGCTGACCTCAACGTGGTGGGATTACAACCTCAAGGCCGGCCTCGTTGTCGCTTTTCTCGAATCGAGTCTTCTCGTCGGGGGCTTGCCGCTCAAAATGCAGACTAACTGTCTTCTTGCCTACGCGTAGGTTCCGCACCGGGGTGTCGTCTTCTCTCAGGTATGTCCTCCAGATCATCGCTGACCATCACCAGTTCATCGTCTTTGAGAACACCCTGCTCCAACTAACCCCTTTTGTGACAGTACTCGTTGTGCACTGGGTTTCCAAGCAATACAAGCAAGAAAAGGTGCAGCTGTGGCAACAGCCACAGCTGCACTCCCTTGGACAGACTCCAGCAGGGGCTTTAATCCCCCTTTACATCATTCCTTCCATACCACCACCGCCTGGCATTGGCGGCATCTTCTCTTTCTCCGGTATATCAGTTATCAGTGCCTCCGTCGTCAGGACCATGGCGGCAATACTGGCAGCGTTCTCCAATCCCGCCCGAGTAACCTTGGCCGGGTCGATAATCCCACGCTGCACCATGTCACCATATTCATCCTTCTCAGCGTCGTATCCAATTATCTTCTTGCTCTTCTTAACAAAGTCCACCGCCACAGATCCCTCTTTGCCCGCGTTTGTCGCGATCTGGCGTAGTGGCCCCTCAAGAGCTAATCTGACGATATTTACGCCTGTTGCCTCATCGCCAGTTACTTTGATTTTGCTGAAAGCGGGTATGATACTCACCAGGGCGCTTCCACCGCCAGGGACTATACCCTCTTCCACAGCAGCCCTAGTGGCGGAAAGAGCATCCTCCACCCTGTGCTTTTTCTCCTTGAGCTCTACCTCTGTAGCAGCGCCGACTTTAATTACTGCCACCCCTCCTGCCAGCCGAGCAAGTCTCTCCTGGAGCTTCTCGCGGTCGAAGTCTGAGGTGGTCTCATCAATCTGAGCCTTGATCTGCTTGATTCGCCCCTGGATCTCCGCGTCAGTGCCCTTGCCCTCGATAATTACTGTGTCATCTTTATTCGAGGTCACCTTGCGGGCACGACCCAGGTCCTCGATATTAGCTGAATCGAGCTTTCTGCCAATCTCCTCGCTGATCACGGTGCCGCCAGTGAGAATGGCAATATCGTCTAGCATAGCCTTGCGCCTGTCGCCAAACCCAGGTGCCTTAACTGCGAGGCAGCTTATCGTCCCTCTGAGCTTGTTGACTACCAGCGTGGCTAGAGCTTCTCCATCTACATCTTCACTGATAATCACAAGGGTCTTAGAGATCTGCAATAGCTTCTCCAGTAGAGGCAGAATGTCGGAAACAGCCGAGATCTTCTTATCGGTTATCAGTATGTACGGATCCTCAAGAAGAGTTTCCATGCGCTCAGCGTTGGTAATAAAGTAGGGGCTTATGAACCCGCGGTCGAATTGCATTCCCTCAACATACTCAATCTCGAACTTTATCCCCTTGGATTCCTCTACCGTGATGACACCGTCCTTGCCGACTTTTTCCATGACATCGGCGATGAGGTCTCCAATCTCCTTATCAGCCGCCGAGATGGCAGCAATCTGCGATATCTGCTCCTTACCAGCGACCGGGGTCGAGATCTTGCCGATCTCCTTTACAGCCACAGCCAAAGCTTTCTCAATGCCTCTTTTGAGAGCCATCGGGTTTGCCCCCGCAGCCACATTCTTCATGCCCTCATGTAGCATGGCCTGGGCTAGTACCACTGCTGTAGTGGTGCCATCCCCGGCGATGTCGTTGGTTTTGGTGGCCACCTCTTTTATCAACTGCGCGCCGATATTCTCGAAGGGCTCTTCCAGCTCGATCTCCTTGGCAATTGTAACCCCATCATTGGTTATTGTGGGTGGGCCCCACTTCTTGTCGAGGACCACATTGCGGCCTTTAGGCCCGAGTGTTATCTTCACCGCTTCTGCCAGAGCGTCAATCCCCTTCTTCAAGGATCGTCTGGCATCTTCATCATATGATATTTGCTTAGCCATTTATCGTCGCCTCCTCTGTTTTGTGATTGATAATCTCCACTTATTTACTCGTCTTGGCGAGTATGTCACCTTCGCGTAGGATCAGGTATTCTTCGCCCTTGTATTTCCACTCAGTACCAGCATACTTGGCATAGATAACCTTGTCGCCCTTCTTTACTTCCATCTCTATCCGCTTTCCATCGTCTCCCAGTCTGCCCGGTCCCACAGCCACAATCTCACCCTCTTGGGGCTTCTCCTTGACAGTATCAGGCAGGACAATACCGCCTTTCGTTACTTCCTCCTTGACCATCGGCTTTACTACGAGCCGATCAGCCAGAGGTTTCAGATTCATTGCCATCTCTGGTCTCCTTCCCTAGTATTTTCTTCCTCTCTGGAACCTGTAATTAGCACTCTCTATTAGAGAGTGCTAATTAATCTTAAGATAACGTACAGGCAACAAAAGCGCAAGTCCAATGGTATAACTTAACAGTTATTTACATCAATTTACAGATTACTACATCGCTATAGAGCTTGTTTTCATGTCGGTTTGGTTTGCCCGCTCTGATGATATCAGCATCATGGCCTAGCTCATGCAAAGGAAGCCAAACTTTGAGGGAGATTGGAGAATTCCGTGAGTATATATTCTCACGCAAGCGGTATGTGCTGAGTTGACTACATCTCTCTTGAGATGATCCCGTTATCAATGAGGAATTGTATGATTTCAGAAGCGGCTGCATCAGGTGGCTTTGCGACAGCCTTTGAGCTCTTCTGCTGGACACCACCTGACATGATTAACTTCATTCTTTCCGCTGGAGATAGGCTACTGTCGATTGTGGCTGTTTTCTTTAGCCGAGGTTTCGGCTGTGAAATACTCAGGAGTGCTAATGCCGGCACAATACCTTCGATAACCAGACTCGATGACTGGGCATCAACCCTGGTTATGTTTTTCTTGAGGCCATCAAGTATAGTTCGCAACCGGGGATATACAGGGCTAGTCAAGACGGTTTCAGCAGTAAATACCGCAGGTAGCGGAGTCTCGACAATTTCCCGGTCTCCACCTTTAAGTCGGCGATGAACAACTGCAGTATTTGTGTCAGCGAAAATATCTATTCTCGTAACTGCCGTTATCAGAGGTAAGTTCAAGGACTCCGCAATGCCTGCTCCAACAAAACCATTGCCTTCGTCCATCGATTGATTACCGCATAAAATAAGGTCGTATTGCAGTTTAGCGATCTGCCTTGCCAGGATAGAGGAGGTAGAGTACGCATCCAGGTTATCGAAGGCTTCATCATAGAGATGAATTGCCCGATCAACCCCCATTTTCAAACAACTTCTTAACACCTCTTCTGTTCGAGGCGGTCCCAGGGTAATTGCCGTGACCTCCCCCCCAGCCTTCTCCCTGATCTTAATTGCCTCGCTTACCGTAACCTCATCTATCGGGTCCATGATATAGTGCACGTTCTGCAGACTATCTGTTAGGATGTCGAACTTAACAGTTGTCGAGTCCGGAACCTGTTTGACGCAAACAACAGTCCTCATCATTATCCTGCTCGAATCTAATCCCCCTCCCCCCTTTTGTAAAGGGGGGATTATGGTAGTCTTATCTAGTAGGCCTGACCATTTCGCGTAACTGCTTTGTCATCTCTGGTATCACCTTCTGCATATCCCCAACAATCATCAGGTCAGCCATCTTAGCTATAGGCGCATTTGGATCTGTATTGACTACGACCTTTAACTGTGACTCCTTTATACTGAGGGTATGGTGGAAAGCCCCCGAGATACCACATATAAGGTAGAGGCTGGGTGATATAGTCTTGCCCGTCATGCCGATCCGCCGCTCATCGGCTACCCAGTGCTCATCGGTTGCACGCCTGCTCCCCCCAATCGAAGCCCCAAGAACGTGGGCTAGTTCGTCCACTGCGGCGAGGTTTTCAACACTACCCAATCCTTTGCCAATGCCGATAACGATTTCCGCTTCACTCACGCAGACTGCGCAGGGGTCAGCTTTTATATAGTCGATAACTCTGGTTATGCCAGTCTTAGGGTCGATTCGTATCTTGGCCTCTGCAATCCGGGTATTCTTCGCTTCTTTGGCCTTTTGCAAACCTAGCAACTGGGTGTCGATTGTGGCTATGAGCGGCTTTCTAAGCGCCCTGACCGTGGCTTGAGCATTCCCACCATGTATAGCCCTGCGTGCAGTTACCTTCCCCTCTTTATCCACCTCTATTTCAGTATAGCGAGTAACCAAACTCGCCTTGAGCCTTGCCGTGAGCCTGGGCGCCAGGTCATTGCCTATGGTGGACGCTGCTATTAGAAGAATAGATGGCCTACTCGACTCGACTAGTTGTGCCAGGACATCAACATACGCCTCACCGCTGTACACTTCCAGATGCTGATCCTCGACAACAACGGCTTTATCTGTCCCATAATCGCCCAGGTTTCCAGGAAGGTGTTTGACCTGCTTGCCGATGATTACAGCCAGAGCCTCTCCGCCAAGCTTATCGGCGAGTTTTCTGGCCTCCATGGCAAGCTTGAGACAGGCCTCTTCCAGCTTACCGTCCCTATGTGCGACAAAAAACCAGACATCCCTGCTACCGTTCTCTTGCTCGGAGAGAGGGATTGATGCATCCGGTGTTACTGCTTGCTCGTTTTCTGCCATGTTTATAGCCGTAAGCTACGGTGGTGTCTCAACGCCAGGCGCTGGAGGCCAGGGACGAGTGTCCCCGGCGATAAAAGTACAGGGACAGCCCATTGAACAACTAGCCATTATTTTAATAGTGCAACAATAGCGACTGTTATTCAAGGCTGTCCCTGTCTGCAATACGCCCGTTCTATCCTAAATAAGCCGACCTACCCAGTGCCCATCACGGTTGGCATCACCCATATCGTGGGGGTTTCGGGCCTCGCCTATCTTGTAGAGCTCCGGGACCTTCCCTTCAAGCTCGTTGTAGAGGCCGTCATTGGGTATCTTCCCGGTTATCAGTACTATAGTGTCCACATCTGTAATCTCTCGCATCGCCATGGTGTGTATGTTGAGCACAGTGATCGTTTTCTCCACTATCTGCACGATGAATGTTTGAGGGCTGATCACAACACCTTTATTGAGCATTCTGGGCGTTACGTGGAACCACGTCACATCCTTTATCTGGTCCAGGCCGCCTATATTGGGAGTGGGAGCTACTAGCTCCACCTCACAGTTCTGATCTGCCAGCATCTCCGCGATTCCAGAGGCTATAATGTCGCCCCTTCCATCCCAGATGAAGGCTTTCTTGCCGAAATTTGTATCCCCGCCGGCTATTCTCCTGACTATTTCCTCCGCGGTATAGACGTTGTCCTGCTGCCAGCCAGAGACCTCCATGTGGCTCATGCCGGTGTAGCCATTTCGCATCCAGGTGCTACCTGTCGCCACCACCACTGCGTCCGGCTTCTGGTCCAGTATCATCTGCGCTGTTGCCTCGGTGCCCGTGACCATCTTCACACCTACCTGAGGAAGCTGGAGCTTCTGCCACCTGATTAGCCC
>SDBU01006639.1_pt1 | contig 13531 bp, 13 predicted proteins | sample 2277071 | NCBI WGS metagenome assembly SDBU01 (sample SAMN10397929, study PRJNA504765) | marine sediment metagenome | isolation source: marine sediment core GS08_GC12, 126 cmbsf | place: Arctic Ocean: Gakkel Ridge, Loki's castle | collected 2008
GGTTCAATCAGGGACGAGGACTCAATCAAGGCGGCTGATGAGCGCAACATAGCGATGGTCTTTACCGGTGAAAGACATTTCCGGCATTAGACCAGTGTTAAAAGGGGATTAAGCAATGACAGCAGATAGTCTCAGCATTATCAATTTGGTGGAGATGGTGGATTCACTGTCCGCCGGGGACAGGGCAGTATTTCAGCGGATATATGCCGTTAATACTGCCATCGGTGAGCAGCGCTTTCCGCAGAGTATGGAACCCTGGGTGAAACAGCAGTTTGGCTCGTTGGAGGCGGTTGCCCGGCAGAAGATTGTCCGGGTAACCAATCTGGTAACCGGCGAGGGGACAATATTTAACCGGTTGCGGGCCTCCCGACCGGTTCAGGTTGACAGCCATAGTCTTGATGCCCAGCTTGAAGCCAGCATGAAGAATGACCCGTTCCGCAACCCCGAGGAGGGTACCCCGGAGGACCTTTTTGGTCGGGTGGTGGGGAAACACTGTATAACCGCCAGTAATGTGGCTAAGTTTGACGGGCTGCACGGGCTGGTAATCTTTAATGAGTTCAATCCCCTCAGGTTTTCCAGGGAGCAGGTGGTTGACTACCTGGAGGTGGGCTGGGAGTGGGCCAGGCGAGCCCACGCGATGAATCCCGACGCGAAGTATTTCTTCTTTATCTGGAACTGTCTATGGCGGGCGGCGGCCTCGATAAATCACGGCCATGCCCAGTTAATGCTCACCAGTGGTCGGCATTATGCCAAAATTGATGCCTTTCGGCGGGCGGCCCTTGACTATAGCCGGCAGTATGGCACCAATTATTTTGCCGACCTGTTTCGGGTTCACCACGCGCTGGGCTGCGCGATGGAGAAGGATGGTGTTAGAATTCTGGCTCATCTAACCCCATACAAGGATAACGAGGTTGTGCTTATCTCTGAGGAGCTGAATCTACCCCTGAAAGAGTCCGTTTATGAAGTGCTGGCCTGTCTCAGGGACAGGGTAGGGGTGCTCTGTTTCAATCTCAGCCTGGGAACGCCACCGCTTGCTGAAACAGAGGAGAGCTGGGAAGGCTTCCCCGTGCTGGTGCGGGTAGTGGACCGGGGCAATCCTAACGAGCGCTCCTCAGATATCGGTGGTATGTCTATCTACGCTTCCAGTGTCGTCATGAGCGACCCCTTTGAGTTAGCCCGGCAGCTAGCCGAGTGCTTAAGCTAGAAAACGGAGAAAGGCAATGGCTAAAGCAGTCCTGGTGATAGATATGCTCCGGGGTTTCCTGGAAGAGGGATATCCCCTGTATTGCGGGGCTCCGGCGCGGCGCATCGTCTCCAATGTGCAGGGTCTCTTGGAGCGGGAGCTTGCTCTGGGCTCCAAGGTTTTTTACCTCTGCGACCATCATACCCCTGACGACCCGGAGTTCAACCTGTTTCCCCCGCACTGTATTGAGGGCACCGCTGAGTGCGAGGTTGTTCTGGAACTGGCTAAATATCCGGGGGAGGTAATACCCAAGAGGCGGTTCAGCGGTTTCTTTGATACCCCGCTTGATGAGAAACTGAAGGAACTTAAACCGGAAAAGGTGGTTGTTTGTGGCGTGTGTACTGACATCTGTGTCTGTCATACGGCGGCTGACGCCAGAAACCGTGACTACGCGGTGGAAGTGCCGGTTGACTGCGTTGCGTCTTTTGATGAGAGGGCACACCACTTTGCCCTGGAGCACATGGAAAAGGTGCTGGGGGTAGAGCTGACCCGCTTCGGGGTGAGTCCGGTTGAGCCGGCCAAATTTGAACCGAGCCAGGCTGTTCTCCGTGGGGAGACGACCGATATCTATTTTGCCCGCACGATAGAAATACTGCGCCATGAGGGGCTTAACCCGGTGGCTACCATGGAGGTGTTCTCCAGTCGGGCGGGAGTATTCTGTGGCATAGGAGAGGTCAAGGCTCTGCTGGGGAGGGTTTTGTCTGAGGGTGAGCGTGAGGTATGGGCTCTGGCTGAGGGAGAGACGATGAAGCGCCACGAGGTAGTCTTACGCATAATTGCCCCCTACCAGAGCTATGGGCTGTATGAGACGGCCATTGACGGAATACTGGCGCACAGCAGTGGCTGGGCGACTGCGGCCAGGGAGTGTGTGGAAGCAGCCCGGGGAATACCGATTGTCAGCTTTGGCGCGCGCCATGTTCATCCTTCGGTCGTCGGGGTAATGGAATATGCGGCGGTTATTGGCGGTTGCGCCGGCTGTGCCAGTATCGTCGGGGCCAAGCTGGCCGGGGTCGAGCCGGTGGGGACCATGCCTCACGCTCTGATTCTCATTATGGGGGATACCGTTAAGGCTACTCTGGCCTTTGATAAGTATATGCCGGGTGAAGTGCCGCGGACCTCCCTGGTTGACACCTTCAAGGATGAAGCTGAAGAAAGCTTGCGGGTGGCTGGGGCGCTGGGGGAGAGGCTACAGAGCGTACGGCTGGATACTCCCGGTGAGCGCGGCGGAGTTACGGCTGACCTGGTCAAGGAGGTGCGAGCCAGACTGGATTTAGCTGGCTACAAGCACGTGGGGATTTTTGTCAGCGGTGGCATTACCGCGGAGCGCATTACCCACTTTGTTGAGAGTGGGGCGCCGGTTGATGGTTTTGGCGTCGGCAGCTATATCAGCAGAGCCACGCCAATCGACTTTACTGCTGACCTTTACGAGATAGACGGTAAGCCCATGGCCAAGCGGGGCCGCATCCCGGGTATAACCCCTAACCCCAGGCTCAGGCGCATAATGTAGTGAGAGTGATTTGAAGACCGCTGCCTTTTGCCACTGAACGGTAAACAGCCCTTATAAGAGATTGTCCGCACCCCTCCGAAAATATTTTCTAAAAATACTTGACAGAACTAGTTATTCAGCATATACTGATATATCAGGAATATCCAAGACTCCTGAAGTACGGTACAAGCTAGAGGTAGAGTTATGACTAATAAAGGGAAGCAAGCAGCTGAGGCATGCTGTGAAACGGGCCAAGTACCGAAAGGTGTGCGGTGCTGCGAGGTTGATGCTTTGATAACAATTGACGGTAGAGGGCAGATAGTTCTCCCCAAAAATGTTAGAGAGAAAGCCGGGGTAAAAGCAGGTGATAAGTTTGTGGTCATAAGCTATGCATCCGATGAAAAGATGTGCTGCATCTTCCTGGTCAAAGCTGATGACTTCGGTGAGACCGTAAAGGGCATGCTTGGGCCAATGATGAAAGAGATACTGCAATAATAAGGAGGCTGTTGTAATGAAAGAGGCGGAAATAAAGAAAGTGGTGAGAGAAGGCTATGCCCAGATAGCCAAGAAAAAGTGTGCTTGTTGTGCCCCGGCTGCTTCCTGTTGTGGAAGCACCGACCTGGTGCAGGAAGTCAGCAAGAAGATAGGATACGCGGATGAAGAAATCAAGTCCGCTCCCGAAGGTGCTAATCTCGGCCTTGGCTGCGGGAATCCTACCGCCCTGGCATCTTTAGCACCAGGAGAAACTGTTCTTGACCTCGGCTCAGGCGCTGGTTTTGATTGTTTTCTGGCGGCGAACAAAGTTGGGGGGACGGGCAGAGTCATCGGTGTCGATATGACACCAGAGATGATTGAGAAAGCGAGAGAAAATGCCCAAAAAGGTGACTACGAAAATGTAGAATTCAGGCTGGGCGAGATTGAAAACATCCCCGCTGCCGATAATTCCGTTGACGTAGTTATTTCTAACTGCGTCATCAATCTTTCACCCGACAAAGAAAGGGTCTTTAGAGAGGCGTTCAGGGTACTGAAACCCGGGGGCAGGATGATGGTATCAGATATTACCTTATTGAAAGAACTCCCCGACTTCATTAAAAACTCCATTGCGGCCTATGTCGGTTGCATTTCAGGGGCGATAATGAAAGACGACTATATAGAAGCGATAAAAAAGGCTGGTTTCCATGAAGTCAGGATAATTGATGAGACAGCCTTTCCTATTGAATGTATGGCTAACGACCCGACGGCAAAGGCAATTATCGACGAGATGAGCGTACCAGCAGAGAAGGTAGAGGATATCGCTAATTCGGTGGTTAGTATCAAGGTTCAGGGGATAAAACCGAAATAGAGGGGTTTATCTAATTTGGTTCAGATTTAAAACCAGACGGCAATTATCGGCTTGATGTTCATCGGAACGATGCCCCATATTCCGGAGGAACCAAGTGGCCGAGACGTTTCAATTCTCTTGCCCTCAACTTCACCCCAGCCATGAATTACCGGTATGGTCAACCAGCACCCGAGCAGTCGAGCCCTGGCCAGACCAATACAAGCAACAGTGCGAGCCGGTATTCCCAGCGCTTGACACTTCCGCTTAAACCTGATGGATTTAGTCAGGCATTCATTTTTGAGCGGGTGATATGGTTGTTGCCTGAGCTTCTCTCCTATCTCCTCAGCCTTTTCCAGGTTGCTCATTTTTTCACCGTCACCATCTTAAGGCGTAGGGCTTCTTTAGTGGCCCCGGTAACCTTCACCCGGTCGTTTATTCGCCAGCCCACGACCCATACTATCTGACTGGGTGAGCAGACTACGGGGACTCGCTCCCGCCAGGTTTGAGGAATCTTGGCATCAATCATAAACTCGCCCAGCTTTTTCGGCTGGCTCATACCCAGCGGTTGAAACCGGTCACCGGGCTGGCGCGGCCGTACCGTCAGCTTATTACCGACTTTATCCCGGTCAAAGTAAGCCGTAAGATTGCCATGTTTCTCGGTAAACTGTTCTCGGCCGACTACAGTGGCTTCAACCTGCCATCCTGGCAGGCGTGTTTTGCCCGGTATCTTCAGGGCAAACTCACCGTCCAGCAGGGGAAAGGGAGACAAAGCAGCCGGGTCCGGGCCCAGAAGGTACCGGTCATACTCTATGCTAAAACTCAAACCGTAAGGCAGGCTGATTCTCCTTCCCGCCGGCTTGGTCAGGGCGGCTATCAACAGTTCAACGTGGCGGGCCTCGATATCCTTGAGGGTACCGCTGAGTTTTTCGATGGCGAGCCGAAGCATCTGCCGCTGGAGGGCGGGAGGCAGCCTAAGAAGCCGTTCCTTGTCCAAGACAACGGTATTTTCTTGCTCCCGGGCGATTTGCTCCCATAACCGGGCACCCTCTTTATCGATAAAGTCGAGGTCATCGCTGACAATTCGGGCCATCCGCAGCAGGGCTTCGGTTACCTGGGGATTATAACTCTGCATCAGGGGCAGGAGTTGATGGCGGATTCTGTTTCTCAGCGGCGATAGTGACAGGTTGGAGGTGTCAAGGCGGGGCATAAGCTGGTATCTCTCGCAGTAGCTGGCGGTTTCATCACGGCTGGTGGATAACAGGGGTCTGATTACAGTAAGGCTGCTCCCCTGAGATTGCCACTCGGAACATGGTTGCAACCCGCGCATCCCTCTGGTCCCGGTGCCCCGGACCAGGTGCATCAGTATGGTCTCTACGTGGTCGTCAATAGTATGTCCTACGGCTACCCGGCTGGCTCCGATGTCTCTAGCTGTCTCCGCCAGAAAGGAGTATCTTACCTCACGGGCGGCTTCTTCCAGTGAAAGACGGTGCTGGGCCCGATAGGGCTTGACGTCACGCTTTTCGATGGTGGCCGGGATGCCCAGGCGATGGGCCAGCTCAGCAACATAGTGAGCATCAGCCTCAGCATCGGCACCGCGCAGCTGGTGATTGAGGTGGGCTAGATGGAGCTTTATCGCCAGCTTGTCTTGCAGTTTAACCAGAATGTGAAGCAGGCAGACCGAATCCGGGCCACCGGATACAGCCACCAGAAGCAGCTCCTGGCGTGGTACCAGGCGGTGTTCCTCAATGAAGCCCAGCACTCGCTGCTCCAGTGCTGGCTGCTGCCCCGCTGTCTTCATATCACAACTATTATAGGTAGGGGAGGACAGAGAAAACAATGTCGTGGGATTGTTTCAGCTGGTTTTCAGGTGGCTGGTGTCGTTGAACAGCACCAGGCGTGGCACCTGTCCATCGAAGAGAAGGGTACTAACACTACCGCCGTGCAGCCTGAGCCTCTCCATTTCCGGCAGCGGTAGGTTGAGCGCAGTACATACGATGGTGCTTAGGGCGAAGTAGTGGCTGACGACTACGATTACTCCATCAGGATGCTGGCTAATCGCTTGTTGAACCGCACTCCAGGCCCTTTGCTGCACCTCGGCAAGTGACTCGCCGCCGGGCACTCTGGGTAGTATCTCACCCTGCCGGTTGGTGATTAGAATCTCACGGAAGCTCTTGCTCATCAAGTCCTCTGTCTTTATTCCCTCAAGCTCCCCGAGGTCGAACTCCCTGAGGTCAGGCTCCAGCGTCACATCCAGCTGGTGGTGTCCGGCAATGGCCTGAGCGGTATCCACGGCACGCTCCAGTGGGCTGGAGTAGATGGCTTGAATTGGTTCAGACTTTAGCCTTAGCCCCAGGCATTCTGCCTGCTGCTTCCCTGTTTCGTTCAAAGGGGTGTTACTGTTACCACCTTGTACTCTCCGCAACCGGTTCCACTCGGTCTCACCGTGTCTTACTAATATGAGTCTGGTCAATTGCTCTTCCTTTGACCTGTTTCCAGGACAAGCTTGTCACGGTGTATCAGTCGCGGTCGGTGGGTGAAACCAAGAGCAGCCGCGACCTGTTCCGGTCTGCCGGAGCCGCTATTATCACAACGTAATCTCATGCCGATGGTGCAGTATGGGCGGTGCCAGTCAATAAGCCAGAGGTCATCAATTAGCGCTCTCAGGTCGTAGCTCCGTATGCCGGTGTCTCTCCGGTGTTGCCACGGCAGCTGCTCCAGTGCCAGGAGAGAGGAAAGTGCGGACTCTACATCCTTTGGTTCCTTATCGGTTTCTACTTCGACCTTATATTCGGCCTGGCGGACCTGCGCTTGCAGTGCTGGCTGATTTGGACCTATGGGAAGAGCCTGTAGGATTTCAATACCGGCTGGTAGCTGATGGCTGACGGTAGCGGTAAAGAAGTGCGGAGAGACCCATTTGCTTAAGAATACGTCCATCAACTCGGCATCACTGGTGATGCCTATAGCCAGCGGTGCCGCCAGTGACAGCCGGGGGTGGGGATTAAACCCCTCGGAATAGGACAGTGCTATGCCGGCACGAATTAGCGCTCTTGTCCACAGCCGCATCAAGTCAAGATGAGAGATGAACTTTACCTCTTGTCCCCGGCGGAACCTAACCCGCAGACGCTGCATCGCTTTCCCTGCTACGTCGCTCCTTGGTCAGTAGAATTTCTTCGATTTTCAGCCCCCGCATTTTGGTCATTACCAGCTTTAAACCCTTATACCTTAGCTGCTCACCCTGTTTGGGTATGTATCCTAACAGGTCGAGCACGAAGCCAGCTACCGTTTCGTAGTCCCCTTCGGGTAATTCCAGACCCATCTGTTCATTGGCTTCCTCAATGCGCATGCTCCCGTCAATCTGGAAGGTGTGCTCATTGATTACCTCCCACTCCTTTTCTACCGCGGCCAGTTCATCTCCTACCGGCCCGACAATCTCCTCGACCAGCCCGCTCAGGCTGACGATACCGGCCGTGCCGCCGTACTCGTCCACCACCACCGTCATCCGGTAGTTCTTGTCCTGCATCTCAGCGAAGAGTTCGTTGATGCGCTTGGTCTCAGGAGTAAAATATGCCGGGCGGATTAGTTCGTCAATCAGGCTGTCGTTATTGATGTTGCCCCTGGCCAGGCCCATAAGTACGTCCTTTACCGACAGGATACCGACCACGTTATCCATATTTTCCTGGAATACCGGGAAGCGGGACAGGGGAGAATCCGCATAGAGGGCCAGGAAGTCGGCTATTTTAGAGCCTTGCTCGATGCTGACCACTTCCGGTCGGGGGATCATAACTTCGCTGACGGGCCGGTCACCGAAGTCGAAGACCTTGTGCAGCAGCTTGGCCTCCGCCTCCTCTACCGTCCCCTCTTTGTGTCCCACGGAAATCATGGTGCGAATTTCCTCGTCACTAATCAGCGACCGTCGTATTGGTGTGCCACCGACCATCCTGGTGAGCCCGGTGGCTATCCAGCTCAGCACCACGACGAATGGGGTCAGCACCCAAGATATTATCTCGATTGGGCGGGCAAGTGCTAGCGATAGTTTCTCGGCATGCTGGGTAGCTATGGTTTTTGGGGTGGTCTCACTGAATATCAGGAGAACGATGGTTACCCCAATGGTGGCGATTATCACGCCCGTCCTCGGTCCCAGGAACTCGATGGCCAGGACGGTAGCCAGGGCGGCCGCTGCGGTATTTACCAGATTGTTGCTTAACAGAATGGTGGATAGCAGCCTCTCCGGCCGCTCAATCATGCGGGCGACTCGTCTGGCCCCTTTCACCTTGGTCTCTACCAGGTGTTCTACCCGGTACCTCTCCAGGGAAATAAAGGCGGTCTCCGAGCCAGAAAAGAAGGCCGACAGGAGAAAACAGGCAATAAGTAGTACCAGATACAGTGCTGCTTCAGTACCGGACATATATAGCATCACCCCACTTTGCTCGGGCTCTAATTGGGCCCTTTGTGTCATCATAGCATTGGCTAATGGGTGTGTCAAAAGAGGTGGGCAGATTGTTTGGTGGCGAATAGTCTATGCTATAATTCTAGTGGTATGAAAATCCTCGGTATTGAGACCTCTTGCGATGAAACTGCGGCGGCGGTAGTGGGGGATGGGACGAGAATTCTGTCCAACCGGATTGCCTCACAGGTGGAAATCCATGCCCGCTACGGGGGTATTGTGCCTGAAGTAGCCTCTCGACAGCACCTTCTGGCCATTGTGCCTATTATTGAGCAGGCGATGGCTGAGGCGAGGGTTGCCTGGGCTGACCTGGATGGGATTGCGGTTACCACTGGCCCGGGTCTGGCGGGCTCGTTGCTGGTAGGCGTAAATGTGGCTAAGGCTATCGCTCTGGCTCAAGGGTTACCGCTTACCGGGGTTAATCATCTTGAGGCCCATATTTATGCTAACTGGCTCGGTGGCCATACTCCCTCCTTCCCCCTGGTGTGCCTCATTGTTTCCGGGGGTCATAGTGACCTGGTGTTAATGAAGGGACACGGTGATTATACAGTTCTGGGGAGAACGCGGGATGATGCGTCCGGTGAAGCCTTTGACAAAGCAGCCCGGATACTGGACCTGGGATACCCTGGTGGTCCTGCCATCGAGCGGGCGGCGAGGGGTAACACGGCCTCTCTGAATTTGCCACGTGCCTGGCTGAAGGGAAGCAGCGACTTCAGCTTCAGTGGTGTCAAGACGGCATTGCTGCGTCTGGTAGAGGAGGGTAAGGTGGCGCTCTCGACTAAGGAAAATGATGGACTTCCTACCAGAGCTGAGGCGGCTGCCTCCTTTCAGGAAGCGGTTGTGGATGTCCTGGTTACCAAGACGGTCGAGGTGGCCAGACAGCGCCGGGTAAAGCAGGTTCTATTGGCCGGGGGGGTGGCCTCAAATGAGTTGCTACGTCGCCGCTTGGTGGAGAGTTCGCCAGTACCGGTTCTGGCGCCGGCCCCGGTATTGTGTACTGACAATGCGGCGATGGTCGCTGCTTGCGGCTACTTTCGTCTCCAGGCAAGTAAGATAGACGGCCTGGATTTGGATGTGTTCCCCAGCCTCAAGCTGGGCTAGTTAGCTTTCCCAGGGGACAGCACTGGCATTTGCCTTCCGTGCACAGGGTTTTGTAGATATGGATTAGTCCTTGTTGCCGCTGAGCCGAATTTACCAGGCTACTATCCAGCCCCAGCTGCCTTGCCATGTGCTTTTCCACTGCGTTTGTTGGCCGTCTGGGGTAGCTCTGGTAAAGGTCAAGGGACTTCTGCTCAAGTTCCGGCTGCGAATTAAACCCAACCCAGGCGAAAGAGAATGGCAGAAGTACATTAATGACCATATCTGCCGCTCGTGCGCGGCCTAAAAGGGAGGCATTGTCTATCCTGCTGGCGGAACCAAAATCAAAGTGAGCCCCCCAGTAGCTATTGCTGGCAACCACTAACCCCGCTTCTAATCTGTGGTGTCCTTTGTTCAAGGGTGCTTCCCGTATCATGCTGATTATATGTCCGAGTAACCCCTTTTCCTTATAGCGTAGTATCAGGTAACTCATCGCCACGATGCGACGAACGGGAAAGTTGGCCGGTCTCACCCGGAACAGGTCCCAGGCATGCGGGGACATCGTCTCGCTGCGGTGGAAGGATGTCCAGAGCCTCTCCAGTGTGTCGATAAATCTATCATCCAACTCACTCTCCTGATGCCAGTCATGGCGCTGTGACGGGAGCAGTCCGGCGGTGCCCAATAATATCGCTTGCAGCCGGGCCAGGCATTCGTTGTCTGATATCTTGCCCTGAGTCATGGCCTCCAGAATCTGAGTCGGCAACCTCCTGGCCAGCTCGATAAAGCGGAGCTTGTTCTTAGCGTAACCTAGGGCACTCATCATCCCCTGGTAGAGGGCCTGGCGGGCTCCCTGTTGGGCTATGCTGGCTTGGAACCCGGCAACCTTAGCCGAAAAACGTTCCATTCCACTACTGTCCAGAAATTTAGCTATCACATCGGCGGTCAAACTACCCCGGCCGCCAAAGCATGGCATATTTGTGGCAGTCCGGGGGTGTGCCAGATTGAACCACTGGTTATCTGTGTCGGCTAGATGTCTATCTAGCACCAGTGTGGGAATACCACTTCCGTTCTGGAGGCGAGTAGCTGCCTGGCTATTGTGCCTCATTACTACGTGCAGGACAACGCGGTTATATTGTGGGTTCTGGTGGTGCTGGTGGGCGCGCCAATCCCCCGACCTGACATGAATCTCAATATCCCCTTTCATTACCCCGCGGCTGGTGGTAATGACGGCGTCCCGGAAGTCAGCACCCCGGCCATCGTTAACTCGTCCCGGGTAGATTACTCGTATTGGCTCGCCGTTATCAGTGACCAGCTCTGTTCCGTTCCGCAACAGTTGCTGCCAGAGGTTAACGATTTGACTTTCCGGGAGATTGTCTATCCGCCTTACCGCCATGACCTGTCCTGGCTATGTGGCTGACCGGGCCAATGATACCAGCGGTTCGAAGGAGATGGTAAAACTTTGAGGCTCCATCGAACCTGGTAATGTTGTGCCATAAAGGATAGCCTCCCCTCATGATTAAGTGCGATTCATGATACACGTTTCCGTGTATATTGTCAAGGACTTTCTTGTTTCCTTTGGGGGGTGGCTTCATATTTGAAGTTGGCTTCTTCGGCAACGATGGAGAGGAGAGTAGATGAGGCACCACGGGGTTGGTACATTCCGGTTTCCCACTCACTGATGGTTTGCTGGCGTATGCCCAGTTTGTCGGCTAGCTGGCGTTGGGTAAAAAGCAAATGGCGTCTTAAGGTCTGGATGCGCTTGCCGTCCCATCGTCTTTGGTTGGCGCTATATCGGTTGATCATGGCTAAATCCTACTCCGTTGAGAGCCAACTGTCAAAACTAAGGGCGCAAGCAATCCTAACCCCCTAATCAAGTGGAGGTTGTAGAAATTGGTGATTAATCTTAGGCTGGTTATCTTTAAGAGAAGTTTTCAGACAAGAGAATCAGGTTAACTGTAGTTTTACATTATCAAGCCCCTCTTAAACACCCCATTATTTTACCTTACGGAGAGACAAAGAGAGGCGGAGCCTCTCTTGCAAAAACTTCCCCTTTCTCCCTGAGGGAGAGGGGGGATAAAGGTGGTGAGGGAATAAAAAGGAGGCAGAAAAGCCCAAAATCTGAAGCTAAAAATAGGGCTTGTCAAAACTAAACGGCCTCAGGTGAGGAGGGACAGGAATCGGGTTGACAAGTGAGCTTAGAGCGCTGTAAAATTGTGATGGGTTAGCAATTAAGAGGAAAAAGGTCTTTGGGGCAGAATGCAGGATATTTTGGCTATTTTATGTCCACTAACCTCTACTATAAGCTGCAAATATCCGCTTGCTCAGTTGTGATAACTTGCCTGTCTGTGTTATGATAGTGTTAGCAGTCTCAGACGGAGAGTGCTAATATTTTTTTGGTCTTAATCAAATTAAGGAAGGAGGAGTAGCATGGCGGCTAAGAGGAGTAGCATGGCGGCTAAATTGAAACCGTTAGCTGACCGGGTAGTAATCAGGCCTATTGAACGGGAGGAGGTGACCAAAGGCGGGATAATCCTGCCCGATACGATTAAGGAGAAACCTCAGGAAGGCAAGGTTATTGCTGTCGGTCCCGGCAGGCTATCTGACGATGGCAAGCCAATAAAGATGGATGTTAAGGTGGGGGACAGGGTGATTTATGCTCGCTACGCTGGCACCGAGATTAAGATTGATGATGAGGAGCTGGTGATTCTGCGGGAGGGTGATATTTTGGCTAAGAAGTCTTAGCCGCAAGTCTAGTAGCATTTAAGGAGGGGAAATGGCTAAACAGATTATATACAGCGATGAAGCGCGACAGGAGTTGAAGAAAGGGATAGATGCCTTATTTAATGCGGTCAAGGTAACCTTGGGTCCTACCGGGCGGGCAGTGGTGCTGGATAAGAAATGGGGTCCACCCACCGTGATTGATGATGGGGTTACCATTGCCAAGGACATCGACCTCCCTGAGCCTTTTCAGAACATGGGGGCGCAGATGGTCAAGGAAGCTGCTTCCAAGACCAATGATGCTTGCGGTGACGGTACCACTACCTCTACCGTGCTGGCTCATGCCATTATCATCGAGGGCTTCAGGAATATCGCCGCCGGGGCCGATGCCATGGCGCTGAAGAGAGGTATCGGGAAGGGGGTAGATGCTGTCGTTGAGGAACTCAAGCGGGTATCGGTTGAGGTAAAGGGCAAGGAGCAGATTGCTCAGGTCGGCAATATTACCGCCAAAGACCAGGAGATTGGCGATTTAATTGCTGAGGTAATGGAGAAGGTGGGTAAGGATGGGGTGATCACCGTTGAAGAGTCCAAGGGGATAAAGTATGAGAAAGAGTATGTAGAGGGGATGCAATTTGACCGTGGTTACATCAGCCCCTATTTCGTTACCAATGCCGAGCGCATGGAAGCAGTGCTCGAGGAGCCCTACATCCTGATTACCGATAAGAAAATCTCGGCGGTAGCTGACCTGCTGCCGGCACTGGAGAAGATACTCCAGGTGTCCAAGAACCTGCTGATTATGGCTGAAGACGTGGATGGTGAGGCGCTGGCGACGCTGGTGGTCAACAAGCTGCGGGGTACCATTAATGTTCTGGCGGTTAAGGCTCCCGGCTTTGGGGACCGCCGCAAGGCTATGCTGGAAGATATTGCCATTCTTACCGGCGGTGAGGTTATCACCGAAGAAAGGGGAAGGAAGCTTGACTCAGTTACCGTGGAAGACCTGGGCCAAGCGCGCCGGGTGACTTCGGATAAGGATAACACCACCATTGTTGAGGGTAAGGGTTCGGAAGATAAGATTAAGGCCAGAATCAAGCAGCTTAAGGCTCAGATTGAGGAGACCACCTCTGATTTTGACCGCGAAAAGCTCCAGGAGAGAATGGCCAAGCTGGTAGGCGGGGTGGCGGTAATCAAAGTGGGCGCGGCTACCGAGACCGAGCTTAAGGAAAAGAAGCACCGGGTTGAGGA
>SDBU01006640.1_pt1 | contig 13529 bp, 5 predicted proteins | sample 2277071 | NCBI WGS metagenome assembly SDBU01 (sample SAMN10397929, study PRJNA504765) | marine sediment metagenome | isolation source: marine sediment core GS08_GC12, 126 cmbsf | place: Arctic Ocean: Gakkel Ridge, Loki's castle | collected 2008
ACTCAAGAGTGAAGTGTATCCGTCGGACGATTTCACAAATTGGGGCTTTAGCGATAATCGGCGTCCCCTGGATTGATGATTGATGATTGATGATTGATGATTTGCAATCGTCAATCAACAATCGACAATCGACAATCCATAGGACAATCACAGAAATATTATCTCGTCCCTCTTTGGCTTGCTCAATTAACCTTGCAGATGCAATCTCTGGTGTTTCCGCCGCTACCACAATCTGGCGGATAGTCTCCTCGTCTACGGCATTATACAAACCATCTGAACACAGCAATATTCTATCATCTGGTGACAGATGAAATTGTCCGGTATGTGGTCGGAGAATAATCTTATTGTTGTTATCATTTAGTTGCTCTGGCACCATCTGTTTAACGCCCACAGCCTGTGTCAATTCATGTTTAGTACCGTCTGGTGGAACGTGGTCTGTGGTGATTTGTATTATCTCATCATTGCGAATATGATAAATTCTGCTATCACCAATGTGAAAATAGTATACTACGCCTTCCTGCCCCGATTCTCGGGATGGCTTCGCGCACAAATACGCCATGGTTAGTGTCGTGCCCATTCCTTCCAATGAAGGTTCACGTTCAATGGCGTTGCGTATTCTATTGTACGTTGTGACAAAAATTTCTTTGAACAAAGATTGAGGAGAATTATTTATGGTATCGTATGTTTCCAGAATTTCTTCGGTGGTATCAGTTGCAATCTGACTGACAATATCTCCATGCCCAGGCGCGGACATACCATCAGCAACCACAAGTAAATAATTCTCCATAGGCGTGACACCGATGAAAAACGCGTCTTGCTGATTGCGTTTCTTGCCCCGGTGCCGCTTGCCTGATACGAGTATTTGTCCCAGGGATTCCATGGCGTATTCGCCCCCCCTTTTTAAAGGTGAAAGTGGAAAGGGGAAAGTTTCAAAATTTAGCCTCTCCAATTCCCTTTAATCCCATCCATAATAGATTTAACTCTTTTTGTCGCAGAAGCCCTGTTTGCTTCGCAAGGCTCGCAACAGCGTCTGAAAAGGTCGCCTACCGTCCACCAGGAGGGAAAGTTCTTTAGACGCCGTTGCGAACGCAGTGAAGCAATCAATCCGTTCAGGAGAGGATGAATGCCTAATAAAATCAATTGGTCGCTGACCCTCCTGGGCGGACGGCAGGCGGCCCGACGACCCGGCGGGGAGGAATTTAAATCCCCTTTCAATAAACTCTTTACTTTCGTGGTTAAACTTTCGTGGCCTCTTTTTCCGTTTTCCATTTTCCGTTTTTAATCCCATCCATAATAGATAGCCGCTTTTTCCAAAATGCGGCGTGCAATGGGAACCGCGATTGTGTTGGCGAGTTCTCCATACTCAACAAAAACCGCTAGTGCAAGTTGCGGCTTATTTTCTTGCTTGATGATGGGTGCCATACATCCGAAAAGAGCGTGATTCCCACTTGCAATTCGAGGTCCGGGATTCTTCTTTGTGGAACGTTTGTGACTCGAAGGAACAGCCTTGTAGCGCGCTGTTGGTGTGCCCGTTTTGCCGGCGACATAATCACTGAGGCGCGAATATTTGAATTCATAAGCAGCGGTGCCGTCTGGCGTTACTACTCTTTTCATCATCGCTTTTAGTTCGTTTGCTATTTCTGCGGATAGAACGCGTTCTCCTTCAGATGGCGCGAATTTTACATCTCCAATTTGTTTTATCAAACGCGGTGTATGAAGCACACCGTCATTCGCGATAATACTGCATATAAAAGCGATTTGCAGCGGAGTGACGCCAATATCCCATTGCCCAATACCCACGCGTGATAAATCACTGGCAAAAAGCATATTTGAGGGCATTTCGCTGGACAACGGATTGAGCACATCCCCAGCGCGTCGCTCTAGTAGCGTAAGCATTCGTTTTTTTTCTTTTTCAGATGCTGTGAACGGCAGTAAGTCTATCCGTTTGTTAAACTGATAAATATTTTCAGCATGTGTATACAAAGGATTTTTTGGCGGATAGTACGCTGTGCCGAGCGAATCATATCCAAGATGTAATGCCAGCGACGCGAAATATATATTGCACGATTGTGCTAATGCCGAATATAGGTCGATGTTGTGATGGCTCTTTTTCCTAAAATCTTTCATAGAATGTATGGGATAAACACGCTTGGGCGCTTGCGACGCTGGGTTCATGGCGATGGACTTTGTGATGGCGTCGTGACTAAATGGCTGTTCTAAAAGCGCGCGTAACGCGGGCAGGTGTATGCGATTATCCAGCGCGGCGGAAGCGACAACAACTTTGAAAAATGACCCAGGTGGATACAATTTGTGCAACGCGCGATTGATAATAGGACTTTTGTGAGGTGAAATTCTGTCCTTTCTGAAAGCCGAGATAATTGCATCTCTGTCGTTTGGGTCATAATTGGGTTCGCTGGCTATCGCTAAAATATCACCCGATGTAGAATCTAACACAACGACCGCGCCTGCTGTTAGACCGGCCGTTTGTAATCCCGCGTGTAATTCCTCCGATACGATTCGTTGCAGGTCATCGTCGATAGTCAGGATAATATCGTTATCGTTCGCAAGAACTCTATCACATATTTGTTCTAAGTTGCCGCAGAGGTCGGGATATGCAAAGTAGCCGACAGTGTGACTAAGGTTTACAGGATAATATCGATGTCCATCATCTGTATTACCTGCTAGCAAGCCCCCGCCATCCGGAATAAATTCCATCAATATATCACCAACGCGAATGAAATCACCGGGCTGCAGAACTCTCTCCTCTTGAGGCGTGAGCGCGCGCCCGTTTATGAAAAGTGTTGAGTGACGAGTGATAGGCGACGAGTGATGAGTGTCGGATGTCGAGTTGCTCTCTGTTCCGTGCTCACGCACGCCTTGGTTACGCGCATAGTAGACGCCATCCTTTTGCACAATCGTGAGATGAGTTTGAAATTCACCTGCATCGGGAAAACGCCCGTCTGAATGTATCTCGACACATTGCCGCGCATCAACGAACAACAGATTGCCAAGTCTAATCTTACTATTGTCGCGATTAAGGCGGACTTCCTCCGCGCCAATTAGACATTTTCCCTCTTCTGAGTCGAAAGCATAAGCAAATCCGGGGCGAAGTTTTTGTTTAACTGGATAATACGATTTGTCTTTTTCGACGCGCGTCCGAGTATACAACGTCGGATATTTGTCACTCTCCATTTTGCCGGGATGTTTAAGCCGATTGTCAATTATGATTTTGCCTTTGCGCCACAAAAATTTGACATTATCGATAGTAAAAATTGTTCCACGTTCGTCCTCGTTGAGAAAAATAATATCAGTCCGCCACCCAGAGGATGACTTTTGCGATGGTAGATTGAACCAGATTTCTGAACCCGTCACCAGTCCTCGTTTATCACCGTCAATGACGACAAGCTTCGGAACAGATTTTTGTTCGCGGTCAAATATTCTGCCTCGCGAAATATTCCTTGAGGAGCCATGCAATCTACGGTAATTGGAAATTGTTACAGCAGATTCTTTTATACCGAGGATACGGTGATTGTCCTTATCTGAGAGGAACCATTCGTGACCTTCCTTACCTCCGCTTTGGAGAAAAATATTATGCTCCGCAATAAATTTCCGGACGTCGCGTCCTTTAGTTGTAATTGCTTTGAATGTTTGTACATCAGTCGGCGATGTTAATTTTGCACTATTCTGGAGTTTGATACTATTATCATCATCAAGAAAGATAATGCCTTGATTACTTGCTTCAGCTACCGCGTGAAGAAAATCAGCGTCGACTAATTTATCCTTATGACCGCCAGCAAACAATACCGCGCCGCCGAGAATGACCCAGCATAAGAAAATCCACGTGAAGAAATATTTGATGTTCTTTTTCTGCTGGATGAGCATAAATGCCAAAAATCCCACGGCAATCACGGAATACAATATCTGCGATTTTGTCAATTGCAGAGGAAGCCAATTTGCTTTCCGGACTTCGCCTTTGAGAAGTTTACTACCTCGAATTGTCACGACCTGGTCTTTTGACAGCAACACCTTCCGCTCTCCTGGAAGTCCACGCAACGCCTCCGAGAATCGTGGAATGAGAAGTTGCGCCCGCCTGTAAGATGGCGACATCCGAAGAGAACCCCCGGCTTTGGTTGGTGAACGAGGCGAACGCATTCTCTCCGGGGGCTGTTCAAGGACGGAAATTTCAACGATTTGTTGTCCTTTTTGATACGGAAAGGTGATTACCGTTGTACCCAATACAAGCAATTCCGTGTTCTGAATTTCAGAAGCGGGAAATTCCTGATAACCGTTTTGAACAAATGCGTTTCTGATTGGTAACTTTATATCTGCCTCTGCGTGGGCGGTCACGATATATTTATCTGATTCGAACGTTAATGTCGCGTGCAGTGGTTTTACATGTTTATCTTGGATAACGATATTACATTTTCGACTGCCATTTCCAATAGTTACACGAGGGCGCTTGCGACGGTCTTGACGATAGATGATGCGACTTTTCTTCACCTCGGGTATTGTCCGAAACCACATTGCAGTCGAACCAATATGAATAATATCACCATCTCGCAACGCCGTTTTTCTACTCAGTTCTTCGTCGTTGACGTAGACCGCACATTTTCCGATTTTTTTCAACCAGAATTGCTCATCTTTATAAGAAAGGCGAGCATATCGGATTGCGGATTGCGGATTGCGGATTGCGGAATTGTACCCTTCGCTATTCGGAATTAAATTCGCGGTGGGATTAGTTTGCTTTGTGCCTTGCAACTTCTCGCAACTAAACGAAGCCTTCCGTTTTCCGCCTTCCGCTGCTGAACGGGACAGAGAGCGTTCACTATGCCTTCCGATGCCCGGTTCCGTATTAATAATAATATCGGTCATTTGCTTCGGATTATCATGTTGAATCCGAAATATTCGTATCGCTAGGAATGCGAATAGCAATATCAAGATAATAAGTAAATTGAGTACCCGCAATTTGGTATGGTGTTCAATTAAGCGATTTTGTCGTTCAAAGGAAATCATTTTATATTTTACTGAGATTCGTTTAGAGACAGTTTTAGCCTATATCTCTCGCCTGAAACGTGAAGCATATAGTGGCAAAATGGCAAGAAGGCTAGAGGGCAAACCCCAGAAAGCCGGACATGAACTATTCAGCGTTATGCTTTCCAATACTTTGATTTAGAAAGCGCAAAGCACAAAAGGAAACAGACCCATCTTTTTCCGGCTTTCCGGTTTTTTACTTCTTTGCCCTTTTGCCACCTTGCCCTCTTACCCTCTATCCCTCTTACCTTCTTGCCGCATATCTAAACATCAAACCGATAAGAATAAAAGTCGCCATTAGGGAGCTGCCTCCGTAAGATAGCAACGGCAATGTAATGCCTGTGAGTGGTAAGCATTTGACATTTCCTGCAATAATCACGAAGGCTTGAAAGCAGATGCTGAAGAATATCCCAGCGATTATCATAGACTGCCGAATTCCACTTGTGATTCCATCAAACGGTGAGGCGATAATCTTCAAACCGGCATATGCAATCAACGTATAGCATGCAAATACAATTAGAACCCCTGCAAATCCAAAGGTTGCACAAATGACGCTAAATATGAAATCTGTGTGGAACGCGGGCGGCAGAACTGAAAAGTCACTCCAATGGAATCCGGCTCCCAACCATCCTGCATCCTTGATAAGCCAGAGGCTCCTCGCCAATTGTAATCCCTTATCCGTGTTCCAAGGATTCTGCCATATCATCAGACGTTCGGTAATCACCTGGAAATGCTCATGTCGAATTACACCAAAATGCAAGCCGATTTCCAGGAACGCAAAACCTAACATGCTGACAATACCTAACCGCCGGAGATGGGGATTAATCAACAAAAAAAGCGTTAATATTAAAAAATAAATGATGAAAACCCAATGTTTATTTTCTCCGCGCAAAAACATGACGGAGAACAAGTCGTCGTCGGGTTTAAACATTATAAATAATATACAAGTACATAAGAGAAGTGCTGTTGTCATCATAGGTTCCAATAACCGGGCGGAACCTATGTAAAACAATGTCAAGATGAGCGCGTATAAAAGGAGAATCGGCCCAAAATCATGCATCATTGCTAACATCACCGACGGAATAATCATTACGATGAGTATTGGACTGATGAGCCGAAAACGTGTGGATAATGAACTAGGGTGAACTGCGCGTGTTAGGTAAATACAAATCAAAATCGTAAAGTAATAAATTAACAAAATTTTTACGAATTCTACCGGCTGAATGCGCATGAATTTAAAGCTGATGCCCAATTGCCCTCCAAACGGAATGGGCAGCAATAACAACATTACACTTGCAATCAGAAGGTAATGCGCGGTATCGTATGGATTATCATCTTGAGTGTCAGAAAATAATGTTTTGAGCCGTCGGGAGGTATCCATCTGCCCCGCGTATTTTTTCGAAGTTCCTTGCAGACGATTATAGAATGCTCGGATGCCGTAGTAAGGCAGTTGTACCATCGGATTTTTTTGCACGCCCCATTTCCATAGGTACCGCCAGTAAGCCGAAGCCCTTGAGAAACGTACAACGACGAGGAAACTAAACAGGCTCGCGCATACTTTGATAAGATGAGGTACAACATACTGTTTTGTGCTCGAAGTAAGAGTATTTTGGCCAACACTGAGTTTATACATCATCAATACGCCGAGGCCAGATAGTAATACCACCGCGGGATATAGAAAATAATTACAATTTTTAATCTGATTTTTGACAAGATATAAGGTAACTATACATGCGCACGAAAATATCGCCCACAACAACAGACCATTGTGGGGCGATAATTCAAACAAAGTTGGTATTTCTAATTGTAATACTGAATTCCCTAATTGAATTTTATCATGTGACCTCAACGGTACACATTGGGTGTCCGAAGATTCACCTAAGTTTATCTTCACACTTCCGCGTGTAACAATAATTGGTTTTTCATCAAGTTTTTCAATTTCAAACTTATGGCTCAAGGGATTGTATGCGATACGCGCGTGTCTGCGCGCAATTCCTTCTCCCCTAAGAAGGCTAAGAGAAGTATAATACGGATTTACGCCAATAGAACCACCAATTACTGTGGGACGGTTGAAGTGCAAAGGAGTTAAGGAACTAGCCCTCTTGCCCACTTGCCCTCTTGCCCCGTCCGATGCCGTTACAACATGCAGTCGCGGCATGCGAGTTAGTTGAATTTGAAGCATTCCATATAAAATAACTCCTAGGATGATAATCACAAGCAGGAACGCCCTTCTCATATATTGTGTGTGTGTGCTCTTTAAGTCAGACGTAATCGAACTACGGATAGCGAAAAGATATCGTTTGCCAGTCTTTTGACTCATGCAGAGGCGGAGTTCCCATACAATAATTAACAATATTGCGGCGGTTATGCCAAAAAGGAAAATGATATGCGTAAACATAATTTATTGAGTGTCTATACAACTTCTGTGTTCGCTTCGCTCACCGAGCGAAATCTGGGGATTTCGGATGCCGTCATTTGGTCATCTAGTATCGTTTCTGATTCATCCTCGAAAATGCCATCATTAACAGACGAATATTCAGATTGTTTGGCTTCTTGCTCGGACGATTCAGATGGTAACTTTGACTCACGCAAAGATTTCGACGCAGCAAGAACTAGTTTAGTGCCTACAAAATTTGTTTCTTCCAAATATTCTATCTCTTCCATATTCGGCAGTATATCAGATTCCGCAACCTCCGATTCAAGGGCTTCGTGTGAGTCAAAGTTCCGCATGTCGCATATCTCAAAAATTGTCTGACCAATCCATGCTTGTGTATTTTCTCCGGGTTGAAAGAAATACTTCTCCTGCGGCGTAATAATCACGATATCATCCCCCGCCCCCGATTCTCGGGATGGCTTCGCACATATGCGGGATGGCTTCACCGAAATGGCATCTTCTGGAAAAATGAGAATCGTGTTGCTATTGGAAATGTTTTCTACATAGAAACTTCCCAGATTCGACTCACGCAAAGGCTTTGGGTTACCCAAATGCTCGGAGTCAAAGCCGTAGAATGCATGTTGCCGTGATGCAAATTTCTCCGATAAGATGTAATCGCTTTCACGCATTTCATATTTTGGGAGATGATGTAACCGTCCTACTTGAATATTCTCTTCAATTCCCATAGTCTGTGCTCTGCGCGCCATATCATTCTTGTCCAAAAACATTATTTTACCGATAATTGGAAGTGGTATCCCACGCGCATGAAATACCTTGGGATTGATATATTCGTAGCGCATTTTAGTGCTGCCTATAACAAAGTCCATATTTGGGGCTGTTACCGGTATTTCCAATCGCCCAACGAGTTGCCCAGTGCCATCATAAAGACAGCCCAATTGGCTTTCATCTTCCAAAACCCATGCGTCTCGTGTAAAAGTGCATGTAATCTCTCCGACCAATTCACTATCAGCTAGACGAATATGGTTGCGGGAGGAAGGGATATTGCTAATATGATATGGAACATCTATTTCATATAACAAAATACCAGAGATATTAATATGCAAGCCCGTTTCATCTGTTTCAGCATTAGCCTCGTCCTCTAATCCCACATCGGATGGTTCACGAATTGCGAAATTATCCTGGGAATCGGTAGCGAAGCGAACAGAATTTTCAGACGCTTGAGGTTTATCCACAACACCGTGAGTCCGTGTACCACCACGATTTGCAAAATTCATCTCATTTTCGAGCCGCGCCTCCTGTGCTACGGAATCAATCTTTCTCGAAGAAGTCGAAATCTTTGCGTGAGTCAAAGTCCTTGAGGAACGGGATTCCACCAGACGGGACTTCGTGACATCTGCATACCTTCGAAAAACAAGAGCGGGACTATCATTAAACCAAACTTTGGCAAGGTGTTTCAAACGATATGGTCTATCATAGCTCACTTGTTTCGGGTCACCAGCGTCATCTTTGACCTTTACTATACTATCTGAATGAGCGGGACGTAGGAGAAACATATAGTCGTTATCAATTGCTTGGACTTCAATTTTTGCGTGATATGGTAATAAATTACTAATGATAATATCGCAATCGGGAGCTGAACCACACAGAAGCACGCGCGGTCTGGGACCAATTTTAAAAGTATTTCCTCCTGCGGTTAACTCCACCAATTCTGCTAATACATCCAATTCGGGAGGCAACGGTTTGACCACTCCATACCATTGATTCGGATATCGGATAACGTTTATCTCATCCGCGAGAATCTCTATATATGCTTTCCGTTGATTGTTTAGATGATTTATAGTCGCGTCTTCTTTGCTGATAAGTACACTCAATTCTTCTTGAATTCTCTCTTCCGACTCTACATTGAGGAGGTCATCACGGACATCCGAACGTACAAAAATTTTTACGTGCAATGGTAGGTCGATAACCCTTTGTTTCAAAGGTGAGCCTTCGTCTGATAGAATGCGCCGCAACATACCTTTTCGCTTCGTCTCTTCCAGTAAATAAGGACAAAAAACGGTTGGGTCTTTTACTAGGTCTCCATCTCCCCTGCGTACAAAGCGCGGGGCAAATCTGTTGACACTACTCGCATCCTCCATAAAAACATCATCTTTGCTGAATAAGTTTTTGAGTCTATTCAGAAATGCCATGATATTAGCCTCCTCCTAAAAAGTATTCGCGCAACTCCAAATATTCCGAAATATTACAAAAAGTTCCCAAGAAAGCCTCCGCTTTCAAGCGTGAAGATGAATTGGGTTTCGTGTCAGTCGAAAAATCCTAATTGACGAAGATAATGGATTTTTCAATCTGGCACGAAATAATTTGCCAATCTCCCGCTATTATGGTATAATTTAAGCAAGTTCTTGAATGACCGCTTTAGCGGTGCGGTTCGGAGCCGGACCAGGCAGCCGCATTCAAGAGCTACGCGCGTGCGAGTCGCAATATTGCGATGGAGTCACACGGCGAAGCCGAGAGGCTTCGCCTGTGTGCTCCAGCACGCGCTAATCAAGCTGCGAGGTGTTAAGCAACTGCTTAACCGCGTGCTACGGTGCGACAGAGCGGCTCGGCTGCGAAAGTTCTGGCGCTCATAACTATTTTATGAGACACTTGATGCTAATGCTCAGGATGCTGTACCTCACTCGTAACACAGGTGAAGGGAGAGCCTGAGTGAGGTGTTCAGGTCTAAGAACCTGCCACATTCATGTGTGCAGAGGCTCAGTGTTCTTGGTAACTGTATCGGGATATCCGTGGATTGCCCAACTATCTACACATAACTGAGAAATGAGAAACAAGTTTCAATTTTTTGGTCTATGATAAGGCGTGGGGCAAAAAGAACCCCAATGAAGTTTATCTCAAGAATCGGGAGGATAACTTGGTGGCTGGCGACAAATAAAGTAGGACGTTAGATGGCAAAAGGGCAAGATGGCAAGAGGGTACAAGGGCAAGGAGGCAATGGGCTAGAGGGCAAACTCCAGAAAACCAGAAAGCGAGAAGAGGGGTGAACGGAATTCGGAATTCGGAATTACCCCACGCCCCGATTCTCGGGATGGCGCAGTTTATCCCGACGGAGACGGGGCGCACTTGCCTGTTTTCTGTGAAATGCCATGCCCACTCACCCACTCACTCACTTACTTTCTTTTGCCGGCTTTCCGGTTGTCCGGCTTTCCGGATTTTAGCCCCTTTTCGCTTCACGCTTCGTATCTCTTTTTTTCCTGCAAGCTCCAGAGCTTTTCGATACAGCGGTTCTGCAATAAGCATCCCTTTGCTGTTTAAATCATCTAGTGCTTTTTTTACGCTTGTAATCTGCTTTTCCTTCCCCGCCTGCAAGATAAGGGCGAGGGAGCTTGCGATTTTGATACCATTTTGTTTCGCAATAGTGCGTGCGGGTTCCTCATCAATCAGCGCTATACCAGGACCTTGCTCCTTGGCGAGCGCTATCGTTTCTGCGTTTGAGCGACTTAACCCCTGTGATTGCAAATGTTGCACGAATTCCTTGTTTTTAACAGACATAACTTTAATGCCGCCACGCTCCGATGATTCTTCATCATCGTCGGATTCTTCCTCGTTGCGCATTTCTTCCAGTACCTGTAGGTCCTCTTCCAAATCATCAGGGTCATAGTTAAAAATGGGCACTTGTTCTTCTGCCAATATATCTATAAAATCGATGTAGAACATTCCCATTAACTCTGCGCCGCGAGACGGAGTAATTTTTCGAGCGCGGATAAAATCGAGAATAGCTTCTTTATCGCTGACACTATTGATGGGCATGTTTTTTTCAGTCTCCTTGTTGTTTCATACAGAACACGTGTAGTATAAGAAAAAGGAAGGAGAGCATAGGGCGATGGCGTATACACAAACCTACACTCTCATACTCAATGTTTCTATTACATATTGTGTTCGGTTCGCGCGATTATGTCATTCTGGTGTTCCTTAGAGAGCCAGTTAAAGTGTGTGCTGAATCCACCTATTCGGACAATGAGTGATTGATATGCCTCAGGATGCGTCTGGGCGTCGCGCAAAGTTTTGGCATCGACTACGTTTATCTGCACTTGCTGTAACCCCTGGTCGAAAGCGGTATTGACACAAGCCATCATCTTTTTGACCCCATCTCCGTTGGAAAAAGTGTTCCCTCCGAATTTGAGGTTCAGAGCCAAAACGCCGTGCGCTCGGTTGTGAGGGATTTTGCTCACGGATTGTAGAACTGCTGTGACACCGTTTTTATCGCACCCCTGGCTGGGGCCGATGGAATCGCAAAGTGGTGAGCCTCGACGGCGCCCGTCCGGTGTTGCCCCCGTTTTTTTTCCGTGTGTAACAGCGCCTGTCCAGCCGACAACGTCAATGCCAAAACGGTTTCCATATACTTTATCGCGTTTCTTGTATCCTTCGTTGATATAGTTGAAAATGCGGACTGTCATCTCGTCAGCTTCATCGTCGTCGTTCCCAAATTGGGGGACGCGATTGAGGCATTCTTGGCGCAGGGATTCTTCGCCATCCCAATCCTTATCTAAAATCTCCACAAATTCACGGAGGTTCAAACGATTTTCATCATAAACTAATTTTTTGATTGCCAACAGCGAATCGCCGAAATTCGTTATGCCAAGAACGTCTGCAAGTCCCTCCGTATAAAGCGCTCCTCCTCGACGATAATCTTTCCCCTTTTCCAAACATCCCTCTATGAGCAAAGACTTGTAAAAGTCAGGATAGTGTTGAGCAACCACAGCTAACTGTCGATTGATAACTTCCGTTGTGGTATGTATCATGTAATCGAGTTGCTCAAAGCAGGCGTTTTCAAAGTCGTCGTAAGCGACAAAATCTTCCGGCTCGCCAGTTTCAGGGCCCATCTGTATTCCGGTTATTGGGTCTACTCCGTTGTGAAACGCAAGTTCCAAGCATTTCAGCGAGTTTATTACCAAGTCCTCGTAAGAACCAGAACATCGCCCACGCGGCACCACTTGCGTACACCCTACAAGTGTATAGTCCAGAGCGTCTTCTTTTTTAATACCGCGTTCCATCATCGAAGCAATTACAGGCTCGTCGTTTACCATCGCCGGCATACTGAACCCGGAAGCCAGCAATTCGCAGGCATTTTCAAACAATTCTTCCGGCGTATCTTTGTGGACTCGCAGAGATACGTTTGGCGCTTCAATTCTCAATCGGCGCATCGAATCAAGCGCCATGTACGTAAGTTCGTTAGTCGCATCTCCGCCTTCCGGTTTCTGTCCAGAGAGTGTCAAACTCCAGGCTCGGTTCTTGCCAAATTTCATCCATATACAGTCTACTAGTTCTTGCGCTTCTTCCCTTGTCAGTACGCCTTTTCTGAGGTCATTTTCAAGCCACGGCCCCATGTCCTGGTCGAACCTGCCAGGCGAATCAATGCCGTGCAACACGAAGGAAAACCAGTACGCTTGGAGCGCGTCGTGGAAACTTTGTGCTGGACGTTTCAGTACACGGGCGCAGCGTTCGGATATATCGAACAATTCCTGCTGCCGCCTCGCATCCTTTTCTTCATCTGCTTCTTTACGCACTACATCTGAATATATATCACCAAATCTATCTATGCCATCCAGAATAATCATAAGGGCATCGTACCACTCCGCCGGCTCAGTTTCCGGCGCGCGGTGTGCGCCGGAATAATATATAGGTACTTTCAGTTTTATCAAACATTTTGCCAATAATCAGCTTTATCTCTGTAAGTCTATTTCCATAGGATCCTTTGTCGACAGACATGTAGTTTGTCATATTCCAGTCAGGTTTGTTTGTTTGGTTGCTGTTTGTTATCTCATTGCCTTTTATCAACTAAGACATAGATCGATTCCGGTTCTCTCTTATCATGAATACTCAAGCAAATTAGTATAAAAAATATAAATAATCCATCGAGGAGCCTGCTCTTTGGTTCCGGCACCGGCAAAAAAAGGCTAATATACTTATATATTCCTGCCAGGCTTTGGTTTGGCCTTTTTTCTGTGGTGGAAACCACCAAACTATTCGTACAAGCCAGTTATCCAGTGCCTTTCTTCGTAAACTCGGAAAGTCACTGGGTTTGGTAGTTTCCTGTTCTATTGGT
>SDBU01006641.1_pt1 | contig 13529 bp, 29 predicted proteins | sample 2277071 | NCBI WGS metagenome assembly SDBU01 (sample SAMN10397929, study PRJNA504765) | marine sediment metagenome | isolation source: marine sediment core GS08_GC12, 126 cmbsf | place: Arctic Ocean: Gakkel Ridge, Loki's castle | collected 2008
CAATGGGGGGTGGAACACAGGTAGAGAATTCAACAATAAAAGGAATAGACTATTCAGTTACACCTATAGACGACTTTCTAGTAAATGACACGACCTATTCATTCGGATTCATTCTAACTTCAAACTTCTGGGACGTTTCTCAGTATGGATTCAATCTAAGGTTGCCAAACGGTACAATAATAACTGGAGATACTTCGACAGTGAGTGGGACACAACTAACAAAGTCCTACGATGTAAATAACCAATCATTAATTTACCTAGATGCGTTTTGGTTAATCAATGGAGTGTACACAAATATAACTAGAACGTGGTCGGTACAAAACACAGAATATCTCGGATGGTCAATAAAAACATTCTTCGCAGACTTGACTATATATCTTGATTCCGGTTTATTCGGATTAGATGACTTCGGAAGATATTTAATAGCATTTATAATAATATTTATATCAGTAGGTATAATGGGACAAAAATTCGGAATATCAAGTCCGCTAGGGATAACAAGTCTAATATTTGGTATAGTATTATTCTTTGATGTAGTGACGGGAATATTACCAGATATAAGGGAAGTAGCAAATCTACCAACATTTATAGCGGGACTAATATTAATACTGGCAATACTAAACGAGGTGCAGTCAAGATGAAGTTAGGTGGATTTGTTATAATGATTGTATGTATGGTTATGTTCTTAGAGTTCCTGGCGATACCAACAGGAGCAAGCTCAATACTTTCCGATTTCGGAGTAGACATAAATCCAAATACTTCAAAGCTAGACACTGCCGATTTAGAATCGTCATCATTCTGGAATAAAATATTCTTAGAAAATGCTGGGATTTTGTTTCTTGTAGGGGCGGCAGGACTAGTACTGATAGGGTTTTTTGGAAGAGGGTATGATACAAGTTTAGTGATATTACCAATAGTATTATTCGCTGGTACGACTATGACATCAATATTCTGGACAACAATTAAATATATGCAAGGTACGATGAACGCACCACAATGGGCCACAAGCACACTAACAATGGTAATGGTTGGATTGGGAGTAGGTTTCATTTGGGCGTGTGTAGACTACTTTGCAGGAAGATGATATGAACAAAAAGAGTAATAGTAGATTCAGCAAAGGATGTATTCCATGGAACAAAGGGATAAATATGTCAGAAGAACAGAAAGAAGTAATGAAACAAAAAGTATATGATATAAGAAAAGGGGTATCATACGAAGATATATATGGAAAAGAAAAAGCAAAAAATATAAAAAAGAAACTTAGAAAATCGTTTACAAAAGAAAGGAGAAAGGAAATAAGTGAGAAACATTTGGGAATAAAGTTATCAAAAGAACATAGAAATAAAATTAGTAAAAGCAACATTGGACGCATGGTATCTCATGAGACAAGAAACAAGAAAAGAAAGAAAATGTTAGGGAAAAAGCATTCACTGGAGACAAAAAATAAAATAAGCAATTCAAAAAAAGGAAAGAAGAGAGGGGAGGAGTCAGTAAGAAAGATGATAAAAACAATGAAACATCAATATAAGAATGGACTAAGAAAAAAGGGAATGCTTGGGAAGAAATTAACAGATAAGCAAAAACAAGCAATGAGTAATAAAAGAAAAGAAGAATATAGAATCGGAAAAAGAAAACCAGTAAGGATGCATGGGGAAGATAATCCATCATGGAGAGGGGGAATATCATTCGAGCCATATAATAAAGATTTTGACAATAGATTCAAGAATGCAATAAGAACAAGGGATAATCAAATTTGTATGCTTTGTAATATTCACAGAGAAAAATTAAGAAGGGCATTAAACGTGCACCACATAAATTATGATAAGTTATTATCTATTAAGGAAAATTGTATATGCCTATGTGATTCATGTCATAGTAGGACACATCACAATAGAAAGCATTGGGCAACATTCTTCCAATCACTACTTAATGAAAAATATAAGTATGAATATTCTGAATCAAGTAAGATAATAATAAATATTGATGAGGTAACATTGAATTAATATGGCAGAATGGTTAGAGCCACTTCAATTGAGGGTACTTTTTATAAACATATTCGCAGGAGATCCACAGTTCTTTATAGTAATATCACTAATTACAATATCAGCACTGGCGGGATTCTTTAGGATGACAACATTAACGTTATTCTTTATGCTAGGACTATTCTTATTAATGTTCTCAAAATTTGCTATGGACTATCTAGTTGTCTTATTCGCAATAATAGCAGGACTAGCAATAGGCTTCTCTATAAGTAAGATATATATTAGAAGATAATCGACATTTAAAAAACATTTGTTACATGTATTATAATGTCAATCATGGATACAATCAGAAAGATGGGTAAGAAAAAGAGAGAGTCTGGTCAAAGGTTTAAAGAAATGCAAGAACAAGACAGATTAGATACTATGCTAGAAGAAAGAAAAAAGAGTGCAAATCTCAGAGAATTGGAAAAACATTTTAAAGACAAGCGAGAGGAAAATATAAAAGAACAACTAGACGTCATAAGAAAGAAACGAAATAAAGATACATGGAAAGGAAACTCAATTCTAAAAGGCGGAACAAATATTCTTCATACGGATAAATTTGCATTATCAAGTGGCAAATCTATATTAAAAGATAAGAATATATTCCTAGACCATAAATCAAATAACCCAATAAATAAACAGGATATGTTTTTCAAATGGTAAAGAAACGTGTAGAGGACTTCTCCGCAATAGGAATTATTAATTGTGATAAATGTGAGACAGAAGAAGACTGGGCAGAGATGAACAGGAAGCACAGAAGGAGCAGGGGGTTTTTAGAATGGTAAGACTACAAAGAGTATTAGAAAGAATAGAGTTTGAAAAACAAGAATTAAAAGAAAGAAGAATAAAAATACCATCACAACTATCAAAGAGTGCTAAGTCACAAGAAAGAAAAGAAATATCATCAGAGATGTTGGGATTGTCAAAAAAAGAAAAGGAAACAAAGAGGGAGAAGAAAGAGGGAGATAAAAAAAGAAAAGAAATCCTAAAAAGACTAGGTAAACTAGCAAGAAAAAAAGTACCATCAAGAAGAACATTCAAAAAATCAAAGACAACCTTACACTTAAATAATCCAGATGTACCAAGTATTTTAGGAGAACCAAACAGATTTTTCAAAGATGAAATGGAGGAGGCCAAGAGGTCTTTATTTTTCACATGACATTCGTTAACGAGACGACTAATTTCAGGAGGGGAGATAGATAGATGAATAAACAAGGACAAATGGGAGTAGGTATGATTGTTATGATTGCTATCACAATAATTATTGGTGCTATCTTTTTGCAAGTAATAGCTCAATCTGTAGGAGAATCAGTAAACACAGTTGCTTTAGCAAACCAGACTGAGACGCTAGGTGCAAATGGAGATAGTATCTATATCACAGAGTGGAGAGCAATAGCCAATGTAGTTATTTTGAATGCAACAGATAATACTACTATTACATCAGGAAATTATACAGTAACTAATAACATTTTAGATCCAACTACAGGTGGGTTGAGCGTACGAGTTACTACTGATGATGCAGCGTATGCATCCAGTGCAGTAAAAATTTCTGGTACTGCACAACCAACTACCTACATAGCAGACGGAGGGTCAAGAGCCATGGCAAATCTAATTGTTATAATGTTCGCATTAGCAGTATTAGTGGTAATAATTGGGCCATCGGTTAGTAAGGAATTTATAGAGTCACTGGGAAATAGATAATTCCAAACAAACAAAACTTTTTTATTTCGGGGCTTTAATTTTTCAGCCCCACAGCAAATTAAATGATACCATGAAGGTAAACAATGAAAGAAAAACATAACGAAAAAATAACCAATAGAAATATAGATGTTCCTAAATACTTCGAGGAGAATGACCCAAGATTTATGGAGAATCCATTTGCAGGTTTCGAGGGGAGTAAGTAGATGGTACTGACTATGCAGCAACTTCTAAATATAAGTCAGAGGGCCGTGTGCGGAACGTTTGAAAAAGAAGTCCAAATCAAGGCTTCAAACGTTGAAGCAACAAAGAGACTGCTAAAAAGTAAAGGCTTTATAATCGTAGGGACAGGACCAGGGACTTTCGGAAAGAAAAAGATTTGGTACAATCCCGCAGGAGTAAATTTATGAGGAGGTTAAAATGTCAATAAAAGCATTGTTAAGTATAGCTCCAACATTACAAGCAGCATCTCTAGCAGCAAGCACAGCAAAGAAGTCTACTAAGAAAGATGCAGAGGTAGGAGATATTGTAGGATCAGCTACAAAAATTCTTGTGGGAGTGCCATTAATTAAAACACAGTTCGATTTAATTAAAGGTTTGTAGATGGATATAAGGAAATTGGCAAGCCAAGACGACTTAGTGATTAGACAAGTCATTTTAGATATGGCCCAAGAGAAAAAACAGGTAGTCCATGGAACTCGTGCTTTGAATCAGCAAGTACCAGCCAACCTAAGAAGAAAAACGGAAGATTATGATATATTGACCGACAATCCAAAAAAGTCTGCTAGAGAAATTGTTAGGACGCTTAAACGACGTCTGGGTAATAACTTCAAGGTTGTAAAAGGGAAACACGCTGGAACATTCAAAGTACAGCACGGAGACAAGACGATAGCAGACTATACCCAAAAAAAAGGGAAGGTTCCATCAAAAAGAATTCTAGGGGTTAAGTACAAAGAAATCAAGACAATCAAAAGAGGAACGCAAAAACTAGCCAAGAAAAAGGGCGCAGAGTTCAGAAGAGAAAAAGATATTGATACATTGGGCCGGATAGAACAGTTGGAAAAAATGGAGAGATTCTTTGATAGATTATAATAAATATAAATAGATTATCATATTTTGGGGTTGTCACTTTTGAGTTAGAATATAAGTTTAAGTAGTAAGTATAATTCAGTTATAAATGGCAGAAAAAAAATGTTCTAATTGCAATAGTTTATTTAAAATTTAAAAGAGGATTGAGATTAATATATTTATTATGGTAAGACAAAGATGCGAAAATGTAAGAGATAAGAGAGGTCAGTTTGTAGAAACTACTGGTAGTACTATATATAAAACACAACAAAGAAAGGGGAAAAGACTTGGCGTACATGTAATAAATTGGCAAAATTGGCACAGAAAAGAGTTGCCAAAGGACTGGTGTGTACATCATAAAGATGGGAATAAGAAGAACAACAACGTTAATAACTTAGAGGCTATGCCGATAGCAGAGCACACCAAGAAACACTTTGATGAGTATTATAAAACAAACAATGTTTGGAACAAGGGGAGAACAACGCATGCTGGGAATAATGACTTTGGACACACTGTAACCGATAAGACCAAACAAAGGAAAAGAGTTCATATCTTTAGTAAACATATTGAATCTTGGTTAGATATATGGAAACTTAAAGAGGACAATCTAACACCAACACAAATTTCTAAGGAATTAAATATAACTATCGATAAGGTAAATCGTAGATGGAAGGCTTTTAATAAAATATATGATATTGATAGTGGGAGGATAAAATAGAAATAAGAAACAGACCAGAACGTACAAAGTGCGAAATCTGGTCTCGGTAACGAGTTGTAGGTTATCTTCGCCCAACCTCAAGATGGAATGAAGGAAAAGTTTCAGAATACGGAGACAGAATAACATTCAAATCATAATCAGCTAAGTGGCAGGCGTGTTGAGATCAACCAATGCACGCCTCCACTCTCTGTTTCTCAGTTACTATTTAGTAGTGAAACATGTTTTTATGTCTTTTGGTTGTAGTCTTTCAGTAGTTGTAACAAAAATTTAAATACTATCTATTCCTAATTATACTATCACCTCTTTTTCCCATGAGATGATAATGAGGTATCTAATTTTAACACCTTGTTGTCTCTCTTGGGTTTTATTTATTTACCATTACTTAGTTAAAATAAAGGTTTAAGTAAAACATATAATTATGAGGTATATGAAGAAAAAGAGAGGGGCTACAAGTATGGGCGAATTGGCCAGGTTCGAGGTTCTAAAATGTATTCAAGAAGGGCTTTCTATAACAGAAATTTCTAGGTATAGAAAGGTTCGGAGGAGTTCAATATATAAGGTTTTAAAGACGCTGGTAGATAGAGGATTGATGACACATCCAAAGCGTTCAATATATGAGTTAACAAACAACGGAATCAAGGGGCTACATTCTTTCGTGGCGTTCCGATACAAGATAAGGCAGCACAATCTACACTTCAAAATAGGAGTTTTAGAATCACCGAAGAATTGGAACCAAAGAAGAAATGAAATGAGACAGATGCCATATTTCAATAGAACAATAAAACTAAAGAACAATGAACAAGACTTATTCAACTACGGAAAACTTCACATAAAAACAACAACAAAATCAATCATAATAAAAATGCCAACAATATACGCAAGCGATTGGGAACAAGCAATAATTCAAGCTATGGGTATCCTAGAAGATTCATTACCAAATATAGAATCAAGATTTAAGATAAGATTAGTAAAGGATCACAAATCAAACATAAAGATAATATCACAAGAGTACGCAAGCATCCAAGATGCATTAGCAAAGTTATATAGATGTGAGGGAAATAGAATTTATCTAACGGGGGATGATGGGAAGATATGGCTGATAACGGATTTAAGCTTCTCTACTGACGAATTAGAATATATACACCCGAACAAAGCAACAGATGACAATGATGCAATAGCACCCTTCCTAAATGATTTGAGAGCACATCCTACAACGATGAGTGATATGAAAGAGCATGTCGGAAAATTACAGGGAGTGATGACAAGTTACGCACAAAATGAGATAAAACACCAGAAGGTTTTGGATGAAACACTATTGGCGCTTAATGAACTAAAGGAAGAGGTGAAAAAATTAAAAAACAACAGGTAGGGATAGGATGATAACAAAAGAATGTTTCGGATCTAAAGAACTTTCAGATAGGTCGGCGATATGTAGAGGTTGTCCATATAAGTTTGGTTGCAAAGTTACCAAGAGAAGATGGAAAAGGGAAAGATTTTTGGTCTTGCACGTTTAGTTAAATTGTACATAGGAACAGAAGACTTTTGACCGAAAAGTATGGTATTACGAAAGGTGTAGGTTTTCTGTCACGGAAAGTATAAACGCCATCATTAATGGACGAAAATACTACGGTTTTGCCCATTAAGTAACTCTTGCCCAAAAAGTCTAATATCTATCTTATAATTTCTTAACTAGTTTTTTATATCCCTTTTCTAATTCCTTTTCAGTTATTTCTTTTTCTTCAAATTCTCCAAATAACTCAGCTATTTCTTTTAAGGTTTCAATAGTATCGCCATCTTCCAATCCAAGAGCACTTTCGCAATGTGGACAGACTAAGTGATATTCAGTATTATAAGGAAATATAGGAATGAAAAATATATCAAACCAATCTCTCACCCTTAAAAGATGAAAATAATTTGACTTAGAACATATCTCACATCTTTGTATTATAGGATTACTGGGAAAGGGGATGATATTTTGAAATATTTGGATTAATTAATATTCTTATAATCTAATAAGTTATCTGCTTTTACACCTAGCACAAATAAATAAAGAACCCTTCTCCAATGCTCTCCCACATCTTATGCAACGAGGAGCACCAAATATAAATTCCTCATTGAGCACAAATCTCTCGGTTTTACCCCTAGGCTTTCTTTTATCACTTGCCATATTTAGATATTAGATTTTTTTTAATTAATAACTCCACATATTTTTTTGCGGTCATATAAGATATATCTAATTTCTTAGCAACTTGATTTATACTTAATGGAGCGACATTCCTATTTAACAACATAAGAATATCTCTTTCTGTTTTGTGTAGTAGATTATTCTTTTTCTTTACCATAAATTATAATGTGTGATTTATTTACTGTTTCAAATTCTTCTTCATTAGGATTGACAACAATCCTAAAAATTGTTTTTTCATTGAGTCCTGCCGCATTTATAACTTCCTTCGGCAACTTAATTGTGAATTGTTTAGCTCCTTTATCATATACTATTTTTTTATCTATGATTATAGGAAGCTTATCCCCAGACAATAGTTCTTTCACTTCCTTTTTTAACCTTTCTTCCTTATTCATTTTAAAGACTATGTTATTAATAGTATGTTATATTAAAAAGACTGAATATTTATAAATCTTTGCTTTTCTTAAATTAATTCAGTCTTATTATATTTAAAAATGCAAACATAAGATTTTTGTCCCTATAGAATTAAGACATAAACTTAAATACGATGATAAGTTATTATAACTAATGGGTGACGAAAATAATTCTAAGCAATGAAACTTTGGAAAGATAAAGAAGGGAATAAGATAACGTACAAAGAATTCATGGGAAGATGGAAAGGAGGGATAGAAAGAATCACCCCACTACAGAAAATAAAGACCCAGATAACAGGAACAAGGATTTCTCTAACGGGAATTTTCTTAGGAATCTGCGTAACAATATACGCATGGGAAAACTTTTGGTGGGTAGCAATTATTCTAATAGGGGCCCTTATTAATACGGGAGTCCAATATCTAGGATTAACTCAACAGAGAGATAGTCTATTGAAACATGAAGAAAACTGTGAGGAAATGAGCCTTGATGATTTGATGGGAGAAGATGAGGTGACGGTTGAAGTTGAGGGGGAAAAACAAGAGGGAATGTCAAGCCTAGGGGTGAGGGCTGAAGATTTATTAGAACTAAACAAACAGGAGGAAAAAAATGGACATAGATGAAGTTTTAGGATCGGCATCGTTTTGGGTTTTAATTGCAGTTGGATATGCAGCATTCATATTTATGTTAGTAATCCTAAAGAGTATGGAACAACAAGACATAATGCCATTCTGGGTAAAGTTAGTAACAATGATAGCAATACCTGTAGTAGCAGCACTGTTCTCTGGATATGCAGAAGGTTGATATGGATATAAAAGAATTGAACATAGAAGGAGAAAGAGTATTCGTAAAGAAATCTAAAATATTCGGATGGGGATTCGTAAACCCATTCAAGATAGATGGAAAATTAAATTGGAAGAACCTTCTAATTGGCGGTAGTTGGATTAAGTTTGGAGTACTAATGTTTATACTATTGATTATTGCGGGAGTAGTACAAGAATATTCAACGGCAGTGGAGAGAGCAAATGAATGTATCCCGAATATATTAAATACAATAATACTACCTTAAATATAATGGAAAGCTTAAAAATAGGAATACTATATCTAGGATTACATAACCAGCTATTAAAAAAATTTGGAGTAGGTGGGGTTATTAAGAGAAAAGAATTCTTCTGCAAACTAGGAAAGCATGGACAGATCCCAAAGAGGGTAAGATATTTAGTAATAAAGGAGATGGAGGAAAAGGATTTAATAGAAATACTGAATAGGGACGAGCTAAAAATATTAAGTATAGATATAGACATAGAAAAGGATGCAAATAAACTTTTTCAATTAGCCGGAATATATTAAAGATTGTCCTTGCACGTTAACTAATTCCAAGACGTAGAATAATAAAATGTTGACCGAAAAGTATGGTATTCCGACAAGAAGGATATTCCTGTCACGAAAAGTATAGTATAACGAAGAGTTATCACAAAATATAGTACAAATATACTAAAACGCAATCTTAAATTTTGACTTAGAGCTCTCTGTAAGCTCACTATCTATACAAATAATCGGTACAAGTTGTTTATAACTTTCCATGCCATTATCATATTCAAAACGAACAAGAAACACGATAAAATTATCATGTTCAATTATATGCTGTCTATCTTCTTCTTTATTAATATCAAACTGAACATAATAACGACCAATGGTAGGTTCTAAGAATTCAGGATAGGGATTATATCCAGAAATAACTTTTGTAACAATACCCCAATCATAAAGATATTCCAACGCAGAATGAGTGTTATTAAATCGCTTATACTCTATAACACTAACATCTAAATTAAGCATTGATTTTTCTTCAGCCATTCTTGATCTTTCTTTTATCTCACTTAGGCAACTAGAATAATCAGAATTAGAGAGTCCATCCGAAGAATAACCACTACCAGAACTATCAAACGCGGGGACTACAGACTGAATATTATCTACAAAAGAATCAAAACTCCCAGGAGAAACAAGGAAACTAACAATCAGACTCCCAACTATAAAGAGGAATAGCCAGATGAATATTTCTTTTCCCTTCATATTTTTCTAGCCCTCTCCTTAACTTTAAACATTATAACAATAATAACAAAACATAATAAAAAAGCCAATAACCAACTAGCACCAAAATACATATAAATAGATATATCAAAACCAGGGCTAGAAGGATCCATAAAACCAGAAGTATCTATCATTAGTTTATAATTAGCAATTAAGGCTATAGGTAGAAAAGAAAAGACTAACATGCTAGTCATTTTCAATAAATCATGTAAAAGTTCTGTATTCATACTTATACTTTCTTTCTTTAACTGTTTACTCATATAATAATCTCCCAAATATATATTCCAATATTGGGTCAAAACGTTTTATAAATCTGTCGCCCAATATTGGAGTATTAGTCGGTAGTAAAAATGAAGGCAAAATATAAACACATATCAATTCCAGATAAACTCGTCGAAGCTATTGACGAATATATTGAGAATAATCCTGGGTTAGATTTTAGGAGTAGGGCTTCGGTTGTTAACTTTGCATTGAGGAAATTATTCGTTGGGAAGTAGAAAGGTATAAAAGTTTATTATTTATAATTACTTTATGAATAAGAGGGGGAAATTAACTGGAGAATGGGGGTCTCTACTTATTGGAGCAGCATTTTTAATTATATTACTAATATCATTAGGATACCTTAATAGCATAGAACACAATTGGGAAAAGATTCAGATTTCATTTTTTATTATAAGTTTTATCTCTTCTATATTAGTAATTACTATATCTAGATGGAAGATTAAAGATAAATAATAATTAATATAGCATACAACATCATAGAGAAGATGATACCTATACCGAATCCTAATCCGACATGGCACATATCTCTTTTAAAACTATTTTTTATTTCTTCCATTATATTATATCTAAGAAAACAGAAAGTCATCCTTCTCTCTATTTAATTCTTCATCTAAATCCAAGTCCCATAGGATACTACGAGGAGCCTTTATCTTTTTGTCAGAACCCTTTCTCTGTATCTCTCTCATTCCAAGTTTTTTATTTTTCAGAATACCATGAGCCATAAGATTATTTAATCTTGGAATAATAGAGGAATTACTTAGCTTAACCTTCTTACCTATTTGTCTACTAGTAAGCTCTCTTCTAGACTGGAGGATACTTCTTAAAATATCTCTATCCATTCCATCAATCAATTTTTTCTTTCTTTCTACCATCTTCAATTATTAAAATTATTTCATTAGATTTAACTTTTACAAGCCATCTTAATTTATCACCCTTACTGATTTTTAATTCTCTAGCAACATCTTTTGGTATCCGTGTCAATAAATTCTCACCATCACTACTAACAGAACTAATTTTTTCTATATCAGCACTAGGAGTTACCAGCTCCTTGAGTTCCTCTTTTGTGATTGTCATGCCTAACACACGTATATCTTCTTTTTAAATGTACCTTTTATTGAATAGAATAAGCTATAGAATGTACAAACTTGTATGTACATTAAGCCTATATAGAAAGGTTTAAAAGGGAATATCCAGTTATATAAATATGTACAGATATAGTACACCATATAATCCCTTCGCTTATGGGGCGAGGGATTAAAATTAAATTCAAAGAAAACAAAAATGGAACAAGAAATAACAGCAACAATAGTAATTAAATCAACGAAAATAAGTTTCGCAGATGATGGCTCACAGCTAACAGAACTAAAGGGATCAATAGAGGTGTTCTTCTAATGGTAATAACTATACTAATAGCAATAATACTGAGCTACTTTGTTTACAGGCTTCAGAAGAAATCTAAAGAGCTAGGGTCAGAATTAAAAAAAGCCAACTTCAATCTAAGATCGGCCTACGTCAGATTCGGAAAAACATTTGAGCAGTTCGCACCCTTCACTAAAGATTTCACACAAGAAGAAAAGAATGGATTTACATTTCTGGGAATGCCAATAGATGGAATAATCTTCGGTGAAGATACAATTAAGTTTGTAGAAATTAAGACCGGAGAATCACAGCTATCAAGCAAACAGAAGAAGATTAAGAAGATGGTAGAGAAAGGACAGATTGAATTTATGGAGGTTAGGTATTGACAAGCAACTAACATTACCAGCAGATAAAAAGAACACCCAGAAATGGAATAAGTACAACCTAGCCAAGACCAACGAAAAAAGATTATTCTACGAACTTTTAGATGAGCTATGCAAATTGATACCAGAACCAAAAAAACTCAATGGCAGACCTCCTATACCGACCAGAGACATGGTATTTATGACAGCTCTGAAATTATACAATAACTTCTCAAGCAGAAAGATATGGTCTGATTTGAAATTTGCAGAGAGATCTGGATACATCAAGAAAGCCCCACACTTTAATCGGATGTCCGATTTTTTAAATTCCGAAGGGACTTATGATTTGCTACAGAAGCTTTTAACACTAACCGCCATGCCGTTAAAGAATTTAGAGAATCATTATTCAATTGACGCTTCTGGTTTTGGCGGGTATCAAAATGAGAGATGGATGAATGTTAAGTATCACAACAGAGGTACTTTCTCAAAATACCTGAAAGGGCATATAGTAATTGGGACCAAAACAAATGTAATCTGTAGTTGCGAAGTTACATCTGCTGCCGTTGGTGATGCCAGAGCAGCTCCCATTATGTTACAAAATTTATCTAAGAACTTTAAGCCAAAAGAAGTCTCAGCAGATAAGGCATACTCAGGGCACAGAATATTAAAGATAATCGAGGAGATGGATGCAACCCCATTTGTCCCATTTAGAATAACTACTAATCCAAATAAAAAATCTCCAGAAATATGGAAACGATTATATAAGTATTTTAAAGAACACGAAGAAGAATTCAACGAACATTACCATAAACGATCTAACGTAGAGACAACGTTCTTTATGGTTAAATCTAGGCTTGGTGAGTTCCTAAGAAGCAAGAGACATACTTCACAGAAGAACGAGTTGATGATGAAGTTTATCTGCCATAATATTTGCTGCCTTATTCAAGAGGTGTATGAGAATGATGTTCATGTGAACTTCAAAACCCAACTTCAAGCATTCATTAACCTAGATAAACAGGACTTTTCGGTCAAAACTATTTAGTTGTTAACGTTTCCGTGCATGACCTTAAAGATTGTCCCTATAAAATGAAAATAAAACTATATAAAGAAAAACAATCTAACAAGAATACAAAAGATGGCAGAAAAAGAGTGTGATAATTGCAAAGAAGAAACTAGGAGAAAGTTCCTGGGGAAAATAAGAGGTAGGCGTCTTTGTGGGAAATGTAGAAAAGAGGTTAGACAAAACCACAGGGAAGAGACAATAAGTGAAGCGGGTATAGTCCAAGAATTAATATCGTCAAAAAGAAAGGCTAGGAACGAATCACAGAGAAAATACT
>SDBU01006642.1_pt1 | contig 13529 bp, 8 predicted proteins | sample 2277071 | NCBI WGS metagenome assembly SDBU01 (sample SAMN10397929, study PRJNA504765) | marine sediment metagenome | isolation source: marine sediment core GS08_GC12, 126 cmbsf | place: Arctic Ocean: Gakkel Ridge, Loki's castle | collected 2008
ATCACAAGTCTTGCAACATCACTGGGCGCTCGGCAAATATGTGAACGTGCATTCAACTGGTCAAAGCAGCACCCCATTCATAACGTTGTAGTTTCTGATAGGGTAGCGGTATCAGCGTGTGAAAGATTCATTATTGACCAACGAATTGTCGTAGAGCCAGCATGTGGAGCAGCACTTGCAACTGCCTATGAACATGTTGCAGAAATTGAAATATTCAAATCCATACTTATAATTGTTTATGGCGGTGCCACAACTTCTATCGAGCAATTACGTCAATGGTCAAAAATATAACTTTTGAATATTGGCTTTTTTTTTCTTACAAAATCTTACGTTCAGCAAACGCGCCTAACAAACCGTTAATCCTTTCAACCGTACACCGAAACATTGGATCCATAAATCCACGGAACCAAAGGGGAGGAACCGTGTTACCGTGGAATAACCTATTAAAAATTTCAGAAAACAGCCATTTTTGTCGATCTTTTTGGGTCTCTGTCGTACATTCTCGACCATCTTCGCAACACCATGGATTTTTTTACCACTTCCATATGACCAGGTTTCAACCATACCGTTTCATTTACCCGTGAAAGAACATAATAACTTGTGAATAAGTGAATAAGTCAAACTTTATTCTCTTATTCTGTTATTCTTTATTAAATCATTCCCTTTTTCCCTTTATTACGGCATGGTTTTACCTTTCCCATCTACATTACAGGGAGTCGGATGGGTATAAATGATATAAACATATAAATATTCTCAGGAACGAAATCATTCCCTGATCCTGCATGATAGTTCTGCATCAAGTGCGTAGAAAGTTCAATCAACTATAGAGAATTTTATACTATAACTGATTTCTTCAATCAACTTGAATTTTTTATTTCTTGAATTCAGCTGCCGTAAGCGTCGATGAACAACACATTATTGGTCACTAACCAAATGTTGAATACTAATGAAATTGCCACGATCACATGCGATGCTGAAAAATACTTGGCCAAATCAATTTTGTTCTCCACCTTCCCGGAATCTCTTATTTGATTTTTGACTAACTCTCTCATAACCAAGAATATAACAATCAAAAAAGGAATGTACAAGCCGTAAGTAAATCGGCGACCACAAGCAAGTGGGCAATACCAGGCAAAAGCGATTAAATAACCCGCAAAGTATAATATAACGAATAAAAGTGTCACCCAATTAGATTTTACGAACATTCGGAAATTATCAATATTGATCAAAATCCCCATCATCAAAATGATAAGATAACTTATCCAGTAATTTGTCACACTGAACGGTTTGTCGAAAATATTCCTGAATTGACCTTCGAATCCAGACACAAAGCGATCGACGATCTGCTGGGAGGAATGCTCTCTCAGATAATTTCTTAGATTGGGCAGTTCGTCGTCCGTCAGATGAGAAGGCCATTGGTTCACGAAGTTATGTTTCTCTTCCTCTTCTATAGCCATCTGCCAGTCGTCGAACCAGATATAAAAAGTAGTGTTTACATTATAAAAATAATGCCCGAAGCGTAGTTTTAGGGCTTGTGCATAGGGGAAAATTACCAATGCAAAAAGCACCAGGACAACCAATAGATAAGCTGCTCTTTGAGTAAATGTTATCAAACGTTCTTTATTATGATTTATTTTTTCTTGCACTCCAAACAACACCAATTGGACACCATATAGTACAGCAAACAAGGGCAAACTTGATAAAATTGTCCCCTTCGTAAGATATGCAAGACCAACAATAATACCGGTTGCTATTGATCGAAGCCATGTCGGGCGAGTTAACATCATCAGCAATAAGACAAAACTCAATGCGGATAATGAATAATACAAGATCTCAGCCTGGACATATACTGCCTTAAAAATGAACAAAGAAAACGCAATTATTAAGATGAATAAATAGGATCGAAAAAATCCGAATAGCCAAAACAGAACGATAAATAAACAAACTAAAAGAACGATGGATAAGATTAAATTATTATGCTTTCCTAGTTCGAACAGCTCCAGATCGTCCATATCTGGGGAGTAAAACAAAGCCTGAATAAATGGGTAAAGCGGCATTCGATTATGATCACCGGTGTAATTAAAATCTAACCGTCGCGCCTCTTTAATAAACCTCATATATGCGCTTTGATCAGATACAGTTAAATCGATATTGATTTCATCAGAATGATTTCTGGCTGCCTGGTAGTACGTGATTGCCAGGAAGATTAATGATACGATCATCAATCCTTGTACAATCCAAATAACCTTGTCATGGGTTTTTTCTCGCAACCATTTCCAAAAGCTTATCAAGAATAGTGCTATCAATGGCAGGCTCACAATGATGATCGGGGCATACCGGAGGATACCAGGTAACATCCTCCTCAACTTGTGGGGGAACACTAACCATTGAACCACAAATAACACAACCACTAATGCTACGAGAAGAAGTAATAAATATGATTCGTACTTTTTTTGACGAATTAATGTAATTGAGAATATCAAACAGACAACGGCATATACAAATTGGGTACCAATTGAAACCGGGAGGGGTTGCTCCAATTTATTCATGAGGATCGACTGAAACAAGACACCTGCACCAAAGCATAATGAAGATATCAAAACGAGTTTGACCCACATTTTTCGATCTGTTTTAAAGTATTCGGTTCTGATCACTATCAAGGATAGAGCGCCTAACAAAAATACAATCGGGGAAAAACGAAACAATATCGATTGATACCTTGCATCTCCTCGAATGAAAATGTTCCACAAGGGGATAGTTAAAAAAACAATTGTTAATACTGATAATAATAATATTGACTTGTGGACCCAATCTTGGTTAATGAGTCGCTCAGATACGGATAAAACTTTTTGTCCCCATAATGGCTTTTTCCAGGTTACCAATGCGGATCCAAATAAAAAACCTATGGATACAACAAAACCGGTGAATGTCAACATTCGTAATGAGGATGCATTGAATAGCTGGAATTTTTGAGCTTCCCTTAGGTAGATGCTTCCAATGAATAATCCTAGACCTATCAGGAAAACAAAACTTAACAGAAAGAGATATCTAGATAGTCGATTCATAACGGAATTCTTAAGAGAAGATTGTAATCCTGGGAACGATGCATTGTATCATTCAATATGACTATCTTTTCGCACTAAATTGCCACATAAATTATATTGCTACAATATTATCGCCCCCCCAAAAAACTGTTGGTTTGTTGTGATTACTTAGAATCGCTTGAGGCAACTCATGTTCAGTGTGCGAAGTGTAAATAAATTTTTCAGATAAGACTTGCGCAAAATCTAATAACCATCAATTCAAGTATACAAGGTGCATGTTCGTTGCGTAATAAAATTATCATCCATCGTATCTCACTCGACTTCTGTGGTTTCTAACCGGCTTGCTATGATCAGTATCTCGACTGGAACACAACCTAACCAAGTTCCCTATTGAAAGAGGTGATACGCTAAGACATCCACACCAATTTGCGGAGGCTCAAGATAAATATAGCATCAAACTGAAAGTGTTTTTATTCCAGACTTCTGGATTAACCGTTGAATAAATGACCACAATTTCCTCAATTAAATACTGGTTTTTGAATGCCTTCAGCCATTATCCCACCAGAAAGGGAATTTTGCTTGATACATCAGATCCTTTTATACTGGTTGCTTGACCAACAAACCGGAACATTTAGATTAGACTTTTCATTCAAGCTAAAAATTTCTAGTTTTATTGCGTTGTTGAACTCGTCTAATTCGTAATATTTTTACTGGGGTCTGTATCAGGATTTTTTCTTCGTTGCCAATTTCGATATAAATCACTCAATTCAAATAAACCTCCAACTACCCCTACAATCACAAAAACAGCAAAGATAGTAATTGAAAAACTTATCGCCTGCTCTGGAGAAATTCCATAATCGTTTAACAATACTGCATAGCTGGCTTCTCTAATACCTAAGCCCGCGATAGAAATTGGAATCATTTGAATAATGGTGACAAAGGTGCTGATCCATCCGATAACAAAAAATGGAAGCTGAATATCAACCGCTCTAGCTAACGAGAAGAAATAAACTAATCCTAAGAATTGGGCAATTAATGACAAACCAAACACAAATATCAATCGATTTATACCCAATGTTCGAAATTTTAGAATTGTTTTTATAAGTCTTTCAACATTGTCATAAAAGCTATTCAACAAAGATGAATTGCCATTCACTTTATTGACAATAAAATCTAATATTCTTTTGACTTGATTTGAAAAAAAGAGAATCCACATGATAATTATGCTCAATAATCCAAATATTATTAGCGTGCGAAACTCTGGAGAGCCAATCTGTGGATCCCATAGCGCAACAATCAATCCAATAAATACTAGGCAAGAAATTTGAACTAATCGAAAAAAAATGAGCAATGCTCCAGCTTCAATATACTTCCGATCTGGCCGAGACAACTTATACCAGGATACGCCGCCTGCAAGAAGGTCCCCTGGAAGAACAAGACTATAAAATGTGGCAATCATTTGAATTCTAAATATCGCATAAACACTGAAGTGCATATCCATCGGTGCTTGGGTTATTGAAATCTGGTATGCCCATAAAAACCTCATCAGGAAAGTGACCAATAAACTAAATAGCAGAGGCCAAATCTTTATGGCCCTGAGAAATTGAGATAAATTAGTAATATTTATTGAATTAAAAATCAGTATCAATACCACAATTGTAAAGATTAACTGCAGAGTGATCCGAATCTTTGGATTTCTAAGGGCCTTTTTCAGTGTTTGAAACATATTTGTGTAATCGAGATTACATTTTTATGAATAAATTACTTCCATTATCATCCGCAATTGACCGATTGAAGTTTATAGATAATTTCGCCAGAATAAATCATAAAACCAAATCCACCTATCTAAATCTGTTGTGAGAAGGGAATTTTAAGAAAGTGAATCCTCAGATTGAAAACAATCTCAATCGAGTTCAAAAGCCGTGATTTTTTTGAGCATTCTCATTATCTAATAAGCATATAATTGTTCAACACCATCTTCGGTGTGGTCAACCATCTTATTAATATGAGGATTCATATTAATAATTTCCATCCCATAAAGCGATCATCAATAGAGCCCACAATTTCTTTCCGTGGTTTACTTTACCAGTTCTGTGTTCATCATAGATTTTCTCAATAGCTTTAGGTTTGACGATTTCTGAAAGGAATTTATTTTCCATCAGTATTTGTTGGGACCAATCATGCAACTCATCTCGCAACCACTGACCTACAGGAATACTAAATCCCTGTTTTCCACGCGACCTGATATTGGCAGGGATTTCTTCAGCGAATGCCTTCTTTAATAGCCACTTGGTTTGCAATCCTCTAACTTTATATATCTCCGGCAAACGGGCAGTCCACTCGACCCAATCCGCATCCAGAAAAGGTGCCCGGGCTTCAACAGAATGCGCCATGGTCATGCGATCAGTTTTAGGTAACAAATCTCCGGAGAGGTATGTTACATGATCAACATGAAGGGTTCGATCCAAGAGACTTTCGGCATATGCCTCATCATAGGCGATGGCAAGCCAGTCATCGGTGTGTTCTCCATCTAATCCCTCCCGCCAGTTGTCCCTATAAAGGGTTATTTTTTCTTCATGATTGAAATACGAGCCCCAGCGGACCATTGAAGCTTTTTCAGAATAAGCGGAAAATTGTCCCAAGCGTTTCAACCCTGTTATGGGATTGCGATCTTCAGGAATCCATCCTGGTTCAGGTAGAAATGAGACTCCTCTAGGAACAGCTTTTTGGGTGAACCAATTTGGAAAAGCTGCATATGGCTCAAGAATTCTGTCGAGAGCATATCGTCGGTATCCTGCCAAAGTCTCATCACCACCATCTCCTGAAAGTGCAACAGTCACATGCTTGCGTGTCTGGCGCGCCAATTCATAGAGAGGTAAAGCAGCTGGATCGGCAAAAGGCTCATCGGTCGCACAAATAACGCCATTGATAACTTTTATCAAATCATCTGGACGAAAAATGAATTCATGATGATCAGTCCCGTACTTTTGGGCAATCTGCCAAGCGTATTCAGTTTCCGAATAATGGCGTTCTTCGAAACCAATTGAAAAAGTTTTTACCGGATTCGTTGAATCTTCTGACATCAAAGCGACAATAATGGAAGAATCTATCCCACCGCTCAAAAAAGCCCCCAGCGGTACTTCAGATATCAGCCGTCTTCGTACAGCTGCCTTTAACAACTCTCGTGCCTGCTCAATAGCTTCATTATCATCAATTTGCCACTTAGGTTCAAAAGCCAGCTGCCACCAGCGGGAAACCTTCGGCTTTTGACCATTTTCCAAGACCAGTTTATGAGCTGCAGGGAGTTGATAGATGCCATCGTAGATTGTTAGTGGATCAGGGGTATATTGCAAAGTCAGGTAGTGATGTAATGCCAGCTTGTTGATTTTGCGAGACAACCAGGGTGCCTTAAGTAGCGCCTTCGCTTCTGAAGCCCAGAGCAGGCCTTCAGAAGAATAATGCCAGTATAGCGGTTTTTGCCCCATGCGATCCCGCGCAATTAACAGTCTTTTCTGCTTATCGTCCCATAAAGAAAATGCAAACATGCCATTGAATTTCAACAAACATTCATCTCCCCATTGCTCGTAGGCATGAATTATGACCTCTGTATCACTGTTGGTTGTAAATTTGTGATCATATCTCTCAAGCTGAACACGAAGTTCTCGAAAGTTATAAATTTCCCCGTTATAGACAATCGCGATCGATTTGTCTTCGTTGAATATGGGTTGGTCGCCGCTGGCAAGATCAATAATCGCTAATCGACTGATACCCATCCCAGTATCCCCATTAAGATAATACCCATCACTGTCAGGCCCTCGGTGAACCAAAGTGTGATTCAGGGATTTTAATAAGCTGTATCGATCACCATCAAAATTATGCTGAATTAGAAAACCGCAGATTCCACACATTTATCAAATGGTTATGACTTGATCTGTTGAATATCAGGGTATGGTTTATATTGGGAAAGAAAAATCTGCTCGAATTTTTCTGAGCTGGACTCCCAAGAGAATTTGTATGCTAGATTTCGAGATACCTGACCCATTCGCCTCGCAAAAGGTCGATCTGATTCTAACTTCAATAAATGATTCGTTAATGTGTTGATATCTCCCCAACCAAATGTGAATCCGTTCTCTCCATCTCTGACAAGATCCTCAGTACCCGGCGTTCGAGATACTATCACTGGCAATCCGCAAGCCATTGCTTCCAGCGTGGCTACACTCATACCCTCATTATAAGACGGTAAAACGAACACATGTGCCTGTGCATAGACATCAGGCACCTTTTCTCGGGGAATATATCCTTGAAAATTGATTCGATCATCAATCTGCATTGATTTTACCAAGTCGCGATACTCTTCTTCGGCATCCCCGCTGCCAACCAGATCAAGAGTAACCTCAATACCCTGAGCAGTGATCCGTTTTACGGCCTCGATCAAGTGATGTTGTCCTTTACGCTCGATCAGCCGTGCAACACACAGCAGCTTCAGCGGGCCCTCATCAGGGATGGGATCTCCTGGTTTGTATTGGTTCGTATCTACACCATTTGGAATGATAGTGATCTCTACCTTGGGATCGATTTTGTGAATCATTTCGGCTTCAGCAGAACATTTCGCGATCACCATCTCGGCGTTACGCCAGATCGCTCGGATTAGTGGTTTCAAAAAGGGGTACAGGTTTCTGTAACGCTGTTCAAAGCCAGGGATATCCGGACCGCTTACCCGCACGATGTATGGTAAATTTAAAGTCCATTTCAAACCTAAAGCGCAAGAGCCCGCTGGAACTGCGCTCCATGCGAGACACAAGTCGTACCGTTCTTCGCGGTGCTTCCTGAACCCATAAGAAAACGCACGGATGGTATAAAGAACTAATTCCTTATTTGAAGCATGATGAATGTTAAATCGATTAACTGGTACTTTGAAAATTTTTATTCTTTCGCTGAAAGTTTCGCTCTCAAATATATTCTCCGGTGAAGAGGTAATTAAATCGATCGCAAGATTAGATGAATCTCTAAGTTGCTTGAGAATCGCTTTATTGACCGTTCCCGTGCCTCCCCCTAAAGGTGGGAACTCGTTGTTGAGCATCAATAATTTCATCTTCAAGCGGTTTTAGAAATCTTTTTTACGACGTATAGGGGACGGCGCTTGACTTCCTCGAAAATTCGTCCTACATATTCTCCTATAACCCCCAGCGTGATCAACTGGATTCCAGCCAGGAAAAAAATCGCCACGATCGTCGTTGCGAAGCCAGGCGGGTTGAGCCCGCGAGTTAATTTTTGTATGGTGTAGCTGATCGCTAATACGATCGAAACGAATGAAATGACGAATCCAAGGATTGAGATCGCTCGCAAGGGTAGGAAGCTGAACGAAACCAACCCATCGAGGGCGAGGTAAATCAGACGAGAAAGGGTGAACTTAGGTTTCCCGGCGTAGCGGGAATCCCGATCATATGCCAGACCTACCTGGTCCAGGCCGATCCAGCTGCGAATACCGCGCATGAAACGGTTACGTTCCGGCATGTTTGTTAGAATGACGACCACTTTGTGATCCATTATGCAAAAATCCCCAGCATCCAATGGGATTTGGATATTGGCAATGCGCTGCAATATGCGGTAGAAAAAGGTATAGGCATGCCGTTTTAGCCAGCCTTCTTTGCGATTGGTGCGGATTGCGTAGACGATATCGTGACCTTCGCGCCATTTCTTAATAAATTCTGGCAAAACCTCTGGTGGATCTTGGAGATCTGCATCCATGATGATCACTCCATCACCTCGCGCGAAATCTAATCCGGCGCTGATGGCGATCTGGTGACCGAAATTACGAGCCAGTTGAACAACGATCACCTTTGGGTCGACTTCAGCCAGCTCCTCAAGAATCTGTACACCGCTATCGCGACTTCCGTCATCGACAAAAATGAGCTCGTAAAGCGGCTCAAAATTCCCCAAAACATCGGTAAGTCGCTTGTATAGAAGAGGGAGATTATCCTCTTCATCAAAAACAGGGATCACAACAGAGATAGTAGGCCGCAACTTAAGAAACTCAGTTTCCGAATCACTTTGCGTGATAAATCCTTGGTTCGAGTGGATGGTAAGGGACTTAGCTAAAGCCTGGCAGAAATTCAAAGCAGCTTGCGGATCTGTTGTTGGGATTTGCACAAAGCCAGGTTCATTCCTTACTGCAGGGATTTGAAATTCTTCCTCGCGATCGCTATCAACTCTCTTTGACACCATCTATTTTCCATGCTCAACAGCAATTTTCTATTGATCCTTCGTGAAATCTTCTTGTCCTATTTGGCCTTCAGCAATCAACTTTTGAAAAATAATCCACATTAATTATGCTGTCTTCAATCAAACAATCTAGAATTATTAATTCATCGATTGGTTAAATTCCTTGAATGCTTGCAAATTGTACCCTATTACCCAGCTATCGTCACTTTCAGAAATCGAGGGAGTGGATAAAAATCAAGCTGAAAAGTTCCATGTGATTATCTCCCCAGGAATCCACCTTGACTTAAAACTTGATAGTTTGGATGCTACTCACCGGTAATCTGATCGATCCCAAATTGTTCAGCAACTTACCGGCTTTCAGTGAGGAGGCCGGACAACAGCTCTGGGTTTCACATTAAATAATATTGCTCCTTTGCACAATCCTGCTAGCTCTTGGATTTGACTCAGAGAAATTTAAACATGAGTTAAATATGATAGCACTTGGTTCTGTATTCCTTTTTGCTTTGAGGATTTCTGGGAAATCTTTTCTCAATGAGCTCGACCTGATAGATAATTATATATAGATGCTGGTACTGATTTCAAAAGAGAAAAATTTTTAGAGCGCGTTAAAGCCCACAAGTAGATGCAAGGGAGAATCATCAGCTTCGAAAACTGTGAATTAAATGGAGATGAATTTAGTAATTTAAATTACTCCATCACATCAAAGCTCTTCTGGGAATATTACATAGGATTTACAAACAACCGGAAATAGGACTTGACTTTCCCTGGAATATCAAGAGTTCATTTCAGGGCGTCAGTATGTTACTCTCCTGCGGAATATTCGTAGTTGATAATCGTCTCGACAAGGGGCAACACTTGGAGATCTTGGTAGCTCATCAAACTGGTCCGATTCAAGGAACACTGCCCACTCAGAGTTGTAATTATGCTCTGCTACGATCACAAAATCTGCTTCCTGCTTCCATTTCTCCGCCAGCTCATCATTCCAGAGACCAATTTTTAACAATTCTTGGGAGTTACCTCCCAGATGGTAAGTATAATCACTGTCAATCTGAGGGAGATACATGGAAACACCGGGTAGATACAGCATTGGAACCACAGAATTTGTTCCTCGCCAATATACATGCGAGCCGGGTGGGATTACTTTGGCCAGATATTGACCGGTTGTTTCATGGGCTACAATCACATCGCTATTGCAATCGTTGTCTTGGTAACCATTTCCCAATACTCTGGTTGGTGAGAGCATCAACCCTGCTATTAGCATTATCTTTATTGCAAGTAAACCGAAATTAACACCGACTTGCTGGTTGGATTGTTTTCTTCGATACAGACCCCACGCCAGAACCAGTATCAAGATCCCAATTGCCAAACCTAAGAGACTGGGTATCAATACTTTTGATATTTCATATGGCAAACCGAATCTGATTTCTAGAGGTTCCCAAAGCCGAATTCTACCTGTAATGAAATGTCCTTTTTTAAGCATACGGGAGAGTTCATTCACCATGTTCCCAAAATCTGGATATGTGCTGTAGCCAATTCCAACTGAAATTAGAAGGATCAATACACTGGCATAAATGGCAAACCCAGTTGATCCGCCTCCTTTCCACCCCCGGAAGATAATGATAATTAGCAAGAATGCTACTGGAGTAAAAAAGGTCAGATAGACTTGAAAACAAAAGACACAATAATTTTTCCCCAAGGATGCCCAGGCATGTGCAACAACTAAGAGTGTGAGCTGTATGCTTAGAAAGATCGCCGATCGACGATAGAATTCGTTATTCCAGGATTTAGGTTGGAAGACCAATACCCCCAATCCGGTAATTCCAACCAGAGCGATGAAATTAGATCGTATACCCCACCAAAAGCTTAGCAATCTGTGATTAAATGATGGTTCTGGATCCCAAAATGCGCTTCCTGTTTCAATCATTCGCAAGCCATCTAGGAATGGTGTCAGTGAAGGTGGAAGCCAGGAAGCCCACAGAAGTAAAATCCCTGGCCAAAATAGAGCGTGCCCGATGATTACTGTCATGATTCCAATTGTGGTTGCCAAGAAGCCGGTTCGCTTGCCATGTTGCCAGAAAATATACCCGATCATTAACGGCAAGACTAAAACCATATTTAATCGAGTCAGAATTGCAATCCCAGCCAACGCGCTTCCTAGGCAGATTTGCCAAAGGATCGTTCTCTCATTCAAGACCAACACCATAATCCAGATTATTAGGCAAGCGATCAGAACTTGTGAGTAAGCGCTGCTATATATTCGAACGAACATCGGGTTTAGTGATACTGCCCAAATCGCACCCATAGCCCACCATCTACCACCCAATCGTCTCGACACAATCCACAAACCGAGCAGCATGAACAACGCCAATGCGATCGAAAAATATCGACCAGTTCTTAAGCCTGGACCGAAGACGGTTTGAACGTAGCCCGGGAGAAGGAAAGAGAACGGCATATGATTCCCCCATGGTCCATAATCCTGAAACGGTGTGTATTGCCTTGTCGCGAACAAGTACCCCTTATACAGATAAGCACCCTCATCCAGGATTGAAACCTGCAGAGCAGCATATTTAATTGCCTGGAAGAGATAAACTAATCCCCCCAACAACGCAAAAACCTCGGCGATCCAGGGTAACGAGGCAAATCTCTTAATCGAAGTAGCCATCACCACATACCAAAAATTCGATGTTAGGTGGAAAAATTAAAAATAAGATTTTCTTGCACAAAATCAGGTTTTGCTGAAAGCATTCAATAGTTTACCGTAGATCATCTTGGCTTGTCGAATCTAGTTTTACAAACCGCTTTATTATCCACCGAGTTAATTGCATTTTCTTTGAGTCAATCCCCTCCATCGCTTAGATCAATACCTTTGCGCCCACTAACTAGAAATCTTGGTTACAAGTGCATTCATTAGCAACTCGCTCCCTGCGCAATCAAACTGGACTAAAGACAAGTTCGTCGAATGACAAACATTGCTTTACTTTACCTATCCCCGAGTCTGCACTAATCTCCTTGGAAGCAATTTCCAAAGTTGAGATGAAAATGAATCCTGAATAATAATGAAGATAGAGTGGATTGATAAGATATCTAAATATTAGAATTTTGATTAGGGATTATTGATAGAAAGAATATTATCAGCCCTGCATTCGCACAGTCAAAACATCGCGGGATTAGGTTAGATTACCGGGAGATATCTGCCTCCGTGTTAAGGTTGATCGATATATTAATGTGAATTAGAGACTTTAAGACCGCTTGTATCAAAGCTATTTATCAAATACGCTCAGCTAAGTGCAATCCAATTTACTAGACGAAATAAGGAGATCAAAATGAAGGACTCAAAAGAGACCGCAGCCTTAATCAAGGACCAAGCACCAACAGTTGAAATTGACTCAATTTTGAAGCGCCTAGAAGAGTTGGAAGACCATTATACTCAGATAGAGACCTTCCCTGAAGGATACTGTCACCTTTGATACCCTGGCTGCCCGTTTGACTGGCCAAAAGACTGTCAAAAAAGTTCGAGCCAAGCGCGAACTATCACCAGAAGAGAAAGCTGCCTTTCATGCAAGAATGGTTGCAGCTCGTCAAGCAAAAGAAAAAGCTCGACAGGAAGCTGCCAAAGCTGAAGCTAAGAAGAAATAAATCCGATATCTCGTTATCGGGATTTTGCTATCCCTAATCCTGTAAAAGGTAAAAAAGGGACTAAGGGATTATATAAATATTCAATTTAATAGGTTGGGAGTAAATCCGGATTAGGATCGATTAAAACAAAAGTGGCGAGGGTGGGACTTGAACCCGCGACACAAGGCTTATGAGTCCCTTGCTTTACCACTGATGCAATCTTATCGATCCGTTTTTACGTTTCAGCGAACTCAAACCGGAGGGTAAGAAATGAATAGACCGACTATCGCGCAAGGGATTATAAAAGAATACGCTCTGGACACCTACCTGCTAACTTGGATTGAATCTTTCCTATTTGACAGGAAGGCTCAAAACTTAGCGAAGGGAACACTCGATTTCTACCGTAGACACTTGAACCTATTTATCAAGTTCTGTGATTCCCAGGTAGTCACTCATATAGATCAGTTGGATCCTAACCTAATCCGTCGATACATGATCTGGTTGGAAGAGAAAGGACATAATCCAGGTGGTATTAATGCGGCTTATCGGTCCTTACGAGCATTTTTGTACTGGTGGGAAGATGAAGTTGAACCAGAAGGATGGAAGAATCCTATCCGTAAGGTCAAGGCTCCCAAAGTAGCTCTTGAA
>SDBU01006643.1_pt1 | contig 13528 bp, 10 predicted proteins | sample 2277071 | NCBI WGS metagenome assembly SDBU01 (sample SAMN10397929, study PRJNA504765) | marine sediment metagenome | isolation source: marine sediment core GS08_GC12, 126 cmbsf | place: Arctic Ocean: Gakkel Ridge, Loki's castle | collected 2008
GGGCATCGCTCATGCACGAACTGGAAGACCGGCCCATCCGCCGCGCGTCCGATCCTGGCCGTCCAGTTCGACGGGCTCTCGTGGCAGACCATCATGCCGCCGCGCTCGCCCAGCACGGCCCCCATCGCCATCGCGAAGTTCAGGTGACCGCCGTGGCCGACCGTCCGCTGCCACTCCTCTCCGGCACCGCTCAGGAGCACCCCCTGGTACAGGGGCGCCGCCACCTCTCGCGTTCCCTGAGCGGGGATCAGTGGGCCCGGCAGCGACACGGCCTCGACGTCCTCCGCATCGCACTCGAGCCCCACCTCGACGTAGTCGTCGGCCAGGGCCCACGTGTAGCATACGGTTCCCCCGGCGGCCGCATAGGAGACCTCTATGCCCTCGGACGTGCGCCGGGCCATGCCCGAGCCGAATGGCTCAAGGGGCCGGCGGTCCCCGCGCCGCCAGCCCGCACGCGCCAGGTCGAGGCGCCACACACAGCCTCTCACGCGATCGCCGACGGAGACTGACGAGCCGTCATCTGCGACCGTCAACGACATTCTGCGGCTGGTGAGTTCTAACATGGCTTCGATCCGGCCCTGTTCGCCAACGGATTCGGCCCCCTCTTCAGCTCCCCATCCACGCGCGGCAGGCCCGCGAATAGTATCACAAAAGCGACCGCCTGTCCCCGTCGGCAACGCGCAGTGACCGCCAGCAAGACCAGGGACGAGTCAGGGTCCGCCCCCCTTGCATAATATGTTTCATCTGTGGTATAGGGGATAGCTGGCCCGTGGGCGAGAAGAGAGGGAGCTTGGCTGCGGGGCCAGCATCGTTCGTTTCAAATGGCGGGGTAGTGTTCGGGCTCTAGGTTGAGCTTTTCACCGCCCGGAGGGGGAACCGAGGGCGGTGTTACTATGTACGGACCGGTCGGGCACAGCGCCGGCGGGCCGCGCCGCGCGCTCAGTCTCACCTGCTGTCCAATTCGGGTCACATGCAAAGCGGTGTGCGAGGGGGGCTTCGCACGCCGCTTGCCATTCACCACCGGGAGGTGAGCCTATGGAACCATCCGATAAGCCCACGCGCAGCCCTGTGGTCGTGCTCCGCGAGGAGTTCGACGACTGGGCCGTACTCTTCAATCCCGACACAGGAGATGCTGTCGGCATCAATCCTGTGGGCATTGCCGCATGGAAGCTGATGGACGGCCGACGAAGCTTGCACGAGATAGTCGCCGAGACAGGTCAGCTCTTCGAGGGCACGCCCGACAAAGCCCTGGACGACATGACGAGTTTTGTCGGCAACCTGGCCGAACGGGGTTTCGTAGGGATCGGATTCACCGCCCCTAACGAATGAGAGACATGGTGCACCCGCTTCCAGCCACTCGTGCATCCGGCGCCCGGCCGGCAGACTTGATGCAGACCCCGCGCGAAGTGGACGTGGCCATCTCCTCGCGCTGCAATCTGCGGTGCCGATACTGCTACTTCTTCGACAATCCGGAAGTTGTGTATGAGGATCTGCCCACGGGGCCGTGGCTGCGCTTCTTCGACGAATGCGGCAGGTGCGCCGTCATGAAGATCATCCTCGCCGGGGGCGAGCCATTCATCCGCAAGGATTTCGGCGCGCTGATCGACGGCATCGTGCGCAACCGCATGCGCTTTGCCGTGCTCACGAACGGCACGCTGGTAACCGACGAGACGGCGGACCTCATTGTGCGCTCCGGACGTTGCGACTACGTTCAAGTTTCGCTGGACGGGGCGCGTCCTGAGACGCACGATGCGTGCAGGGGCGAGGGTAGTTTCGATTTGGCGCTTCGGGGACTTCAGACGCTGCAGCGTCACGGGATCAGGACAACGGTGCGCGTTACGATCCATCGGCACAACTTCAATGACCTGGAAAACATCGCCCGGCTGCTCCTGGAGGAGCTTGGCCTGAACTCCTTCAGCACGAATGCCGCGGGTTACATGGGATCGTGCCGGCAGAATGCAGAACACGTGATGCTGTCCACACAGGACCGGCAGGCGGCGATGGAGAATCTGCTATGGCTTGAGGAGAAGTACCCGGGCCGCATCTCTGCCACCGCCGGCCCCCTGGCCAGCGCCCGCACGTGGCGCAAGATGGCGGATGCGCAAATGACGGCCGCGCCGCCTTTCGCCAATGGGGGCCGCCTCACCGGGTGCGGCTGTGCCAACAGCCGGATCGCCGTTCGTTCGGACGGCGTCGTGATTCCGTGCGCCATGCTGCCGCACATGGAGCTGGGTCGCATCGATTCCGACTCCCTGGCCCATCTCTGGCAGCACCATCCGGTTCTCAACGGTCTGCGAACGCGCGTCAATACCCCGCTGACCGAGTTCGCTTTCTGCGACGACTGCCCCTACATCCCCTATTGCACGGGCAACTGCCCCGGCGTCGGCTACAACATTACGGGCCAGGTGGACCATCCGAGCCCCGACTCCTGCCTGCGACAATTCCTGGCGGACGGCGGCGCCATCCCCGGCGTCCCTGCGCGGAGCACATCATGACCGAGATGCCTGATACACCTGCACTGAGCCAGATATACTTCTATCTCACAGAGGGCTGCAACCTGGCCTGTCGCCACTGCTGGCTGGCGCCAAAGTTCGACCCGGACGCCAGTCGCCACGCGGTTCTTCCGGTCGAGCTCTTCGAGACCGCCATTCGTGAGGCCAAGCCGCTTGGCTTGACGCGCGTCAAACTCACGGGGGGCGAGCCGCTCTTGCATCCGGAGTTCGTCAGGTTGCTGGAGATCGTGCGTCGCGAGGATCTCGCCCTGACAGTGGAGACCAACGGCGTGCTCTGCACTCCTGAACTGGCCGGGGAGATCGCCAGGTTGCCAAAGCGGTTCGTCTCCGTAAGCATAGAGGCCGCCGACGCGGAGATTCATGAATGGATACGCGGTGTGCCCGGCTGTTTCCAGCGGGCCGTCCAGGGGGCTCGGCACCTCGTCGCGGCAGATACGCCGCCCCAGATCATCATGTCTGTGATGCGCCGCAACGCCGGTCAGATGCAGGCTGTCGTGCGCATGGCGGAGGAGATAGGCGCATCGTCAGTCAAGTTCAACGTCATTCAGCCCGTCACGCGCGGCCAGAAGCTGCACGAGGACAACGAGACGCTGAGCGTCGGCGAACTGGTTGCGCTGGGCCGCTGGGTGGACGGGGAGCTGGCTGCAACAACGAATCTGAAGCTTCACTTCGACTACCCGCTCGCCTTCCGGCCGCTTAGCAGCATGTCAGAGGGGAAAGGCTGCGGCGTTTGCGGAATCCTTGGCATAATGGGCGTCATCGCCACGGGCCGCTATGCCCTGTGCGGCATCGGCCAGAACGTGCCGGAACTGGTCTTTGGCTCGGTTGCCGATGGCCCGCTCGAAGTCCTGTGGAGGGAGAACCCCGTCCTCAACCAGTTGCGGGACGGCCTCCCCAGCCGACTGGGCGGAATATGCGCCCGCTGTGTGATGAGGCGCCGCTGCCTGGGCTGCTGCGTGGCCCAGAACTACTACCGGTCAAAGGACCTGATGGCGCCATTCTGGTTCTGTGAGCAAGCCGAAATGGCGGGCTGTTTCCCGGCGTCCCGTCTTGAACCGTCCCCTCTCGATTGCGCTGAGATGGCTTTGTCGCAACAAACCTGACACTTGCAGGGCAGCCCTGTCTGCACCGTTGGAGGCATTGACTTGCCGTGACTGGCGAATTGCAGTCAGAACCGGAGCAATTCACAGGCCTCGCTTTCGCCGATGGCAGCGTGTGGGCCATCGAGGCCGGCGATGAGACTGCACGCGAGATCGTGTCACGCGCCGGCGCGGCGATGCAATTCACCACACACTGCGGCCCGGCGCACCGCGTGCTCGTTCGGGTGAAGGAGGGGCGCGACGACACACCGAGTGCGGACCAGGGCCGCGTTGTCTGCATGCTTGAAAGTCCCTCGAGCGAAGATGAGATGGCTGTTCAGTTGATGCGGTTTGCCGTGTTTCTCGGCATTCAAATGCGCGCCCACGGGGGGATACTGCTCCATGGCGCTCTGGCAGAGCGCAGTGGCCAGGGAGTGATCTTGGCCGGCCATGGCGAGGCCGGGAAGACCACCGCAAGCCGCAGGCTCAGGCCGCCCTGGCGGTCGTTGTGCGACGACGAGTGTCTCGTCGTACGCGACGCGCGGGGTGCGTACTGGGCGCACCCATGGCCTACGTGGAGCGATTTTCTGTGGGGCGGAAAGGGCGGCTCCTGGCCCGTGCAACAGGCCGTGCCGTTGAAGGCCATTTTCTCCCTTCGCCAGGAGTCTGAAGACCGAGCCACACCCATGGGATCCGGCGAGGCCGCGTGTCTGCTGATCGGAGCTTCGGAACAGGTCGCCCCACCCAAGCTGTGGCACTACACGGAGCACACGCTGCGAGAGTCCCGGCGCCAGGACTTCGATAACATTTGTGCACTCGCGCAGAACGTAAGGACGTGCCGGCTCGACCTGACACTTGACGGCGCATTCTGGCGCGAGATGGATAGGTTCCTCCCACGAGCGGATGTGCCACCTTCTGCAGCCGATATCCTGGCCCGGTTTCGTAAGGTGACCGAGCCCAAGCCGGGAGGGCCGTTCAATGCCTTCTACACCGGCCCGAGCATGAACCCCACACTGCGCCAGGGCGACCTGATGGAGGTCGTGCCTTACGGGGGACAACAGGTTCGCGCGGGGGACATCGTCTTCATAGTCCAGCCGGACAAGACTCGTGACGTGGTGCACCGCGTCGTGTCGGCAACTCCTGAAGGCATCCGCACTCGTGGCGACAACTGTTCCAGACGGGACCCCTGGATCCTTGAGCCGACGGATATCGCCGGCCGGGTTGTTGCCGCATGGCGTGGCATGAAGCGCCGTAGTGTCGCCGGTGGTCGCCGCGGCCTGTGGCTGGCGCGCTGGCGCCGCGCGTGCCGCTGCCTGGACTTGCGCGTGTCTCAGCATCTGCATCCCGTCTACCGCGCCGTGGCGCTGCGCGGGATGTGGCGGTGCCTGTTGCCCCATGGCCTCCGCCCGCGGGTAGTCGTCTTTCAAAGCAACGAACACAGGCACGCACGCCTGTTGATGGGACAGCGCATGATAGGCGCCTGGAATCCAGGCCTCGGCATGTGGCACATCCATCGGCCGTTCCGTCTGTTCGTGAACGAATCGGACTTGCCCGGCGCGGCCGACATCGCCGGTGACATGGCGCGAGGCGCCCGCAGGTCCGATCAAGAACGTGGGCGGCAAAGGGCATGAGAGAATCTCAGAGCGAAGGGATGTTTGACGCCGCAAGAACACCTGGCAGACTAAGCTCACACGTGAACTCCGTAGAGTGAAGGAGGAGGCGACCATGTCTGACGAACACGTCTCACAGGAGCCGGCGCGCGATGCAGGCCATGCCATCCCCCAGAAGCCGAAATACGAGGCCCCGGCCATCGTTGACTTGAGCAGTCCGGCCAAGGGGGCCAGCGGTTTATGCTCGCATGGCAGCGACGACCTCGACGAGTGCAGCCACGGCTTGGGCGCTGCGTCTAACTGCTCCGGTGGAACCTTCGTTTACTAGGGCGCTGCCGGCGGGTTCCGGCATAGCCCGGCTGCGGCAGGCCACGCGCGGCTGCCAGCGGGAGACTTGAGCGACGACTTTGCCGACACGTGTAGCTATAGAGCGGGGAGGCCACCATGCCTGACGAACACGCCTCACAAGAGCCGGCGCGCGATGCAGACGGGGCCATCGCGCAGAAGCCGAAGTACGAGGCCCCGGCCATCGTTGACTTGAGCAGTCCGGCCAAGGGCGCCGTCGGCCAGTGCATGGATGGCAGCTCGCACATCGACTGCTGGTCCGGCTCGGTCCCACTTATCGACTGCAGCGTTGGATCCACGGACTAGGGCGCTGCGGCCGGGCGAGACGTCAGCGGGCCACTGGCCAGAAGGGAAGACAACCGTCCAGCTATACTGCGGACAGTGACGCACGTTTTCGATAGTATGCAATGAACGACCGCCTCCAAGACGCCGCTTTTCGTTGGATTCTCAGCGCGCTGGCCGTGCAATGGCGAGACACGCCTGCGGGTGCCTTGATGAGAAGCGAATCGAGCGCCTTCTGGGATGCCGTCAAGGCCCTGGCGTTCCAGCACCGCGTGGCCGGCCCGTTGTACGATCGGACGCTTTCCCACCCGGCGCTCTTTCCTGAACACATCATCAGATGGCTCCGTCTGGTCCATTCCGTCAATCTCCTGCGCTGCGGACACTGGTCCGATGAGGTCAGCCGCCTACTGAGGGCGCTTGCTGCTGCAGAGGTCCGCGTCCTCCTGCTGAAGGGATGGGCACTTGCAGCGGTGCTCTATGAAGGCGACTTGGGACGGCGCCCTGCCGGTGATCTGGATATCGTCGTGGCCCCGGTCCACGTCGGCCGCTGCCGGAAAATCCTGGCACAGTTGGGCTACGCCGGCGCTGACATTCCTGAGCTGTGGCCGGGGTTCAATGTGCGCTATCACGCGTCCACGTATCGCGGACAGACAGGCAGTCCGTCCCTCACAGTAGACGTGCACACGCGCCCCTGGAGGTGCAGCTTCGATCCTGCCCTGGTGGGCGAGCTGATGGATCGGGCCCAGCCCGTGCGCGTCGGTCGAGCAGAAGCCTTGGCGCCTGCCGCCGAAGACCATCTGCTCTGCCTGTGCGCTCACCTGACTCTGAATCACCAGCGCGAGAATCTGTTGTTTCGCTACCATGACCTGGCAGACCTTATCCACGCGAAGGCTGAAGCCTTCGATTGGGATGCCGTCCTGCAACGCACGGCGAATTGGGGGCTGGTCTTGGAGGTGCAGTGTGCGTTGAGTGCCCTGGCGGCACTGTGGCCGGAGACGGTTCCGGCAGCAGTCCTGAGCCAGGTGGCCGAGGTGCGGCGCACGTTGTGGCAACGCCTGGCCATCAGGCTGGTGCGGCTTCGCGTTGCGGCCAACCAGGGCGAACTCATTGCCCTGTTGGCCGTCCCCGGCGTCCGCAAACTCCGCTTCATTCTGGAGCAGATGTTCCCCAGCCCGGCTTACATGCGCTGGCGATACTGCCCCAGGCGGCCCGCGTTGCTGCCGTTTGCGTATGCCAGGCGACTGGTGCTCGGCTTGCGAGGCCTGTTCTCGTGAACCGGCGCGAGAACGCGGGCGATCTCCCGCCAGACCTGCGCCTTGTCAGGGGCCTACTCGAGTCCGTATCAGCGCAGCTCTGGGCCGCTTGTCTGCCACTCCGGGTCCCAACCATTTCCCCACGAATGCGTCGTCTGAGAGTGGGCGAAACAACCACTGACCTCTCGAGTCTGTAATCAACAGCCCATCGTCACTGGCCTTCCACCGGTATGCGGCCGTCTTCTTGCCCAGCACGTCCTCGAAAGAGTGATCAGAGAAGAGCGTTACGTTTCCGAGTTCTTTGCCGTTCTCGAACCACCTGTACGTGCCAGGCACCTTATCCTCAACGACGACTGATCTTCGCCCGGAGGGGCCCCGCGCCCCAGGCATGGCCGGCATAGGCCAGTACTTCGTGCTCCCCTCAACGCCAATTCTTGTGAGTTGGTCGTTGGTCAAACCATAGCGCCGAGCGAGATCGTTCTCGGATCTCTCCTGCAGCGTTGTGGCCAGTTCCAGTTGCTTGAGGAGCTGTTGCTCGCCCTTACTCTGAGAATACCCGAATCCGACAGAAAGGGGGTACTGTCTTTGTGCTTCCATCTGAGCCCTGTCGTCTCCCTCGACCAGAAGGCGGAATATCTCCTTTCGCTTCTCTTCTGTCAGGCCGAACTTGGCCTGAGGCGGTGCTGCGATCTGGCTCAAGATCTCTGTGTTGACAAGGGTTCGGACTTTTGCATCCGCCCCAACCTTGTCCAGCATGGCGACCCACTCCCCCATACCCGACCTGTAGTGGGCCTCGGATGTGTAGAGATAAACGAACACATGCGTTGGTCTTCCTCCCTCGTATTTGAAGTCTTGGCGGCTATTGGCCTCCGTATACAGCTTGTCCAGGAGCGCCTTCAACCCCTGCTCTGTGATCCGCCCGCCAACGAGAGCCTTGATCGTCACTTGAGTTTTCGCAGGTGCGTCATACTCTTGCGTGTCGAGAATTCTGTAAGTGGGCAGCACAGCCCGCGGCGCGCCTTTTCGAGGTTCGCCTGTAGGAAAGCTCCCTCGCTCTGCTGGCTTCCCACGGCTGCCAAAGAAGATAATCAAACCGACGAAGCCAACTAGGACTGCGCACCCCACGCACCCCAGGACCTGTCCCTTGTGTTTCTTGACCACGGGTGCGCCGCAATGTGGGCAGCTCCCGGCCTTGCTGCTGACCGCACCGCCACATTCTTTGCATTTCTCCATTGCCATATTCTCTCATCCTTCCCAGATCATCAATGATCCCCGCCGGGTGCGTGCCGAGCCCGCTCCTTCGGGTGTGCCCGCAGCCGTTCACTTTGGCAGGAGCGACTTCTTGACTTGCCGTAGTGCTTCCTTGACGGCTCTGGCCAGATACTGTTTGCCCAGGTCGGCGTCCGTGTGTTTGCGGGGGTCGTCTTTGTCGCGGACGGTGTGATGGCGGGTGGGGGATCCGTCGAAGGTCTTTCCGTCAACGACGCCGAACCGGGTGTTCTTCAACCTGCCGGCCCCGGGCAGCCTCGAAAGGTCCACGCACTCGGGGAAGCTTGCCGATAGCAGCGACGCCTCGCTGGCGTCCGCATGGCCTATGCCGGTGCCGAGCAGCGCGGCCGGAAACCCGGGGTAGACCCAGATGACGCGCTTGCCCCTTTTCATGCCGGCGTTGTATTCGCTGCACAGGCGCGTGAGCACCTCCTTCTGATTCAGGGCGCCGTGTCCGTTGATGATGAGGATGCGCGAGAACCCCATGCGTTCGAACAGGATGTTCAGCGTGTCCCGGACCACTGCGGCGAAGACCTCTTCGCGGTAGTAGGCGCTGCCTACCGAGTTGCCGGGGAAGTCCATGCCCTCGATGAATTCATCGCCCTTGAAGCCGATTGACTTCAGCAGCCGCGGTTCTCGCTCGCGCTCTGTGCCGATGAAAAGGGGCGGATAGTATGGGCATCGCAGTTGCCGGGCCAGTTCGCGCGCAAAGGCGTGGGCGAGCAAGTTGTCACAGCCCATGGCCAGGTGAGGCCCGTGCCACTCGATAGGCGCTATGGGCAGAATGACGAGGCCGGTTGCGGCGCGGGCCTCCGCGATCTCTTCCGGGAAGAGATACGCCATGTTCCAGTCGCCCTGCTCTATCGGGCGCAGGCCGCCCCTGCGATGCGCGGCGGGCGTAGACAGGTTCCGACCCTCTGCTTTCCGCTTGGCTGGCATTTCCTCTTCCTCAAGTTGATTTGCCGCGCTCCCCCGAAGGCATGCGCGCACTGCTCGGCCGCTTCATCCTCTGCCGATCCTGCTTCGGAGGAGCGGCGCCGTCACCAGCAGAAGTAGCGGTACGGGTCGTCCTCCTCAATCGGCTCGTCCAGGTACAGACCTTCCAGCCAGGGCTTGCTGTCGGCGCCGGGCGCCTGGCCAAACCGCGAAAGAAGCGGCGCCTCGAACTCCACGCCCATATTGCCGAGCAGGCCGCTGAGCGCAGAACTCAACTTCCGGAATGTCATTTTCACGTTGTAGTATTGCTTGTGGTCATAGTGCCACGGCACAAGCTGGCAGAAGACCACGTTGGTGCCTTCCACCTGCGCCAGCACGCCGTCGCCGATGATTTCTGCGCCGCCCACTACCAGCGGGACCTCGCGCGGATCGCGCACCATCAGGTCGCCGCATCCCACTCCGGCCAGCAGCGTTCTAACACTGAGGGGCTCGAAGCGGGAAGAGATGTGTTCGTTCTCCTTCATCTGGACCTTGAACGGCAGGAATGCCCGGGCCTCATCCTCGGAGAGCCCCACTGCCAGCACGTGGCCGCCGGCCCTCAACCACAATTGAATGGCTCCAGCGTGGGACGAGAGCCCTTTCCCGCCGCCCGGTCCCACGACCAGCACCTGGTCGTCCTGAAGTTTCTCGCCGCCATACTTCGTTATCTGTGCGCCGACACTCTTCAGATGCTCGAGCCCTGCCTGCTGTCCAGCATAGACCGGGCGGCGACGGACGGGCGGCTTGTAGGAACACACATAGTCCATGATGTTGCTTCTCAATCTTGCCGCCGCAGGGTCGTCGTCCGTTCGGCCCGTCACGTCCACCTGGCAGAACAGTACCATGCCCTTGCCTTCCCGGTATTCCAGCAGGGGGCTGTACTGGAGTCCGAAACCGCAGTCCACGAGCGGCATGAAGTCGCCCGCGGCCGGCTTCTCGATCATGACGGACGAGACGTTCCCGTAGCTGCCGCACCGCCAGACGCGTCGGACCTCATAGCCGCACCACTCGACCATGAGGTACGAACGGACATTATCGCTCGGCTGAAGCCTCGGCGGCACCAGCGTTGCCTCACCGTTCCAGTCGCGCAGATGCTCGCTGGAAAGCCCGGCCAGTACCGGATGATCGAGTACCCGAGTGAACACCCTCCGCATGCCGAACTCCTGCACCCTGAACCCCAGCCGCCGCTCCAATGCTGCCGAGCTCTGCTCGAACACGACGACCTTCAGGCCGTCGCGCACGCTCGACAGGTCCGGCCCGGGACCGTCCACCGTGAGGGCCCCCTTGCCGATCACGAGCACGTCGTAGGAACTCAAATTCGCCTGGGCCTTCACCGGAGTGAACTGCGTGCCCAGAGCGCGAAGCGCCTCGGCCGTCTCTCCCTTCGGGTCGAACAGCGCTATCTTGCCGCTCACCCGGGGCCGCTCTCGGGGAGGCAGCACATGTATGGCCAAAGAGTCCTCCTGCACCTCGCCCGTGCTGAAGGATGCCTTCATCGTCATCTCGTAGGCACCGGGTGCGAGCGACTCGGGCAGCTCGAAGCGCACCGGGATGCGCCTCTGTCTGCCCGGCTCAATGCTAACCGATCTCTCCCCGCCCTGCCTCCCAGGCGGCGCCAGGGACCACTCGTAGGCGCACTGAACGGTTCGGGGCGAGTCGTTGATGACGATGATCTGCTTCTCCACGGTCTGGCCGGGCAGGAAGTTGTGCGCCTTGGAGGTGAAACGCGATGGCTTGCCCGCGATATACGCCAGCAGGGGCTGGTTGTACCTCAACAGCGCCTCGCCCCGCTCATTGGCCACCCAATCCGCCTTCTCGGTTCCCGGCGAATAGAAGATCGACTCCACCGGTGAAGGCTTGTAGAAGTCGATGCTGAAACCGGGGTGCTGAATCTTGTCCCAGTCCACTTCGTAGTCCACCCGCTTGAGCTCAACATCCTCGGGAAGATAGCACAACGTCGACGCATACCAGAGATTGAGTCCGGAAACCCCCAGCGTGCGAAAAGCGGGCCAGGTATGGGTAATGAACTCGGCCTGCACGCCTATGAGGTTCGCTATGTTTCTTCGCGCCCCGAGTTCATTCGGATAGTCCCACATACTGAACTCTTGCTTCTTTCGCCATTGACCCGCCTCGAAGCGCAGCCGCGCCTTTTCGAGTTCGCTCAGGTCAAAGGCGGCGTCCCCCCAGACTGCCGCTCCCCATTCCGGATAGAACCACTGCTGCAACCCGCGACGGCCGAAGCTTCGAAAAGACCCCCACGTCCTCCACAATGGCTCTCCGTATTCGACCATGCACAAGGGTTTGGCGCCCCTTTCCGCCCAGCCCATGAACCACTCCGCACGCTCCTGCATCGGGGCCCAGTTGAGGTAGCAGTTGATCGTGTAGATCTCTCCGGAGTGGCCGGCCGAATGATTGTAGCAAGGCCGGGTCCCGTCGAGCCGTCCGATCACGCCTTTACGGCGCCGCCACTGCGCTTGTCCACGCTGCATAGAGTACTGGAGAAGGGCCGGCTCGATCAGGCCCGCCGGAAGGTCAGGATTATTGTCCAGCCTGGTGCCCATGTAGTTCGCGTTCCGAGCGTACATGACAGCGCTGGGATGATTCTGCGCCCTGCGGATGTACCACTCCACATCCCGTGCGTATCCGTTGGCCTCCGCCATCCCTATCGCTACTGCATCGTCGGTCTGCGCGTCTCTCTTCTCTTCCCAGCCCCCCCAGTCGTAGTCCCCTTCGTGTGGCAGGAAGAACACCAGCAGCATCCCCGCCTCATCCGCAGCCCTCAGCACTCCTGAGAAGCCGAGGTGCGATCCAGGTCTGGAACGGTAGTTGTGCGTGTAGACCGCATTGAAACCCATCCACTTGAGACGCGACAGGGTCTTGCTGACTCCCTCATAACTGGCCAATGCGGCGCATGCCTGTGCCGAGTCCAGCGGCTCCATCCGAAGGTGCACCGGGTGGCCGTACAGATAGAAGTCGCGGCCCTCTATCCAGAACTCACGAAACCCGAACCGCACCGGGTAATACGCGTCCACAACGGCGCCTGCTCCCTCCAGCAGATCCACCTCCACGTCATAGACGTTCTCCGGCGTGTCGGTGTCCCACAGCTTTGGCGTCTTCCACGGTTCGCCGAAAAGCATCCTCCCGTGCTTCAAGTCCGACGCCCCGAACGGTTGAGTCCGGGCGGTCAGGACCTCCTTGCCTTTATCCAGCACGCGCGCCCGCATGGCATAGCTGGCTCCTTCCTTCAGGCCCTCCAGTCCGACATCGAGTTCCAGACGCCACTTCCGCACGGACGGCCGGACCTGCACGTCCGCAACGCGGGTCGGCCCCGGAACGCCGCTCAGGAACACGTCCCCGCACAGGCCGCGGTTGGTGATCGGCCTGGCCTCATCCGGTGGCAAGGTCCTATCGCGGGTCAACTGGCGCGCGATCACAAGCACGGCGAGATTGTGCGTCTCCCCCGCCTTGCAGGCATCCGTGATATCCATCTCCCCGCCGGGCCACGGCATCTCGCCCACTTTCCGCCCGTCAATGAAGACCTTGGCATACGAGTTCAGATACTCCACCGACAGCCGTATGCGGCGCCCCTCCCAGTCCGGCGGGATCGTGACATCGCGCGAATACCACGCCATGTCCAGACCGGCCACGCCCACTTGATCCTGCCATGCACTGGCGGCGTAAACGGTTTGCGACTCCCTGAACATATAGTAATTGCCGTGGGGCCACGGCCCGGGCACCTTGAAATAGCCCCAGCCGGTGCCGAGGGCAGGGACCTCCTCAGCGTCGCTCTCTGCCGGCCTGAACCGCCACAGGCCGTTGATGCAGATGCGCTCGCGGGTGCCTGTGGACTCGCGGTAGGCTTTAGACGGATCCCATACCGCTCTCACACCACGCGGAAGCTCTACGTCTGCACCCAGCGGCGCACCTTCCGCCCCAGGGACTTGCAGGATCGTCCCGCAAACGACTACCAGAAACGAGCAAACTGCGACCAGCGACGTGCGAAGGGCAGGACTCATAATGTCCCTCCACCGGTGGGGTATTGAGCGGCGTGTTGTTCGTCCGTACAGGGCCCCGCTTTCGTTCCGCGCACGGCCGCATGATTCTAGGCGGGTGGCCGAGCACCTGTCAACCCGGCCGACAGCACGTGCCTGCCCGGGACAAGAAGGGGCGCACTTGGCCGCCCTGCGCAAGCCGACACTCCA
>SDBU01006644.1_pt1 | contig 13528 bp, 8 predicted proteins | sample 2277071 | NCBI WGS metagenome assembly SDBU01 (sample SAMN10397929, study PRJNA504765) | marine sediment metagenome | isolation source: marine sediment core GS08_GC12, 126 cmbsf | place: Arctic Ocean: Gakkel Ridge, Loki's castle | collected 2008
AACCCCAGTTACCTCATCAATAAGTAGTACATGAACTTGCAGATGCTACAAAGAATTCAGTGCAGATCGGCAATCGGTGCAACCTGGAGCTCGATCTTGGCTCATATCATTTTCCGAAATTTGAAGTTCCCGCTGGTCTCCAGCACAAAGAAGGCGACCCGACAGGCAGCAGCCCCTCCAGCATGGACGAATACCTTGACTTAGAAGCAAGGAAGGGGTTGGAGGAACGACTGCACGAGATCAGGTTAAGAAACCCGGAATTTTCGGTTGCAGACACCAAGACGTACAACGAGCGTCTTGACCGGGAACTTGATGTTATCAAAAAGATGGGCTTTCCGAGCTATTTTTTGGTTGTTGCAGACTTTGTTCGCTTTGCAAAGGAACAGAACATCCCGGTGGGGCCAGGGCGCGGATCTGCAGCCGGAAGTCTTGTGGCCTACTCTCTGAGGATAACCGATCTGGACCCCATTTCCTATGGTCTCATATTTGAGCGGTTCCTAAATCCAGCCCGAAAGACCATGCCCGACATCGATGTTGACTTCTGCATTGAAGGCCGAGATACGGTATTGAAACATGTAGTGGAAAAATACGGAGGCCCCGACTACGTGGCTCAGATTATCACCTTTGGCAAGATGCAGGCTAGGGCTGTAATAAGGGACGTGGGAAGGGCTCTTGACATCGCCTTGAGAGAGGTCGACGGCATCGCAAAAATGATACCAGAGGTCCTCAACATCAGCCTGGACAGTGCGCTTTCTCGCGAGCCGAAGTTAAAGGCTCTGGCAGACCAACGCCCTCATGTCAAAGAACTTATCACAATTGCCCAGGCCCTGGAGGGGCTTCCGAGACATGCCTCTACCCATGCGGCAGGAGTTGTGATTTCAGATCGACCATTGGTGGAGTATCTACCCCTTGGCAGAGGCAAGAAGGGGGAGGTTGTAACCCAGTATGACATGAAGGCTGTTGAAAAAATCGGTCTGATCAAATTCGATTTTCTGGGCCTTCGCAACCTGACTGTCATGAAACAAGCATGCGAAATCATACGCAAGTGTGGCGCCGTTCCCCCGGATTTGGCCAACTTGGATCTGGCAGACAAAATGACCCTTGAACTTCTTGCATCTGCCCAGACTACAGGGGTGTTCCAGCTGGAAAGCTCTGGCATGAAGGACCTCGTGCTTAGGCTAAGACCAACGTGTTTTGAAGACATCATTGCCCTTGTAGCCCTCTACCGCCCGGGCCCACTGGACAGTGGCATGCATGATGAGTTTGTTGAGAGAAAGCACGGCCGGGTTCCAGTGACCTACATTGTTGCTGAGCTTGAACCCATCTTGAAAGATACCTATGGGGTTATCCTGTATCAAGAGCAGGTTATGCAGATAGCTGCTGTGCTGGCAGACTATTCTATGGCCGAGGCAGACAACCTTCGAAAGGCAATGGGCAAGAAGATAGGCGAGATCATGGTTCAAGAACGTGAGCGTTTCTTGACAGGGGCCAAGAACAAAGGGGTAGACCCAGAAAAGGCAGAAAAGATCTTTGACCTTATGGAGAAATTCGGACGCTATGGTTTTAACAAGGCCCACAGTGCTGCATACGCAATGATTGCCTATCAGACAGCCTATCTGAAGGCACATTTTCCGGTAGAATTTATGGCTGCCGTTCTAACCAGCGAGATGAACTCTACAGAAGCCATTGTCAAGTACATTGGCGAGTGCCGCAACCAGGGCATAGAGATCCTTCCCCCTGATATCAACGAAAGTGAAATGAGTTTCACGGTAATAGATGGCAAGATTCGTTTTGGTCAAGCAGCGGTGAAGAACGTAGGGGAAGGGGCCATAGAGTCAATCCTCGAGGTTCGGACAGGCGGGCCCTTTGAGTCATTGTTTGACTTCTGCGAACGAGTGGATCACAGAAAGGTAAACAAGCGAGTGCTTGAGAGCTTGATCAAATGTGGTGCCTTTGATTTTTCTGGTGCAAAACGTTCGCAGATGATGTCTGTGATAGATGAAGCCGTAGAAGTCGGTCAGAGAATTCAACGAGACCACAAGGACGGCCAGCTCAGTCTCTTCGAGGTTGTGACAGATGAACCTATGAAAGGCGTCTATCCTGTTCTTCCAGAAATGGAGGAATGGAACGAAAGCCAGGTTCTGACCTATGAAAAGGAGTCGCTCGGCTTCTTTATCACGGGACACCCCCTGGCCAGGTATGAACCCATACTTGACAAATTTGCCACTGCTGACACCTTGAGACTTCAAGAACTTTCAGACGGTGCATTCGTTCGTATGGGTGGAGTAGTAAGGGACTACAAACACTACAATGACAGAAAGGGCAATCTCATGGCCTTCGTGACCCTTGAGGACTTGGCAGGATTTGCAGAGGTCACGCTTTTTGCCTCAGTCTATTCCGAGGCCTCAGCGCTCATAGAAAAGGATGCTGCCATATTCGTTGAAGGCCATGTTACAAAAGATGAAAGATCAGTAAAGATCCTCGCCGATTCGGTTATCCCCATAGATCAAGCTGAGGCGGTCTGGACAACGAGCATCCACCTGAAACTGGACGTAACCGGTCTCGACAAGCAAAGGCTCAAGCAACTTCACGACATACTGCAGCAACACAGAGGCAGTTGCAGCGGATATCTTCATCTCTTAGTGCCCCAGCGGACGGAAACCGTCATTGCCCTGCCCGAAAACATTAGGTTGAAGGCTGGCCCCGCGTTGACCGAGGCGGTCAACAGCTTCTTAGGTTACGGTGCGGTGGACACCGTCTCTCAAAAACAGTGACGGCTTCGTAAAAAGTCCATCTGCGGCGTTGCGCTTCATCCTTCGTCATTGCGATCCGCCTCAGGCGGACCTCATTCCTCAAGATTTGCGCGCCTTGCATATGGAGCTTTTTACTTTGCCGTTGACCTGATGACTCTTTACGAGATTGTCAACAATGATGACGGCTCACACCTATCGCAGTCTTGTTTCTGACAGCAAACTTGAAACGTTTCGTGTTGCGGTCCAAGAGACCGATCTGCTGGTCAAGGCCGAAAAACCCCTTGAAAAGCAGACAAGGGATCTGGTCTTAAAACACAGAATGCCCTTGGAACGTTACATTGATGGGCATCCGGACTTTGTTAACACGTTAAAGCCGTTTGCCGATGACAACCTTGCCCCTTCTATTGTTAGAGCGATGATCAAGGCAGGTCGCAAGGCAGGGGTTGGCCCCATGGCAGCTGTTGCAGGTGCGCTAGCCGAGTATGTGGGCAAGGATCTGTTGTCCCACAGCAAACAGGTAATTGTGGAAAACGGCGGAGATGTATTCATAAAGACCACGTTTGCCCTTGTAGTGGGTGTGTTTGCGGCAGATTCACCATTGAGCGGCAAGCTTGGCGTGCGGGTGGATTCGCCTGATAGTCCCGTCGCAGTGTGTACTTCTTCTGGAACCGTAGGACATTCTTTGAGCCTTGGAAGGGCTGATGCAGCCGTTGTGGTCTCAGGCTCTGCGGCGCTTGCAGACGCGGCTGCTACGGCCATAGGAAATGCCGTGTCAAACAAGGCAGACATTGCAGCTGCGATCCGCCTTGGGGAGAAAATACAGGGTGTTTCCGGCGTAGTGGTCATATTGGACGATCAGATGGGCGTTTGGGGTGAGGTGGAGTTGGTCAATCTAAGTTGATCCCCCTTTGCTGGAAAACCGCCTCGGAGGCCTTTCTGCGGGGCCAAGTGGGCGCTCGGCTGAGCAGAAAAGGGTTTGTCTTCTTTCGGCAAGCCTGCTATGGTGCCTGGGAGTTGAGCCGTGGTTCAACAGGTTTTGGCCGTACAAATCGGCAACAGGTCATGGAAACTGTGAAGTTGATGGTCTCGTAAAAAGTCCGAATTAGACGGCAAGGCAATCCGCCTGCGGCGGACCAAATTCAAGGCGCGCAAATCCTGAGGAATGAGGCGTACTTTTCGTACGCCGTAGTGACGAAGGATGAAGCGCAACACAGAAGTTGGACTTTTTGCGAAGCCGTCGAGGTTAGATTGTGAAGACCCTGTGGGCGCCCTGGCGCATGGAGTACATCCTTGGTGAAAAGGAAAAGGAGTGCATCTTCTGTCTTGCCCTGTCTGAGCGAGGCAACCTCACTCTTCACAAGGGATCACTTTCCATGGTTATGATGAACAAGTATCCGTACATCAATGGCCACCTGCTGGTTGCACCTATTAGACATGTAGCCTCCTTGGAGGATATGACATTGGAGGAGATGGGAGACCTTCTCAAGACCACGAGAGATTCAATTGGAATTCTCAAAAAGGTGATGAAGCCGGATGGATTCAACGTTGGACTCAATCTCGGTGTGGTTGCAGGGGCAGGAGTTGAGCAGCACCTCCACTTTCACATTGTGCCCCGGTGGCATGGAGACACAAATGCCATGACTGTGTTTGCTGAAGTCAGGGTAATTCCCGAGCATCTGGAAGCGACCCACAAAAACCTTAAACCACATTTTAAGACCCTTGAGTAGGCCTACTGGAATGTGAGGAGGATCTTGGATGAAATCTTTTAAGCCCGTATTGTTTGTGCTTGTGGTCATCGCCTTGGTAGTGTTGGTGGTGCAGAATCTTGAGGTTTTCATGCACGAGGAGTCCTTGAAACTCAACATTCTGGTGTGGAGTGACCAAACCAGACCTGTTCCATTGTCTGTCTACTTTTTGGGGTTTTTCCTTGCCGGGCTTCTTATTTCCTACTTCTACGGACTATCCGAACGCTTCAAGGCAAAGAAAACCTTGAACAACCACATGGAGACGATTCACAAGTTGCAAGAAGAGGTAACGGTCCTTAAAAGCCCTCCTGTTGAAGAACAACCAACTCCCCCTGAAGAAAGTGAAAGTTCCTGAGGGTTGCTGTATCGGGCCAAAGGAGATGCGGTGTCATGGTTAAAACCACTCCCATGGTTCAGCAATATCTGTCGATCAAGCAGCAATACCCTGACGCCGTCCTGTTTTTCCGGATGGGCGATTTCTATGAGATGTTTTTTGAAGATGCCAGGGTTGCATCTCGAATCCTAGAAATTGCCCTGACTTCCCGAAACAAAAAGGATGAAGAACCAATTCCTATGTGTGGCATACCACACCATGCTGCCCAAGGCTACATCGGGCGATTGATCGAACACGGATTAAAAGTGGCCGTCTGTGACCAGGTGGAAGATGCGGCAAAGGCCAAAGGGCTTGTCAAAAGAGACGTGGTCAGAGTTGTCACGCCAGGGGTGGTCCTGGATACCGAGATCTTGGACGCAAAATCAAATAATTTCCTCATGGGTCTTCATGTGTTGCAAGATCGTTTCGGCATCGCTTATATGGACATCTCGACCGGCACCTTCAGGGCAACAGAGTCCGGCCGGTTTGAGGCGGTACTTGATGAGTGCAGACGCATTGAGCCCCGCGAGACCTTGGTTGCTGAATCATATCGTGATCATGCTCAGATTAAGCAACTGACAGATGCACTTGATGAGGGATCTGTAACTTATCTAAAGGACGAGACCTTTGATCTGGCATCAGCCAAAGCACGGTTGCTCAGGCAGTTTAGGACCCATTCGTTGGAAGGATTTGGGTGCAGTAAATGGGGTGGCGGAATTTGTGCGGCAGGAGCCCTGTTGCATTACGTGGATGACACCCACAAGGGAGAGCTTGTCCATGTGACGGGGATGCTGTCATATAGCCTTTCGGATTTCATGGGCATAGATGAAACCACCAAGACAAACCTTGAACTCTTTGAGACCATGCGCACTGGGGCTAAACGGGGCTCTCTGCTTGCCGTTATGGACCACACCGTGACAGCCATGGGTGGTCGAAAGCTCAAGACATGGCTTCAGTATCCTCTTTTGAAGCTTAGCCAAATCCAAGAAAGGCTGGATGCTGTAGAAGAAGCCAAGGACAGAGTTGCTTCCAGGCGTTCACTGGGAAAGGCATTGGACAAGATCCATGACCTGGAGCGCCTGAACAGCAAGATTGCCCTTGATCGGTGCAATGCTCGAGATCTGGCTTCCCTTCAACACTCTATCTTACAATTGCCTCATATCAGGTCATTGATAAACGAGCACACAAGTGGGCTTTTTTCAAGGATCAAGGACAAATGGGATGATCTTTCCGACGTCAGCCATATGATTGAAGAGGCCATCTGCGATGAACCACCTCTGACTGTCCGCGAAGGAGGCATTATCAGGCCCGGATATGACCAAGAGCTGGACCAGCTGATTCAGATGAGCCAGGAGGGCAAAGATTGGATCTCACGTTTGCAGGCAAAAGAACGTGAAGCCACTGGGATCAACTCCTTGAAGGTGGGCTTCAATAAGGTTTTTGGCTACTACATAGAAGTGTCAAAGACCCATGTCAATTCAGTGCCGCCACATTATGTGCGAAAGCAGACGCTGGTAAACGGTGAACGATACATCACCGATGACCTCAAAACCTACGAGTCCAAGGTGCTGGGAGCCGAGGAAAAGCGTGCTGAGTTAGAGTACGACCTGTTTTGTGCGCTACGTGAAAAGGTGGCAAAGAACACTGGCCGCATAGGGAAAATGGCTGGACTCATCTCCCAAATAGACGTATTGGTTGCCCTGGCAAATCTGGCCGATCAGAATGGGTACACAAAACCAGTAGTCCATGAAGGCGACAGCTTGTTTGTCAAAGAAGCCCGGCATCCTGTGGTTGAAAAACTGATGACGGCAGAGCGATTTGTTCCCAACACCGTTGAGATGGACAATGAATCCAGACAGGTGCTCATCATTACCGGACCCAACATGGCAGGAAAATCAACTATCCTGCGTCAGGTAGCCCTACTGGTGCTCATGGCACAGGTGGGGTCGTTTATTCCTGCTGAAGAGGCATCTATCGGAATTGTGGATCGAATCTTCACCCGGGTTGGGGCCACCGATAGCCTTGCCAGCGGACAAAGTACCTTTATGGTGGAAATGCAGGAAACAGCCAATATCCTGAACAGTGCAACGGGAAAAAGCCTGATAATTCTTGACGAGATTGGAAGCGGCACAAGCACTTTTGACGGTCTGAGCATCGCATGGGCTGTGGCAGAACATCTTCACGACAGGAACGGGCACGGGATCAAGACATTGTTTGCCACCCACTATCACGAACTCACCGACCTTGCCCTAACAAAACCTCGGGTCAAGAACTACAATGTTGCTGTAAAGGAATGGAACCAAGAAATTATCTTTTTGCGCAGATTGGTGGAGGGTGGCACCAACAGGAGCTATGGAATCCAAGTGGCGCGTCTTGCAGGGATTCCTTCCGATGTCATTGAAAGGGCCAGGGAGATATTGAGAAATATAGAAGCAGGAGAGTTGGACGGCAAAGGGATGCCACAGCTGAGTCACTCCAAGGCAACGACAGACGATTCTGCGCCAACTCAACTTCCGCTTTTTAAAACCCCTGATCAGACAGTCATCGATGCGCTGAAGAACTTAGATGTTGAAAGCATGACACCGCTTGAGGCACTGAACCGGTTAAATGCCCTAAAAGGGCTTCTTCAAGACCTATGAACTGCAATCGATTTGGAATATGCTGGCCAGTTGAGGTCCTTTTCCCAGTACACGGCTGTATGAAGATGTATGCTCATCTGAGAGACTGGGCGTTTTTGCATGTTGTTGTTCTGCTTTTGATTTTTTCTCTGTGTTCACCTGCAGCTGCTTCATACGGCATAAAGCGCCAATATGGACAGGCTCGCTCAAGGTTAGAAAAGCTGCTCACCAACCCTGAAAAGCAAAATGACAGACATCCCTGGCTTGAATGCCTCAAAGATTTCAGGTCTGTCTATACGGCCCAACCCGACGGCCCCATGGCAGATGATGCTCTATTCATGATGGGCCACCTGTATTCTGAACTCTACCAGGTTTCCTCCAGTGCACAGGACAGACAAGAGGCTGTGGATTACTTTCGCCGCTTGCTGAGACGTTTTCCCAATACTCCGTACTGCCCTCTGGCAAAGGAGGGCATTGCCAAGCTGTTCACGGCCCAACAAGACTCGGTTGCTGAAGGGGTAAGCGAAGAGGGCTCAATTGCAGCAGACAAGGGCGCGGCAGGCGACGAACCCATATTGATTGCCACCAAAAAGGCTTCGAAAAAATATGATGCAAAGGGTCAACCAGGGTTGCTCGCAGAAGTGAGGAGTTTGCGATTTTGGTCAAATCCTAGCTATACGCGCGTGGTCATCGATGTGGACAAAGAGGTACCTTTCAGTTATCGCTTGTTGAGAAAAGACCCGTCTACAGGTAAGCCCCAAAGGCTTTACGTTGACGTGAACAAGGCACGCATGGGCGCCGGCCTAAAGCCTGTTGTCCCTATTGGTGACGATCTGCTCAAAGATGCTCGGGCGGCCCAGTACGCACCAGGTACTGTGCGGGTGGTGTTGGACATCAAATCAATTGATAAGTTTAAGATATTTTCCCTGAGAAACCCTTTCCGTATCGTACTCGATGTAAACGGCATCAGGATCGCCAAGAAGACCTCATCAAAGAAAAGAGTAAGGCCCAGGGCCCGAAAGCCGGGTACCGCCAAGATACCCAAGGGGGCCCTGGCAAAACAACTGGCCCTTGGGGTGAAACGAATTGTCATAGACCCGGGACATGGGGGCAGGGATCCAGGGGGTGCTGGATACTACAAGGGTGTGCAGGAAAAAAATGTAACCTTAGAGCTTGCCAGGAGATTGGCCAAGAAGATTCGCCAGAACCTTGGGTGCGAGGCCATACTTACCAGAGACAAAGATGTGTTTCTTTCTCTGGAAGAGCGCACCGCCATTGCTAATACCAAGAATGCCGACATATTCGTATCTATCCACACTAATGCAAGCCGAAACAAATACTCTCGTGGCATTGAGACCTATTTCTTGAATCTTGCCACAGACAACCAGGCAATTATGGTAGCTGCCCGAGAAAATGCCACTTCAGCCAAAAACATCAGTGACCTTGAAACCATCTTGAACGATCTCATGAAGAACGCCAAGGTGAATGAATCGAGTCGCCTTGCAGGTTCTGTTCAACGAGCCCTGGCCAGGAAATTGAGACCCAAATATAAGCGAATCAAGGACCTGGGTGTAAAACAGGCCCCCTTCTATGTGCTACTTGGCGCTGAGATGCCATGCATATTGGTGGAAGTCGGCTTTATCAGTAACCCAAGAGAGTGCCGCTGGCTAAACACGGCCTCCTTTCAGGAAGACGTGGCCGATGCTATAGTCACTGGCATCAAAGGCTATATTAAGGAAATCAGCCCCGCCACACTCACCCGCGCGGACGAACCGATCGGGATTGACGCACAAATGTAGATTTTGTGATTTTGATCATTCACCGGCAATAAGCGGAGGGGTTGGAATAGTTTAGGTAGGTTTCCTTCTTGTTCGTTTTTCAATCTCTTCCTTCAAATTCTTGACCTCGCTGGAAATCCCACCAAACAGGGCAGTTCGGGTTTTTGCAAGTACTTTCTTGCTCACCTTTTCTCTTGACGCTTCGAGCAGTTTTATGCCTTTTTCGAAATTGTTTTTAAGAAAGAGTTCACGGGCTTTTTCGATCAAGGTGCGTGCTTCGTCTATCCTCTCCTCTTTGATCTTATCGAGGGCATTTTCCATGCCGACATAGGTTGCCCTAAGGGCCTTACGGGTGTATTCAACCTCCTCACTGAAGCCCTTGAGCGCGTCAAGTGATCTGGCAATTTTCTCTCCGGGGTTCCTTTTATTCTTCTTGGCTATCTTGATGGCCTTGCTGATGGCCCTACTGGCTTCTCTGATGCCCTTGCGAACAGCTTTTCCTCTTTCAAAATATTCTACGGTGTCTTTGAGAACCAATTCATAAAATCTTATCAGGCAGTGAGGTATTCCATGTTTGTTCAATCGGAATAAAATGAACACGTATTCGGCTCCTGCCTTTCGAATCAAAAAATTGGCTACCGCCTGAAAAAGGTCAACTGGCGACCCACGCTGCCCCGCGGGGCCCTTTCCAGGGGCCAGAGACAAGTCAGCCGGAGAGTCTTCAAATTCTGTGCCATAATCTACCCTAGGGGCCTTGAAGGGAGGAAATGCCACAATCTCGGCGTATTGAGTTGTTTCAGAGAGGTATCGTCTGACACTGGACCATATTGGCTTTTCACTCCCTCAAAGAGTTGACAGAGTCAAATCATGATGCAAACATGCGGAAAAGATGCAAATAATCGTGGGAGATTGTCCGTTAGCTGTAAAGTTCGTGTTCTTTTTGGCAGAAACTTTTTCCCGGAGCCGGGAAAGTGTTTCTCAGAGCACATTTGCGATGATGCTGCAATACGTCCAACTTTTTGAATTACAGCCGCTAGCGCCATGTGGCACTATCTCAGGCCGACCCCAGGGTTGGCCGGCGAATCCTAAAATGGTAATCTTGCTTACAATCTAGGATTACCTGCTTTCGTACTTTCGTGATAAGTCTTCTTTTTCGTTCTTCTCCAATTTAGTTGGAGAAGAACCTCTTTTTTTGGCTCCGACTTTTCCGGGTTAGATATATGTCATGAACAGCTGGTACACATTTGCCATTGTGGCGTTGTTTCTTATGGGCACCCAGAGATTCTTGTACAAGGTCTCAGCTGAAAGAAAATGCAATACAGCCTGGACAACATTCTATTTCATGGCCACCGTAGCCCTTTTGAGTTCCATTCTGTTTATTGTTCTGGGAAAGCCTGTGGCAGATATTCAATTCTTACTGTTCATCGCCTTTGTAAATGGTAGTGCCTTTGTTGTTGGTACGGTAACTCATATAGAGGCACTAAAGCACCTACCCGCCTCCGTAGTCTATCCAATCACCAGACTGAGTATCGTAGTAGTCATCATGTTCTCGGTCTTGTTTTTCAAAGAACACTTGTCGTTGTATCAGGTCATAGGAATTATCCTGGCCATAGCTGTTATCCTGATGCTGACAAGACAATTTAACGAAGAGCGAACATCCAGCAGAAGACCAAAACGTGGTTTCATTCTTGTATTTGTCTCACTATTTTCAGGAGCTGTGGCTTCGATTTCCAGCAAATTCGCCGCTGTCTGGACAAACGAGATTGCCTTTATGAGTGTTTCATACATAACCGCCACATTGTTTTCTCTTGGATTAAGGAACAAATTGCAGACAGAAGGGGCAAAGACAAATCATAAAGATGCACTGCTTATCGGATTTATCATGGGCCTGGTTAATTTTGCCGGGTTCTACTCATTCCTGAAAGCCCTATCTACTGGACCACTTTCCATCATTGCTTCAATAACCGGCATGTATTTTGTAATTGCAGTAATTCTGTCTGCTCTCCTGTACGGAGAAAGACTGACGCCGTTAAAAATTATCGGCATTTCACTGACCATTGTCTCAATCATCATGCTCAGGTTCTAAAGGGTTGTTTTTTCGGGCAGCAGCAAGCTTTTTAGGTCAGGCCGGCAAAGCAAGACTATTATTGGTTTTGTGGACCTCTTGTCATGCTGTTTATGGGCGCACCAACGATAGGGTTAAGGCACGACCGCCCAATCATCCCACCACAGATCATAGGTGTTTCCCGCGTTGTTGTTATATACTTTAACGTAGTATGTTCCGGCACCAGACACTGTGTAGTCAATAGATTCATCATCATTCGTGGTAGTCGACGAATCCAACGGAGTGCCCGAAGAATCGTACAACGAGATGTTTATGTCCCCATCGGCGTGAGTAAACGTGCACTCTACAATAATCCTCAGCCGACCGGAAGACACGTCTATCTCATACCAATCATCATTGGACTGAACCCCATAACCATTGAGCTCTGATAACCAAGTGTCATCCCAGTTGTCCCCAGGATGCCATGCTGTCGCCAGAGAGTCGTTTTCCTCGTAAGAATCATCCGTGTTTCCATACCACAGCAAGTCATAGGTGTTTCCTGCATTTTCAAAATAGACCTTAATGTAGTATGTCCCACTGTCTAATACGGTATAGTCAATGAATTCATCATCGCTACTTCCTTCCGACACAGCCAACGGATTCTCAAAAGGATCATAGAGTTCTATATCAATGTCGCCTTCGGCATTTGTGAATAGACATTCCACAATTATCCGTTGATTTCCAGGGCTTACGTCTATCTGGTACCAATCGGGGTCGGCCTGAATCCCGAGACCATCAATTTCAGACAGCCACGTGTTCTCCCAGTTGAACCCAGGATACCACCCTGTAGCTAACGAGTCATTCTCTTCGTAGGCATCATCGTCTGTCTCCGCCGGTGTTGCCAGAACCTCAATCGACTCATCACTTTCTCCATAGTCATTCTCTGCTGTTACAACATAGTAATAGGCTGTGCCATTCGTGAGGCCTGCGTGGGCATACGAGGTCCCGGTAATACCCTCAATCTTGCCTTCGTAGTCAGCCGTTGACACCCCCGACCATGTGGCCCAGTAGATGTTGTAACTTGTTGCACCTGGAACACTAGCCCAGCTGATTGTTACATGGCGGGATGATGCTGTAGCACTAACATTTATTGGCGCTGCAAGCGTGCGGTAACCCGTGTCATAGAAACTGAAATCACTAGTCCCATACGAATTCTTGGCTTTGACCCAATAGTAGTACGTCCTGGCAGCAGTCCCTGGTGTGTCGTCGTAACTTGTCCCTATTGAGGTGGCAATCTGTACTGCTAACCCTGTACTGTCCGTATTCCGCCACACTTCATAGGAGGTGGCACCGGGCGAAGCATTCCAAGTCACACGAACTTTGTCCGTGAAGGTGCCATCAGTGGCTGACACTCCCGTGGGTGCTGGTGGGGCTGTACCGACGGGGGTTGCGCTTACCTCGTTCGACTCATCACTTTCTCCATAGTCATTCTCTGCGGTTACAACATAGTGATAGGTTGTGCCATTCGTAAGGCCTGGGTGGGTATATGAGGTCTGGGTGCGGCCTTCAATCTTTCCATCATAAACTGTCTTTGACACCCCCGACCATGTGGCCCAGTAGATGTTGTAACTTGTTGCACCTGGAACACTAGCCCAACTGATTGTTACCTTTTCGTCTCCAGCTGTAGCACTCAGATTTGTAGCCGCAGACGGTGCCGTGCCAGGTTCAGTTGATACTGTGAAACTCCACACCCCTGATGTATCACCTGTGTTTCCAACAGCGTCTATTGCACGCACCCACCAGACGTATGTTCCTTCAGAAAGACTTGATGGTGCGTAGGAAGCAGCAATTGTACTCTCATTTACAACAGTGCTTGACGAACCTTCTGTGCTGACTGTGACGTAGTATCCTGATGCCCCTGCAACAGGTTCCCATGTTAAGCTGAACTCACCGTTTGTAACCGTTGCGCCATCGGATGGAGATGTGGGAGTTGGAACAAAGGATGTGGCTGTAATCGTACCAGCAGTCGTCTGTTGGCCTGGTGTAACGGTTACTCCTGTCTTCTCACCTCGGTACTTGACGCTGCCAGCTGAATCCTTGCCAAGTATGACTATCTTTCTGTTTGATCCGGCTGGGACACCTGTAATCGTCCCCGAATGTTTGCCGCAATCCCATGGCCCACCACTGGCGACGCTTGAGCCATTTTCACCGTAAACC